>Ga0181532_10004474_pt1 | contig 12187 bp, 8 predicted proteins | sample PEATcosm2014_Bin_33_FD_119768 | JGI IMG/M metagenome (GOLD analysis project Ga0181532, IMG submission 119768) | Peatland microbial communities from MTU Mesocosm Facility, Houghton, MI, USA - PEATcosm2014_Bin11_30_metaG | ecosystem: Environmental > Terrestrial > Soil > Wetlands > Peat | place...
ATCGGCCAAGTCCGTAGACGCTAACGCCGCCCTTGTCGCTCACTTTAAAGGTAAGGCCGTGTTGTTGTTGTTTGGCTTCCAGTTCGGCGATTTTTGCTTTCAGTTGTTCGTAGGTTGGTTCGGTCATGTGGTTCACCTTGTCCGAGTGTGTCTTATCCTTTGACTGGAACAACTCTCGCAATCAGTCGAAATGGGTATCCGCTTGACTCATCAGACCACTACAGGTTGTGGTTTGCAGTGGAGAATAAAATGAGAAAGAGTTGAGGGTTTATTGGCACTAATCGTCCTTGCCGTGACAGGGCTGTGCTTAAGTGTAACGATTGTATTGGGGCAGGTTCACCAGCGTTTGAACTCCCCACTTGTAAGAATAGACACTCTCAGTTTCATGGGTGTGGCCGAAGATGTCCAAATACTCTACCGTGCCAGCAAAGACCGCACTTCTCTCGCCAGTCCTTTCCTCGTTGGAGAGGTAGGTCGAAATGTCGAACAGCAAGAGGTCGGCATGGCCTCCTGATGGGACGACATTGTTAGTGTTATGCCGTTCCGGGTGCTGTCTCCAATTCTCAGGCAGTTCCGTAAGCTCTTTAGCAAAAGATGCGCGAGTGAACGTGAAGCTAGTTACGATTGCGAGGCTCATTCCCAAGTTAGTAATCGTGAACTTGTAGTGGAATCCTGCCATCCCGGTACGAGTGAAGGCCACATCTATGCGGGCACGGGCAGACGACTGGTCAGCCTCAGTATTTTGCTTGGCCTGCTTTATGAGTTCATCCAGTTGGCGGCTGGTCGTTTCCATTTCGCGAAGTTGGCCTTCCATCGCTTTCAGTTGGTCTCTCATCGCCTTCCACTGCCGCCAGAAGATGAGAGTTTGAGCGACGGCCATCATTGCGATTACAGCCGTGAAAAAAACTATCAAACTGTTCTCTATCGTGCTTGGCATGGCGTCGGCTGGCTCCTCGGTGTATTGCTCTACTGGACTGCGATTAAACATCGGGCCGCTTCAGCCGCCGCTTGTGCTTTCATCCTCAAAGAAATCTGAGTCGATGCGCTTCACGACGTAACTGTTCACAGTCGAAACGCCGACGCCAGCCTCAAACATCATTTCTGTGAGTTGTGTGCCGTCGATGAGGATGACCTTGGTTTCGAGACTCTCGGCGTACTCCCTTGCGTCTTTCGAGAAAGTCGAAGTCGTGATAAAAATACCCTTCTTCGCCTTCTTCCCATGCAGGGCTCCGACAAACTTTTGAATCTCAGGCCGACCCACGGTGGCGTCATCCCAACGCTTGGCCTGAATATAGAGCAAGTCGAGCCCGAGCTTGTCTTCTTTGATGACGCCATCGACGCCGCCATCACCAGATTTTCCAAGAGCCTTCCCAGCGTCTGCCAACGAACCACCGTACCCGATAGTCGTCAGGAGCTTCACCACGAGGCGTTCGAAGAATTCGGGAGGACACCCTTTAATACGAGCAAGGAGTTCCACCTCAACCTGCTGCCGAAGCTTCAGATATCCAGACGCGACTAATTCTTCTGGAGTTTTCGCCGAGGAATCGGGCGACTCCACATCAGTGTCCGTCTTCTTCCGTGCGTGGAACTCAAGGAACTCGGGGAACCGACTTAGAAACGCAACATTGATGACCGCAGGATTTTGCGCGAGGACGGACTTCCCCCGGTCGGTGATTTGGAAGTGGCCGCGTTGTTTGTACTGGATGAGTCCAGCCATCTTCAGGTAGGTTCGCGCCCAGCCGAGGCGGTTATCGAATATTTCTTGGTTCCCGCTCGGGAGAAGTTCTTTGCGCTCCTCTTCTGTCAGCCCGAATTGCTCGGCAAGCTGGTTCAGAGCTTCTCGCTTGGTGTGCTCCTTGCCGTCAGAGGCGATTTTCATTAGCGGCAGCATCAGCGTCTGGTAATCAGGAATGCTCATTTGGTTGACTCGGCAAAACTCCTCCGCTGGTCGCAACAAACAGTGCGACGTTTGTCTCAGAAACGATTATCCCTATTGCACTCCCGCAAGTCTCGGTTTGTCCGTGATGAGCATCACTCAGCGAGGTACATCACTTGGAGACTCTGCAATGCTGCCCAGAACTGCTGGAATCCTGCATCATTGACCGCAACAGGGTGTTCGGAAGCTGGCGATTGTGCCCTGCTCTAGCGGCTAGTACATTACGGTGAGGGAAGGAGTTGATGCGGGGGGGGGTGACCACCACTTTCCGCAATTGCCATAGCTGTAGGTAGTACCTCTTGGCGTCGGTCGGTGGATACGCTGGTCAGATAAGAAGCAACTTCCATTCATTCTGGTGGTTCGATTACTTCGTAGAGCGCGGCTGTCGATAACTTTGTTTCTCCGGCGTCAGCCTCCATATGGACAATCCTGATACCGCCTTTTTGACAACCCACGGACACCTCGTCGGTCTCGCCTTGAGGTTCTGAAGCGTGAGTTGTCGCTACGACGCAGTCGCCAAATGTGTGCTGAGACGCTAGGTTATACAGAGCCTTCACGAAATCATCAGCGTGGCTTGAAGTTGGTGTCCAATTCCTCTCTATCCTCAATAGTTTCCCTTGTTTGTCAAAGTGTACCCGAGCGGATGCTTGCTTCGCTTGTTTGTCTATGACCCACCACGTAGATTCGTCTTTTGTTTCAGGGACAACCAAGTTGTTTTCATTCTTCTTGAGGGTGTCCAGTACAACTTGCTTAGACATCACCCATGACAATTCAGTATTGGCAACGCGAATCGTCAGCTTGGTAGGGGTTTGCGCTGCTAATGAAACACTAATCGCTGCTATTAGGAAGAGAGTGGGATACGGCCTACTGCAATTCTGCATTTTGTGGTCACTCCTTTCGCCGTAACAACGAGCGTCGTCTGCTGCTACCCTTCAGCAACTCATGTTTAGAACAGCTTCGCCGGTGCGAGTGCCTTCAAGTCCGCCAATCGGCTTGGCTGCAAGACCTCGAACGCCTTCTGTGGAACCTTGAGGTACTCCCATTTAGTCTTGGTCAGAGTCGTCGCATTGTCGCACCAATGGGTCGCGGCGGCATCCTTGTGAGCAACGTCATCGGTTTCCAAGCCTTTCGTCTCCAGCAGCCACTGTGTACCGTGGTCATCCATTGCCACGAAATCTGGGTAATACGACCGCAGGCTCATGTTGCCATCCGTGTATTCGATGGAGAACCCGAACGGCTGTGGCAGTTTGGCAAACGCCTCCACATCCTGCGCGTTGTCTAGAAATTTGGCGAAATCGCGCTCGAAACCGTTGTCGCACGGCACGAGATTGAAAACCGTGTGTACACCTTCCCAAACCTGCCGCGACCACGGGAATGGCTGGCATGTCGAGAGCATGCGTTCTGGCTCCAGTAGGGTCGGTTCCTGTTCAGCGATGGTCAATTTCTTCAGTGCCTTCGAGAAAACATCGACACAGACATAGTGCGCCACAGGGGTGCCCATCGCTTTCACGACCTGCTGCTCGTTCAGGTCAACCGTCCTCCCGAACGCCTTGCGCTCGAAGAACTCCTTTACCTTTGGGGCGAGAGCAGCGAACTGGGAAGGCAGCTTTACAGCTTCCGCTATACGTCGAGAGTAGTAGCCGATGACCTCCTGTGAGGTCTGCGGTTCGGGGATTGTGTAATCGCGCTCCACCTCTTTCTGGAGGGTGATGATGTCATACCCTTCATACCGAAACGTTTTGTTAAGGGGGTCTTCACCCGACATCGGGAGCAGGATTGTCTGGAAGGACATCACATCGAGGCCAGCAATCTCGTCCGCCAAGCTCTTCTTGCGAACGAGGGTGGGCGAAAGCAGCGGCAAGCCGATGTCGTACTTCTTCCGGTCATCTGTTGGGATGATGGTGACTATCTGGAGCTTGTCTTTGCCGAGTTCGAAGGTGTCCAGATGGAGTTCTTCGAGCTTCTCAAGGTCGTCAACAAAATCGAGGAACTTACGGTTGCCGATGATATCCACGCGCTCTGTGTAGTCCACACCGACGTCGCGGAACATCAAGCGCAGTCCGCGACCGATTGCCTGTTCCGGTAGGATGTTGGCCTTCGCCGTGTACGGACGCAAGCCGACAACGACCGTCACGTTCCTCACATCCCAGCCTTCGCGGAGCATCAAGACGGAGACGATAGCGTTGATGGGGCTGTCGGGCAAATCCACTTCGCGGACTGCTTCACGTGCCTCGTCCAAGTCCTTTTTGGTCACCTCACCCGACTTATCAGTGTGAATAACTTCGGTCTTCTCACCTCCAAACTCATTCGGGTATTTTTCCCGGAGCCATGCGGCCACGTCGTCAGCCTCGTCCGTGTCGTTCATCATGATGAAGAGCACGGGCTTCTGCTTGAGGGGTTCCAACTGGCTGCGGTACTCACGCCACCGCTCGACTGCTGCCGTCAGATATCCCTGATACCGAACGCTGGCATATACAGATTTTGCTTCGGTGACATGAGCTATGCCCTTCATCGGTCGCTTTACGATGCCGTCAAGGATGGCCTGTTTCAGCGGGTAGTCGGAGATTGTCCATGGGAATATCGCGCCCTTTTGGAATCGGGGGGTGGCCGAGAAGTCTAGCTGGACAGCGATGGGCGTTCGCCCATGCAGAGCCCTGATGTTCACGTTCCACTCGTTGTTTTCGTCGTGAGTGTGGTGGGCTTCGTCGTTCAATACCATCAGGTATCCTGCACGCAGAGCTATACGGTCGTCAAAGTCCGTCAGGTCGAGCTTCTTGGTGGGGGGCTTCTGACCTAACACAGCGGTCATTGCATCAGGTTCCGCATCGCCGTTCCTGTCTGCACGTTCGTAGAACTGCTGGACGTTGGTCAGAAAAAGCATCCCTTCGGCGGGAGCTTTCTCGGGCTCGCCGCGCATCACGCAATCGAAATCCCAGAAAATCTGCAATTCCCGAGGTATCACTGGGTCGGTGCGGAAGATGCGTCCCCCAGAGAAGTCCAACTTCAACCGTTCCAGCACGATGACGTTGGGCGCGATGAGCAGGAAGGTCTTGGCATAGTCTTTGGCCACCGCCTCCTGCTCGCGCACGGCGTTCAAGAATTGCCACGCGATTGCCAACGACATCACCTTAGTCTTGCCGCTGCCCGTAGCCATCTTGATACAGTACCGGGCAAAGTCATCGAACGGCGGAAGTGCTACGTCGTGTAGGTCTGTTGCGTATCGCTGAAGCAAATCCTTGCGGGTGCGTACCTTCTCGAACTCCCAGACAAACACGAGCGTCTCAATTGCTTCCTGTTGTGAACGGTGATACCGGAACGGGCGACCAGTTTGGAGCTTGTGGTCGGTGCGGAACCAGTAGTTCAGGAGGACGCGTGTCGTGTCAGTGATGCCCTTGTATCCCCCGGCGGCCCACGCCTTCACTGCTTCACGAAGTGCAGGGACACAGGGCGCGGTGCGGAGCTTCGATGTCACGTCCAACAGTTCTACCTGAGCGTCGGCGATGGCTTTCTTCCTCGGACGTGCCATAGTCATTTCACCTTGATGTCGATGGTCTTCGTCGTGTCGTTCCCGAGAATGTCAATGACCTTTACCACTACTTTGTACACGCCGTCGTCCGCGTATTCGTGCTTGGCGGTCAGTTCGAGCTTCGGGTCTTGCCGCTTCCGATACGACTGCCACTGGTTGTGGAAAGTGTCGTCCTTGAAATCCCAATCTACCGCCCAGTAGTCAACCATCTGGCTCCAGTGCTTAATTGCTTTGCGAGCGTCCATCGGTACATCATCAATCGGGATGACGAAGTCCGTCAGATTTAGGCTCAGTTCCCGCTCGCTTTGCTTAGGTTCGACCGACAATGCGCCCAACTCAAAGAATTGAATCTCCCCCTGTTCTACAGCCTTTTTTTCCAGCACCTCGTGTGGAATTTTCTTGAACGATACGTCAACGCGGGACTCTGCGGCGACCTGTCGTGCTGTCTCGTTCAATTCGAAAGCAAACTCCCACCCCAGAATGTCAATCGCAGCTTCGCGCATCTCTCCGCCACCGCTAGCTGCTTTCCATACTTCTCGCGCGATGGACTTAACATCAGCAATCGTGACGGGCGCATCCACGGCACCAACGTGAATCATCCGACCCGACTTAACGCCGTGCAACCAAGAGTGTCCATGCACCGGATTTGCATGGTAAAGGTCGAGGATGAACTTGCGGTAAGCCGCTTCACGCAGCCGCTGCTGTTCGATGGCACTCTCGCCGACCGTTCGGAACTCCGCCGACTGCCAAGCCTGTCGCTCGTACTTTCCGAGGTTTTGGACTGCGAACGGCTTGACCCCGGGTATGGACAGCAACCGCTTTCGGGTGGTGTGAATTGCAAAGCGACCAAGGTCACAGGCAATCCATCGCCTTCCAAGTTTCTCGGCTACAACGGCAGTGGTTCCGCTCCCAACAAAGCAGTCGAGAACGAGGTCTCCCTCGTTCGACGATGCTCTAATGATTCGTTCGAGTAGCGACTCCGGTTTCTGCGTGTCGTAATTGACACGCTCTGCCGCCTGAGAATTTACTGGGGATATGTCCGTCCATACCGAAGTAGCTGGCTGTCCGGAAGATTCGTCGAGGTAACGGATTAGCTGAGGACGTTTTTCCTTCGAGTCCGGATACCAGATTCGACCTTCATCGTGGAGCCGCTGCATTGTCTCCTTTGAGTACCGCCAGCCAAGAGATGGCGGTTGATGGCCGTGCCACACGTACTTCATGTTGGGTCTTGGATTCGGACTTGTTATGTTATCCAGTCGATACCGTCGCCCATGCCTATCCGTATGTGTGTATTTGCTCTCGATGTAATCCGCGTCATGTTTAACAAAGATGTCGTTGAAGGTGAAAGCTCCCCGCGCGTACAGGTAAATCACGTCGTGGATATGATTGAAAGTGTGACTGTCGCTTCGAGCCGAAGTGCGTTTCCAGATAATCTCGTTTTGGCACGCTTGCTGACCAAACACTTCGTCCAGCACGGCTTTCGCGTAATGGCCTACGTGCCAGTCCAAATGAACATATATGGAGCCGTTCTCGGCAAGCAGTTCGCTCGCTAACACCACCGTTTCATAGAACCACTCCAGATAAGAATCTAGGCCTTTCCCCCACGTGTCGCGGTATGCCTTCTGCTCAAGGATGGAGGGCTCCTTTATGAAGGAAGTACTTTCTGACCCTTCGGAGTGGGAATGACCGGGGATGCTCGCGGTAAATGAAAAATCCGCTCCAGTATCGAACGGCGGGTCGATGTAGATGAAATCAACCTTCCCTGCAGATTCTGGAAGCAATGATGGAAGAACATATTTCTTATCACCCCAGATAAGCCTGTTCCGCCATTCAGCAGGTCTACCTGACGCGAACATTTCGAGGGTGCGATGCCTGTCAGCGGCACTCTCATTCACCGTCTCAATCGTTTGGAACGGCAACGCCACTCGAACGGGGCTCTGCTTCTTGCCGCCAACATATTTCCCATCCCAGATAAGTTCAGTCATTGCTCCCTGTTCTGTCGTAACATCTGCATGGCCAAGCTGAATTCCTCACCTTCAATTTGTCAAGAGGACTTTGCAATTGATTCCAACGGCCAAATTGGAACTACACGTAAACGAACCGAAATGCTAACCTGTTGACAAATCTGAAAGACAGCCACAGAGAGGCGTAATCACAGGTTCTGCACATCCGCGACGATTTGCGCTGCCTCTGCTGCGGTCAGCCCTCCTGTGCGGTTTGTGCTCGCGATTCCCATCTCATTAAGGAACTGCGACCGGGGCAGCATCACCCTTGGCTGTTGTCGCAACCTAAATGCCGTTGCCCCTGTGTGCAAAGTGGAATGGCTTATGATGCATGCGACCATTGCTCGGGTAGCAGATACGTAGAAAAGCCTCCGGTGCTCGATAAGCAACCCAGCCGCATGAATGGCGCGGAAGCTCGGCATTATTCCTTGTTCAATCGACGGAATGAAGACGACTTTACCGCTCAGTCCTTTCGCGCCGTGCATCGTTAGAATTCTAATTCTCTTCTGTTGCGGGGCGTTTGCGGCTAACGCAACGCCTAGCCTCTGATGAACGGCATCTAGTATTGTCCTGCGGTCGGCGTCTGTATCCGCGGAGAAAAAGCTAAGTAACTCTTCTAGGGTCAACCCTCCCGGCAAGGTAGCCGCCAGAGCTGTCCACGAAGATATCTTGGCGGCGGATTGAGCACCAGAAAAAACATTGCAGAGTTGCTGCGATATGTCCGCTGCGCGAGCGGTCAATGTGTCCGCAAGAGACCACGTACTTAGAGCTTGCGCTATGGCAGTCACGCGCCCGACGGCGGTGGATTGCCTCGTCGTCAGCCAATGTGGAGGAGTCGCCAAATAAAACAAATCGTGGAAATTCTGATGATTGACCACACAGGCATCAGCAATGCCTTTTGCCGTCGTGGTTCCTACGCCCGAAAGAAGACACAAAAAAGCACGATGGGCAATATAGTCGGGCTGTGCCGTACTGAGGTCACGTGTGATTCGGAGCATGCAATACACGACTCGAATAGCCTCGTCGTCGGTAAGTGCCTCACCGCGTGGCGGGTCGTACGGCAATCCGAGGTTTCCGAGTGCTTGGGCAAGAATTCCAAGCTGAAGCCCTCTATCTGAAATCAGAATTATGATGTTGTCCTCCTGTCCGGCCATTCCAGCATTTACAAGCTGTTGACAGGATGATGCAACCGCGTCCGCTTCTTCCTGCTCGGAAGCAAACGACCAGACCGCAGTTCTTCCTGTTACAGGAGGAGTCGCACTTTGGTACAGCGACACCAAGTTTTTCGCCACGCGCCCCGGATTAACGGCAATCATTATGCTTGCCGGATTGAGGACATTGGGAGTGCATCGGAAGCATTCCTGCAATACGTGCATGGACGACTGTGGATATCTGGCCGCAAAGTTTACAATGCCACTTGGGTCGGCATGTCGGAATGAATAGACGCTCTGGTCATCGTCTCCTGCAACAAATAGCAAAGCACCGCGACTTGTCAACTGCCAAACGAATTCTTGGTCGCATGCATTAAGGTCTTGGAACTCATCAACTATCAGGTGTTCAATGGGCGGGAGATGCACGGACTGTATTTGCCCGAGTCGAATCGCCTCCACACAGCGAAAAACCAGTTCACCGGGCAGGACACAAGAATATAGATTAGTACGACTCGGGTGGAATACGTTGAATTCACCTATCTCCGAAGCCGTAATAGCTGCTTGATTCAGAAATTGCGGATTAAGCGTCTGCCAAGCCGCATCGTGCGCGAGGCGAATTTCTGCGGCTCGTCCGGGAGTACAACCCAGTGCATTGGCGAGTTCCACATCGTAAATGTTTGTGCGTTCCCAGTCATCGAGCACCGATGGGTCGTGGGGGTAAAGAGTGGCGAGCAGATTAGCAGAGCGCAGAATTCGGAGCGCGAGGGCATGCATCGTAGATACATGAACCGCCGTTGCCGATGCTGCCCACGGCTGTCCAGCACAGAAAGCTGCAATTCGCTCCCGGAGTTCTTTCGATGTCGCAACCGTGAAGGAAATTACATACACATTTTGCGGAGTTGCCCCGCCGCTGAGCACGTGGGCAACTCGTTTCTCGATGGTTTTGCTCTTTCCCGTGCCGGGGCCAGCTACAAGGCGAATTTGTGGGGCATTGTCGCGTGCGGCCATCCACTGGTGGTTTTCCGCAACGGCGCACTGAGCGGGGGTAATTGGCATTTTCGCCTTTTGGAGTTGATAGATAAAAGTATACCTTCGAAGGCGGCGAAGCGAATGACGCTGCTGTTGGCTTGGGGCGTTCCGGGTCGGCGGTACCTCCGCAGATTACAGCCGCCGCTTGAGCGTCGGAGAACGGAGGTGACAGTTCAACCTGCTACACTGTTCCCACCCAGATAGGAGGCTTTGTTGAATGGATATCACGCAAATAGTTGCTGAGCTTAAAGCAGAACAAACCCGACTGAATCAAGCCATAGCAGCCCTCGAAGGTTTGAATGTTGTACCAAGCCCTCGCCGTGGCCGTCCTCCCATGGCACAGGTCTCGCAGCCGGCACCAACCAAAGCACAACAGGCGGCAGCAGCACCAGCCAAGCGCAAAATGAGCGCAGCCGCTCGCAAGCGCATCTCTGCCGCGATGAAGAAACGCTGGGCAAAATGGGGAGGCAAGTCCGCACCCAAGAAGGCCGCAGCGCCAGCGAAGAAATCTACTGGACGCCGCCCCATGAGTCCAGCAAGGAAGAAGAAATTGTCAGCAATGATGAAAGCGCGGTGGGCTGCGACGAAGAAGGCTGGCGGGAAGACTCTGTAGAGCCGCCCTCAGGCGGAGGTGGTGGACTTTTTGGCCAGCCAACGTAGCTTGTTCCAGATTTCTGGTGGTCGGAGCATTCCGCAAACACCTACAGCCAGTACACTGTCGCACTACAGGACATAATCGGAGGAGTTAGGAAATGGCCATTATTGTTTCGAAGAAGGGCGCTAGTGGTACTCAGATTCTGGAGAAGTCGGCGTTCGGTGATGAAAACAAACTGCAAGAGTATATCCATGATCACCCTGAGGCCATTCCCGTATACGACATCGACAGTGAGAAACGTCTTTTCGTGGCAGCGCGGGAGTTCTCCACGGAATCGGGGTCAATCGACGCGCTGGCAGTTGACAAAGACGGGGACATCTACATCGTCGAAACCAAGCTGTATGCGAACGCTGACAAACGTCGAGTCGTTGCTCAAGTACTCGACTATGGTGCATCGCTGTGGAAACACTTCGGCAATTTCGATAAGTTTCTCTCGGCGCTCAATCATCACGCGCAAGGGAAGTGGAAATGTGATTTTCAACCGAAAGTGCAGGAGTTCTTCGAGTTGGCGGATGAGGAAAGCGAAAAGTTGCTGTCAGCGATGCAGCAGAACCTCGATCACGGTAACCTCAAGTTCGTTGTGCTGATGGATTTTCTGGATGATCGCTGCAAAGACCTCATTACCTATATCAATCAGAAGAGCCAATTTGACATCTACGGCGTGGAATTGGAGCACTATAAGCACGACGACTACGACATTGTTATCCCCAAGATGTACGGCATCGAAGCAAAAAAGGACGTGCCAGTCACAACTCCGATAAAGTGGGACGAGCAGAGCTTCTTGGTGAAGGCAGAGGCAAACCTAGACCCCGCTCAGTTCGCCGCAATCAAGGCTGTCTACAACTTTTCAAAGCGCATCGCGGACAAGATTAACTGGGGCAGGGGGATGGTCGGCACCTTCAACCCAGTCGTCAACAGGATATGCCCTAGATCGTTATTCTCGGTATCTACTGAAGGCCAATTATGGATTCCGTTTAACTGGCTGGACGGCTCAGATACTGCGGAACTTGCGAGAGAAAAGTTTAAGCAGCGCCTCGAACCTATCCTCAACGAGCAATATCCGAGCGACTATTCAAAACACGCCTACGGTTACAAAGTCGAGGAATGGTGTGCCAAAGCGAGCGATTTCCAAGACGCAGTGAAGGACGTAGTTGGGGAACCCGCATAGCGGTTCACAACCGAGCAATAAGGAGATGTAACGTAGTATTTCACAGCGGAGGAATGGCTCCTCTCCGCAAATATGCCTCTGCTTGGACACGGCTAACCCTCATCTCCCAAATGTGCTCTTCCGCGTGACCGATCCCCTTTATCCGCCGCCTGATGAACTGCGTGTAATATCCCCCTAAATCCTGCCGCACATTTCTCTGAAGCCCGATATAAATGACGTTTCTTACCCCAGAATTGAGAGCCCGAAGAATGGTGTTCCGAACGAACCCATCTTCATGGCAAGGCCGACAGAGCATGACCACCGAATCCTTTTCAAATTGGTACTCGATGCTGTTGGCCTCAATGACGGGGAACTCAGATTCATGACGAGGTTCCAAGTCGATGGCGGTTACCTGCAGCCCTGCCTTGGCCAGCACACTACTCACCTGTCCCACCCCAGCCCCCACATCGTAAATGTGCTGAGCGCCGTGGTGTTCCTTCATCCAGCGGACGAACTGAGCGGTGGGGTGGAAGTATTTGCTGCAATCTAGGGGAGAGAACTCCCTATCGGTGCAGCCCTCGGACTGCTTTCGAATACCGACCCACACCCTGAACGAGACTGGGCCGCAAGCTATTCCGTCGCTGTCCTGTTGCAGAATGACATCCCCCTTATCGCACTGCGCTGAGAGCCATTCCCATTCGTCAAAATAGTCTCCCGCCTCGTCCGCCTTTTCCTGCGCG
>Ga0181532_10004476_pt1 | contig 12186 bp, 10 predicted proteins | sample PEATcosm2014_Bin_33_FD_119768 | JGI IMG/M metagenome (GOLD analysis project Ga0181532, IMG submission 119768) | Peatland microbial communities from MTU Mesocosm Facility, Houghton, MI, USA - PEATcosm2014_Bin11_30_metaG | ecosystem: Environmental > Terrestrial > Soil > Wetlands > Peat | place...
ACGCCATGCCCTCGCCGCTTCACCAGAGAACCCCAAGCGGCAGGAGACCCGCGAGCCCGTTACCGTCTGACCGTCAAACCGTGAGGACCGCCGCCAAAGTTCCACGACGATCCGGACATCCTCGACGCTCTCGTGCTCGAGGGCCAGCGTGTCATCGCGGGCGGGCGTTTCGGACATGAGTCGTTTCCTCTCAGATAAGCGCTCGCGTCTGCCAACGGTCACCGATGGCAGACGCGAATTGCCTAGGCGGCTTGGACGTTGACCGCCTTGGGTCCCTTGTCCCCGGCCTCCGAGTCATAGGTGACCTTCGCGCCCTCAGCGAGCGAGCGATAGCCCTCCCCGATGATCGCGCTGTGATGGACGAACAAGTCCTTGGACTGGTCATCGGGCGTTATGAACCCAAAACCCTTGTCGTCGCTAAACCACTTCACTGTTCCTGCAGCCATTGTCTTCCTCCGGCGTCGATGCGTGCTGCGAACGCGGGAGTTGCTTTGAGCAAAGGCTACGAGCGCTGGCACTGCGATGTTGGATCAACATCCAACCTGATACATGCACGGTAGCAGGGCTGGCGCGAGCGCAAGGCACTCACGACGGCAGCTACCCCATCGCCACCGTCTGCACCAAGCTCGCCCGACGCCCGCAGTGCTCGTGGGGACTCGACTTGCGCTCCCGCGCCATTGCCAGCACCTCGCCCAAGACCTCCGGGCCACCCTGGATCAAGGCATCCCACACCCGGCGCACCAGCTCAGTCTCGGGACTGTCGCCCATTGCCGTGATTGTCGCTCATCTACTCGCGGACGGCTGCGGTCCGTTTGCGGCCCCGAGACCGCCGACTCCACACAACCAGGGTCAGATCACTTGTGGGAGGAGAGGCGCGGTGGCCGTCCTCGGTGCGCTGACGCTGCTGGTCGCACCGCGGGGAGAGGCGCGGCGCCGACCGTGGGGCTGGGAGTGGTTCCGGTCGTTGTCGCAACGCGGGGGAGCCATCTCAGCCAGCCCGGCAGGTACCAGTTCCAGTCGCCGAGCAGCTTCATCGTCGAAGGGAGCAGTACAGCACGTATGATTGTGGCGTCGAGCAGCACCGCGACGGCGAGTCCGACGCCGAGCATCTTGAAGACGATCTCGTTGAGTGTGGCGAAGATGGCGAACACGGCGACCATCACGATCGCGGCGCTGGTAACGACGCCGGCGCTTGCCTTGATGCCGTGGGCGACAGCGTTTTCGGTGCTCATCCCGCGGTCGTGGGCCTCGCGGACGCGGCTGAGGATGAACACGTGGTAGTCCATCGAGAGGCCAAACAGGATCACGAACAGGAACAGCGGCAGCCAGTTGATCACCCCGCCGATCGACGTGAAGCCGAGCGGCGACTGTAGGTGGCCCTGCTGGAAGATCAACACGAGGACCCCGTAGGCCGCGCCGACGGAGAGTAGGTTCAAGACGATCGTGGTGAACGGGATCACGATCGAGCGGAAGGTGACGAGCAGCAAGAGAAACGCGAGTCCGAGCACGAAGACGAACACATAGACGGCGTGGGACTTCATCGTGCTGTTGAAGTCGACGGTCTGACCGGCCTCGCCGGTGGTGTGAACTGTGACTCCAGCCACGCGGCCGATCGTGGCGGGGATGACACGGTTGCGCAACAGCGCGAGCGCTCGCAACGACGCCGCGTCGGTGCCGGTGCCGATGAGCGGGATCGAGACCCTTGCGGCCTGGCGCGAGGCACTGATGTCGACCAGGATCGGCTCATGCATGTGGCCGGTCGCAAGCGCTCCGCGCTCCAGCGCGATGATGCCCGCGGAGATCGCCGGCGTGGTGACGTTCGAGGCGCTGATCACGACCGTCTCAGGCTCGGCGCCGCCGGGAAAGGATTGTTGGACGCGCGCGTAGGCCTGCATCACCGGGAGGCTCGGCGGGAGTCCCTGCATGCCGGCGCTGACCGTGTGCAGGCTGAACGCGGGAATCGCGAGCGCGACGAGCAGCGACACGGCGGCGCCACCACAGAGGACTGGCCGGCGCAGGACCTCGCCGACGATCGGCGCCCAGAACCGGGACTCGCCGGGCTTGGCGCGAAGCCTTTGCAGTCCCGGGACCTTGCCGCTGTCGACACGGTCGCCGAGCTTTGAGAGCACGGCCGGCAGGACGGTGAGCGAGCCGATCAGCGCGATCGCGACCACCAGCACGGTGCCCATCCCAAACGAGGTGAAGATCTGATTGCCCATCAGGAACATTCCCGTCATCGCGATCATCACGGTGAAGCCCGAGATCAAGATCGCCCGGCCGGAGGTGGCGGCAGCCGCCTGCAGCGCCTCCGCGGGTGTTCGGCCATGGGCACGCTCTTCGCGCGCTCTGCGCACGTAGAACAGCGAGTAGTCGATCCCGACTGCCAGGCCGATGCAGAGGATCACGGAAGTGATCGACTGCTCAACGGCCAACACGTGGCTCAACAGCTCGGTCAGGCCGAGCGCCGCGAGAACCGCGGTAAAGCCGAGTAGTAGCGGGACGCCGGCCGCCACAAGAGCGCCGAACGCAACGACGAGGATGAACAACGTGACCGGCACCGAGGTCGCCTCGGCTTTGTGGAAGTCGTCGCTGATAAGCGTGTTGACGGCCTTGAGCGTGCTCGCCGTGCCGAGCTCACCGATGAACAGGTTTGGGTATGCCCGCTGCGCTGCCGCGGTCGCCGCCAGGGCGGGCGCGACGCGATTTTGTGCGGTGTCGGGGTCGCCGGTGATCTGGAACGTCAGGAGCACTGCGCGGCCGTTCTTTGAGATCTGCCCTGCGTTACCGGCGGCAAGCGGCGACCTGATCGCTGCTACCGCTGCCGCGCTGGACAGACGTGCGACGAGATCAGCCACCGCGGCGCGGTAGTCGCTGCCCGCGAGCGGGCCGCTTGGGTTCTCGATCACGACCTCCTCGCCAGAGCGTTCGCGCGGGAACTGCCGCGCTTGGGTCTCATCCGCGAGCCGCGACTGACCGTTCTCCGTCTCCACCTGCGTGAGCGTCACCATCCCCGCCGCGCTGCCGAGCGCGAATGCGACGACGACGAACGCTAGCCACCCCAGAATGACCGCCTTGCGATGCGCAGCGCTCCAGCGCGCCGCGCGAGAGGCAGGATTCTCGCGGTCTCTCATGCTCCCGAATCTAGCCTCCGAGGAATGCCCTGGCATCGGTAGCAGTCCGCGAACCCGGCCCGGTCTTTCCCACGTCCGCTAGCTGCTGCCCTTCGCTTGGCGTCGCGTGCTCGAGCTTTCAGCGTCGTCCTCGGACACTGACACTTGTATCACGAGCCCGTTCTTTAGGGCCAGTCGATCAGCTTGGCTAGCCCCTCTGGGCCAAGGTCGATCAGGCCGCTTTGCTCGATGTCGCGATACTCGCCCTCGGTGAGCCCGAGCCACCGCACCGTTCGCTCGGACGGATCAACGATTAGCAGCTCGTCGACCCTGTGGGCAGCGTAGAACGGAAGCTTCTCCCACATCTCGTCCCCTGGCGAGACGATCTCCGCGACGAGCGCCGCAGTGGGAGACCATGTGCCATGCGGACGGCTTCGATGAAGGCCTCCATCGGGTACGCGGAAGTCGTCCTCCGACATACCCAGATTGAACTCCCCCATCGTCGGGAACAGGCCTGCGGCGCGAGCAGGCCCATCGAGCAACACCGCCAGTTGCTGCGTGACATCAGCATGCTCGCCAGACGGCGCCGGGACCATATGCAGCACACCCTCCCACACCTCATCGAGACGATCTAGACCAGACCGCCGACGTCGCTCACCGAGCGCCCGGAGCTCCTGCGGATCCAGCACCAACGTCGCCATGACTCAAACGGCCTCCAAGTCCATATAGAACTCATTTTGAAGCTATTTTTCATCGGGGAGACAGGTTCTATTTGGCTTAGCTCCTCGGTTTTCGGCCGGTTCGCAGCCGATTTGCAGCCGGCTTACACGCCGAGCGCACGCGCAGAGGCTTGCGCGATGCACGCTCGATGCACATCCTACCGGGCGCGGTGGCGTAGCCAGCGACAGCCCGGCGCCGCTCCAGGTGCGCCGCTCGGTAAAGGCTGGCTTCCGACGGCCACCACGCTCGTATGCGGGGTTGCGCACGTCGATGCCGGTGTCGCTCGCGGCACGCACCTGTCGCATGTCGCTCGCGAGCAGCGGCTCGCCGCCCCGATCACGAATGCCGCACACAGCCAGTCGCCAGCACTCGCGGACCCCAGCGCCGCGTCCAGAAGGCCGCCGGCAACATCCTCTGTCGCCTCGCTCGTCGGGCCGGCGGATCGAGGCGATGCCGGCCAGTTATGCGGCGGCCGGCTCGTGGTCTTCGACGATGCCCAGTCGGCGACCAAGGGGGATCAGCAGCCGATCCATGGTCGAAACCTTGGGGACGACCTCGCCACGCTCGATCTTGCTGATCTCCGCCTGCTGCACGCCGGAGCGAATCGCCAACTCCTTCTGAGTCATGTGCGCGCTCGTGCGCGCAGCGAGCAACTCGGCGGCGAGCCGAAAGCGGGTATCCAGAGCGCGCAACTCAGCAACCGCCTCAGGTCCTTCGGCAATTGCCTCTTGCTCTATGTCATCAATGAGCCTGTTGAAATCGTTCATCGCGTTCCCTTTGATCGGACGCCCAATATATGTGCTTGAGCACATAGCCCAATTATATGTGTTTTAGCACATCGAGTCAAGGCTGCCGCATGACGCGTCCGCATCCCGACCTACTGAACAACGAGCGGCGTGGTGCGCCTCGAGCGGGAAGCGAGCTAGGCAGACCGCTCGCGACGAGACACAAGCAGCAGCTCAACGGCGCTCGGATCTTCCGCACGCCCCAGCCAATTAGGCGTTCCGCCCGCTAACGAAGCGTTATTGGGCCGAGACACAAGCGCGGCAGCCGGCGTTAGCGGCCGGCGGCTTCGTCGACCATCCGCTCCCAATCGTCGCGGAGCGGCTCGACGCCAAGCTCGACGATCGCCAGCGCGACGACTTGCTCGAGGCCGACCGCGCCGGTAGGTAGGTGGACCTTTCCGAGCCACCGATCACCGACCTGAATGTTGGCGCCGACGTGCATGTGCGGCCGGGTGACCGAGGACTTGCCGCGGGGATGCCAGTGGTAGGCAACGAGCTCGCGGCCTTCGTATCCGATGGCGTACAGGTATCCGAGAATCTCGACGCGCCAGCCGTCGCGGTCTTGGCGAACCTCGTATTCCTCGGCGACGTCGATCGAGAGCGGACCACCGCGCATCTTCGCCGTGTCGGCGAGTTCGAGCTCGTGCGGCGCGTCCGAGAGGTGGTAGGCGCGGACGACGACGTGGACACTGGTCACGCAGGACAGCAGCCGCACAGTTCGGCCGCGGTAGTGCTCGACGGCCTCGGCTGGTGTCTTACTTGCGTGTGGCATGGAGCGGGAGCATCATCGCAACGCGCGTCACGTCGGGGCTATCGTCAATGTCGATCTCGCCCGCGTTCAGACGCCGCTCGAACTCCTCGCCGCTCATGCCCAGGCGCTTGCGCGCCTGTTCATCTACTCGCTGGTCCCATTCCTCCGGGCTCAGCTCGCGGATTTCATTGTCGGTTCTGGTAGCCATTGCAAACGCTCCTTGAAGGAATCGGCCGCGCGGGCCAGCTCCTTGACCATTCATAGTAGGGGAGTACGCGGGTGGCGTCCATCGGTCGGTTACGGCAGGCCGCGGCGGGCATCGGGCGCCCGCCGGGCCATACCCTCTCACGCGGCTGCGACGAGCTGCAGCGCGCGGGTCTTCTCGGGTCCATCGTCGAGCGCGCGAGCGAAGCGCTGGCCGCTCGAGCGCAGCGGGCGCAGCCAGTCGCCGTACTCCACGATCGCGTTCACGGCCGCCCACTGGAGCCGGGCGCGTTGCCCTGCGTCTCGCCACGCAGGAACAGCTCGGCGATGCGGTCCTTCGTCTGCTGGCGCGACCGCCGCGTGCGGCTGGTCATCGAGTCGCCCGTCCTGTTGGGGTGGAGCTCGTCGAGGACGCCTCAAAGCTGGCGCTCGGTGCAGCACTCTGAGGCGAGCTCGTCGCCGAAGCGCTTGAACTGCTCGTAGTAGTCGATCGAGAGCTCGAGCACCGGCCGCGCCTCGTGGACGCGCTGCGTGACCGCTTCGGTGTGGCGGACCGAGAACTTCTGCCGCGCGTTGAGGACCCGCGAGATCTCCCTGGGCGGGGCCCCGCGTTGGTTGGGCTCATCACGTACAGAGCGAGCACATGCAGGTTGAGCACGACAAGACGCCGATCATGGCACTCGCATGTAGCGTAGGTCCGAGCGGCGGCGCGCGCCTATGCGGCCGGTACTCGCGGGACGAGTGTGTTTACGCGGGCCTGCCGTGCCCGCCGCACACGCCTACGAGGTCGCAGTGCTCGCACACGTGGTCTCGCTCGCGTGCATCGGTTCCTCGTGGAGTTCGCGGGTAGGCGTTGCCTCGGAGTCTTGCGCCCACTTCACGCACAGCGTCCACTGCCTCACTGAGCATTGCCTCGTCAACGGCACTGGACCGAGGGTGAGCAAGATCATCGAGGTTGTCGACCACTACCTCGCTCGCCCGCTCGCCGGTCGCCTGCTCGTATCCGAGCGCATAGACGCGAAGCTGGAGATCGGTGACCTCTTCCTGCTGAGTGCGGTCGTTGGACTTGAAGTCGATCACGACGATCTCGTTCGTTGAACGTCTACGGATGAGATCGATGCGTCCGTTGACGCGGATTCCATCGCCGAGATCGACTTCGATTGGGCGCTCAGCGTGTTCGATATCGTCGAACGTAGCGCCCCTTGCAGCTAGGTACGCATCAAGGCGTCGGGTCGCTGCGGCCGAGAGCGTCTCGCGTAGGTCGGGATACGCGAATGGCAGGAAGACGTGACGGTCAACCAGCGCTGGCACACAGTGCTGGTCGATCTCCTCGCCATGCAGCACCCGGTCGTGTATCTCAAATAGAGCATCGTGGAGACCCTTTCCAAAGCCGAGCGCCTCGGCTATCGGCGGGTTGAACCCATAAAGAAATCGCAGCTTGAACGAATACGGGCATTCGAAGGCGTACTTGAGCTCGGAGAATGACAGGGTCACGTCTGCGAGGGCGCGCGCGGGTGTGGGCTCGAGCCGTGGGCGCTTGGGCGCTGGATCGGGCGGGGAAACGCTCGCCAAAGCGTCCGTCGCCTCAAGCCAGAAGGGCGATGGTGTACGCCAGACACGCTTTGCCGTCGGATAGTCGGCCCGCGTGATCGTTAGGTACTTCTTTGCGCGCGTGCATGCGACGTAGAACAGACGGCGCTCGTCCTCCTCGCTGTTGACGTAGTCGGCGGCGTTGCGTATGGCACCTTCGGGGATCACGTGCCATGGTGAACGTCCACCGCCGCCCCTCGGAGGGAACCGTTCCTTCGTTAGCCCAGGGACGAAGACGACGGGCCATTGCAGCCCCTTGGCTTGATGGATCGTGAGTATCTGGACGGCGTCGGGTGTCACGTATCGCGCCTCTAGCCAGCCCTCCGGGTACACGTCAGGCGCCTGGTGTCGGAGGAAGCCGGCAAACCCGGCGTACTTCTGCAGTGGATCGCTTTGGAAGTTGATCTGCTCGAAGTCGGAGATGACTTCGGAGAACTTCCCGAGGTTGTAGTAGACGACCTCGGAGCGCGAGTGCGCGTGCGACGTGGACGCTCCCTGGATCTTCTCCTCACGTAGCACCAGTGCGGTGAGGAAGCCGAGAAACGAGCGCTGAAGGTTGTAGATGCCGAAACGCTCCTCGCCAGATGCAATGTCCGCACGGTCGCGCACAGCTACCGCGAGGGCGCGGGCAAGGTCCTCTGCCGTTGCTCCAAGGCGCGCATCCTTCCATGCCGCTCGAAGCGCCGCCTCATCAGATCCGGCTTCTCCGGCGAGAAAGTAGAAAAGCTCGCGTGCCGCTACTGCCTCGGCTGTATCAAACAGATTGGCTACACCACCAACGACAAAGGGAATCTCGTGCCGCTCCAAGGCGTCAACGATCGCCGGAATGAGTTTCTTGACTCGGACCATCACTGCTATGTCCGCGAAGCTCAATCCCCGTGACGGCTCGCCCGGCCGATCCACGAACTCCATGCCGCGCAAATCAAGGATCCGTTCCGCGATGTACTCCGCCTCGCCATCTGGGCCGTCGAACTCGCGCAGATCGATGTCCCCCTCCTCGTAAGTCTGCGAGCCGGCCGAGCTCATCGCCTTCACAAGGCGGTCAGGATCGTTGTGCTCTATGACTCGCCGCGCGAGACCAACGATCCCGCGGCTCGATCTGAAGTTGCGCTCCAGCCGCGCGGTCTGGACATCTGGATAGCGTCGGGGAAAGTGGAGAATGTTTTCGACGCTGCTGCCACGCCAGCCGTAGAGCAGCTGATCATCGTCACCGACGACGGTCAGCACGGCCCCGAGGTTCGCGATCGCATGCACCAATCGCTCCTGGATTGGATTCACGTCCTGGTACTCGTCGACGGTCAAGTACTGTACCCTGTCTGCGACGCGGGCGCGAAACCCAGCGTCGTCCTCCAGCATCATGACGGTGTCCGCGACGATCGCGCTGAAGTCGAGGTACCGTTTCTCCGCGAGCAGCGTGAGGTACTTGTCTAGGCACGCCTCCACGACCGTACCCGCGAGCACTTGCTCATCGACGTCAGCCTCCCGAAGTATCGACATCAGCTCAGCGTAGGTACCTGCGTTCATGTAACGGTGCCAGCCGAGATCGGCGAGCCCACACTTACGGGAGTTGCGGGTAATTAGGTGGCGCTGCTGAATGTCATTGAGCACACGATATGGCAGAACCTCATAGTGGTTCTGCTGTAGCAACTCCAGGCAAAACCCGTGGATGGTTCCGACGTACAAGTCCGCGAGGCCGTCGCGCGTGCCAGTCCGTTCCTCCCATCGAAGAGCGATCCGCTCCTTGAGCTCGGCAGCCGCGCGCTCGTTGAACGCGAAGGCGACGACATGCACGGGCTTGACCCCGGGGAGCTGAAGCTGCTCGATGACACGCTGCGATACCGCCTCGGTCTTGCCAGCGCCTGCGCAGGCGATCAGCTGGATGTGCTCGTCGAGGGGAAGACCGTGGGCCGGGCTAGGCGTGGCGCTCATGACGTTCCAAGGGTCCTCACACTCAAGCCGCGACGGGCTGCATGGAGTGCTCGTCGATTAGCGCACGCAGCTCAGCCTCGGTAAAGCAGATTCCGAGCTCCCAGTGCCCGAGCTTGCTCCAGCAGTTGATGGCTTGGATCCAACGTCTCGCCGCCGTGAGCTTGGCGTCGTCGCGCTCTCGTTTGCGTCCCTTGGCCTCAATGACGAGTGTGCGGCTGTTCGCCAGCCTAATGACGAAATCGGGCCGGTAACGCCCTGTTGTGCCCTGCCACCGGTAAGGGATCTCTAGGAAGAGCCGCTCATTCTTCGCGTAGGCGATCACGCGATCGTCCTGCTCGAGCGCGCGCATTATCTGGAGCTCGAGCTCAGAGTCGTAGACCACGTGGCTGATATGGCTCTTGGTCGTTGGCTCCGCTGGCTTGGCCGTCTGAAAGTTGACCGTCGTGTCGCCAATCGGTTCATACGTGTTGAGGACCGGAAGGAGCCCGTCGCGCTCCTCTGAGCGCAGCGCCGCGAGGATGCGGTTGCGCAGTTCGGCCCAGTAGCGGTGGTTGCATAGCTCGCGCTCGTCGACGCCCTTGGCATACTCCACGCGCTGAAGGATCACGTCGCGCACGATCGTCGCCATCTGCGGGAACAGCCACGGCTTGTCACGCTTGTCGATGTCAGTGACCAGGTCGGCGGCGAGTCGAAACACCAGACGCTGCATGCGGAAGTTCTCATAGGCGGCGTGTCGGTCTTGCGTCGTGCCTCCGATGCCTTTCCCTGGAGTGCCGACCTCGAACTCGACCCAAGTTGCATTCGGATCATTCTCTGGCGAGACGCGGATCGGCTCTATCGACTCCAAGTCGATCGTGACGACATCGCCGAGGTCGCTGATGATCTGCTCGACGCGCGGAAACTCAAGTCGCAGAGGTGCCCGCTCACGCAGGCTGCGAACCGTGGTCGTCGTTGGTGGCTGGGCGATGCTCCCGCTCGCGCGTGCGAACGGCAGGAGCTGGAACGGAACGCCATAGACGTCCACGAACTCTGGCTTGCTGAGATCGCTGTAGTCGGAGCGCCGCAGTCCACGGCCCACAACTTGCTCACATAGAAGCTGTGATTGGAAGGCGCGGAGCCCGAGAACCTGCGTTACATTCCGAGCGTCCCATCCCTCCGAGAGCATGCCGACCGAGATGAGGCAACGAACCTTCGCACCGGGCTGTCCTTCCTTGCCGACGGTTGACACCAGCTCACGTAGCCGCGCGGCCGCGTCCTGCGCTGACTCGCCCTCCTCGCGCATCTCCGCCTCCGCTAGAAGCTTGGAGTCGATGCGGACCGTGTAGTCGCCCGTAGCGTCATTGATAAACCACGGTCCCGCCTCGCCGCGGCGTGCGACGTGGATCTCCAGCATCTCGGCCATCTTGGTTTCGTTGCATACGATGATCATCACGGGTGGGATAGCGCGGTCCGCTTCTATCCACGTCTCGTAGGTCTCGTGCCACGCACCAGCGAGCTGCTTGAGCGGGCCGTCGACCTCGCTTAGATAGTCGATCAGTGGATGATGAACGTCCCCGGGGTCATCGCCTCGCTTCGGGAGAGCTTTCTTGACGTGTTCCCACAGGTTGCGATACTTCGGAATCGCAGTGCCGGCGTCGTCGTCAGTGGGGACGCGTGGCACCTTGACGAGTCCCGACTCGATGGCGTCCACTAGCCCGAAGTCGCTCACGACCCACTCGAAGGGCCGCCAAGCTTTCTCGCCACCCACCGCGCCTGGATACATGGGCGTCGCTGAATAGTCGATGCACCGAAGGATCTCCCGGTCACGATCAACCCGCTCGAGACCGTTGATCCAGACTGTCGCCTCAAGGACGTCGTCCTTCTCGTCTCGATTTACGCTGAGATCAGGGGGTGGCCGCCAGGCATGGTGGGCCTCATCATTGAGAACCATGAGGCGCTTCTTCGGGCCGAGATCGACGAGGACGCGCCGGCAGAAGGCCGAATCGCTCTCCTCGCCACGGCGTAGCACGCTACGCCTCGGATCTTCTCTGGGCGCGAGCTGGTGCCAGTTGATGACCTGCACCTTCAGCTGGCCGATCACCCCTGCGAGCTGACCGGGGACCAGCTCGAACCGTTGGAAAGCGCTGTTGGGGTCGGACGGGATCAATCCGTCGTCGCCGGTCAGCCGCGCCTTGACTGTCAGATTTGGAGCCACGACCAAAAACGCATCAGCGAAGCGCCGGTCTTGCCGATTAGCGAGCTTGTTCAGGCCCGACCAGGCGATCGTCATCCCCATGACGAGCGTCTTGCCTGCTCCGGTGGCCAGCTTGATGGCCCATCGCTCGTACGGCTCGTACTTGGTTATCTCGATCCCCACTCGCCTTTCCGAGGCCGCCTCGGTTAGCCACGCTATGGTCTCAATAGCCTCGCGCTGAGCGAAGAAAGGACGCATCTCGCGCTCCGGGTCAAACCAGTGTTCAAATAGCGCCCGCGTAATCTGCGTCGCACCCGCATACCCGCCCTCTCGCCACTCGCGCACCCTGTCGCGAATGCGATTGACCTGCTCGAGAAGGACAAGCTCATCAGTAATTTGCAGCTGTCCTCCTTTGACCATCGGAGGGATGTAGCCAGCAATCCTGCGGCCGTCTCGGATGACCGGCGTGCCCTCGCCGAAGTGCCAATGGCGACTCGGCTCTTGGTAGGGGTCATTGATGATGGGATTCTGGTCGGTCACCTGACCGACTGGCACGTCCGCATCGGCTTGCTTAGGCATCGGCGCTAGACCTCGAGGTCCAGAATCGCCTCGCTCGTCTGGCCCGCGTCATCAATCACGCGGATGGCCGACCGCTTGGACGGCCCTAGCCGGAACGGCAGAGAAGTAAACGAGTGCATCGTTTCGACTACGCTCTCATCGATCGAGGCCTTGAGCGCCTTGCCGAGGGCGTCCCAAGCCTCGGTTCGCGTGAAGAACGCTTGGTTGACGTGGAACACGGAGCCGTCATAGTCGTGGTCTAGGAGCCACGCTGCAATCGCGTCCTGGTTGCGTGACGTCACGTCGCCTGTAGCCGCGTCAAATATGTCCATCCCGAGCAGCTCGACACGAATCGCTCCGTCGCTC
>Ga0181532_10004479_pt1 | contig 12181 bp, 11 predicted proteins | sample PEATcosm2014_Bin_33_FD_119768 | JGI IMG/M metagenome (GOLD analysis project Ga0181532, IMG submission 119768) | Peatland microbial communities from MTU Mesocosm Facility, Houghton, MI, USA - PEATcosm2014_Bin11_30_metaG | ecosystem: Environmental > Terrestrial > Soil > Wetlands > Peat | place...
CGAACGTCGGAGATGTCTTCGATCTCCTTGTCGTTAACCAGCGCCGCGATGCGCTTGATCAGATTCGCCTTGTTCACTTGATAGGGAATTTCGGTGACGATAATGGCCTGGCGATCTTTACTGAAGGCCTCGATGGCGGCCTTGGCACGCATCATGAAGCGGCCGCGGCCCGTGCGGTAGGCTTCGAAAATTCCGGCGCGGCCGTGAATCATGCCGGCGGTCGGAAAATCGGGGCCTTGCACGAACTTCAGAATCTCGGCCAGCTGCGCGTTGGGATTGTTGACCAGCGTGATGGTGGCGTCGACGATCTCGGTGAGATTGTGGGGCGGAATTTTTGTGGCCATGCCGACGGCAATTCCGTCGGAGCCGTTGATCAGAAGATTGGGAATGCGCGCCGGCAGAACGTCGGGCTCGATTTCGCTGCCGTCGTAGTTGTCGTGGAAGTCGACGGTTTCTTTGTCGAGGTCTTCGAGCAGCGCGGTCGAAACCTGCGCGAGTTTGGCTTCGGTGTAACGATCGGCGGCGGGCGGATCGCCATCGACGGAGCCGAAGTTGCCTTGACCGAAGATCAGCGGATAGCGCATTGACCAGTCTTGCGCGAGGCGGACCAGAGCGTCGTACACGGCGAGGTTGCCGTGGGGATGGTACTTGCCCATGACTTCGCCGACGATGCGGGCGCACTTGCGCGTGGCCTTGTTGGGCTGCAGGCCCATCTGCTGCATGGTGTAGAGAATGCGGCGATGCACGGGCTTGAGTCCGTCGCGCACGTCGGGCAGGGCGCGGCCGATGATCACCGACATGGAGTAGTCGAGGTAGGACCGCTTCATCTCCTCTTCAATGTTGACGGGTTGAATGTTCAACGCGCCGGGGCCTTCGCCACCGGGAGGAGGAGTGAGAGGGAGTTCGGGGTTTTGATCGTCAGCCATGCTTAGCTCTCAGCTTTCAGCCGCCAGCTCAAAATGAGAATTCAGTTTTCGTGCATAGACACGAAAGCCCGTAACTGATTGTTTTTACAGCGGGTTAGTTCGCCTGGAAACAGAGTTTATTATAACATGGAGCGGGGTTTTTCGGGGCGCAGGTGCCGGCTCCGGCAACTCCTGTTCTGACAAGGGTGTGGATATGATCTGGGGTTGCGTTCTAATCCTTATCGAGTCGTTATCGGGGGGGAATTTTGCATGGCGGTTCTGATTCTGTTGCTGGCATCCTGGTTGATTCTGCGGGGGGCGGGGGCACTCGGAGTTCACGCGCTGGCGACCTGGCAGGACTCCGCTCGCTACGCTTTGTCGCTGATGTTCGTCTTCACAGGTGTCGCGCACTTCAACCGCATGCGGCACGACCTGGTGAAGATGGTCCCGCCATCTGTACCGCAGCCGATGGCAGCCATTTATCTGACTGGCGTTCTAGAACTGATGGGCGCCGCGGGATTGCTGGTCCCGCGAACGGAACGCTGGGCGGCCTGGGGGCTGATCCTGATGATGGTCGCAATGTTCCCGGCCAACGTGCGCGCCGCGCGGCAAGGAATCCCATTGCGGGGCCGACCCGCGACGCCGGTCTGGTTGAGGACGCCTATGCAGGTGCTGTTCATCGGATTGTTGTGGTGGTCGACCAGAGGATAGCGCCTTAATGGGTCGCGCCCGCCGCCTCTGTTCCAAGTTGGGAAATCCGCAGGAAATCATTTTGGATTTGGTTGCGCGTCACTGCGAGTTGGCGGGTGCGGCTGCTAGGCTGCGCCGATGAAGCGGATTCCGTCGCTGGATGGGCTGCGGGCGATTTCTATTTCGCTGGTGGTGGTGGGGCATTGGACGGAATTGCGATGCCACTCTTCGACGGCGGCCGATGTGGCGGGGGCATTTGCGAATCTGGGAGTAAGAATCTTTTTCATCATTTCCGGGTATCTGATTACGACGCTGTTGCTGAAGGAGTATGGGAAGACTTCGACGATTGGGTTGAAGGAATTTTACGTGCGGAGGGCGTACCGGATTCTTCCAGCGGCGATTGTGTTCATGGTGCCGGTGTTTGTGATTTTCTGGCATGAGCTGCGCTGGTATCACATGGCGGCTGCGGCGTTGTATTTGGCGAACTTTGATTTTGCGCATCCGTGGTTTCTGGGACATTTGTGGTCGTTGAGCGTGGAGGAGCAGTTTTATTTTTTGTGGCCGGGAGTGGTGAAGAAGTGGTACCGGCATCGAGTGGCGATCCTGGTAGGGGTGGTCGGATTTGCGCCGGTGTACCGGGTGGCGTGTCACTTGATGGGACTGCATGGGCAGGCGGATGAGACGTTTCCGGCGGTGGCGGATGTGTTGGCGATGGGGTGCCTGCTGGCGATTTTCGCGGCGCGACTGCCTCGGATCAAAGGGGCGTGGGCCGGGCTGATGATCGCGCCGGTGGTGCTGGTTCCTGCGTATTTGGGCATGATGCGATTTCACCTCACCCTGCTGTTGCTGTTTGCGCTGTGGCCGTTGATGCATGCTTCGATTGCCGGGCTGCTGCTGCACGTGGTTGAGAGGCCGTATTGGATTTTGAATGTACGGCCTGTGGTGTGGCTGGGGAAGATCAGCTACAGCCTTTATTTGTGGCAGCAATTGTTTGCGTATGGAGATCGTCATCGGCCGTGGTATTTCGTGCTGTTTGCGGTGGGGTTGGCGAGTGCTTCTTATTACCTGGTGGAGCAGCCGATGCTGCGGGTGCGGGAAAGGAGGGTGGCTGCTCGGAAAATGGAGAAGATGTTGGCGGCTGCGGCTTGAAACGGCAGCGGCGAACTTCAATCTCACGGGGGCTAAAGCCCCTCTTCTCCATGGAGCTTACGCGGCGCTGAAGCGCCGCTCTTCCACGGTCCGGCTTCTTCCACGGCTAGGGTTCTACGCGGCACCGCGCGTGTCTAGGGGCGGACGATTACTTCGTTGGGGAACGAGGGGAGTTGGAAGCGGACGCCGCGGGATTGGTTTGACTTCAGGGTCTCGGGCAGGTTGAGCGACGAGAGTTCTATCTTTCGGGTCCAGGAACCCGTGGCGTAAGAGTCGCCGCGGGTGTAGAGGATGCCGTTGGCGATGGTGTAGCCGGATGTTTCTTCGCGATGACCATCGCGAAATATCAGAACTGCCGGAGGCGCGTCCGGGGTGGTGGTTGCGGGCATTGAAGCCGACGCGGACGCGCATTGCGGGCTGCGCGGCGAGTTCGGCGCGCGCGCGATAGTTTCTCGGGCAACCGAGTCTGAAGCAACTGAGTTTGGGGCAATCATTTCTGGGCCCGAGGTTTCCGGGCCGCTGACGCGAACGTAGCGATCGCCGCGCAGTTCGATCACGAGCGGCTGAACCGGTGCTGCCGAACGGTCGGGCGATGGCGCGGGAGGGCTCTGCGGGGCTTGCAGAAAGATCACGGGCGGTTGCGATGCGACCGGGTAGCCTGTGCTGAGGAGATAGTCGGAATAGAACGGGTCGGCGAAGGCGAGTGGATAAAAAGAAGATCGCGAATGGCTGGCTTCGTTCCACCGGGCCGCGAAGTGAGGAGCGTGAGCGGCCATTCGTTGCGCGTGGGCACAAGGCGCGAGAGCCGTGGACAATATGATGAAAAGCGATGTCATGAAAAGCAACGCTAAGAAGAGCGGCGCGATGAAGATCCGTGCGATGAAGGGCAGAGTGATGAGAAGCAGCCGGCGCATGGTTAGTTGGCCTGCGGGGGCGGCGGGAGTTGAAAGCTGATGCCGCGATCGTCGTTGTGCTTGCGAGTGGCGTCGAGGTCGAGGTCGGTGAGGGCGATTCTGCGGGCGTGTCCAGGCGTGAGATCGAAGAGGATCGCGCCGATGATGGCGTAGTTTCCGAGTTCCAGCTGGTGGCCGTCCTTGAAAATGAGCAGTGTGGGTTCCCGAGGCGGCTCGGGAGAAGCTGTGGCCGCGTCCGCATCGTCAGCCGAGTGAGGAGTGGGAACCGGGTCGACGGGCGGGACGTAGGAGTCTTCGCCCGATCCGCGACGATCGAAGACGGTCGGACCGCCCTGGTAGTTGGCGTCGCTATCATCTCCGTTTTGGGTGGCATCGTTGGCATCGGCATCATCCGTGGCGCCGATGTCGACGGCGTAGGGAACTGCAACGACGTACACCGCGGGTGGAGTGTACCTCACATAGTGATGATGCTGACCGTCGCCAGAGGTAGGCGCGGTTGGCTTGGAGGTGACGGGAGGGTTGTGAGGGTGGCTACTAGCGCCGAACGTCGCGGGGCTCGCGGGAGCACTGTTGGTGGAGTGTGCACTGGATTTGGGAGAAGTGGCGGAGGCGGCAACGGTGTTCGACTGCGCGTGGCTGGTTGAGACAGAAATCACCGGCAGCGCGAACAAGCTGAAAAGTGCGAGCGAGGCCGGAATGGAATGCCGCACCGAAACATGATACTCCAAAGCAAGAGTCATAACTCACCTTGAGGGCAGAACGCGCGCGCGTTCCGGAATTGCAGGCAAGGCTGGCACAGGCTCATGGAGAGGCAGCGCGAGCACCATTTGCCGGGCTGTATGTTATTGAAATTGCTAAGTTAGCGCGGGCTGAAAGGTGCGGGCTATAATTCTGCTGAATGGGCTTCGCGGCGGAGAAGGTTGAGACGCCTCAGGGGCTGAAGCCCTCGAGGAGGCGGCAGGATCGCAGCGCTGAAAGCACTGCGCCACCCCAAGGCCGGAGTTCTTTTGAGCTAGCCCTGAGGGCGGAGTTTTCTGAGCGAACGCAAATGCTGGAGTCGGTTAAGCGAACCCCAAGGCTGGAGTTTTTTTGAGGGAACCAAAGGGCGGAGTTTGAGGGGACTGTTCAAGAGATGAAATCGGCAATCCGATTTGCGATGCTGGCGCTGGTGCTGGTGATTGTGGCGATGGTGTCGGCGCTGACGGCTATGCGGTTTGCCATTCACGGGCGCGAGGTGGCAGTGCCTCCGCTGGTGGGGCTGGCTCCGGCGGAAGCGGAGCGGGCGGTGGCGGGACTGGGATTGCAAATCGCGATTGAGCGGCAGTATTACAGCCCGCAGATTCCTGAAGGAAGAATCATGTCGCAGCTGCCGTTGCCGGGAGCGAAGGTGCGGCGCGGGTGGTTGGTGCGCGTGGCGCAGAGTCTGGGAAAGATGCGAGTGAGTATTCCGGATGTTACAGGCCAGAGCGAGCACGCGGCGGAATTGAACATCCGGCGGCGCGGGCTGGATGTGGCATCGATGGCGCAGGTGGGGGAGCTGGGAATTCCGGCGGATCAGGTGCTGGCACAAAGTCCCACGGCGAACGAGACGCAAGTGGCGGCGCCGAGGATCAGTTTTCTGGTGAGTGCGGCGGCGGAGCCGCAGGCTTTTGTAATGCCGAGCTTTGTGGGACAGCCGCTGGGCAGCGCGAGCCGGAGCTTGCAGGATGCGGGATTCCGGCTGGGAAATGTGAATGTGGCCGTGCCGGCGAGCCCGGCCGCGGGGGACGCCAGCGCGGCGACTGCGGCGGCGGTGAATGCGCCTTCAGCGCCTGCGGTTTCGGTGCCACAAGCGGAGCCTCCAGCGCAGCCTACACCCGCGAGCATGATTGTGTCGCAGGTTCCGGCGGCGGGGCAGAAGGTGTTTGCGGGGGCGTCTGTGAATTTCGAAGTGCGTTAATCTGCCACGGACTTGCGCGGATCTGCACGGATCAAACCAAAAAGAAAACTCACCACATGGGACACGGGGGACACAGAGGTCAACCTGCATCACTTCATCGGACCTGTTCGGCCAAAGGCTTTACATCTTTTCCAGGATGGCGGCGAAGAAACCTTCGCAGGGGTGAACGCCTGGGATGGTGCGCAGGTAGGGGCCGCGGGTGAGCGATGTCAGTTCGGGGCAGGTTAGCTCGCCGGATTCTTTCAGGCGATCGAGTTCGGAGCGGCAGTCGAGCAGGCGGAAGGAATTATTCTCAGACAAGGCTTGTGCGACGACGTTCTCGTTTTCTTCTTTTTCCAGCGAACAAGTTGAGTAGATGAGGCGTCCGCCGGGTGCGACCTGCGCCAGGGCGGAGCGGAGGATTGCGAGCTGGCGCCCCGGCAGTTCGGAGAGATCGTCGACCGTGAGGCGCCACTTGATTTCGGGATTGCGGGCGAGCGTGCCGGTGCCGGAGCAGGGGACGTCGGCGAGGACGCGGTCGAACTGCTGGGAGAGCGGGAGATGTTGCGCGTCGGCGGTGACGATCTGGATGCGAGCTGTTGAGTGCGACGAATGCACGCGTAGCAACTTTTGCAGCAGACGCGCGCGGTGGGGATGAAGCTCGACGGCCGTGATGGCGGCTGTGGGATTGTGATCGGCGATGGCCAGCGTCTTGCCGCCGGGAGCGGCACAGCAGTCGAGGATGCGGGATGGTTCGCGGAGAGCATCGGCGCCGACGAGGACGGCGACGAGTTGCGAGGCTTCGTCCTGGATGACGATCTGGCCGGCGCGAAAGGCTTGCGTCTTGGTGACGTCTCCCGCTTGCACGCGGCGGGCGGACGCGAGAAGTCCGCCGGGGATGAGTGTGATTCCTTCCTGCATCAGTTGTTGTTCCGCAGTGGGCGTGCGCAGACGGATTGCTGTCGTAGGAATCGATTGGTCGTGTTGGCAGATCTGGCGAGCGGCGGAGAGCGAGTAGGCTTGTTCCCAGCGCTCGACTAGCCACTGCGGATGGGCCAGAGCCCGGGCCAGAGTTTCGGGGGAAGCGCTTTCGTCCGCGGCTAGAGTTTCCGTGCGCGGCGCGGCCGAGAGCTTGCGCAGCACGGCATTCACGAAGGGAGCGGCGGAGCGCTTGCGGGCGCGCTTCACCAGTTCGACACTTTCGTGGAGGGCGGCGCGTTGCGGGATGCGGTCGAGCCAGAGGAACTGGTAGAGGGCCAGGCGCAGGGCGATTAGAATTTCAGGATCGAGTTTGGAGAGTGGCTGCGAAGACGCGGCGGCGATTTTGTCGTCGAGGAGCGAACCCCAACGGAGCACGCCCATGACAAGTTCTGTGGCGAGGGCGTGATCGGCGGTGGAAAGGTGAGCGTGGGTGGGAGAGTGCAGGAGGTCGGAGGCGAAGGAGGATTCGCGGTCGACGCGGAGGAGAATGTCGAAGGCGGCGGCGCGGGCGGGGGAGACGGGCATTGTCCTTAATTGTAGGCTCTGGCTGAGAGACAAAAAGGCTTAACCACAGAGGACACAGAGGACACAAGAGGATCACCCCAGCTTTTCACCGGGATTGGGGCGATAGCCCCGGACGAAATCTGCGGCCGGAGTGCGTTTCTTGCCTTCTAACTGGACTTCCAGCAGTTCGAGCGACGTGTTCTGACCGCAGCCGACTTGAAGACGATTGGTATCGGCGTGCAGTTCGGCTGGCGGAAGTGCGTCGGTCGTCGGGCGGGCTTTTATGATCTGCAGGGTTTTGCCGCGGAATTTTGTGTACGCTCCGGGCCAGGGTTGGAATCCGCGGATGCGGTTGACGATTTCGTCGGCGCTGCGCGAAAAGTCGACGAGGCCGTCTTCTTTTTTCAGGATCGGGGCGAGAGTGGCCTGCGAGTTGTCCTGCGGGCGCGGGTGAATGGTGCCAGCTTCGAGGGCGCGCAGGGTGTCGACCATCAGATCGGCGCCGATGGCGGCCAGGCGCGGAGCCAGGGTTTCGGCGGCGTCGTCGGGTGCAACGGCGAGTTGCTGTTGTTGGAGGATGTCGCCAGTGTCGAGGCCGGCGTCGATGCGCATGGTGGTGACGCCGGTGATGGTTTCGCCGTTGGCGAGGGCCCACTGGATGGGCGCGGCGCCGCGGTATTTCGGGAGCAGCGAGGCGTGCAGGTTGAGGTTGCCGTAGTGAGGGAGATCGAGCATCCACTGCGGAATGATGCGGCCGTAGCCGACGACGATGATGGCGTCGGGATGGAGTGCGGTGAGTTGGGCGCGGAATTCGTCGTTGGTCTTGATGCGGTCGGGCTGGGTGACGGGAAGATTCAGTTTCAGTGCGGATTGTTTCACCGGCGATTGAACGAGTTCGAGGCCGCGGCCCTTGGGACGATCGGGCTGCGTCACGACGAGATCGACGCGGAAGCCGGCGTCGACCAGCTTTTCGAGTGTCGGAACGGCGAAGCGCGGGGTTCCGCAGAAGATGAGGTCCATTGAGTAATTGTGTAATTTTGGTAATTGAGTAATTGAGAACCTGATTCGCAAAATTGCGCGAGATCGGCGAAGATCATGCCGACGGCGCCTAAAGGCGATTGTCTTTATTATGACCTGACGCGATGCCTGAAGGCATCGCCTGATACGAATCTCAATTCCCTAAGGTCTCAATTCCTAATCTACCTCAATCACTCAATTGCCGAATTTCCCAACTACCAATTTCTACCACTCTCCCGCTTTCATCATTTTGCGAATTTTGCGTTTCATCAGGTCGCGCTTGAGGGCGCTGATGTGGCTGATGTAGAGCTTGCCGTTGAGGTGATCGGTTTCGTGGAGGAAGGCGCGGGCCAGCAAGTCTTCTCCGGTTTTTTCGTAGAGCTTGCCATGAACGTCCTGGGCGCGGATGGTGACTTTATTGGGGCGCGAGACGTTCTCGCGGAAGTCGGGGATGCTGAGGCAGCCTTCACTCTGGGTGTGACGGCCTTCGGTGTGAAGAATTTCGGGATTAATGAGGACGAGTTTGGCGTTGGGATCTTCCTTGAAAGTGACGTCGATGACGGCAATGCGGCGTCCAATGCCGATTTGCGGGGCGGCTAGACCGACGCCGTGGGCTACGTACATGGACTCGAACATGTCTGCGATGAGTTTTTCGAGCTCTTCGTCGAAAACGGTTACGGTTTCGGAGGGTTTCTCGAGGACCGGATTGCCGAATTTTACGATGGGATAGATCATCGATAATTTAGGTCAGTAGTTTTTAAGTTGCTGGCAGTAGCCCTGGAAATTTCTCAGAGTTTCTGTCATCGAATCGCCGCCGAATTTTTCCAGAGCGCAGCGGGCGAGAGTAAGGGCAACCATGGCCTCGGCAGCCACTCCGGCTGCGGGAACAACACAGACATCGCTGCGCTCGTAGGCGGCCTTCACCGGTTCGCGGGTGGAGAAGTCGACCGACTGCAGGGGGCGGCGCAGCGTGGAAATTGGTTTCAGATAGCCGCGGACGCGGATTTCCTGGCCGTTGGAAACGCCACCTTCAATGCCTCCAGCGTTGTTGCGAGTGCGGGAAAACGCGGTGAAACCGGAAGTCGCGGTGTAGCCGATTTCGTCGTGCACGGCAGAGCCGGCAGCAAAGGCGGCGGCCACGCCCGATCCGATCTCGACGGCCTTAACGGCTTGCAGCGACATGACGGCGGCGGCGAGCAGGGCGTCGAGGCGTTCGTCCCACTGAACATAGGTGCCGAGGCCGGGCGGAACAGCGTGGGCGACGACTTCAAAGACTCCGCCGAGCGAGTCGCCGGTCTTGAGAACTTTGTCGACTTCTTCTTTCATGCGCTGCTCGGCTTCAGGGTCGGCGCAGTTGAGAAGCACGTCTTTGCCTTCAGATACGCGATCATGCAAGGCGCGAATTTTCTCCCACGCGACCTGACCGGCGAATGAGACGTTGCCGGTGGCGACCACGTGGCTGAGCACTTCGATGCCGAGTTCGCGCAGGAAAAGTTTGGCGATCGCACCCAGGGCCACGCGGGCGGCCGATTCGCGGGCGGAGGCGCGCTCGAGCACGTAGCGGGCTTCGGGGAAGTTGTATTTCAGGGCTCCGGCGAGATCGGCGTGGCCGGGGCGAGGAGAGGCGACGCGCTTGTGCTTGGCCGGATCGCCCTCGCCGACTGGTAAAGATTCCTGCCAGTTTTTCCAGTCGCGATTTTCCAGTTCGACGGAGATGGGCGAGCCGATGGTCATGCCCTGGCGCACGCCGGAAAGAATATGAGCTGTGTCGCGCTCGATCTTCATGCGGCCGCCCCGGCCGTAGCCTTGCTGGCGACGCCAGAGTTCCCGGTCGAGAAAAGCCTGATCGATTTTCAATCCGGCGGGCATGCCGGAAAGAAAAGCGACCAAAGCTTCGCCGTGGGATTCTCCGGCAGTGAAATAGCGCAGCATAAACGGTCGATTGTACCTGATTGCGAGGCGGGATCGGGATTCAGATAGGTAATCCGGCGTGCGTTTTCTAAAGAAGAGGGTGCGAGAGAATCGATTTTCACAAGGCAAATGACGGCGCCAGCGGTTACAATAAACACTGAACTGACGTTCTCCGCCTACGCCGCATCGCCAATTTCTCTGGCCCCTGGTGAGTTGTCCTGTGGACGCGCAATTTAAACGCGAAGCCGTGTCTGGCAACCGGAAAATCCGCTGCCTGCTGGTGCACGACCATGTCTTGCTGCGCCAGGGATTGCGGCGTTTGCTGGAGGATGAACCGGACATGGAAGTCGTGGCGGAAGCGGGAAATGCGGCCGAAGCGCTGCGCAAGATATTTGAGTGTCGCCCCGAGATCGTGATTACGGACGCGCACATGTTTGAGTGCGCGGCCGATCAAACCGAATTGCTGATTCTGCGAGAATGTGCGGGGAGCAAGGTGCTGTTCCTGAACAACGAGGAAGGCGACGACTTGTTGCGGGAAGCGCCCGGGACCGGTTGTGTGGTGCGGCAGACATCTGCGAAAGAGTTGGTCGAGATGGTGAGGCGGACGCACTCTGCCCCGAGGGCGGTGCTGGAAAGGCGCGGGGCAGAATGGCCGTCAGAGGAACTCCTGCCGCGAAAGCGCGTTCTGACAGCGCGAGAACGCGAAGTGCTGAAGCTGCTGGCCGAGGGTCGGACGGTGCGTTCCGCGGCAGACGTTCTTGGACTGAGCATGAAGACCGTGGATGCGCACAAGTTCAATCTGATGCGCAAGCTGGGAATTCACAACAAGGCAGAGCTGGTGATGTGGGCAATCCAGAAGAGAGTCGTGAAGCTGCCGGTGAATTTCTAACCGGCAGGTGCCCGCTTGCCTGTGCCGTCCCTGCGGGACTCGATTCGTTTTTTCCGGTCTTCCCCGGCACTGCCGTGCCGGGCTTTCACATTCCGCCGCTTCGCGGCTGTCGTTTTGCAGATCGTCTTCCCCTCTGAAAGCAAGCCCCAGATCTCGTCCTTGAACGCAAGCCCCACATCTCGTCCTTGAACACAAAACACAGACTTAGTCCTTGGACACAAACCCTCACATCTGGTCGTGGACCGCGGCGGCCGCGAGTTCTGCGAGGCTGGACACCGTGAGGTCGGGCGTGGCTTCGGCGGATTTGACGGCGCCGACGCCGGGGCGGGCTGACGGACGGTTCACCCATACGGTGGCGAGGCCGAGCGCCTGGGCGGGAATTACGTCGTGGTAGATGCTTTGGCCGATATGCAGCACGCGGTGGGCGGGGGCGTGGACACGGCTCAGAGCTAACTCGAAAAGTTTCAGCGACGGCTTGTAGGCCTGGGCTTGCTGGGCGGTGATGACCTCGTCAAACTCAACTTCAAGTTTGGGGCGAGTGAGGGCGAAGAGATCGTCGTCCACATTGGAAAGAATGGCCAGGCGATACCGGGTCTTGAGCCGGCGAAGAGCGGCGACCGTGTCCGGCCAGGGCTGCCACGTGGAGAGTGAGTCAGGCAGCGAGCGCGCCTCTTCGAGGGTGGGAGCGAATCGGAGTTCGTCGCCGAATTGGCGGACCACTGACTCGAGGACTTCGCGATACCGACGAAATGTGCCTTGTTCGGAACGCTGCTCGAAATCTCCGTAGAGTTGGAGAAGTGTGGCGTCGTCGATTTCCTTCTCGTGGGCAGAGAGAACGCGGCGCAGCGCTGAGAAGATTCCGGCTTCCCAGTCGATGAGCGTGCCGTAACAATCAAAGGTCAGAACTTCGAAGCGGTTGAAGTCGAGCATGGGATAGTGTCCGCTTCAGGCGCTGGCCGTGTCGAATTTCCAGCGAGTGGCGTTGTTGGGGAAATCCTTTTCGGTCCAGGCCAGCACCACGCGCGGGCGGACGGAATAGATGACGTTCCCCGGCCCGACCACCATTGGCATTTTGTACTTGGCGCGGGAAGCGGCATCGAGTTTCTTGAGCTGGGACTTGTCGGAGAGGTCGATCTCGACGGCGGTGCCTTCGAGAATGACCACGTCGTCGCCGGAATCGAGATGAATGGAGACAGCGGCGTTGTGAGCCAGGTTGCGGGCTTTGCGCGAGGTGCGTCCGGTGCCGAAGTAGAGAACGCCGTCGATCCAGAATCCCCAGACGGGGATCGAGTGCGGGCGGCCG
>Ga0181532_10004481_pt1 | contig 12179 bp, 10 predicted proteins | sample PEATcosm2014_Bin_33_FD_119768 | JGI IMG/M metagenome (GOLD analysis project Ga0181532, IMG submission 119768) | Peatland microbial communities from MTU Mesocosm Facility, Houghton, MI, USA - PEATcosm2014_Bin11_30_metaG | ecosystem: Environmental > Terrestrial > Soil > Wetlands > Peat | place...
CGCTCGGTCGAGCACCACGAAGCTTGCAAGGGAGAGATTCGGCGCGTGCTGGCCAGACTGCACGGCTTCGATCCCAGCGATAAAGAAGCCTGCCCCATCTGGGACACCATCCAGGAAGCAAAAGCCTTCCGCACCATGACGGATGGCATGAAGTACTTTCTCGGCGCGGTCGGCATCGTGACCTTGTTCCTCGGTGGCCTCGGCGTCATGAACGTGATGCTGGTGGCGGTCCAGGAGCGAACCCGCGAGATCGGAGTCCGCAAAGCCATCGGAGCTCCTGCGAGCAGCATCCTGCGGCAGTTCTTTCTGGAAGCGCTCATCGTCGCGTTGATCAGCGGCGGCGCGGGGCTGCTCATCGCGTTTGGTCTTTGCGCGCTGGTCGACTTGCTCCCGATGCCAGACTTCTTCGCCGGCCTGTTGCCAACATGGCAGACGGGAACGGTGGCCCTGGCCGTTCTCGGAACCATCGCCATCCTGTCGGCTCTCTATCCCGCTCGCCGCGCCGCCGCCATCGATCCCATCGAAGCCTTGCGCCACGAGGCCGGCGGCTAGCATGGGCATGATTTATCAGATCCTGAACGAAGCTTGGACGGCGTTGCGGCGCAACCGCACTCGCAGTGCGCTCACCATGCTCGGCATCGTGTGGGGAATCGCCACTGTCACATTGCTGATCGCATACGGCGGCAGCTTCCGCGAAATTCTGGTCAGTGGCTTCGACGCCTTCGGCAAAGGCGCCGTCATCGCCTGGCCGCAGCAGACCAGCGAACAACCCGGCGGCCAACGCGCCGGCAAGAAGGTCGTCCTCGAGCAAGCCGACCTTGACATGATCAAGGAGACCGCCAACTACGTGCGCCACGCGTGTCTCGAGACCGTGCGCCGTCCCGGCATCGCCTACGAAGACCGCATGGTGGGCACTGCGGCCATCCGCGGCGTTTGCCCGGAATACGGCGATATGCGCAACGAGCAGCCTTCGGAGGGCCGCTGGATCAACTCGCTCGACGAACTCGAACGGCGCCGCGTCGCATTTTTGGGAGCGCGCGTGCGCGAACAGTTGTTCGGCGGACGCCCCGCCGTAGGCGAAACCGTCCTGATTGGAGGCGTGCGGTTCACCGTGATCGGCACCATGGACCGCAAGATCCAACTGAGCAACTACTTTTCCAGCGACGACGAGTCGACGTGGATTCCCTACTCCGCGGCGAACGATCTTTGGAACGCGAAGTATGGCGACGTGCTCGTGTTTGAACCGATCGCGCCGCAGTTCGAACTGCGCGCGGAGGCGCAGGTTTTAGCCGCGCTCGCCACGCGCCAGCAATTCTCGCCCACCGACAAGAAAGCCCTCCAGATGTTCGGCCGCGAAGAGTTTCGCCCCGTCATCAACGGCATCACCATCGGCCTGCAAGTGCTGCTCGTGTTTATCGGCATCCTCACCCTCGGAATCGGCGGCGTCGGCGTCATGAACATCATGCTCGTCTCCGTCGATGAGCGCATTCGTGAAATTGGCTTGCGGCGCGCTCTCGGCGCTCGCAAGTGGCACATCAAGGCCCAATTCCTTGCCGAGACGCTGCTCATCATGCTGCTCGGCGGCGCCATCGGAATCGTGGTGTCGTACGTGGTTGCGGTTGCAGTCGGGACGCTTCCGCTGATGGGCCCGCTGTTTGAAGACAACTCTGGGAAGGCCGACATCCACCTCAAAATCTCATTTTTCACCGTGATGATTTCAACCCTGGTGTTGCTGTTCGTAGGCGTGCTGAGCGCACTGATTCCAGCATCACGAGCGGCGAACCTGGATCCGGTCGACGCGCTGCGATATGAGTGACGTTTGTGGAGTGAAGGGCGTCCTCGCCCGTTCGGCGGTGAGCTACGAGCTTCGAGCCGCGAGCAACCGATTGCCTCCTAGCCCGAAGCTCGAAGCCCGTAGCTTCTCTTCTCCATTGACGCCGCAACTCTCGACGCGATACCTTGGCGGCGTTAGTACGAGGTGATCCAGTGCCCGTCTCTGCCGTTGATTGCGTACAGCCCGCGCTGCGGCACACGCGGGAACAACTCTTCACTCGCTTCCGCTTCGGGCAATGGTCGCGCCTGGCCCTGGTGGGGATTCTGGCGGCTGAACTGCATGCCGGCGGATGCAACTTCGGAAACTTCGGAGGCAATTGGCCCCGCGTCCCACACAAAAGCGGGAGCGAGTTTCTGCCGTCTTCGAGTCTGCCGTCTGGTTGGCCTCCTTTCAATTCCACGCACATTTCCGAGCACATAGGGCAATTCCTCGCATTGATCGTGGCGGGGATTCTTGTCGCATTCGTGCTGGGGTTCATCCTCCTGTACATCAGCAGTGTGTTCCGGTTCATCCTGTTTGACTCGGTGCTGCGGCGGCAATGTTCGATTGGCGAGGGCTGGCAAAAATGGCGTCGTGCCGGCGGAAGATTCTTCCTGTGGCAGATTATCTTTCTGATTTCGACGTGGCTGTTGCTGGCAGTCCTTGTCGGTGTGCCCCTTGCCCTGGCCGCGGCTGCGGGGTGGATGACAGATCTGCGCGAGCACATCGGGCGGATGATTGTCGGAGTGATTCTGCTCGTGGGCCTGTTCGCAGTATTCGCACTGGTAGCCGCTGTGGTTCAAGTGCTGGCTAAGGATTTCCTGGTGCCGCTTATGGCTCTCGAGAATCTCGATTTTGCCGACGGCTGGCACCGTTTACTGGCAATGATCGGACGAGAGAAGGGACGATATGCCGTTTACCTGCTGCTCAAGTTCGTGCTCTCCATTGCGGCGGCCATCCTGTTCGGCATCATCGCGATCATCCCAGCACTGTTCGTCGTGGTCCCTGGTGTGGTTGCCGTGCTCGTGGGCAAAGCCGCGGGGATGGGATGGAGCGTGACCACCATCAGTCTGGCGATAATCTTCGGGACCTTGCTCCTGCTCCTCCTGATTTACCTGATCGCCCTGGTGTGCGTGCCCGCCACGGTCTTCTTCCCTGCTTACGCGCTGCATTTTTTTGCTTCTCGATATCCGGAACTCGACGCGCTGCTGAATCCCGCCCCCACGCCTCCAGCGCCGCAACTGCCTCCAGTCCCGGAGTCTCCGCCGCCCTTCGAACCACCTCCCCTGCCGCCGTCGCCGGAGCCCATCGGATGATCTTGCCGGTGGAGAGCCGGGCGTCCTCGCCCGGCCGCCCAACTTCTGGACGGGCGAGAGCCTGCCTGCCCTGAGCTTGCCGAAGGGACGCCCGTCGCTCCACTACTTCCTGTCTGCTGTGGAACTCTCTTCAGCGCGCAGGTGTCCAATGTTTCAAGACACGCGCGTGCCGGAGAGGAACAATTCAAATGGCATTCCCCACGGCAGGCGGTGGTCCGTCTCGTCCAGTTCCGAAGATGAACGTCACTCCTTTGATTGACGTTCTGCTGGTGCTCATCATTATTTTCATGGTGGTTGTGATCGAGCAGCGGCCAACTGGTTTGCAGGCAGAGATTCCACAACCCAATCCAAAAGGCAGCACAATCCCGCCGCCCAATCGGACGATTGTGATTCAGATCCATCACCCGAAGCCGGGAGCAGAACGTTCGCAGGCAGAACATCCGCAGGTAATGGTGAATGAAGAAGTGGTGGAATGGGATCGCTTGCGCGAACGGCTGCGAGATATTTTCGCCATTCGCGTCGAGCGGATCGCCTACGTCGAGGCCGATGACGACATTGATTTCCAGGACGTCGCTGACGTAATCGCAATTGCAAGGATCGCCGGCGTCGACCGCGTGGGCCTGCTGAGTGAAGATGGGAAGCATCTCCCGATGGGGTAGGCACTTTCCTCAGCCGTTTGGACCGCCGCGTAAGTCGTTGCTTTAGAATGGCCCCATGAAATTGAGTTACTTACTCGGTGCAGTAGTTAGCCTAATCTTGAGCGCTGGGCATCCTTTGTATTCTTCCGGGGGAGCATGACCGGCGCTCCACCCCTTTACTCCCGCGGTTGGTTTCAGCGAAGCCTTCATTTCGCGGCAGGGATCATTTTCGGATCCCTCGCCATCGGTATTGCGTTGAAAATCGCGGGGAAATGGTAGCTTTGAGAATCAGCGCTGAACAGCGGCTAAAGTCACAGTTTTTCAAGCATTCAACGGCGCGGGTGAAGCCGTGCCCTCCCAAACCGACCGATGAATCCAGTTCTACTCTCGCGCCCGATTCTTAATCCAGATAGGCGAGCCCATAAACCCAAACGCCGCACGTATTTGGTTTTCCAGGAAGCGCTGATAGGAAAAGTGCAGCTTCACAGCGCGGTCAGTGAAGAGAACGAACGTAGGCGGCGCCACTCCCGCCTGCGTCATGTATTTGATTTTCACGCGCTTGCTCACAGGAACGGAGGCGCGGTCAAAGTCAATCGTCTTCAGGAAGCGATTCATTTCTCCGGTGGTGACGCGCTTGCGGCGCTCGGCGGCGACTTTCTCGATCAGCGGAAGAATCTTTTCCGTTCCCTTGCCGGTGTGCGCCGAAAGAAAGAGCACCGGGGCGTAGGCCAGAAACTTAAGCCCATAGCGCAATCGCTCTTCGTAGAGAGCCCGGTCCTGGGGCCGCTTGGCGTCCTGTATGCGCGCCGTTTTCGACTGGCTGACAGCGCGCTTCTCGCCGCTCGCCACTAGATCCCATTTATTGACCAGGATAATCACCGAGCGTCCGCTCTCGTGGGCATAGCCCGCGATGTTGGCGTCGAGCCCGCTGGCGCCTTCAGTGGCGTCGACCATGAAGAGCACGATGTCGGCGTCTTCGATATTCTTGCGCGCCATGACCACGGAAAGCTTCTCGGCCATCAGCCGAGTCTTGCCTTTGCGGCGGATACCGGCGGTATCAATGAACCGAATCTTGCGGCCTTTGTACTGGATGACTTCGTCGATGGAATCCCGCGTCGTGCCCGCAACCGGCGAGACGATGGCGCGCTCGGTTCCTGTGAGTTGATTCAGCAGCGTGGACTTGCCGACATTCGGGTGCCCGATAATAGCCACCCTGATTTCATGCCGCTCCTCGGGAGTCGGCGTATCTTCATCCCCGTTTTTCTCTGCGAACTCGGAGCCTGCCCTGAGCGAAGCCGAAGGGTCCTCTGCGGTTGCCTTTGGTTTTGCAGGCAGCACCTTAACGATGGCGTCCAGCAGATCGTCGATGCCGCGTCCATGCTCAGCCGACACCGGAAACATATTCCGCATTCCGAGCACATGAAACTCGTCCAGCAGTCCATCCTGCTTGTCCGAGTCCATCTTGTTGACGGCGAGAAAGAGCGGCTTACCCGTCCGCGCCAAAAGTCGAGCCAACTCGCGATCGGGCCCAGCGATCTCAGTACGCGCGTCGACGACCATGACGATGGCCGCCGCTTCTTCGAACGCAACCTTCGCCTGGCGGAAGATCTCCGCCGGTATGAAATCTTTATCGTCGGGAACGATGCCGCCCGTATCCACCACGCGAAACTCGTGCCCGAGCCATTCCACCTCGCCATAGAGGCGGTCCCGCGTGATGCCGGGCTCGTCTCCGACGATGGCGCGCCGCGATCCGGTCAGATGGTTGAATAGCGTCGATTTACCAACGTTAGGGCGTCCGACGATGGCTACGAGTGGGGATGGTTTCTTCTTGCTCAAAGTGGTGGATGAGTTACGAGGTCCATACCGCTATTATAGAGACTCCGTGCCTTCCTCATCCCATCCCGTGTCCCCAGCTGCAGGATTCTCGCTCTACCAGTTCTTCGCGCCGGGTGGCGTGCTTTCGAAAACGCACCCCGCCTATGAGTTCCGCCGCGGCCAGTTGCAGATGGCGCAGGCCGTCGAAGAAGCGCTCGAAGAAAAGCGCCACTTGATTGTCGAGGCCGGCACGGGCACCGGCAAAACGCTCGCATATCTCTTGCCGGTGATCCGCTCCGGCAAACGAGTCATCATCTCCACGGGCACGAAGAACCTGCAGGAGCAACTGTTCTTTAAAGATGTCCCGGCTCTGGAGCGGGCGCTGTTCGCCAATGACAGCGCCGCCGACGGTCGTGGAAAGCTGAGCGTCTGCTATATGAAGGGGCGCAACAACTATCTTTGCCGCAAAAAGCTTTTTGATCTCACCGACCAGCCGGTGCTCAGTGGTCTGGAAGAGATCGAGCACTACCGGGCCATCGCCGCGTGGGAGAAAACGACGCACAGCGGCGATCGCGCCGAACTCGCGGAACTGCCCGAGGCTAGCGCTCTTTGGCACAAGCTCGACGCCCGCGCCGATGCCTGCCTCGGCCAGAAATGCAAGGAATGGGAGCGCTGCTTCATTACCGAGATGCGGCGGCGCGCGGCCGAGAGCGACATCATCATCGTCAATCACCACCTGTTTTTCGCCGACCTCTCCATCAAACTCGAAGCCGATGGCGCGCCCGACGCCGGCGTGCTTCCCGAGTGCGGGGCGGTTATTTTCGACGAAGCGCACGAACTGGAAGAAATTGCCGGCAACTACTTTGGGATTTCGGTCAGTAATTTGCGGATGGATGAGCTGACGCGCGACGTCGAACACCTGCTGCAGCGCGAGCATCTTTACACGCCGCAGATGTCTGGAGCCATTCAGTCGGTGCGGGAACGTTCGCAACTGTTTTTTTCGCTGCTGCCTGCGAACGAAGGGCGGTTTGCCTTCGACTCCCGCCGCGAATTCCTGGAGGAAAATGGCGAAGAATTTCTCGCGCTCAATCAAGCTCTATACCGGCTGGGCGCGGAGCTGGAGCAACTTCCGCAGAAGCCGGAAGAAGTCTTCACGCTTACGCGTCGGGCGCAGCAATTGCAGGTGCAACTTCGCTTCGTGATGGAAAGCGAGGACCCGAACACGGTCTTCTGGATCGAGCGGCGAGGATTTCGCGGGCCGTCGGGCTCGCGCCGCAGGTCTTCGTCATTTGCAACAGAAGAGAAAAACGCAGGCGGGCGAATGCATGTTTTTCTGCAGGCCACTCCGATCGAAGTCGGACAGATTCTGCGCGAGTGCCTGTGGTCGAAGTTGGAGACTTCGGTGCTGACCTCGGCAACCCTGGCCGTCGGAGGCGGTTTCGATTACATACGGCAGCGGCTTGGGCTCGACCACGCGCGCGAATTGATCGTGCCGTCGCACTTCGATTATGAAAGCCAGGCGATTTTTTACGTTCCGCCCGATCTGCCCGATCCGCGCACGCCACAATTCCCCGCCGAGGCTGCCAGCCTTGTCCGGCGGTTGCTGGAGATTACCCGCGGACGCGCCTTCGTGCTCTTCACCAGCTACGCGCAGATGAACGAAATCTACGAGCGCCTTCTTGGCCAGTTGGATTTTCCGATGCTCAAGCAGGGCGACGCTCCGAAATCGGCGCTGCTTGAGGAGTTCCGGCTCACGCCCCACGCCGTGTTGTTTGGGACATCTTCTTTCTGGCAAGGCGTGGACGTGCAGGGCGAACAGTTGAGCTGTGTGATTATCGACCGCTTGCCGTTTGCTGTCCCGAGCGATCCGGTGGTGGCCGCGCGGGTAAAGGCCATCGACGCTGGCGGCGGAAACGCCTTCTTCGAATACCAGGTGCCGAGCGCGGTGATTACGCTGAAGCAGGGGTTCGGCAGACTGATTCGATCGTTGCACGATCGTGGGTTACTGGCTCTGCTCGACAACCGGATTCTGAAGAAACAATACGGGCGCGTGTTTGTGGAGAGCCTGCCGCCGTACAGAAAAACAACAGACTTGAGAAAAGTAGAGGAATTTTTCGGGACGGATGTTGAATGATGTTCGATGGAGCGCCGGGCGTCTCCGCCCGGCAGGATCCTTCGACTTCGCTCAGGACGGGCTCGCGAGACGCCCGTCCCCACACGAGCACGCTGAGCTTAACTATTCTGCTGCTGCCGCTTCTTTGTCGACAATGACCTTCAAGTGCGTGGTCACGTCCCTGTGCAGCTTGACTGGAACAGTGAACTCGCCGACGATCTTAAGCGGCTCGTGCAACTGGATCTTCCGGCGATCGATGTGGAAGCTCTTCTTCTCCAGTGCGTCGGCAATGTCGCCGGCCGTGACCGATCCAAACAGCTGATCGGCTTCGCCGGACTTGCGCAGGAACTTCACCTCGAGCCCGTCAAACTGCTTGGCCAGCGCTTCGGCCTCCGTCTTTTCCTTGGCGGAGCGGCGCACGGCGGCCGCCTTCATCTGCTCGATAACCGTCTTGTTGGCGACGGTGGCCTCAATCGCCAGCTTCTTGGGCAGCAGAAAATTCCGCCCGTATCCCTCGGCGACTTTCACCACCTCACCGCGGTTGCCCAGCTTGGGCACGTCTTCTTTCAGGATGACTTCCATGCATGACTCCGTTTCGTAAGTAACCTGGTCGTTAGTCGTTAGTCGCTTGTCATTGGTCGTTTGCCAATTCTCGAACCGTCAACAAACTCTCCTGATGCTGCTGACTGCGAACGACTAACGACTAATGACCAACGACCAACGACGATCTTGAATCTACTGCGCGCGTCCGGCGAACGGCAGCAGAGCGATGTTGCGCGCCTGCTTGATGGCCCTCGAGAGACGGCGCTGGTGCGGCGTGCACACTCCGGTCAGGCGCCGCGGAGTGATCTTGCCGCTTTCCGCCACGAACTGCGCCAGCAGACGCACATCTTTGTAATTGACCGCTTCGATCTTCTCGACGCAGAACTTGCAAACCTTCTTGCGCCGAAAGAACTTGCGGCCGCCTTCGCGGGGGCCACCGGGGCCTCCGCCGGGACGCGGACCGCGAGGCGGACCGCTCCGCTCGGGGCGATCGCCGCCGCTACGCTCGGGGCGACTTTCGCCGCCGCTTGCTCCCACATGCGCGCTTGGTGCTTTTGTTTCTTCTGCCATAGTGCTCCTGCTTTCTAAGAATTCGTCTTGGGGAAGGGCACGGCTTCAGCCCTGCCGTAAAGCGCCCGAAAAAATGCGGGATTTAGCCCCTCAGGTCGAGCGCCTCGTCCCTTTTGTGAGCCCTCAGTACCGACTAAACCGGCGCCGAGGCGGGTGTTTCCGTTGCAGCCTCCGGCGTTGCTGGGCTTACCGGAGCAGCCACTGCGGCCGGTTGTGCGCTGGCTTTCTTTTTCGAGTCGCGAAGCTTCTTGATCTTGTCGAGCCGCTTCAGTTCTTCGTCCGTCCGCACCGTGAGGAACTTGATCACCGGCTCGGTCACGCGCAGGCGGCGTTCGACTTCGTGCACGACGGCGCCAGTGGCTTCAATCAGCATCAGCACAAAAATGCCATCGTTGAACTTGCCCACCCGGTACGCGAGACGGCGCTTGCCCCAGACCTCGCTCTTGGCGGTTCCGGCCGCCGAGGTCACCGATGACTCGAGCGTGGAAATCAGTTTGTTCAGATCCTCGTCCACCATGTCGGGCCGGACGATGAACATCAATTCATAGTTGCGATTCATTCGTTATCTCCAAACTCTTTTAGTACGGTCGCTGGTCGCTAGTCGTTCGTCGTTCGGGAATTCACCCCAAACCGTATGCGTTTGCTAACGACCAACGACTATCGACCAACGACGAGCCTCCATCACTCACTCCGCAGCGTCGTTCTTTCGATTGAACCGGTTCATCGCCGCCGCCGGTCCCTCTTTCAAAATCACCTCAACCGCCAACGCTGCCGTGTCGAGGAGTTCGTCCACAACTTTTTCCTGCGCCCTGCGGAACGGCGTCAGCACAAATTTCACGCTGTCCACGGCTTTACGGTCGGGCGCAATTCCCAGACGAATCCGCAAAAACTCGTCGGTACCCAGGGCGCCGAGGATGGATTCCATCCCGTTGTGCCCCGCAGAACTGCCCCGCTGCCGTATGCGAATCGTGCCCAGCGGCAAGTCGAGTTCGTCGTAAATCACAATCAGGTCCCGCGTCACATCGACCTGATGTTCCGCCACCAGTTCCCACACCGAAAGCCCACTCAGGTTCATGTAGGTTTCCGGTTTGGCCAGGATCGCCGGCTCACCGGCAATCGTTGCCCGCGCGGTCAGCGCGCGGCATTGGCGATTTCTGACTTCGATCCCCAGGCCGTTGGCGATCCGATCGATCGCTAAAAACCCGAGATTGTGCCACGTGAACTGGTACTCGATTCCTGGGTTGCCCAAACCGACGATCAGTTTCACGCGGATTCGCTTTTCGCTGTTCGCTCTTGGCTCTTAGCTCGGTGCCCCAGGTTCGCGCCCGTCCTTTGGGCGCTAACCTGGGTGTCGGCTCTTAGCCAGCAGCCAGCATCTATTTTTTCTCTTTCTTCTCGGGCTTCTCGGCCTTCTCGGGCTTAGCCTTGGCCTTGGCATCGCCGCCTTCGGCCTCGCCTTCACCCTCGGCCTCCTGCTTGCCCTTCTTAATGACTTCGGGTTCAGCCGGTGCTGCTGTCGCATCTGCCGCCACCGCCTCCGGAGCCGCCACCACTTCTTCCTTCACCGAGGTCATGTGCGCGATCATCTGGTCCTCGTCGGTCAGAAACTTCAGTTTCTCGCTGTGCGGAAGATCTTTCACGCGCACTTCGACGCCGAACACCAGGTGGCTGATGTCCACTTCGATGTTTTTCGGAATGTCGGCCGGAAGGCACTCAACCTCGATCGCACGCAGCAATTGCTCAAGAATGCCGCCCTGCGTCTTCACGCCCTCGGCCTCGCCCTTGAGCACGACCGGGACCGTAACCGTCAGCTTCTTGTCCATCGCGATGCGCTGCAGGTCCACGTGCAGCAGAGTTCCCTTGATCGGCTCGAACTGCCAGTCCACAATCATGGCCTTCACCCGATCGCTGTCGAGCGCCAGGTCAAAAATTGTGTTGTGCCCGCTCTCCGACCTCAGGATGCGCAGCACTTGCCGCGGATCGACCGCGACCGAAGCCGCGGCTTTGCCCGCGCCGTAAACCACGCCTGGAATTTTTCCGCCGACGCGCACGCGCCGGGCGGCGTTCTTGGTGCCTGGTTCGCGCTTCTGCGCTTCCAGAATACTGATATCCGTTGCTGTCGCCATAATTCCGTTTCCGTCCTTCGCTAAAATCGTCGTTGGTCGTTGGTCGTTCGTCGTTAGTCGTTCGCAAACCCTGCGTTAATCCAAGAATCTGTGAATTTGCTGAAGTGTCGGTCCCTGTTCGTCCTTCGCGGTCCGCAAACCCTTTCGCCTCTCCGGCGAAGAGCGAACGACCAACGACGAACGACCAGCAACGGTTCTAAATAAAAAGTCTGCTGACCGAAGTTTCTTCGTGAATCGACTGAATCGCCCGTCCAATCAGCCCCGCGATCGAAAGCACTTTGATCTTCGGGACTTGCCGTGCCGCTTCGGTCAGCGGGATGGTGTTGGTCACGACCACCTCGGTGATCGGAGAGTTCACAAGATTTTCCACCGCCGCCCCTGAAAGTACCGGGTGCGAGCAACAGGCATACACGGTGCGAGCGCCATTTTGAATCAGCGCCTGCGCCACCTTCACCAGCGTTCCCGCCGTGTCGATGAGGTCGTCGATGATCAGACAAGTGCGCCCATCGACTTCGCCGATCACATTCATCACTTCCGCCACGTTCATCTCGACGCGCCGTTTATCCACGATCGCCAGCGCCGCGTCCATCTTCTTCGCGAAGAAGCGCGCGCGTTCCACGCCACCCGCATCCGGCGAAACCACCGTCAAATCCGGCAGGTTCAGTTTCTTGAAGTAATCCACCAGCACCGGCGAAGCGAACAGGTGGTCCACCGGAATATTAAAAAATCCCTGCAACTGCGGCGCGTGCAAATCCACCACCAGCGCCCGATCTGCACCCGCGGTGGTCAAAAGGTCGGCCACCAGCTTCGACGAAATCGGCACCCGCGGCTTGTCTTTGCGATCCTGGCGCGCATAGCCGTAATACGGAATCACCGCCGTGATCCGTCGCGCCGAAGCCCGCTTGAGCGCGTCCATCATCAACAGCAGTTCCATCAGATGCATGTCCACCGGCTGGCAGGTGGGCTGCATCACGAACACGTCGGCTCCGCGCACGTTCTCCTGAATCTGCACATACGCTTCGCCGTCCTTGAAGCGCGTCACCAGAGCCTGTCCGCGCGTCAGGCCAAGAAAGTGGCAGACCTCATCGCAGAGCGCCTCGTTGGCGGTTCCACAGAAGACCTTGAATCGGTCGTCGACCCGGGCGCGCTGCGGCTTGCGTTCCGTCTTCTCGTCCGTGATCGGCTTTTTTTCCGCGGTCGTCTTTTCGGCAGTCGTGGTCGCAACGGTGGCCATAGTTTCAGTTC
>Ga0181532_10004483_pt1 | contig 12176 bp, 12 predicted proteins | sample PEATcosm2014_Bin_33_FD_119768 | JGI IMG/M metagenome (GOLD analysis project Ga0181532, IMG submission 119768) | Peatland microbial communities from MTU Mesocosm Facility, Houghton, MI, USA - PEATcosm2014_Bin11_30_metaG | ecosystem: Environmental > Terrestrial > Soil > Wetlands > Peat | place...
CAGCGCTGGCTGGGCGGCCTGCTCACCAACTGGGTGACAGTGCAGAAGTCGGTGAAGCGGCTGAAGGAGCTCGACGAGATGGCCACCGATGGCCGCTACGAGCTGCTGCCGAAGAAGGAAGTTGTAAAGCTGGAGCGCGAGCGCAAGCATCTGCAGGCCAACCTTGCCGGCATCAAGAACCTGAATCGCCTGCCCGACGTGCTCTTCGTGATCGACTCCAACAAGGAGCAGATTGCGGTGAAGGAAGCGCGCAAGCTGGGCATTCCGGTGGTTGCGGTGGTCGACACGAATTGCGATCCCAGCGAAGTGGACTACATCATCCCCGGCAATGACGACGCGCTGCGTGCGATCCGGTTATTTGCGTCGAAGATTGCGGACTCCGTGGTTGAAGGCTCGCAGGCCGTGACCGACAAGCAGATGGCCGACATTGCTGTGGGCGTGCAATACAGCGAGGCGGCTGAAGCTGCTGCCGCCAGCCCGGCGGAAGGTGAGGAAGGCGTCGCGGCTGCGGCGTCGACCATTGATGACTCCGAAGAGGTCAGCATGGAAGAAGTGCTGGGCCGGGGTGGACGGCGCGCTGAAAACACCAGCGCCTAATCGATTTGGATTGACGAGTGGTTCCAAGGCCCGCGCGTTGATCGAGCGCGGGCGTTATTTTAGCTGTCAGCTATCAGCCGTCGGCTCTCAGCTAAGACGAACAACAATGCATACTGCGATAGGCACGAAGTCCTCTGCCCACCGCGACAATTAAATTTTCGAGCTCAGCCGCATTAGCTGACGGCTGAAAGCTGATAGCTGATAGCCAAAGGAAAAGATGGGTACTACTACCGTGAACATTTCTGCCGCACAAGTAAAAGAACTTCGTGACAAAACCAACGCTCCCATGATGGATTGCAAGAACGCCCTGACAGAAGCCAAGGGCGACGTCGAGGGTGCCATCGTGATTCTGCGCAAGAAGGGCATTGCGACCGCCGCTAAGAAGGCCACGCGTGCCACCAGTGAAGGCTCGGTGTCGAGCTACATCCATGCCGGAGGCAAGATCGGCGTGCTGGTCGAGGTCAACTGCGAGAGCGATTTCGTCGCCCGCACCGACGACTTCAAAGGCCTGGTGCACGACATTGCCATGCACATCGCAGCCACCGATCCTCGTTTCATTCGCAAGGACGACGTGACGCCTGAGGCCTTCGAAAAAGAGAAGGACATCTACCGCGCACAGGCTGCGACGACCGGCAAGCCCGCACCGGTGATCGAGAAGATCGTCGAAGGCAAGATGGCCAAGTTCTACGAGGAGGTCTGCCTGTACGAGCAGCCCTTTATCAAGGAGCAGACCATTACCGTCGGGCAACTGATCGCCACCGTGATCGGCAAGCTGGGCGAGAATATTTCCGTCCGCCGCTTTGCCCGATTTAAGGTCGGCGACATCGCCGAGACCATCGCCGTCAGCAAGGCCGAGCCAGCCAGCGAGTAATCTCGGCAGCCATTGAAGGGCGGGGTACGCCCCCCGCCTTTTTCTTTGAGCGCGTTGCGTGCAAAGCCCAATTCGGACTAGCATGAGGCCATGGATAAGACTAGGAAAACCGACTTCGACGAACCCGTCCCGATTCTCGACGAAGAGGACGCTGAGACACTGCGGGCCATTGATCGCAGCGTCAACTCTGCCGACGAAGGCCGGGTCATACCGTTAGAAGAAGTTCGCCGGCGGTTAAAAGCGTGGCCTACAAAATCCTCTTCACCGAAGACGCGTTAGCTGACCTGGAAGGCATTCTCGACTACATCCGCCGCGACAGCGAGACTGCGGCAGAGAACTTCGGCGTAGCCATTCTCGACCACGTTGAGCTGCTGCGCGAGTTTCCTCACATCGGAACGCCGGTTTCTCAACGTCCCAACTTGCGGAAGGTCCTTCACTCTCCGGTTCGGATTTACTACCGGGTCTCTGAAAATAGAAGCGTAGTCGAAATTCTGCATTTCTGGCACGGATCAAAGAAGGATCCGAGATTCTAGCTGTCTTTCACTGCCTCCAGAAACGCCGCCCCGAACTTCTCCAGCTTGAACTCGCCGATGCCCCTGATGCGCGCCAGAGCATCCAGCGTTTGCGGGGCGGAGCGGGCAAGTTCGCGCAACACGGAATCGTGGGCGACCCAGAAGGCGACCTGTTTATGTGCTCGGGCCAGTTCCAGACGCACCGTCTTCAGGCGTTCGTAGCGGAGCGCGGCGGCAGGATCGAGAGGGCCTGCATCCGGAATGGGCGGCTTAAGTTTGGGGCGCTTCCTATTCCGCGATGACGCACTTACGTCGTGTGGCACGGTGCGAACATCTCCGCGGCAAACGTCGCAGACACATCGGGTGACCGCGGTGCTGTCGCCAAAATAGTCCAGAATGGCACGACGGCGGCAGCGTGAGCGGTACGCGTAGTTGAATACCTGATCCAGCTTCCGTCGGGCATGAGCTTGCAATGTTTCCACTTGCGCCGAGGAGAGCGCAGTGTTATTGTCGCCAATTTTGTCGATGAAGAATTCTTGGGTAAAGCGGTCACGAGGACTGCAATACAAAATGCATTGTGCGGGCCGGCCATCGCGCCCGGCGCGGCCCGCCTCCTGGTAATACGCTTCCAGGCTGGCGGGAATGTTGTAATGCACCACAAAGCGGATGTCGGCTTTGTTGATCCCCATTCCAAAGGCGTTGGTCGCCACCACCACAGCACCGGCATTGGCCATGAAGTCTTCCTGGCTCGCCTTGCGGGCCTCGGCGTCCATTCCCGCGTGATACGCGCGCACCGTGCGTCCGGGGAAGCGCTTTTCAAACAATGCCGCCAGTTGCTCAACCAGCCGGCGCGTAGAACAGTAGACGATGCCGCTGCCCGGCTGCCGCGAAAGACCATTTAGCAAGGCGGCGTCTTTTTCGGCTTCCGTATCCATGCGCCGGCAGGCATAGGTGAGATTCGGCCGATCGAAGCCGGTGACGTGCAGCCTGGGGCTGCGCAGCTTGAGCATTTTTACAATGTCATCACGGACGTTGGGAGTGGCCGTCGCGGTCAAGGCCATGGTAACCGGCGATCCCAGTTGCTCGCGCACCTCGGCCAGACGCATATATTCAGGGCGGAAGTCGTGTCCCCAAAAGCTTAGACAGTGGGCTTCGTCCACCACAAACAGCCGCGGCTTCAGCTCCGGGAGTATGCGCTGGAATGACTGCGCGGGGAATCGTTCCGGCGCCACATAGAGCAGTCCCGCGAAACCTCGCTTCAGCTCGGAGAAAACCTCGCGCTGCTCCTGGTGGCTCTGCGAGCTATTCATAAACAACACAGGAACATTGAGATGCTGAAGTTGTTTCACCTGATCCGCCATCAGCGAGATCAGAGGAGAGACGACGACCGTCAGGCCTCCCAACATCAGGGCCGGAAGCTGAAAGCACAAGCTCTTGCCTGCGCCCGTGGGCATGACGCAGACGACATCGTTGCCTGCCATAATGTCCTGGATAATCTCCCTTTGATGAGGACGAAACTCCGGAAGTCGGAAGACCCGTTGCAGGATGTCGTCAATGCTGTCCATGAGATTAACTTCAAGATCTACTGTATCGCGGATGTCCCGAGGTGGCAGTGACACGCCCTCTCAGGCCTCGCCCGACTCCGGAGTCTCCCACCACTGCTGAGTCTCCGGGCGGCAACTGATCATTCGGGCAATCCTGATAAACTGAATCATCAGTTTTCTTATGGAAAGCATGAACGCTCCCGCTTACAAACGCATCCTGCTCAAGATTTCGGGTGAGGCCCTGGCCGCCGGACAAGGCTTCGGCGTAGACAACACCCGCGTCCACGAGATTGCAAGCGAACTCGCCGAGGTCCACAGCCTGGGGATCGAAATCGCCATCGTGGTCGGCGGTGGCAACTTTTTCCGCGGAGTGGCCGAGCAAGCCAAGCTCATGGACCGCGTCTCGGCCGATCACATGGGCATGCTGGCGACGGTGATCAACGCGCTGGCGCTGCAGGACGCGCTCGAAAAACAGCACGTGTTCACCCGCGTGATGAGCGCATTGGAGATGAACCAAGTGGCTGAGCCGTTCATCCGCCGCCGCGCCATTCGCCACCTGGAAAAGGGCCGGATCGTGGTCTTCGCCGGCGGCACCGGCAATCCCTATTTCTCCACCGATACCGCCGCATCGCTGCGGGCGATGGAAATAAAAGCCGACGTAATTCTGAAAGCGACCAAGGTCGACGGCATCTACACCGATGATCCGGTGCTGGTAAAAGATGCCACCATGTTCGACGAGATCAGCTACATGGAAGTGTTGCGGCTGGGCTTGCGGGTTATGGATGCCACTGCAATTGCACTGTGCCGCGAGAACAACCTTCCCATTGTTATCTTCAATCTCAATAAGCGTGGCAATATTCACCGTGTGGTGATGGGCGAGAGGGTGGGTTCCGTTGTGAGTCGCGGATAACGTTGTTCAACGATTGCGCTTTTCATAGCAGACAGCGAAAACTCGCGTTCCAACTGCAATCCGGGGATATTAAGAATTCCGGAGCTGGCGGCAGGCGCCCTAATGGTCGGCGCCACCGTTCCGGCGAAGTGGTGCGCCAGTCAGGTATCTACGAAGTCATGCACGACCGCGCCCACCGCGAGGCGCATGAAGTGGTCATGATCAGCGGCGATCGTTTTCCCGATTGCGAGACCTGCCAGGAGAAAGTCCGCTTTCGCCTGATTCGCACCGCTCCCTATATCTTCCAGGATGAGGACTTCGAAGAAGAGACCTGACGAGGCTGGGACTGCGCGATATCGACCCGCGGCCGTCCATCAGCGACATTCTTCCCGCCAGCTGCATTGACCTCGCTGCCAGCCAGCCAAGCCGTTCCCCACGCCAGCGCTACCCCCCGTCCCGCGACCGATTCGTGTCAAAACTAGCCCACAAAGAAACCGGTCGTTGTACTATTCGGAACAGGAGCCGTATGGCCGAATTGGATGACAATGACGGGCTCGAGGCCGCTCTGACGCCCAGCGCCGCCCCTGCGTCGGCCATCGCCCGTCCTTCCGTCCCTGCATCCAATCCCGACTACCGCATCCAACTTCCCCCACTTCGCAATCCTAATGTGGCCCAGTTGGTTCTGCTTGGAGGCACGCTTTCGCAGCTTTTTCTTGCGCTGCTGATCACCATCTACCTGGCGCACGTGCTGACACCGGCGGCTTTCGGTTTCTTCTCGCTAGTCGGCACCATTTTCATCTTCGCTCGCAAGCTTCTGGATCTTGGCCTCAGCAACGTTGCCGCACGGGACATTGCGGACGACACCCGCCGCGAGCGTCCGATTCTGGAAGGCATGATGGCGTACCGCCGCGTGGCCGGAGCCGTGCTGGCGCTGGCGCTGTGCATCTTTGCCTTGACACAGAAGTCGGTTCCAGAGCGCGCTGTCTTGCTGGCTGTCGGTTGGGTTCTTCTCTTCACCGAACCGGCGGCGCTCGACCCGGTGTTCCAAGTGCGGCAGGCGCAGGGAGCGCCGGCGCTACTGAATGTCCTTGGCGGTTTGCTGGTGCTGGGCGGCAGCGTGGTATTCAACCGGATTGGCATCGCCGGAGCGGCCTTCGCGTGGCTGCTGATTGCGCGCGAGTCAGTGACGCTGGTGGGCACCAAGCTGCTGGCGGAGCACTTGCTCGGCTATCATCCTAAGCCTGGTTTTCGCGGTCGCGCGCTGGAAGCGTTCGTCAGACCAGCGCTGATCTTCGGTCTCGCCAGCCTGGTTTACACAATTTACTTCAATTGCGATGTGTTCTTCGTTTACGCGCTGCGCGGCAAAGAGGAACTCGGCGCCTACGCGGCGGCATTTCGTCCCATCAATCCCCTGTTGCTTCTGCCGTGGCTGCTGATGGTGCCGCTGGTGCCTGTGCTTACCGTCGTCGCCAGGGATCGAGAGCGATTTGTGAGCCAGGTACGGGAGGTGTGCGCGTTGGCTGTCGGTCTGGGCGCGTGCGGTTTGGTTGCGGGCGTTTTGCTTGCTCGCGACCTGGTTAGCCTGCTGTATCGCGGACGCTATCTGGAAGGACCGCTGTCCTGCGTGAACGCTTTTCGCTGGCTCGCGGTGGCTCTCGGACTGGTATGCGTCACCACAGTACTGACCGCGGCCATGCTGGCCGACCGCAAGGAGAAGCTGCTGCTGGCAATCGGTACTACGGTTCTAGTAATCAATGCAGCCATGAATCTAGTGCTTCTAGGCATTTACAACTTCACCGCCGCGGGATTTGCCACCGCTGCGACGGAGTTGCTGTTCCTCGCCGGCGCGTTGGCCGCCTTCCAGTCCGTCACGGGCAAGAATGCTCTGGCGTCGGACTGCTGGCGTTATTTGGTGCCTGCAACCGTGATGGGAGTGGTCCTTTACTTCATGGGAGGCGGACCGGCTATTCGCGTAGCGACTGGGATTGCGCTGGGGTTGTTGTCGGGTGTCGCGATTCTCTCGTCGAGACGCGCGCGAGAATTTCGTAAGGAGCTGGCCGAGGAGGGGACATCTCTACAGTGGCTGTGATGTCACGCGACGGACCTGCTTCTCCTGAATAGGCAAGAAACAGGTCCTCGCTTCGCTCGTGAAAGCAATTTCAAATAGCGTCGTTACCACACTCTTTGGGACTTCACTGGCGAGCGTTCTTGGTTTTTGCGCGCGCTTCGCTCACAACAATCGTGCTGCCCCCCACCACCGAACCATTCAGCCCCAACACCGCTTCCTGGGCGTCTTTGTCGGCAGTCATTTCCACGAAGCCAAATCCGCGAGGAAGGCCGGTCGTCTGGTCCTTTATGATGGTGACCACTTCAACTGGGCCATAGGTTGCGAAAGCTGTTCTAATGTCCGTTTCGGTTGTACTTTTTTCCATGTTTCCGACGTAAAGGTTTTTCATAGTTTCCTCAAGACTTTGAGGATACGTTGGGCGGACCCAGCCGTATCTTCCGGAAGGCTAAGACGGTCGTTGCCTCAGAGTAGCAATTGTAAGGTGATTGAAAGGTGGATCGTCACCGTGAGTTGCCCGGAAGACGAGAGAGGTAGTATCCGATATCTAAGTTACTCGGCCCGCGGCCAGCCCATGATGTTCGCCGCCTAATTGCGTATTGGCCGAACTGCTGAGACGTGCTGTAAGTCTGCCCGGGTAAAGGTTCCGCCACATACTCCGCATTTCCACTGGGAATGTGGGATGCGGGAAGATGCACTACTGCTGGGTTGCCAAACCTTTGAAAGCTCACTGCTGCAAATGGGGCATTTCATCCTGAGATCATGCTTTCTCTTTCATAAACCGGAAGACTGGTTGTGACTGGCGTCCAGCCTGCAAGCTTTGGTTCGAAACGCCCGCTTATATTGGGGTCCCGTCTTTGCTGATAGCGACGATCGCGACCTTCGACATCAAACCGCTATCGTCAGTCAAGCCAAGTACTCGCCTTGCATGCTTCTTCGCTTTTTCCTGGGTAATGAACTTTTTGACTGGCCGGGCCCCTTCCGTCGCCAGAAACTCAACTTTGTAATATGTCATTTCGTTATCCTTTCGGTCGAGATTTCCCGATGCCGCGACGCTATAGAGCGCTCTCTGCCTTATCGCCAGGAGTTAGGCAAAGCCGTCCATCGCTGAAATGTCGGCAGATAGCGCCGTTTATGACAAACCACGCACCGTCCCGGGCACAAAAACAAGCGTGGCAGTAGGACTCGTTCAATCCAGTCCTCCGGAGGTTCAGCTCTGAACTGGTCACTTTTGCACACGCGGCAGTGGGCGGACAGAAAATGCATAGTTGCACTGTGTTCTCAGCGCGATGCCGTCAAGTTACACGGATTCTAGGATTGATTATCAGCCAACAGATCTGGAGAAGGCTGTTCAACATTGCTCAGTGAGCGATGTTTCAGACTCCCTCATCTTACCACGTTTAACGTGTCTTACCCCGGGAATTCGCGGAGGGGGCGCCTAGGAGCGATTCAACGGGACGTGCATCGCGAGAGTAACGACTAAATCCCCGCGACTCATCCCCTGCTTAAGATCGGCGGTTGACATTTTAGATAGATAAGCTTAGGGTTGACGGTGAGTGAGTAGTTCCTTTCCTCTTTCAGGTTGTTGATCTAAGTCAGCCATCTGAAGTTCCTCCTCTTAGCACACCTACAGCCTTTCGAAGTTTGCAACGTCAATTTCGCAACTTATCTTTGGGTTGAAGTCAGATGTTTTCTCCATGTTTGGGCAACACTAAAGCGAGGCTATATGCCTAACCAGATACAGACCGGCACCATTATGGTTCAGCAAGTGCCCAGCTTGCAGTCGCTGGGAATCGAAAGCGAACCTTACTCGGGGAGTTGGAACTCGTTAGGAACTCTTCAGAGCAGCGGCTTGGGTGGCAAGATTCGGCCGGATGGATGGAAGTTATTTTTCTTGGCTGGTGAACTGAGGGCGGTAGTTCCCGCATGGGGTGGTCAGAAAACTCTGGGGCGGGGAGTCAGGCGGCTGCTGGCGCAGACTCGGTCGCAGCATTTCAACTGCATGGAGCTGACGCACATCCTGAGAAAGCGCTTTCTGGGCATTCCGTATGTCTCTATAACGGCGCACCGCCGCCATATCCAGAAAGACAGTCAGATCGACTCGGCTGAGCAGCGCGCCCAGGATGGAAGCACTGGAAGTTCGCGAGCCAAGGTATAGATCGAAGCAAGTTCCTAAGGAGGCAAGAATGAATTGGGACCAAGTAGAAGGCAGATGGACTCAGCTGACGAATTCTGCGAAGGAAAACTGGGCCAAACTTACGGATGATGATCTAAATGAAATATCAGGGAAGCGGGAGCAACTTATAACCAAGCTTCAGGAAGTGTACGGAATCACCAGAAAAGAATCTGACAAGCAGGTTTGGGACTGGGGCAAGAGTGTAGAGCGAACCCAAAAGAAAATCGCTTAACTAAACTTTATAGCTGAATGTAGCCCAACCGACGGAAAGTTAGCGTAGAGCGAAAGGCCCCATACATGGAAATCAATGACCTGACTCGGGTTCAAAGACTGTCAGTGCCATGCCCGGTTTGTGCAGCTGCGCCACAAGAGCGTTGCTGCGAGATCTATAACGGCGCCTTTCGCCAGGATGAGCACTTCAGCCGGCTGCTGGCCGCTGCGGGGCAGGAGGCAATAGTGCGTCCTGCTATAAGCACAATCCCGCGGCATCCACTCGCAGCAATTCAGTGATAGCTTCCCTGCCGATCTAACTCCCCCTGCTCGTTACTGCGGCAACAGGCCGTAGATATCCAACTCGCTAGCTGTTCCCACGAAAACATGTCCGTCGGCGACGGTTGGGAGCGTGAATTTCACCGCAGGACCGGCGGTATCGCGACCACCAGCCTGATCGCTGTTGTACAGCTCGTTGCTCAGATTGGCTGCATCGTACGCGTACAAGATGGCTGCGCTGCCGGAGCTTGCATCGGCACTGTTGATTTCCCACAGGACGCCATTGGAAGTGCCATTGGATGACAGCGAGGAAGTAGCTCCGTGGCCGCTCCACTTTACGGTGCCCTGCATGATCGGGCTGGTTGAAATCAAACCAGTGTTGGGATCCCAACTGTATGCCTTCACCACATCGTCGGCATCGTGATAATAGATGGTGTCATTCCACAGCACAGGCGTGGAAAAAATGTTGTCATACTGCTGCGTGCCGGTCTGGACTTCCTGAATGACATGGTCGGTCTGCTGATACTGACCCATGTTGTCGCGATTGATGACGAAAATGCGGCCGTCCTTGCAACCGCCAATTAACTCGTGCGGGTAGGGCGAGGAATTGTCGGGCATGAAGATGGGCGATCCGCTGCCGAGATCAGCATCGTTTTCGCGCAGGGTAAGCTCGTTGGAAGGCTTGAAGTAATCGAGGATCGACAGATTACTGGCCTGCAAGCGCAGGGCAGAATCATTGTAATCCGGCGCGGGATCGCCCAGATCGACGCCGCTAAGCAGATACAGGTCGCCAGTGCCGTCGTCGATGGCCGGCGTTCCGCCCCACAACCCTCCTCCTGCGCCATCCGGAGTTACATTTATGATCGCTATCTGTTGCAGCGACGCCTTGTCATAGGCGAGCACCCAACCGTGATTGCAATGTCCGAAGCTGATGTAGACGGCGTTGGTCGCCGGATCCAGCGCCAGGCCGTTGCGCTGATAACAACTATCCTCGAGGGTGATCAGCCCATTCTGGCTGTCCCATCCAGTACCGGGGACGGTTCCCGTTACGATCACTGGGCCGCCGAACTCCTCGGCGCCAGTGGCGATGTTGAGCGCGTGCAGGCGATAAACCTTGCTGCCGTTTTCAACGCCATCCGTCAGCACGTACATAGTGCCGGTGGAGGTATCGATGACCGGAGTAGAAGTAATTCCCAGCAAGGGCTTGATACCTTCGTCGTCATTTATTTGGAGAGGAGTCGCAAGGTGCCGCTGCCAGAGCGCCGAGCTGGAGAGACCATCGGCATCGAAGGCGTACACGGTATCGTTTTCGGTTTCGACGAACACTACGTTATGCAAGACACCCGCGACAGACAGATTCGGCACGTATAGCGGCTGAGCATAAATCTGCCCATCCACCGGGAAGGCAAACAACTTGCCAAACTGTTGCTGATTGACGTTGGAGGTAGTCAGGACAGCCTCGGTGGCGTTGACCCCGTCGCGCACGTCGTCATTGTGATAAGTAAGAACGGATGCGGTTCCGGGCGGCGCATTGACTACAGTAACCGAAGCATTGACGGCATAGGTTGGCAATGCGGCGCTGGTCGCGGTGACGGTGTAAGAACCGAGCGTGCGAGGCGCGCTGTAGAAGCCGCTGCCGGTGATCGATCCAACTGTGTTATTGCCGCCTGCAACGCCATCAACCGACCACGTGACTCCGGTATTATTCGTGCCTTCGACGGTGGCGGTGAACTGCTGCGTCCCGAGCGGAGCCAACGACACACTCGCCGGAGAGACGCTAAGACTAATAACGCGGACCGCAGCGTTAGCGCTCGCGCTGGTGTCAGCAACGCTGGTCGCCGTTACAGTATGACTGGCCGTCGTCGACGGCGCTGTGTAAAGGCCGCTCGTGTTGATGACGCCTACGGTCGTGTTCCCGCCGATGACTCCGTCCACCGACCACGTGACGGCGGTATTGGTCGAGCCGGTTACGGTGGCCGCGAATTGCTGTGTCGTACTGACAGCCACCGTGGCCGTCGTGGGCGAGACGGTCACAGAGATGCTCGGCGGCACTGTGATGGGATTGACCGTCACAGTTGCGTTTGCGGTCTTAGTCGGGTCGGCAGCGGCCACGGCTGTGACGGTTACCTTCAACACAACAGTGGTCGACGGCGCGGTATACAAGCCAGTGCTGGAAATTGTACCTACCTGCGAATTCCCGCCTGCGACCTGATTCACTTCCCACTGCACAGTCGTGTTGCTGGAACCTGTGACACTGGCTTGGAACTGGCTCGTGGCTCCAGAAGAAACGGTGGCAGAAGCCGGCGAGATGGTGATGGCGACACTCGATGAGGAATTATTATTTTGCGTTCCTCCTCCACAAGCAACAATTGAGAGAAGCAGGCAGGTTGAAATCGAAAGAGTCAGTAATGCAGTGGAGTATCGACGCATTGGTGCCTCAGAGTGGATAGTGACTTCCGTCGCGGTAGTAGATGAGCTTAAGACTAGACGAGTTGGCTCAGAGCGCAGAGACAACACGATTCACATTGTTTCTTGTGGCTCTTATGAAGCTACCGAAAAATGTTCTGGAGCATTGTGCGAGGGAGCATCTCCCGGGGAAGCAGCAGCCATCAAACTAAACAAGTAAGTGGAAGCGCAGAAGTACAACTACTAATAAATATAAGGAGCTCAACAATGGAAGATCAGAATCGCAAACAGAGTCAGCAGGACTGGAATCAGAAGGACCAGAACCAGAACAAGCAGGCGGGCCAGCAGGGTCAGCACGATCAGGTGAACCAGCAGCAGAAACAGCAGGGGCAACAGGGATCGAAGGGTCCTCAGTCGGATACTGACAAGTCCTGGGACCAGAACCAGGAAAAGACCCGCAAGCAAGCCTAGTCGAGTAGTAGCGTGATGTTCAGGGCCCTGAATTTAGAGTTGAAGGCCTAGATCAGGGCCTTCTAAATTGGTAGTTGCGGTGGTAAGTTCCGCAAGGATAAGGATAGTGATGTAGATCGGCCTTTAAGGCTGATGGATTAATCGTATCGCTCAAAG
>Ga0181532_10004487_pt1 | contig 12173 bp, 10 predicted proteins | sample PEATcosm2014_Bin_33_FD_119768 | JGI IMG/M metagenome (GOLD analysis project Ga0181532, IMG submission 119768) | Peatland microbial communities from MTU Mesocosm Facility, Houghton, MI, USA - PEATcosm2014_Bin11_30_metaG | ecosystem: Environmental > Terrestrial > Soil > Wetlands > Peat | place...
CAACCGCGTGCCGAGGCGCACGAATGCAGTCAGCCAATCGCCGGCGTCGGGGACTGCGAGCTCAGCCGCCGCCGAGGGCGTCGGTGCGCGCACGTCGGCGGCAAAATCAGCGATGGTGAAATCGATCTCGTGGCCGATACCGCTGATCAGCGGGATGGGCGAGGCCACGATGGCGCGTGCGAGTCCTTCATCGTTGAATGCCCACAGATCCTCCAAGGAGCCGCCGCCGCGTGCCAGGATCAGCACGTCGCATTCGCTTCGCCGCCCGGCGAGCTCGAGCGCTTCGATGATCTCTGCGGCTGCCTGAGCACCCTGTACGGCGACCGGATAGATCAGCACCGCGACCGCGGGAAAGCGCCGCGCAAGCACGTGCAGGATGTCGCGCACCGCGGCCCCGGACGGGGACGTGATCACGCCGATACGACTCGGAAGAGCCGGCAAGGGACGCTTGCGTTCGGGGGCAAACAGGCCCTCGGCCGCCAGCTTCGCGCTCAATTCCTCGAATTGGCGCTTCAGAGCGCCGAGACCGGCATCCTCCATGTGATCGATGACGAGCTGGAATTCGCCGCGCGGCTCGTACAAGCCGATTCGCGCGCGCACCAGCACCTTTTGGCCGTCGCGCGGGGCGAAGGAGCACAACATGTTACGCTGCCGGAACATGCAGCAGCGGACCTGCGCCGAGGCGTCCTTCAGCGAGAAGTACCAATGCCCTGAGCTCGGCCTCGCAAGATTGGAGATCTCCGCTTCCAGCCAGAGGCTGGCGAAACCGCGCTCGAGGAGCGCCCGCACCTCGCGATTGAGGCGCGAAACGGTGTAGACGTCGCGCTCGGGGCGGGCGGCGGCACCGGACAGGGAACCGGACATGGGGGTCGTCTCCATGGCGAAATGATAGCGGTTTACCGCGCAGCAGGCGCAAGGTACAATGCGCCGCCTCTTAGACGAACCTTAAGTGAACGCATATGCGTATTCTGGAAGAGGCACTCACATTCGACGACGTGCTGTTGGTGCCGGCATACTCCGAAGTGCTGCCTCGCGAGGTCTCATTGGCCAGCCAGCTGACCCGCGAGATTCGCGTGAACCTGCCGGTGGTCTCGGCCGCCATGGACACCGTGACCGAGGCCCGTCTGGCGATCACCATCGCGCAAGAAGGCGGCATCGGCATCATTCACAAGAACATGTCGGTGGAACATCAGGCGCGCCAGGTCGATCGGGTCAAGAAGTTCGAGAGTGGCGTCATCACTGATCCGATCACCGTCAATCCCGACATGACCATCCGTGAAGTGATCGAACTCACGCGCGCGAAGAACATCTCGGGGGTGCCGGTGGTGCTCGGCACCAAGGTCGTCGGCATCGTGACGCATCGCGATCTGCGCTTTGAAACCAAGCTCGATGCCCCCGTATCCTCGGTGATGACGCCCAAAGAGCGATTGATCACCGTGCGCGAGAATGCGCCGAAGGACGAGGTGCTCGCGCTGCTGCACAGGTACCGCATCGAAAAAGTGCTGGTGGTCGCCGGCGACCACGATTTGAAGGGCATGATCACCGTCAAGGATTTCCAGAAGGCCACGGAATTTCCGAATGCCTGCAAGGACGCGGTCGGCAGCCTGCGCGTCGGCGCCGCGGTGGGCACCGCGCCCGACACCCTGGCTCGAGTGGCCGCCTTGCGCGAAGCGGGAGTCGACGTGGTCGTGGTCGACACCTCGCACGGTCATTCGCGCGGCGTGCTCGAGACGGTCGCCAAGATCAAGAAGCAGTTTGCGGATATCCAAGTGATCGGCGGCAACATCGTGACGGCAGAGGCCGCGCTGGATCTGGTGAAATACGGAGCCGACGGCGTCAAGGTGGGGATTGGCCCGGGGTCGATCTGCACGACGCGGGTCGTTGCGGGAGTGGGCGTGCCGCAAATCAGCGCAATTTCGCGGGTTTCCAAGGCGCTCGAGGGCAGCGGCGTGCCGGTAATCGGCGATGGCGGCATCCGCTACTCGGGCGACATCGCAAAGGCGCTCGCCGCCGGCGCGCACTGCGTGATGATCGGCGGCATGTTCGCGGGCACTGAAGAGTCTCCCGGCGAAGTGGAGCTCTATCAGGGCGCCTCCTACAAAGCTTACCGCGGCATGGGATCTTTGGGCGCAATGGCGCAGGCGCATGGCTCGAGCGACCGCTACTTCCAGGACACCACCACGGAGTTGGAGAAGCTGGTGCCCGAAGGGATCGAGGGCCGCGTGCCTTACAAGGGAAGCCTGGTGGCGATACTGCATCAACTGGCGGGCGGCCTGCGCGCGGCCATGGGCTATACCGGCAGCAGCAGCGTCGAGGAGATGCGCACCCGCCCGCAATTCGTCCGCATCACCAGCGCGGGCGTGCGCGAAAGTCACGTGCACGATGTGACGATCACCAAAGAAGCGCCCAACTACCGGGTCGGTTGATGTCCGATATTCATGCCGACCGGATCCTGATACTCGATTTCGGAGCCCAGTACACCCAGTTGATCGCCCGCCGCGTGCGCGAACTCGGCGTGTACTCGGAGATCTACGCCTTCGACGTCGATGGGGACGAGATCAGGCGCTTCGGACCCAAGGCCGTGATTCTCTCCGGGGGCCCGGAGTCTGTTTACGAGGCGAAGAGCCCCGCGGCACCGCGCGAGGTGTTCGAGCTGGGCGTTCCGATCCTGGGGATTTGCTACGGAATGCAAACCATGGCGGCACAGCTCGGCGGCCAGGTCGAGTCATCGAGGCATCGGGAATTCGGCGCGGCGCAGGTGCGGCCCACCGCCGCATCGCGCCTGTTCGACGGCCTCGAGGACAATCGCGACGCGGCGGGCCGGCGGGTGCTCGACGTGTGGATGAGCCATGGCGATCGCGTGGTCGCCGTCCCGCCCGGATTCAGCGTGATTGCCGCGAGCGACAACGCACCGCTCGCGGCCATGGCCGACGAGGCCCGCGGCCTGTATGGACTGCAATTTCATCCCGAGGTGACGCATACCCTGCAGGGCGGGGAGATCCTGCGGCGCTTCGTGCGCGAGATTGCCGGCTGCGCGGCGGCGTGGTCGACGGGCAGCATCATCGAGGACAGCGTGGCGCGAATCCGCGCCCAGGTGGGCGGCGACAAGGTTCTGCTGGGGCTGTCCGGGGGCGTCGATTCCTCCGTGCTGGCGGCGCTGCTGCATCGTGCCATCGGAGCACAGCTGACCTGCGTATTCGTGGATCATGGGCTGCTGCGCCTCGGCGAAGGCGATCAAGTGATGGCGACGTTCGCCGAGCATATGGGCGTGCGGGTGATCCGCGTCGACGCCGAACAGCGCTTCCTCGCCGCGCTCGCCGGCGAAGCGGATCCGGAAACCAAGCGCAAGATCATCGGACGCGTATTCATCGAGGTTTTCGACGAGCAGGCAGCCAATCTCGAGGACGTGAAATGGCTGGCGCAGGGCACGATATATCCCGACGTGATCGAGTCCGCGGGCGCCAAAACGGGCAAGGCTCATGTGATCAAATCGCACCACAACGTGGGCGGCCTGCCCCGCCATATGAAACTCAAGCTCTTAGAGCCGCTGCGCGAGCTGTTCAAGGACGAGGTGCGCAAGCTCGGACTAGCGCTCGATGTACCGGCCGACATGGTGCGCCGCCATCCGTTTCCGGGCCCGGGCCTCGGCGTGCGCATTCTGGGCGAAGTTTGCAAGGCCTACGCGGATCTGCTGCGCCGAGCGGATGCGATCTTCATCGAGGAATTGCGGCGAGGCGATCTGTACGACACGGTGAGTCAAGCCTTCGCCGTCTTCCTGCCGGTGCGTTCCGTCGGCGTCATGGGCGATGGCCGGCGCTACGAGCACGTGATTGCGCTGCGCGCCGTGGAGACCGTCGATTTCATGACGGCGCGCTGGGCGCGCCTGCCCTACGAGTTGTTGGACCGCGTCGCTCATCGCATCGTCAACGAAGTGCCGGGAATCTCGCGCGTGGTCTACGACGTTTCGGGCAAGCCGCCGGCGACCATCGAGTGGGAGTGACCAGAACGCCTTCCTAGCGTGGCTTTGCCGGGCGAGGCGGTGAAGCCCAAGTCTTGTGGCGAAATTGGCAATTGCCCGGTTCGCCCCGGAGCTATCGATACCGCGAATGCGTCGTAAAGGGTACTGATCTAGTCGGTCCGAGTGCGCAGCCGGCCCTCGTAATCGCGCTTGCCAAGGGGCACTCCCCGCGTGCGTAGGATGTCGTATGCAGTGACGGCGTGGAAATAGAAATTGGGCAGCGAAAACGAAAGGATGAGCGTCTCTGAGGTGAAGGCTAGCCTCCGTGGGCCAATCTGAAGGTCTAGGTCCTTGCCCGCCCAGCTGTTGACCTCGTCGGGGGTGAACGACTCCAGCGCTGTTTGCGCCTTGCCGATCATGGCCTGCAAATCGCCGAAAGGAACCGGTCCGACCAGTGCGGGCGGGGCGAACTCGCCCGTCTTCACGGCCTCCAGCCCCCACACGGAATGATGCCACGCTGCTTCGATCTGGAAATGGAGGGGCGCCATATCGTCGAAGAGCCGGGCGCGCACGAAGTCGTCCGGGTCTGTGCGGGTAGCAGCGCAGTGCTTGACCGCAAGATCGAGGAAACCCCCGATGGCCTTCACTGTCTGCAGGAAGGTCGGGACGCTGAGGTCGTAAAGTGATGTCGCCATAGACTCCCTCGCGATTCAGCAAATTACAACGCCGTCTGAGCTACGACCGTTCAATCGGGTTGACATCGAGTCAGTTCGACCATCTGTCAGGCTGCCAATCGCTTGACCTTCGGACGTCCGTGCTGCCTCACCTGCCATAGATCGTACTGAGCCTGGAGATTGATCCAAATGTCCGGCTCAGTACCGAAGACGCCGGCTAGACGGGCCGCCATATCCGGCGACACAGGCACCCGTCCGTTTACGATTCCCGACACGTGCTTACGACTCACTCCCAGGGCGTCAGCCGTTTGCGTGATCGTCACGCCGAGCGGTGCCATGTACATCTCCTTGAGGATTTCCCCAGGGTGGGCGGGTTTGTGCATCCGGCCCGAGCTCTCAATGGTAGTCTTCATAATCCACCTCGTACGCGTGCCCGCCGTGGAAACGGAAAGTGACGCGGTAGTTCTCATCCACCCAAACGGAATAGCGGTTGCCATGCAATAGATGAAACCGCATTCCAGGCATCGCCATCTGCACCGCCTGGGTCGCGGCATTGAGGGCCGTAAGGATCAGATTCAGGCGTTTCGCGTGCTTCGGCTGCACCTTGCGAGCACTCCCTGTCTCGAAGAGCGCCGCGAGTCCCTTGTGCCGGAAACTCTTGATCATCGGAATCAGTGTAACCTAAGAGGTGACGATGCGCAACCTCTTTGGTTACGGGAAGGCTATAGTCGGGAATGGGCGCGGCTAACGACGCGTGGCTGCCGATTCATTTTCAACCTATCCGCATCTATCGCCCTCTATCGCCTCCAAGCGGAAGTTTTTGGCGGTAGATCTGACGGTAAGCTTGTTGTGCGCTGAGGAAAAGGCTAGCAGTTTCAATTGCTTATAGGTGCTGGAGACAATTGGGTGGGAGTGAAAAGGGGTCCCCGGCGAGCTTGCCACGGTTCGCGGTTAATCCGTGACCCCTGAAACTAGGGCGAAACTGGCAAAAACCTGATTCGCACCTACGCCAACGGCCCTCAACCGCCGGTGCGAATCTTGAGCCGACTGCCGATGGGGGTGAACGGCCGGCGTCGTGGAATGCGCTACCGCCGGCGGTCCACAAGCTGCCGTACGCCCGACACGGCCGGATAGAGGGTCAAGGTGTTGTGCTGGATTGTCTCCAGCGAGCCGGAGAAACACCAAACTCTCGCTTGAATGCGCGACCGAATGCGGCGATAGACCCAAAGCCGGCGTCGCTTGCGATTTTCTTCATGCCGCGATCGGACGAAGCAAGAGCGTCAGCTGCGAGGTGAAGCCGCCACTGCCAAAGGTATTGCATCGGTGCCTGGCCCATGATGCGGATAAACCGCTCGGCGAGCGTAGACCGTGACGTGCCGCTGCCCTCGGCGAGGTGGTCGAGCGTCCATGGCCGGCCCGGTTCGCCGTGTATCAGCGCCAGAGCAGCGCTGACATACCGATCCTTGAGACCGGCCAGCCAACCGCTTGACGGCTCGTGAAGCGCGTCCAAGTGCGAACGCACCGCCTCGACGAACAGCAATTCGGACAGTTTGCATAGCACTGCTTGCATGCCTGGCTTTGCCGCTCGCTCGGGGCGCGAGTGCGTATCCCTCACCGCGCCGGAAAGCAGCATGGCGGCGCTGTCGACTCCCACCCGAAAATTCAGTGCACGCGGCAGCTGCCAGATTAGGCGCTCGGAAAGTGCGCGGTCGCAGGTAAAGAACCCGCAGATGAGTTTCGTCTTGCCTCCGCCACCACCATAACTCACCCGGGAAATCTCGTCGGCGCGCGTCAGCGCTAGCAGCCCTTGCGTTGTGATTGGTTCGGGTTCGAGCTCCGCGTCGCTGGCGAGACGGTGTACGTCGCCGTGCGGAAAGCAGACGACCTCGGGCGCCTCAACGACGAGCGGCGGCTCCGCTCCCACCCGGACCGTGCAGGCCCCTTCGAAGATGAGATGGTAAGGAATGATCCGGCCTGCATGGGGCGCGAGACGCTTGGCGAGGTCAGCGACCGTCGGAGTCTGGACCGACCAAGGTGCCGACAGTTCCGCATCGATGAAGGCGGAGCCGGTAAGCCGAATTCCCCTCAAAATTTCGGACAGTGCATCCATGTGGAACGACGCCCGATCTCCTTCGTGACGCCTGATGCCGCTCGCGAGACGCCCATCAGGTAGATCGATCAAGCCTTTCGGCAAGGGAATCATAACCCAGTGCGGCTGCGCCGCGCGCTTCCGGTTAGCATGCCTGCAGGTCGAACTCAACGCGCGGTGGGCGCGCAAATCCCGGAGCCGCGCCGCACCGAGCGACCATTGCGACAGGAGACAACAATGAGCCAACCTCGTGTTTTCGAGATCCAGATCCCGCTACGCCAACGCTACCAGGCCGAGCCCAAAGCGGCGCTAGTAATCGATCGTGCGCGCGCCCTCGGAAACGATCCCGACGATCCTTTCCACTCCATTGTGATGCCGATGCCGCAATGTGGCATTGCGGTTCCAGTGGGTGTCCACCGGGCCATCGGCGGCTTGCACGATGCGCCCACGCCCGGCGATATGCTTTGCGCGGCCCTCGCCGCGTGTCAGGACTCATCGGTGCGCATGGTGGCGAACATCCTCGGCATCACGCTTGAGTCCCTCGAGGTGGAAGTGACCGCGGACGTCGATGTCCGGGGAACGTTAGCGATGAGTGCGGAAGTGCCGGTGGGTTTCCGGGCGATCCGATGTGCGGTCCGGCTCAAGGCGAGGGAGGGCACGGATCCTCGGCTGCTGGAAAAACTCCGGATCGCGTCGGAGCGCAGCTGTGTCGTGCGGCAGACGCTGCTTCATCCCCCCCGCCTTGAAACAACGTTCGACATAACCGCGGGCGGCACAGACGCAGCGGGTTGTCTGCAAGTCGCGCCCGGACGGAACGCGCAAGCGTCCGTGGCACGGCCCAGATGACCACCATTGCCCTTTGAGGCTGCAAACACCAGGTGATCGGAGGGACCTCACATGCGACGCATCATGTGCTTTGCCTATGGCGTGACTTGCTACGCCATCTTCTTCATTGCGTTCCTGTATCTCATTGCGTTCCTGGCCAACCTCATGGTACCCAAGGGAATCGATGATGGCATTCCGGCGGCGACCGTCGCCGCAATGATCATTGACTCAGGATTGATCGCGTTGTTCGGAATCCAGCACTCGGTGATGGCCCGGCCGGCGTTCAAGAAGCGCATAGCCGCGTATCTGCCGGAGATCGTCGAGCGGAGCACCTTTGTCCTGGCAGCGAGCCTGGCCCTCATCATTCTCTACTGGCAGTGGCGCCCGCTACCGCAGGTTATCTGGTTCATTCATTCACCTGTCTGGCAGGCGAGCCTGTGGGGCCTCTTTCTGGCAGGCCTCGGAATCGTACTGCTGTCAACCTTCATCATCGATGACCTCGATCCGTTCGGCCTTCGCCAGGTCTGGCTTGGACTTTTCAGCAAGATCTACCGGCATCCATCTTTCCGGGTGACTTACTTCTACAGGTTCATCCGCCATCCAATCTATTTTGGCCTGCTGCTGGGCACCTGGTGCACACCGCGGATGACGGCGGGTGCCGATGCTGATGTCCCATTTGGGGAAACCTCATGAGACGATCAGGGGGAGACCTCAAGTGGCGGAGACTTCCACACGCTGAAGCGCTATGAGCGTCGATTCGACCGACCGAATGGGCCGCACGCTCAACACATGGCATGAAGGACCGCTCGCGTGTCGCTTGTGACGTGGTCATAATCACGGGAACAGCAGTCAAACCGAGCACAAGCGCCGCGCGCCCTCTAGCAGCGTCGCGTCATCCTTCGCGAAACTGAGGCGGATCAATCCGTGGTCGGTACCATCGGAGTAGAACGCCGACAGCGGAATCGTCGCGACGGCGGCATCGCGGATCATGCGCAGCACGAATTCACTGTCGCTCTCGTCGGAGAAACCGCGAAAGCGCGCGAGCATGAAGAAGCTGCCTTCACTCGGCAGCAGCTCGAAGCGCGACTCGGCGAGTGCACCGGCGAGCAGGTCGCGTTTGTGCTGGTAGAACGCGGACAGATCCAGGTAGCTGCGCTCGTCGGCCAGCGCCTCGACGAAAGCGAGCTGCATCGGCGTGTCGGCGGCGAACATCATGAACTGGTGGATTTTGCGTATCTCACTCGTCAACGCGGCGGGCGCGAGGCAGTAGCCGACCCGCCAACCCGTCACGTGATACGACTTGCCGAACGACGAGACGATGACGCTTCGCTCGGCGAGCTCCGGATAGCGTGCCATGCCGTGATGCTGGGCGCCGTCGAACACCACGTGCTCGTAGACCTCATCGGATAAAATGATGATGCCGGTGCCGCGCGTGAGCGCCGTGAGGCGCTCGATGTCGCCGGCAGCGAACACGGTCGCGGTTGGGTTATGCGGGGTGTTGATGATGATCATCCGGGTCCGCGGCGTGAGCGCGGCGGAAACTTCGTCCCAGTCGACCCGAAAGCCGCGCTGCGACAGCTTGATTGCGACCGGCGTCGCGCCCTGCAGCCGGACGATCGGCGCATAACTATCGAATGCCGGTTCGAAGTAGATCACTTCGTCGCCCGCATGGACGAGTGCGCTGATCGATGCATACAGCCCTTCGCTCGCGCTGGCGATCACGGTGATTTCATCGTCGGCGTCGTAGCGTGCACCCGAGAGTCGCGCGACCTTGCGGGCGAGCGCTTCGCGCAGCGTCGCGATGCCGGTCATGGGCGCATACTGGTTGAATCCCGCGCGCATGGCTCGCGCCGCGCCTTCGATGAGCCTCGGGTCGCAAGAAAAATTCGGCGCGCCCTGCGAGAGATTCAGCGCATTGTGCTGCGCCGCGAGCTGGCCGATTACGGTGAAGATCGTGGTGCCGACATCGGGCAATTTCGAGCGAGGGGTACAGAGGCTTTGCATCGACGCATTCTACCCGCCGCCGGATGGCCGGCGTCAGTGGCAGGGGATCGGCGAGCTCTCGCGGCGGCCCGATGCGCGGCCCGATGGCCGCCGGCCGCTCTTCCGGACGCTGATGGGCGTCGGGAGCCGGCGCGACTCCCTGCGCTGCTAAAAGGGATTCTCCGCGGGATCAACTGTTGTATATTCAATCGGTTATCCACTGGAAGCAAATGAGTGGGAGAGACGCATGGAGACGCCGCTTACGCCCCTTGACTTCGCTCGCCGCGCGCGCAAGCTGCATGCCCGGCGCGAGGCAGTCGTAGACGGCGACGTTCGCCTGACCTATGCCGAGTTCGGCGAGAGGTGCGATCGGTGGGTCGCCGCCCTCGCGAAGCTCGGGGTCGGCAAGGGCGATCGCGTCGCCACCATCTCGCCCAACACGCACCAGCATCTCGAGCAGTTCTACGCGATCCCGCAGCGGGGTGCGGTCATCGTACCGATGAATTACCGGCTCACGGCCGAGGACTTCGTCTACATGGCGAACCACAGCGGCGCCAAGGTGCTGTGCGCGCACTCGGATTATCTCGACCTGGTCGACAGCGTTCGCGAGCGCATGCCCGGCGTGCGGCATTTCGTGGCCCTCGAGGGTGAAGATCACGGCTGGCTGGCCTACGAGTCCCTGATTGACGCCGCTGCGGGCGCAACCGAATGCGCCGACGTCGAGGAAACCGATCTGCTCGCCATCAATTACACGAGCGGTACCACCTCGCGTCCGAAGGGCGTCATGATCACCCACCGCAACGCGTGGATGAACTCGGTGGGCACGCTGGCGCACTGGCCGATGACGCCGGCCGATCGATTCCTGTGGACGCTGCCGATGTTCCATGCCAACGGCTGGACTTTTCCGTGGACGGTGACCGCGGCCGGCGCGGCGCACATTTGCCTGCGAAAAGTCGACGCGCCATCCGTTTATGAGCAGATCAACCGGGAGCGTGTGACGCACCTGTGCGCGGCGCCCACGGTCCTGATCGCCATCGCCAGCGGGCCGGAGGCGATGCGCCGGCAGCTGCGCCGGGGCGTGCGAGTGTTCACCGCGGGCGCGCCGCCGGCTGCGGCGACCATCGAGCGCATGGAGTCGGATCTCGGCTGGGAGATCACGCATGTCTATGGACTGACCGAAACCGCGCCATTCATTTCCATCTGCGAGCCATTGCCCGAGCATGCGGCGCTGTCCGGCGCCGATCGGGCGATCATCAAGGCCCGCCAAGGGGTTGAGCTGATCACATCGGGCGAGCTTCGCGTCGTGGACGATGAACTGCGCGATGTGCCGCGGGATGGTGCGACGCTCGGTGAAGTGGTCGCGCGCGGCAATGTGGTGATGCGGGGCTATTACAACGACCCGGAGGCGACGGCATCCGCTTTCCGCGGCGGTTGGTTCCATTCAGGCGACGCGGCGGTGGTGCATCCGGACGGATACGTCGAAATCCGGGATCGGTTCAAGGACGTCATCATCAGCGGCGGAGAGAACATCTCCTCGATTGAAGTCGAAGGCGCGCTGCTGCGGCACCCGGCCATTCTCGAGGCCGCGGTGGTCGGGATGCCACACGAGAAATGGGGCGAGACTCCGCATGCCTTCGTGGTTCTGCGTGCCGAGGCGAGCACCACGGAGGCTGAATTGCATGACTTCGCGCGCAGCACGCTGGCGCACTTCAAGGTTCCGAGCGTCTTTCATTTCGTGAGCGAGCTGCCGAAGACCGCGACCGGAAAAATCCAGAAGTTCGTGCTGCGAGGCAGGCGCCCCGCAATAGCGCGGCAGTGACCGGAGGCCGCGTGGAGAATTCGTCGAACGACTTGTCCGCCCATCCGCCGCTCTTCTCAGCCGAGTTTCAGCGCGATCCTTACCCGACGTACCGCCATTACCTGGCCGGGCCGTCCTTGCAGCCGCTGGCAGGGCGCCCCGGCACGTGGCTTCTGTTCGGCTACGAGGCCTGCGCGGCGGTCATCCGCGATCCGCGGCTGTCGGCGGTTCGACCGGCATCGCTGCTGGTGGCCGTGAGCGGCGACGCCCTGGCGGAATTCGACGATCTGGTCCGCCACATGCAGCGCTGGCTGCTGCTGCAGGATGCGCCCCGTCATTCAGAGCTGCGCAAACTGATGAACCGGGGCTTCACGCCCGTCGTCGTCGGCCTGCTTAAGGAAAAGGTGAACGCCATCATCGAGCGGCTGCTGGACGATATGCAGAGCCGCGAGTCGATCGATTTGATCAGGGATTTCGCCTATCCGCTGCCGGTTCGAGTGATCTGCGAGCTACTCGGTCTGCCCGAGGAGCTGCATGACCGCTGCGTCGTGCTATCCAACGACATCGCGCTGTGGATGGGCGACCTGCGCCGGCCCCCGGAGCGGGCCCGGTTGGCTCAACGTGCGATACGGGAGCTCGAGGGCTATTTTGCACAGACCATCCGCGAGCGAAGGGGCGCGCGCAAGAATGATCTGCTCAGTCTGCTGCTGGACGCCGCGGACGAGGCCGGTGTGTTGACCGAGGAGGAGCTGTACGCACAATGCGTCATGCTGCTGTTCGGCGGCCACGAGACCACACGCAATCTGATCGGCAACGGGATATACACGCTGCTGAAGCATCCCGACG
>Ga0181532_10004488_pt1 | contig 12172 bp, 11 predicted proteins | sample PEATcosm2014_Bin_33_FD_119768 | JGI IMG/M metagenome (GOLD analysis project Ga0181532, IMG submission 119768) | Peatland microbial communities from MTU Mesocosm Facility, Houghton, MI, USA - PEATcosm2014_Bin11_30_metaG | ecosystem: Environmental > Terrestrial > Soil > Wetlands > Peat | place...
GTCGTTGATCATGGATTTCCAAGCCTCCAAACCTTGCCGGTTAAAGATCGTGACCAGTACCCGCTCCGCGATCCACACCTGAAAAGCGAATACTCCCGCGAATACGAAAATCGAAAACAATTTGGTAGCCGTGCGGACCGAGTGGTAATCGATCGCGTGCGGATGGAAAATCCAGAAAAACGCGTCAATCGCGCGCAGCCCCTCCAGCCTCATGTACACCGCGACACAGATCAGGCAGAAACCGCCGAACACGAGCGCCGGCATCCACAACCGCCGGAGAAAAAGAACTGTGATGCGGCCCATAAAGTTGACAAGGCTCCCATTTCACCCACCGGGCGCGAATCGGAAATTCCGCGCAAAACCGCTCCGGGGAATCCGCGCAATATACCAGAGAAGCGCGACGCCGAGAGATGGTAACTAATTATGTCTCGATTAGAAATTTTAATCGCCCGGATCGTACAGCATGCGGCCGTGGAAAAAGCCAAAGGTGGAAAAAGCGAAACAATGTCCCCGCCAAAATGCCTGCCACACCGCCATTGCGCCCCGGCCAGTGTTCTGATACCTTGCCTGTCATCTCAAAGGAGGCCCCGTGGCCTTTTGTCCAACCTGTGGAGCGCAAATTGCCGATGGAGCGACCTGTCAGAAGTGTGCTGGTAGCGCCGGTCAAAACCCGGTTGCCGTCACACCCGCGGCCGCCGGGCTTACCGATAACGTGGCCGGCGCGCTAGCCTACGTGACCATCATTCCGGCGATTGTTTTTCTGGTGCTGGAGCCATTCAACAGAAAGCGCTTCATCCGCTTCCATGCCTTTCAATGCCTCTTCTTCGCAGCCGCCTGGACGGTACTTTGGATCGGCCTATCCATCATTGCGCACATTCCATTCCTCGGATGGGCTACGGTCGTGTTGTGGCCGCTCGTCAGTCTGGCCGGATTCGTGATCTGGCTGATTCTCGTGCTCAAGGCCTACCAGGGCCAGATGTTCAAGCTGCCCGTAATCGGCGACATAGCCGAACAGCAAGCCGGCAAGTAAGCCACGGCTTCACGGCCCAAGCAAGAACACCGAGTAGAGACGGGGCTAGCCCCGTCTCGGATCACCCCCGAACTACGTGCGAGCGCGAACGGGAAGGGCAAACCTAAACCGCTTTGCGAAAAAAGTCCGGCCCCGTATCCGGGTTTCGCTTTAGCGATACCGTAAGTCCCTCGAAATCAGACGCCCCTTGAAGGGGCTGAGACAGCAAAGTTCAAGGTAACGTCCGCTCCCCAAAACCTTTTCTCGTTTTGCCCGTCAATCCAGTAAACTAGAGAGTGACGTGTTCACCGGCCTCCAGCCCGCGAGTTCAAGATTCCGCCGCCATCGCGCAGTAGGACTGTCGGTAGCCGCGCACTTAGTCCTCCTGGCCGCGATCGTGTTCCATAATCCCGGCGTAGTCGACCTGACCCCCACCTGGCTAGCCTATGGCGACGGCGCCCACACCTACAAACTGATTTACTTTCCACCGGCCGCGAACCGCGACGCACCTCCAGACGCGGCCAAGCTGCTATTCCCGCGGACCGGCAAGAAGCACGCTCATCCACTTCCACTTCCAAAATCCCAGCCGCCCAAGCCTGAGCCTCAGCCGGTCGGTGCCAATGCCAATGCCAACGCCGTCGCCGAAGCCGAAGCCAGCGATCACAACTCTCACGCCGGATCTCCGCTAGGCACCATGATTGACGGCCCGATTACCGGCCATGAAGTTCACGTCGCCTACCCAACCGTGTATCCCGATCCTCCCGTCGACCGCGCCGAGCTTCCCCGCGACTTGGTGGGCGATGTTGTGATCGAAGTTACCATCGATTCCCAGGGCACCGTCGTCGAAACCAAAATTGTGCAGTCAATCGGCCACGGCATCGACGAGAAGATTGCAGCCACTCTCCGCCGCTGGCATTACCAGCCAGCCACGCTCGACGGCACGCCCGTCGCCTCCAGGCACGACGTCCACTTCCACTTTCCATCGTGAGCAGCATCGGGTGATCGGGTCATCGGGTCATCTGAATACAGCCGGTTTTGAGATGGCCCGATCACCCGATTTCTTTCTAATTCGCCATTTGTTCGCCTATATGCTAAACTTTCTCCCCGTCGAACGAGAGGCAAGCCGAGGAGCCGACGCCGATGCGCAAAGCCGTCCACCACAAAGCAATCAACCACTTGAAGAAATCCGACCCCGTCCTGGCCGCGATCATCGAGCGCATAGGTCCGTACCGCATGCAGTACGGCGAGCCCACGTTTCACTCCTTGGCAGAATCGATTCTCTATCAGCAGTTGAACGGCAAAGCCGCCGCGACCATCTTTGATCGCTTCACCGCCCTCGCCGGCGATCCGCTGACGCCCCAGGGCATCCTGAAATTGACCGACGCCGAGATGCGAGGCGTAGGCCTGTCGCGCCAGAAGACCGCCTATCTGCGCGATCTAGCCGGGAAGACCAAGGCCGGCCTGCTGGAGTTCGACCGCCTCCCAGAATTGCCGGAAGCAGAAGTAATCGCCCATCTCACCCAAGTCAAAGGCATCGGCGTCTGGACCGCGCACATGTTCCTGATGTTTACCCTGCGCCGCCCCGATATTCTCCCCACCGGCGACTACGGCGTGCAGACCGCGATCAAGAAGCACTACAAGAAACGCAAATGGCCTAAGCCCGCCGTGATGGAGAAGATCGCGAAACCATGGGCTCCTTATCGCTCGATCGCCTGCTGGTATCTGTGGAAGAGCCTGGATGTGAAGACGATGTGAGGGGCGTCCTCCATCAGCCGTCAGCATCGGAAACAGTAAGCCAGGCCCCTAATCACAGCGAACAATAGGCGAAGCGCTGGCAGCGAACAATGGGCGAACAAAATATTGTTTTACATACCGATATGTACATACACTATGTGCAGGGCTAGCAAACGACAGGGGTTCGGGGATTCGCGGAAGGTAAACCGGGGCTTGACACGGTGTGGTATGGCGGGTTGCGCGGTTCCGACCCTGCAAAGTCGGGCGGGGGGCCGCTATCTGCCGGCGCACCGCGTTCGTCCTTGGCTGTCGGCAGAGAAATGGGTGACTCGCTTCTCTGGCTTTTCGAGAAATGGGTCGCCGGACGCCGACACTTGAGTTGTTTCCGGCTGTACGCGGCGTGAGTCCCGGGTCTCGAAAAGCGCGAGACGTGGGGCGCCCCCAGTTTCTTGTCTGCTAACGCTTAGCTACCCGACCATACTCGCCGCAGATGGTGTCGACCCACCGAAGTTGAGAAAGACGCGAATGAGTGGGGCACCCGGCTCACAATAAAAAACCCTCTCGACCGATCCGAGAGGGTTTGCGAACTGGTTGGAGAAATATCAGGCCGCGCGCACGACGTTGCCTGCCTGAAAGCCTTTGGGGCCTTTGAGCAGATCGAACTCGACTGTCTCGCCTTCGTTCAGCGAGCGGTAACCGTTCTCCTGGATGGCCGAGAAATGCACGAACACATCCTCGCCCGTGGAGCGCTGGATAAATCCATATCCCTTCGCCCCGTTGAACCACTTCACAGTACCCTTCTCTCTCACAAAGAAACTCCTTTCGACTCATCGCTAAGAATTATTCTTCCGCCGCTTGTCTGTTTGCCCCGGTTTAACGGACACGCGCTACCAGACATCCGCTGTCAGAGCTCCCCCTCAAAGACGGTAAGAATCCCGCTGACGTCGACGCGCAAGGTGAATGCCGCACCAACAGAAACGGCTCCCCTGTATTCCGTCGGACGGTTGCCCGCGACAAAATACCGTGAAGCCGCGAAAACGAAGGCGCGTAATCGGACCGCTGACACAGCAACGTCAATCCTGCTCATTCGCCAACCGTGTCCGGCTGACGAAGCACCAGATAATAGCAGGAAGATTCCAGTTGGCAAGTGCTAAGTTGCTGAAAACGAACATGACCCAGACTCAATCCGGCGCACCGCCTGGCTTCGGCAGCCGCCGGCTTCGACGGAAAGCCGTAAGTATTTGATAATATTTGAGAAACCAGTGTCCTCGCTTACTCCCATCAAGCTTTCCGATAACACGGGCGCGACTGAATATCGCGCGGCCCCAGTCGACGGCCTCGTGCGCTCCACCGCGCGTTACTTGCTCCGGACCGAAGTGCACACCTTTGCCTTCTCCGTTGCTGCCAACGCCATTCTGTCGTTCTTCCCGTTCCTGCTCTTGCTGATGACTCTGATTCGCTACGTCTTTCGTTCGCGGGTGATGTACACCGTGCTCGAGAATCTGTTGCGCGATTCTCTTCCCACCGGACAGGAATTCGTGATCCGGAACCTGAATGCGCTGGTCGGTGAACACCATCGAGCCCAAGTGTTTTCGCTGGCCATGCTGCTGATTACTTCCACCGGAATTTTTCTGCCGCTCGAAGTCGCGCTCAACCGCGTGTGGGGATTTCGCAACAACCGCTCGTACCTCAGAAACCAGTTGATCTCGCTCGGCCTGGTCTTTGCCTGCGGATCGCTGGCCCTGCTCTCGGTAGGCTTGACCGCCGGAAACGTAGCCATCGTGAAGAGCGCACTGTACGGCTATGGCGCCTGGTATATCACTCTGGTGGACTTCGTGACCATGAAGATCTTCTCCATCATGGCCAGCATCGCGATCTTCTTCCTCGTCTACTGGCTGTTGCCCAACGGCAAGGTACCCGCGCAAGGAGTCCTGCCAGCCGCGGTTCTCATGGGATTGCTTTCCGAAGTATTGAAGTACGCGTATATCTACGCCTTGCCCTGGCTGAATTTCGCGGAAGTGTATGGACCATTCGCCATCTCGGTCAGCCTGATGTTCTGGGCCTTCCTGTCAGGCATGCTGCTGCTGACAGGAGCCCATCTCTCGGCGCGAAAATTGCGGGGCTAGGAGGCTCTCGTGTAGAAGCTTGCCCGCCTGACGGCGAAGACGCGGCAAGCCGCGTCTCTACACGAGATTAAAGTGGGATACACCAGCACGCCTCACAGTTTCCATCGCGTTGCGGACTTCGGAAAACTCTTCTCGATGAACCCGAACACCGTCTTCGGACGCACCATGAAGATCGGCTCGTCCATGCTTCGCGGATCCATCTTGTACTTCTTCTTGTAGGCGACCGCGATGCGCTCCAACTCCGCCGCATCTTCGACCTCAGTCGCCAGTCCCGCAACGATCACCGCTTCCTGGCCATCGTCGTTCGCGACCGTGCACGCTGGATTAGCAACCAGATTCTGTCCTTTGCGGGATTTGCGCCCGGTAGAGAAGAAGAAAGCGTCGTCGAGCCACACTCCCCACACCGGCATCACATGCGGACGAGCGTGATTTGTGTCAAGACCCACATGGATGGTGGCCAGCCAGAACGTGCGGCAGCGGTTCATCTTTCCGGCAACCCATGCCCACGGAAGCAGGCCCTTGCCGTCTTCAGGGCCGACAATGCCGTAACCCGGAGCAAACGGACGATCCGCCTTAGGCTGCGACTCTAGAGCTGTCCCCTTTGAGCGCCGCGGCTTCGGCCGCGCGGTTGATCCCTTCGCCATAACTCTCGAACTACCTCTTCAACTCCTGCACAGCGCGGTATGCATGATCGATGGCGCAGTCGGTATAAGCGTACGCGCCCGCGTCCGAGTTCGCGATCGCTAGCCGCCCAAACGGTCTGCGTGCCACCTGACAAGGCGTTTCGCCGCCTTCGAGCCAGAACGCGTCGGCCAGGGAATTATATTCATACGCGTAACCGTGCGGCCAGCGGTTGACCGTGATCCCCAGGATGTCGCGCGCCGGCTCGAATCCGCCCGGACCCAGCATTCGGGCCAGTTGCTCGCGAATATTGCGCTCATAAGTTTCGAACGTGGTGGTATAGAGCTGGATGCGCCCCAGTCTGTGCTGCTCGCGTGCCGGACGTCCCGGCTTGCAGGCCGCCTTCATCATGTGGACCACGATCGGCTGGTCGGGACTTTTCGTGCATTCGTAACCGCCGATGCTGACTGGAAGATCAAGGTTCACGCTGGTGTGGTACATACCAGGCGCGTAAATTCCCCGCGCGCCCAGCTTCTGGAAGGCGCTCCAGTTGCGCACCAGGACATTGTTATAGAGCAGCGGGACTTTCTGCGCCGAAGCCAGCGCCTCCTTTTGCGCGTCCGGCAATTCCTGCGCGATGTATGGAATCACCACATGCCAGCACGCGAGAATGCAATTCGCGGCACGCACTGTCTTCAGCTTGTTCTCGGTAAAGTAAGTGACTTCCACTTCTTTCGCCGACGCCGGATCGCCCCGGTGATTCACCTTGACCACGGTGCTGTTGAGCCGGATGCGCGTCGAAGAGGACGGCTCGTCGAGCTTGGAGTAATCGGCCTTTGCCAGCACCACGTCGGTGGCGGAGTTTCCCGGAATTGCCGCCGGAATCAGCTTCCGCACCAGCAGCCGCACGATCGAAGCGTTGCCGTCGGGAAAATGAAAGAAGTATTTCTCCGCTTCGTCGCTGTGAATGGCGTCGCGGTTCATCCCTTTGCCCGGCGTGGGATCGAGTTTGAGGCCACTGAATCCGGGCATTTCCAGCCCCCAGGCGTCTTGTGCCGGGACCGCGTCAATACCCACACCAAACAGCGGATGCGGGAACGCCTGGAACAACTTCACGATTTCATCGCTCACGCCGATCGTATCGGTCAGGTATTTCGCATAGCTTATGCGAGCCAGACGCGCTTTCTTTTCGTCGGAGCTGAGACCGGGAAAATAATCTTTCTCCTCGGTGAGCAGCCGCTGGAAATCTTCCTTGGCTTTCGCCGAGAGCGGAGCTTCTTGCAGAAAGTCACGCAGGTCCGCTTCGCCGCTCTTGTCGGTGAGGCCGCTCTCATCCGCTCCGGAATGCGCCGGGTTTGCGACCAGCTTGTCGGACCCAAACGTCTCCTTGTCGAAAAAAATACGCGACTTCAGACCCAACGAACGGTAGAGATCCTTTTTGACATATTTGTGATACGAAGGCACATCAATACCGAGTTCTTCGATCAAACCCTTTGCGATGGCGCTATAAGGCGACGGGCTTTCGATGGAATACGTGCCGCCGAATCCCAAAATCGTGCGCCCACCCGCGCGAAATTCGTTGCGCTTGGCGTGTCCGCCAAAGTCGTCGTGGTTCTCGAGAATCAGAACGCGTGCCTGGTCGCCTGCGGCTTTGCGGAAATAGTGCGCTGCGGCAAGCCCGCTGATGCCGCCGCCCACGATCGCCAGATCGTAAGTTTCGACCGTGTCGACGGCCTTGGGAGCGTCCTCCCAAAAGGCGCCGTCGCGGACTTTGTGCATGGTTTCGAATGACCCGGCGTGACTTCCGCGCAGGCCGGTCTTGCCCGGAGGATAGTAGCCGGGAACGTCCTGCGCTTCCAGATCGGCGGCAACCGCGGCCCACATTTCAGGCGGCACTATCGAAGGCAAGACAGCCGCTCCCGCCGCGAGCGCAACTCCATTCAGAAAATCCCGGCGCGTGATTCTCGCGCCCATTCCCAGTGCTCGGTCCCGTCCCTTGGACGCAGATTCCTCTGACACAAAGCCCTCCGGCGAGGCAGTGTATCACCACTACTTATGCTCTACCGTTCGCTACTGCCGCGTCCCACCGGAACTCCCACGCACGCTGGCTGTCTCCAGGCCTGACTTCGCCGTTGCTTCCAGTACCTCACCCCAAAACGAAGTATTCGGATCGACTGCGGCCACTCCGATCTGCCCTGCCGCCGGCGTGTTGTCTACTCCGACCCACGCCACGCGAAACTCTTCCTTCTTATGTCCGCGGGCGAGAGAAATCTTATCGCCCGGCTTCAGCAGTCCGTGGATGCCATCCAACAGCGCTCCTCGCCGGCTGATATTGATCGTGATCACTCTTTGATCCAGCGGACGGCCGCTGCTGTCTGTCCCGGTAAGCAGCACCGGCAACGCCAGATCGATCCGCGGATCGCGGCGCTTACCGAGCCGTTGCGCTCGCAAATCGTTCAGAAACTGCTCCGGGGTCAACGACGGCCCCTCGCGAACTAACCCCAGGAGCGGGTCGGGCGATCCGTCATCCTGCGACGCTTCGGGTGCACGCTTCGCCGTCGCGGCTTGGCCTTCTTTTTTCCCCACGAAGATTCTCGGAACCTCGCGACTGCTCGTCAGCCGGCCAATCAACTCCTCCACCCGGGTTCGCCGTTCGTGCGCTGGTGTTCCGGTGAACTCGACGCCCATCCCCGTTTGCCCATGCGCCACGCGTACCACTCCGTCGAGCAAACACTCGGTGTTCATCGCCCGAATACTCAGCAACACCGGAGTATCGGCGGGAAAAGGCTCGGCTGTCTCCAGGTAGCAGGCTCCCGCACTGATATCGGTCAGTCGCCAGCGCGGCGCACGAGCCCCCTTCGGCGTCGCGTTCCGCTCCTGACCTGCGTGCTGTTCCTCTTCCACGCCCGGTCTTACGGAAGGCGATAGAACCTCCTCGACCCGCCAATCCGAAGGTGCATACTCGATTCCCCAGAAGTTGCCGGGAACGTCGAGTTCCAGGCCGACCAGCCAGGTCTCGGGATCGCCGCCCAGTGGCACCACCTCCGAAACTCGCGCCGTGGTATGCCGTTTTGCCGAAACGATTTCCAGCCTGACCTGAACGCCGTGCGCCAGCACCCGAGAAACGATCAGCCCGCATCCGTGCGCGTTCACCAGCGTGGTGTTGCACTGCTCGGAAAAAGGCTGGGCAGCGTCGAGGCTGGTCACCCGCACCGGAACTTCCAACGGCAGCCGCGTGCTGCGGCGAATGGCGTGCTGCGTTTTTTCCGGAGAGCCCATAAAGTTAGCAGCCAAACAGTTCTTCGGCCTGAGAACCTCGACTCGAGATCCAGATTCGAAAAAGATTTCAGAAACGGCGACGCTTTGCAAACCAGCGCCCGTAAATCCGGCAGCCGTCTACCCGACCATGCTAGATCACAGGAAAGCCCCGGGCACGGAATTTCGCCGCCCCGTTTCCAGTTAGACACTAGGGACTCTGATGATGCTGGTTCGCGGAGAGATTGGAAGAGAATTCGATCTCCCGTAGAGACGCGGCTGGCCGCGTCTCCGGAGACTCGCGGCACTACGAGATCTTGACCGTCGTATCGGGGGCCTGGAAGGCGATCTTGTGGCTCCCGTCGCAGAAAGGCCGGTTGGCGGAAGCGCCGCAACGGCAGAGGGAAAACGCGGTCTTCCCCGTCAGGTCGTATTTGTTACCCTCAGCGTCGACCATTTCAACCACGCCGTTGGGATCGTCTATGCGCAAAGGACCGTTCGCGCGCACCGTAATCGTGACTTGCGCCATGAAACCTCCAGCCTCCAAACTATCGCACCCGGGAAAAAGTTGCCAGCTGAGACATTGAATCACTGAGGCATTGAATCATTTGAGAAGAAATTAATGACTCAATGACCCAATGACTCAATGACTCAATGATTCCGCCACCTGTCGACCGCTTCAAACCAAATAATCTTCAACCACTCGTCAAAAGTGACTTTCGCCCATTCGCGGTTTGTCCACCAGGCTTCGCCAAATTGCGCGGGATTGCGGGCCGCCGCCGCGCTGAACTGATCTTGCGGCAGGCGATGGCGGAAGATCATCAAGGCACGGCGGGTGTGAAATTCTGAAGTCACGATCAGCACCCGATGCGCGCCCACCGACTGCAAGCATCGGCTTACTTCGTTGACCTCGGCAAAAGTAGAAAAGCCAACAATCGGACATACCAAGACGCGGTTTGCTTCCCCAAGCCCATTCACATATTTCTGCGCAATCTCGGACAATTGCCGATCGTAAATCAGATCCTCATGAACATCCAGAAACACATGCGGCGCTAATCCCTGGTGTAAGAGTTCCAAAGCGTGGGCCGGACGGACGTTGGTCTCCCCGGCCAGCACCACGATGGCGTCGGATTTCTGCGGGTCGTTCACCACCAGGAAGCGCGCCGCTTGGCTCGCCAGCGCAAGAAAGATCAGGAACACGATGAGAAGTCGTAAGAATCGCATGTAAGACGCATGTTAATGCACCCGCATATTACTAAGGAAACCACTGCGGCGCGGGAATTCGATTACCGGAGTAATCCAGATCGCAATCACCCGATCACAATCGCGTGCAACCGGCATGACAACCGCAGTTTTCGCGGATCGGGCGCGACCTGCAATGCTAGAATTGCTTCGCGAATATGAATACTCAACTCACCGCTTCTTCCCTCTTTACTGACCTGAAAAGCCGCATCGATGCCCGGCAGGCTCGGGTCGGAATCATCGGCCTCGGCTATGTCGGATTGCCGCTGGCCCTGCTCTACAGCGAGCAGAAATTTCCGGTCACCGGGTTCGATATCGATCAGCGAAAAATCGACACCCTCGCCAGCGGTGGCACCTACATTTTCCGCATCACGCCCGAGGAGATCGCAGCCGCCAAATCGAACGGCTTCAAAGCCACAGCCGACTATTCGCAGATCACCGCCATGGATGCGATCATCATCTGCGTCCCCACGCCGCTCAATGAGTATCACGAGCCCGATCTCAGCTACATCACTAACACCGCTCACGCCGTCGCGCCCTATCTGCGCGCCGGTCAGATCGTCATCCTCGAGAGTACAACCTACCCCGGCACCACCGAAGAAGTTCTCATTCCGATTCTGGAAAAGGAAAATAAGACCGGGCTGAAAGCCTCCCGCAAGGGCGCAGCCGGCGACCATGATATCTGGGTCGCGTTTTCGCCCGAGCGCGAGGACCCTGGTAATACTCAGGTCGCTCGTCACGATATTCCAAAAGTGATTGGCGGACTTGACCCTCAGGCCAGTGAAATCGCAGCCGCCCTCTACGGCGCCATCTTCCGCCGCACCGTCCCTGTCTCCTCGCCCGCAGCGGCGGAGATGACCAAGTTGCTCGAGAATATCTATCGCTGCGTCAACATCGCCCTGGTCAACGAACTCAAGATGCTCTGCCTGCGCATGGACCTCAACATCTGGGAGATCATCGACGCCGCCGCCACCAAACCTTTCGGCTTCCATCCCTTTTATCCCGGGCCAGGTCTCGGCGGGCACTGCATCCCGGTCGACCCGTTCTATCTTTCCTGGAAGGCGAAGGAGTTTGATTTCCGCACCCGTTTCATCGAATTGGCCGGCGAAATCAACGTGGCCATGCCCTACAACGTGATCGCTTCCACGATCTCTGCCCTCAACCAGCAGAAAAAACCGATTAACGGCTCCAAGGTTCTGGTTCTGGGCGTTGCCTACAAAAGAGATATTGACGATCTGCGCGAGTCGCCCGCTCTTACCATCATCGAACTGCTGCAGAAAGAGGGCGCCGTGGTCAGCTACAACGATCCCTACTTCCCCTTCGTCGGCCGCGGCCGCAAATACGACCTGCAGATGAAGTGCTCACCGCTCGACAATCTCGGCCAGTACGACTGCGTGCTCATCGTTACCGACCACACCGACTACGACTACAAGAAGATCGTCAACGACGCCAAACTGGTGGTGGATTCGCGCAACGCCACCCGCGGCATCAAGAGCGACAAAATCGTGCACTGCTAGCTGTCCAAGGCGTGTGTGGTGGCGGGGCTTTGCCGCGCCGGAACGGGGCGGAGCCCCGTCACCACACAACCCCCTCTCTCGCGCCGCTGCGCCCGCCAAAAATCTAAGGCAGCGACGCCGATCAAGAACCACTCCCTGTGCTAGTATGTCGCGTTAGCGCGGGGGCAGCGTCCGCGTTGCTGGCTGCCTCTCTACGGTGTGTCGATAACGGTGTGCCGATGAAAGATACGCTCGGAATCTTGCTGGCCGGGGGCGCCGGCGAACGCCTGTATCCGCTCACCCGCGACCGCGCTAAACCGGCTGTAACCTTCGGCGGCATCTACCGCATCATCGACATCACGCTCTCCAACTGCGTCAACTCCGGCCTGCGCCGCATCTATATCCTCACCCAATACAAGGCGCTCTCCCTCAATCGCCAGATTCGCGAAGGCTGGAACATTTTCGGCCGTGAAATCGGCGAGTTCATCGAAATCCTGCCGCCCATGCAACGGGTCAGTCAGAACTGGTACATGGGGACAGCCGATGCCGTCTATCAAAACATCTATTCCATCGGCTCCGAGCAGCCCAAGTACGTGATCATCCTCTCCGGCGATCACATCTACAAAATGAATTACGAACGCATGCTCAAGCATCACGTGGACGCTGCCGCCGACGTCACCGTCGCTACA
>Ga0181532_10004489_pt1 | contig 12171 bp, 13 predicted proteins | sample PEATcosm2014_Bin_33_FD_119768 | JGI IMG/M metagenome (GOLD analysis project Ga0181532, IMG submission 119768) | Peatland microbial communities from MTU Mesocosm Facility, Houghton, MI, USA - PEATcosm2014_Bin11_30_metaG | ecosystem: Environmental > Terrestrial > Soil > Wetlands > Peat | place...
AGGTGTTGCGGATCGATCCCGAGAATCGCAGGGTGTCGCTAGGCATGAAGCAGGTGAACGACATCTGGGGCGACTGGTTCAAACAGCACCGTGTGGGCGAAATCGTGAGGGGCAAAGTCTCGAGGATCGCCACATTCGGCGCGTTCGTGGAACTGGGCGACAACATCGAAGGCCTCTGCCATAACACAGAAATCGAAGAGCGCAAGCGGCGCGACGATGGAGCCTCCAGTTTCCGGCCATCCACGGGACCGCTGAAGAGCGCTGGTCCGCTGGAACCAGGCAAAGAATACGATTTCAAGATTATCAAGATCAGCTCGGACACGCGGCGAATCGGTTTGAGCTACCGCGCGGCCGCACGGCAGATTGAGCGCAAGGAGATCGAACAATACAAGTCGACCACGAAGTCTTCGGCGACGGCAACCATCGGCGATGCCATGAAACAGAAACTGGCCTCCCGTTAGGCTCGAACACGAAATTTCCCCGGCCCAGGGTCCAGGCACGAAAATTCGTTTACCTGAGGGTCATTTTAATGATAGGAAGAGGGTCAGCCCGTGAGGCGAAGCCCCTCTAAGTTGCCTCACACCAGATAGTTGTGCGGGCCGGGCTCGGATACGATGGAACAGGCAGGGGACGATGACAAAACAACCGACGTTGACGAAGGCCGACTTGATCGAGGAAGTGCTGCGGGTGACGGAACTTCCACGCAAGGAGTCGGAGACGATCGTCGAGACCATCTTTGAAAGCATCATCGACGCGCTCCAGAAGGGCGATAAAATCGAAATCCGGGGATTCGGAAGTTTCCGGACGCGGCAGCGACGGGGCCGCGTGGGCCGCAATCCCAAGACCGGTGAAAAGGTAGAAGTACCGGCGAAGAAGATTCCGTTTTTTAAGCCCAGCAAGGAATTGAAGGACTTTGTGAACACCGCGGAGCCGACACAAAGCGAAGCCGCGCCTTCGTAGGAAATGAGTCTTACAAACAGAGATGCGAGGCGCCCCGGCGAGTTCGGGGCGTTTTTTTTGCCACCGACGTTGAAGGGTTCAAGATAAGAGTTTAGGGTTATGCTGAGTGCGCGAAGGCGCGAGTGAGGATTGTAAACGATGGACTACCTTTGGTCGCCGTGGCGGTTCAAGTACATGGAAGAAGCCGCGCAGGGAAAGCAGACTGCGTGTTTTTTTTGCGAAGCGGTGAAGAGCACGCGGGACGAGGAGACGTTGGTCGTTTACCGCGGGAAAAAGGTATTCGCGATTTTAAACCGGTATCCATACACTTCCGGGCACCTGATGATTGTGCCGTACGCGCATGTGGCCGAATTGCGTTTGTGCGATGTTGGGGCTTTGAAGGAAATGATGGAATTGGCGCAGCGCGTGGAAACGGCGTTCCGTACTACTTACAAGCCAGACGGGATGAACCTGGGGATGAACTTGGGAAAGGCGGCGGGCGCGGGAGTTGCGGGGCACCTGCATCTGCACGTGCTTCCGCGATGGTTTGGGGATACGAATTTCATGACCGTGACGGGAGAGACGCGCGTGCAACCGGAAGAATTGAAGACGACGTATCAGAAATTGCGAAAGGCGTTGGCCTGATTAAGACACGATTGAGTTTTCTTTGGGGGAGTCGCCGTGAACCTGGAACTTACGGAAGAACAAAAATTGCTGCAGAAGAGCGTGCGGGAGTTCGCGGAGATGGAAGTACGCCCGCTGGCGAAGGGACTGGACGAGACGGGGCACTTTCCGCGGGAGTTGTTCAAGAAGGCGGCGGAACTGGGACTCACCGGCGTGGCCTTTCCCGAAGAGGAAGGCGGTGCGGGATTCGACCATCTGGCCTACTCCATTGTGATTGAAGAGATTTCGCGTTGCTGCGCTTCGACTGGAGTGATTCTGAGCGTGCAGAACTCGCTGTTCTGCGATCCTATCCATCGCTACGGAACAGAAGAGCAAAAGAAAAGATTCCTGCTTCCGTTCACGCGCGGAGAGAAGATCGGGTGTTATGCGCTGACGGAACCGCAAGCAGGCTCGAATGCGGCGGCATTGCAGACAAAGGCGGAGAAGAAAGGCGACACGTACGTCATCAATGGCACGAAGGCCTGGATCACAAACGGCGGCGTAGCGGATGCGGCCATCGTTTACGTGAATACCGACTCGGCCAAAGGCGAGCGCGGGATTACGGCGATCGTGGTGGAAAAAGGAACGCCGGGATTTAAGGTGGGGAAAGAAGAGAAAAAACTGGGAATCAACGCAACGGCGTGTAGCGAACTGATCTTCACCGATTGCGTGGTGCCAGTGGCGAACAGAATTGGAAATGAGGGCGAAGGATATAAAGTGGCGCTCTCAACGCTGGACGGTGGACGAATCGGGATTGCCGCACAAGCAACGGGAATTGCGCAAGGCGCGTTTGAAGCGGCGTTGAAATGGGCCCAGGAGCGCATGGCCTTCGGGCATCCAATCGCCCAGTTTCAGGCAATCCAGTTCATGCTGGCGGACATGGCTACGGAAATTGATGCGGCACGCCTGCTGGTAAGAAAAGCAGCGTGGAAGCAAGATACAGGGGGGCGGTTCAGCCAGGAAGCGGCGACGGCTAAATTGTTTGGCAGCGAAATGGCAACGCGGGTGACGCACAAGGCGATTCAGATTCATGGCGGGTACGGCTACAGCAAAGAGTACCCGGTGGAACGAGCCTACCGCGACGCCCGGATTACAGAGATTTATGAAGGAACCAGCGAAATTCAGAGGCTGGTGATTGCCGCGTGGGTGTTGAAAACATAAGCCCGCACTGAAAACGCGTACCTCTAATTCCCAAAAGGGAACACGGCCAAACCGGCCCTCCCTTTCCCAAATTGAAACTGACTATTGCTCTGCGGACATGTCGGTGAATCTGGCCTAGTATCGTTCTCTGCAAGTATGCTAGTATGAAACTACGTTAACGAACTAAAGACCTTCGGAGGATAAATCCTGGCGATGCGGAATGGTTCCTGAATAATAGAAACAGGAATCAGACCAATTCTCGGAGGCGTCGCGTCGCTCGCGCGATAGCAAAGCATGTACGAATACCTGATAAGGGATGCGGCAATACTGCTCGGATCCGTTCACTTGATAGCGCCAATCGCTGTGCGGAGCGGCTTCCGGTTTACAGCGCACTGCAAGCCGGTGCAAATGCCCGTGGAAGAACTGCCAACGGAAGTGGCGGAGTATGTGCTGCCCCGTATCCCGCAGATGCAGACGTTAGGCTTCGATTTTCTTGGTTGCTACGACTGCGGCGTTCTGGCAAGCAACACGCAGAGTTTCATCGCGTATTTCTGCAACCGCACGACAAACGATTTTGCAAGCGTTTCCGTGGCCACCTCACCCCAAAAACTGGCCGGCTATTTCGAGTTTTCGACACGATTTGGAAACGGCGTGGCACTGGAAACGAATACCAACAGTGTTTTACCGCTGACTCCAGACAATCCGGAGATTCGCGTGTTCCGATTCCCGGAGATCGAAGAACCGCGCGAACTCTATCAATTGCATAAAAGCTTGATCGAAAAGTACGCCAACGGGCAGTGGGCACAGGGCGAACCGAAGGGACAGGAGATCCAGCGGTTCCTGCGCGTGCTGGAGAATTATGGGCCGCGGCTTGAAAAAATGGGCTACATGTACCTGGGGCCTGATGGGGGAACCTATCTTTTGACGTGGAAGGGCGCCATCCTGATGACGTGGCGAGGATTGTGGCCTACGTCGTTGGTTCGCAAAGCGATTCACAAATTCGAGATGCGCTCGGAGTTGCAATCGCTCCACGTGCGGGGAGTACCCGCGCTAAAAAAGGCGTGAGAAGAATTCCGCGCTAGACGTCGCAGATCCAAACTCCCGCCTGTAGGAATACTCATAACTGCAATCGAGAATGGGGGAATCCCTGCCCCACGACGAAAAGAGCCGCAGCGCCCGGAGGCCCGCCCTGCGCTACAGGTAGGACACGAGATTTAGTATTCTGACGGGGTGCTGGAACTCGACACGGAGCTTGCATTCAATTCAGAAAAGGACGCGGAGTTTTTCTCTTTGCTCCCGGCAGGACCGGCAATCTGCCTGATCGAGCCGCGAGAAGAAAACGCCGAACCTTATTTGATCCGGACGGCGGACCTGCGGCGACGCCTGCAACGATTGCTGGGTCCAGCCGATCCAGCGAGCAAGCGATTGAACCTGCGCGAATATGCACGCGCGGTGCGTTACCGGGAGACAGGCTCGGCGCTCGAACAATTTTTGACCTACTATTGGCACGCCAAAGAGATCTTTCCAAAGCGCTACCGGGATCTGATGCGACTGCGGCCGGCCGCGGTTCTGAAAATGAATTTGCGCAACGCCTACCCGCGGTGCTTCGTGACGCGCCGCATCGCCGTGAACGAACAGGGAACGCCAACGGGCGGAGCATACTATGGGCCGTTCGCTTCGCGTCGCGCGGCGCAAGCGTTCGCGGAAAAGATGCTGGACTTTTTCAAGGTGAGGCGCTGCCAGATCAAGATCCGGCGCGATCCCGCGTTTCCGGGATGCTTGTATTCGGAGATGAAGATGTGCCTGGCGCCGTGCTTTGCGGGTTGCACGAAGGAAGAGTACGACGTAGAGGTCAACCGGTTGGTATCGTTTCTGGAGACAAGCGGCGGTTCGCTGCGCGGAGGATTTGAAGCGGAACGAGAGAAGGCCAGTGAAGAATTGGATTTCGAGCGCGCGGCGACGCTTCACAAGAAAGTGGAAAAGCTGGACGACGTGCTGCGCGGGCGTCCGGAACTGGCGCGCAGGATTCAGGACCTGGATGCTGTAATCTTGCAACGCACCGCAAAGCAGCAAACAATCGGCGTATATGCGGTACGAGGCGGCCGGCTGGCGGAGCCGTATGAGTTGCGTTTTGGAGATACCAGCGAGCCGAGGTCGGCGGAAGAAACGGTCCGTGAGTATCTGGAGGGCGTGATGGTTGGCGGGGTCTCACTTCTGCCGGCAGGGTCCGCCGTCGCCGGTAATATCAGTCAGAGTGCGTCGGAATTGGGCGAACATCTGAGCCTGGTGGCGCGATGGTTCTATAGCAATCCGCGAGACGGAGAGATTTTCTTTCGAGAAAAGGACTGGCCCTACCGCCGGATTCTGCGCGGCTGCGCAAGATTGCTGGCGCCGAAGAAGGATGCAAAGGAAGAGGCGGGCGTTCCAGAAGGAAATGCGAATAGCGAGGAGCCGAAATGAGCCGGGGAGCAACGCAGGAAGGAACCAAGCAGTATGCCGCGAAGTTTGCAGGCCACGCGGCGGAGGGACATTTCCGCGAAGCGCAGAGATTGACAATTTCCTCGCTGGGGGCGGGAACATACCTGGGCCAGGCGAACGAAAACATGGACGCGGGGTACGCGGCGGCGCTGGTAGCCGCGGTGGAGAACGGAATCAACTTCATCGATTCGGCAATCAATTACCGGCTTCAGCGAAGCGAGCGGAGCGTTGGCACGGCAATGAAGGTGCTAGCGAACAAGGGATTCGGGCGGGACGAAGTGGTCGTCTGCACCAAGGGAGGATATTTGACGCCGGACGGAAGCATGCCGACGGATCCCAACCGCTATTTCTTCGAGGAGTACATTCAGAAAGGCATTTTCACGGCGAAGGATATTGCGGGCGGCAGCCACTGCATAGCACCTCGGTTCCTGGAAAACCAATTGGTGCGCAGCTTGAAAAACCTTGGTGTCGAGTGCGTTGACATTTATTACCTGCACAACCCGGAGACGCAACTTGGCGAAATTCCGAAAGCGGATTTTTTTCGACGGGTGCGAGAGGCGTTTGTATTCCTGGAATCGGCGGCGGCGCGCGGGCGGATTCAGTATTACGGCATGGCCACATGGAATGGCTTCCGGCAAAACGCTAGCGCAGCCGATGCGATGCAACTGGCGGAGATTGCCGGGTTGGCGAAAGAGATTGCGGGAGAGCAACACCGATTCCGGTTTGTGCAACTCCCGTATAACCTGGCGATGACGGAAGCGCTGACGCTGGGAAACCAGACCGTGGGCGGGAACACGAAAACGATGATGGAGGCGGCTGGCGAACTAGGCATCACGCTGATCGCGAGCGCTTCCCTTCTGCAAGGGCAGGTGGCGCAGAATTTGCCGGCATTCGTGGCCGAAGCGCTTGGGCTTGAAAACGATGTGGAGCGCGCGTTGCAATTTGCACGGTCTTCGCCGGGGATATCAACGGCGCTTGTGGGGATGTCGCGGGTGGCGCACGTGGAAGCAAATACGCAATTAGTGCGGGTAGCGCCGGCCGGGATCGAGCAGTTCAGTAAATTGTTTTCGCAGGGAGAAGGTGCCTAAGAAGCGGATCATTGGCGGGCGAGTTCGGGATGGCGGCGCACGACCCAGTTAGTGATGGCCTGATCGAGTTGCTGCAGATGGCCGGAGAAGAAATGGTCGGCGTCATCAACGATGACCAGTTCGTTTTCGCCAGGCAGCGCGGCAACAAGTTCGGCAACTTTGCTTCGCGCACCGTGCTCGTCATCGGCGCCATGAACAAATAACTTAGGCTTTTTGCAATTCCACAGATAGGTGAAATCGGTGTTGTTCACGGGGATGCCAAGGCCAATCAGTTCGGTAACGCGAGGATCAGCGCAACCGACCCGAAGTCCAACCCAGCTTCCGAAGCTGAAACCGGCGAGAAGAACCGTGGCGCTGGGAAATTCCCCAGAAAGAAAATCGATGGCGGCCCGCACGTCGCCCTGCTCACCTTGACCACGGTCGTGCGAACCGGCGCTAAGCCCTGCACCCCGAAAGTTGAATCGCAAGACAGGAATGCCGAGGGTATCCAAGGATTTGGCAGCCTGGTAAACGACCTTGTTGTGGAGCGTGCCACCATACAGGGGGTGCGGGTGGCAAACGACAGCCGCGAGCGGGGGAGAAATCGGATGCGCTGGGGTCCAGAGAATGGACTCCAAACGGCCGACTGGACCTTCCAGAAAGAGATTCCGTGAATCGTGGGAAATGCGCATAAAAGGCCAGGAAAAGTGTACCTGAACGGTGAGAACTCGCGAGAAAAGCATTTGAGTAAGTGTCATTATGCAAAACTGGAGAGAGGCGCTCCGGTTGGCAAGTGGGGTGGGGGAGTTCTATACCTGCCACTACGCGAGTTTGCCGTACTAGAGCTAAAAAGTCGGAATTTCGGATTGCAGTTTGCAGCGGCGGGTGTTACTTTCGCCCCCGGTCAAGCTCCAGGGGGTAAAGATGGCTGATTTGTCGGACAGGCGCGAGGCACGACGCTTTGTCATGACCCTGCCCGTTCGGGTGATGGCACACGATGCAAACTGCCCGGAACTGAAAGCCCACACGCGTGATGTGAGCTACCGCGGCTTGTACTTTCTGACGGAAGCTACATTTGAGAGTGGAAACGAGATTGATTTTGTTTTGACCCTGCCGAAACAGGTGATTTCCGCCGGCGACGTGCACATCCGCTGTCACGGAAAGGTGGTAAGGGTCGAAGCCACGGACAACGGCAAGACCGGCATTGCCGCGCGCATCGAACGCTACGAATTTGTGCCCGTGCGGGCATCCGCCGCGTAATCCGCCACCCGGGCGTCCCTCCAGTTTGCGACTTATATTTGCGCATTTTGCGTAGAATAGTCGGTAGAGAATCTTGCGCTGGTGGATAGCGAAGAACTCTCGGGGGGACATGCATGTACCACTACAATCCGAATCTGGCGCTGGAAGAGTTGCGGGAGGACGGTGTGTTGCCGCACCCGGTCAAGTTGCGCGACATGATCCTGCGCAATCAGTTGGGGCCCCAGGACGCACAACTGCTGAACCAGGAATTCCAGGATTACCTGACGCGATTTGGCGAGTTGCAAAAACTGGGGGGCGTGATCCTGGAGAAGCTTTCCACGGGCAAGAGAAAGAGCGCTTAGGCGCAGGCGCCGGATGAGTGAAGCCCCGCTATTGAACCGCAAGCCGCGTGTGTTGCTGCTCTCGGCGTCCTCTGGAGCGGGGCATGTGCGAGCGGCGCAGGCGCTGGAGAAAGAATTTCAAGCGCGGGGCGTCTGCAGCGTGGCGCACGTCGACGCCCTCGCTTACGTCAGCAAATTATTTCAACGAATGTACGACAAAGCGTACATCAGCATGGTGCGGCGTGCGCCAGACGTGATGGGTCTGCTGTATGACAGAACCGACCAGCCGTGGCACCATCCTCGACAGAGACTGGCGCTGGACCGCCTGAACACGCAGCCCATGATCCGGATGCTGAAACGCGAGCAGCCGGATTTGTGCATCGCGACGCATTTCCTGCCGGCCGAAATTCTGGCGTGGCTGATTGCTAAGAAGAAACTGAGGGCTCGAAACGCCATCGTGGTTACGGACTACGACGTTCACGCACTATGGTTGTGCCAGACTGTGGACCGCTATTACGTGGCGATGCCGGAGTCGGCAGAATACCTGGCACGCATCGGAGTACCGAGGGATAAATTGCGCGTGACTGGAATTCCGGTGGACCCGGTATTCGCGAAGCCGGTGAACCAAAGCGACGTGCGGCGAAAATTCGGATTGGAGGAGGAAGCACGTGTGCTGCTGGTTGCCGCGGGAGGATACGGGATTGGACCCATCGAACAACTGGTGAAGGACTTGCTGGAAGTGGGCCGCGCATGGCAAATTGTCGCAATTGCGGGAAAAGCGGAGAAGTTGAGGAAGCGGCTCGAAGCAGTAGCAAAAACCGCAGGGAAACTGGCAGGCGGACGGCCGCGCCTGGTGAGCGTGGGCTTCACAAATGAGATGGACGAATACATGGCTGCGGCGGACCTGCTGATCGGCAAGGCCGGAGGGCTGACTACCTCAGAGGCGCTGGCACGGGGATTGCCGATGGCACTGGTTGAGCCAATACCCGGGCAGGAAGCACGCAACGCGGACCACTTGTTGGAGGCAGGAGTGGCCATTCGCTGCAACAATTTGCCGGCAGCGGCGTGGAAGATCGCGTCGCTTCTGGACCAACCGGAAAGGCTCGCGGGGATGAGGCGAGCAGCAAACGCGATGGCGCGGTCCGATGCGGCCAGCCGGATCGTCGAAGATGCGCTGGGGCTGATACACTAAACCCTACCCCCGGGGAACCTTGGGAAGCACTACCGCCAGAGGGGTCATCATCGCAAAATCATGAAGCGACACACACTGCTGATCGATGCAGACGACACACTCTGGGAAAATAATGTTTTCTTCGAGAAGCTGATCGAAGATTTCATCAGCATGGTGGAACCCTGCGGATACAGCCGGGCGTACATCCGGCACATTCTGAATGAAACGGAACGCAAGAATATACGCCAGTATGGTTACGGGGTGCGAAGTTTTGGCAGGTCGCTCGAAGAGACGTACATGAAGCTGGCGGAGAAGATGGCGCAGCGCGAGGTGCTGGCGCAGGTGCACAATCGCGTGGTGGAGCTCGAGCGAACCCCACCGAAGATCCTGGACGGAGTGCCGGATACGCTGGCGTATCTAACCGGACGACATCGCCTGATCCTGTTTACGAAAGGCGAGCCGGCGGAGCAGGCTGCAAAGGTGGAACGCTCCGGGTTGCAGGGATTCTTTGAGGCGATCGAGATTGTCTCCGAGAAGGACGCAAAGACTTACGGCGCGCTGGTGCACAAGCACAAAATTGTGAAGACGTACGGCTGGATGATCGGGAATAGCCCGCGCAGCGACATCAACCCGGCAATGGAAGCGGGACTGAATGCCGTGTATATACCGCACGTGAATACGTGGCAATTGGAGCAAGAAGCGGTGTTGGCTGGATCGGGGAAGCTGGTAATCCTGCCCGCCTTTCGCGCGCTCCGCAATCATTTCTAGACCCCTCCCATTTTGGACCTTGCGGGACTGCTGCTTTCCCCAAACTATGGATCGGACATTAGCTGGAGGAGTTCCATGACAAGAACGATGGTCCGGCGTCTGGAGTGGCAGCAAGCCTGGTATGCGAATGACGACGCCATATATCTGAACGCGGCTGGACAGGCGCCGATGCCACGCGTTTCGCTGGAAGCGGTGCAAGCCTCTCTGGAATGGAAGAAGTTCCCGCAAACGCTGAGCGATCATCAGGAACGCGATCTATCCAAACTAGTTCGCACTTCGCTTGCTGATCTGATCGGCGCCGTCCCAGAGGAAATCGCCTTGACGACAGGTGCGAGCGCTGGCCTGATCGCGCTGGCTTATGGCCTACATTGGAAACGAGGAGATGAAATCCTCACCGCCCACCGCGAATTCCCAGTGCAGTACACGACATGGAAACCGATGGAGGAACGAGAAGGCATTAAGCTAAATCTCGTTGCTCCGGCCGGACGCTGGGTTGCCGCGGAGGACTTCATTGCTGCCCTTACGCCGCGAACCAGGTTGGTTTCCGTGAGCATGGTGCGATTCGATGATGGCTCGATGCTGGACACGTCGAAACTGGGTGCGGCCTGCCACGCGCAGGGGACGCTCCTCGCGCTGGACGTTAGCCAATGCTGCGGTGCGATTCCCATGGATGTCCACACGCTGGGCGCGGACCTCATCACTTGTTCCGGCTACAAGTGGTTGCTGGGCCCTTACGGTTCCGGATTCTGGTGGGCGAAAATCGAATTAATGGCAAACTTCCGGCCAGTCCCCTTTTATTGGCAGGGAATTAACGGTCTGAATCATTTTGGTGAGCTGATTTTTGAGAACCCTAAGGCCGCTCCCGGCGCGCGGGGCTGGGACGCGTCGGAAACAGCGAGCTACTTCAATCTGGCGGGATGGGAAGCTTCGCTGCGCTTTCTGCAGGACGTGGGAGTTGAGACGGTTGCCGCGCACAATCAGGAACTCATGGCACACCTGTACGAATCTCTTCCACGAGATCAATTCATAAAGACCAGCCCGCTGGAAACAGAACGCCGGGGACCTTACGCCTGTTTTGCCGCGCACACGCCGGAGCAAACCCAGCAGGTTCATGCGCGGTTGAAGAACGAGAAAGTGATTGCCAGTTTACGGGAAGGCAACATCCGGGTATCCACGCACCTGTACAACACAATGCAGGATATCGATAAACTGGTTGGGGTGATCGCCGGATGAATGAGGCAACAGTGTGGCCAAAAATCGCCGTGATCGGAGCGGGCGCGGTCGGTGGCTACTTTGGCGGGATGTTGGCGCGTGCGGGAGCTCCTGTAACGATGATCGGGCGGCAGGAATTTGTGAAGGCGGTGTTAAAATCCGGCTTGCTGCTGGATTCCGCGCAATTTCAAGAGACTGTCCATCCTGAGGTATCCGAGGAAATTGCCGCCGCGGCCGGTGCGGGAGTGGTTTTGTTCTGTGTGAAGACGACGGATACGGCGAGCGCAGCGAAGAGTCTGGCGGAATTTATTTCCCCCGCAACAGTCGTAGTCAGCCTGCAGAACGGCGTGAACAACTCCCAGGAGATTCGGGCGGCTGCGGGAATTGCGGCGCTTCCAGCCGTGGTGTATGTGGCTGCTGCGATGTCTCCCCCGGGACACGTGAAGCACCTGGGCCGGGGAGATCTGGTGGTGGGACCTGGGAATGCGCGGTCAGAACGAATCGCGAAACTTTTTGAGCAAGCGAAGGTACCCTGCCGGATTTCAGAGAATATCGAAGGAGAACTCTGGACGAAATTGATCTGGAACTGCGCGCTGAACGCGATTTCGGCGCTGGGCCGAGTAACGTACGGGGAGATATTCGCGAGCGCCGACGCGCGGCGCATCATTGCGACTTTGGTTGAGGAAGTCCTAGCGGTGGCTCGCGCCAAGGGGATTCACCTTCCGGGTTTGGAGGATCCCAAGGCAGCGCTGGCGGGCGCGCTGAAGATTGCCGAGCAGATGAGCGGGACGCGATCGTCAACGGCGCAGGACATGGCGCGCGGAAAGCGTACAGAAATTGACTCGTTGAACGGGTATGTGGCGCGGTTGGGCCAACAATTGGGCGTGGCAACGCCAGTGAATCATGCGCTGTATACGTTAGTGAAATTGCAGGAGGCTGGTTTTTGACCGGCTGTATAAGTCCCACCAAAACCAACTCAATAAGCTGACGACAGCAGCGGGGACGTCGTCAGGTAAGCTCCGCTCAACGAAAAAGAAATCAGCGCCACTGAGGACCACGGAAGGGGATGTGCACGATGGCTTCGAGGTCGACCGGCTGGCCCTCCTTAGTAGCTGGCTGGAATTTCCACTGCGCGAAAGCTTCGATGGCGTTG
>Ga0181532_10004490_pt1 | contig 12170 bp, 9 predicted proteins | sample PEATcosm2014_Bin_33_FD_119768 | JGI IMG/M metagenome (GOLD analysis project Ga0181532, IMG submission 119768) | Peatland microbial communities from MTU Mesocosm Facility, Houghton, MI, USA - PEATcosm2014_Bin11_30_metaG | ecosystem: Environmental > Terrestrial > Soil > Wetlands > Peat | place...
AAAAGAAGGGGACTACGTCATGGTCCACGTCGGTTTCGCCATCAGCGTTGTCGATAAAGAGGAAGCCGAGCGTACCTACGCCCTGCTCGAAAGCATGGGCCTCCTCGAGAGTGAATTAGCAGCAGACGAGGCCGCACCGGCGGAATCATGAAGTATCTGGACGAGTATCGCGACGCCCGCATCGCGCGCGCTTTGGCTGCCGAAATCCGGCGGCGCTCCTCACGGCCCTGGGTGCTCATGGAGATCTGCGGCGGCCAGACGCACACGCTCATGCGTTACGGCATTGACGAGCTTCTCGGCGACAGTGTCGATCTCGTTCACGGCCCTGGGTGCCCCGTTTGCGTCACTCCCCTCGAAATCATCGATCGTGCCATTCATCTCGCCCGGCGCCCCGATGTCACCCTGGTTTCCTATGGCGACATGCTCCGGGTGCCCGGCTCAGACACCGACCTGTTCCACGTCAAAGCCGAAGGCGGCGATGTCCGCATCGTTTACTCTCCAACCGATGCAGTCAACTTGGCGCGCACTCTCCCCGACCGCAAAGTCGTTTTCTTCGCCATTGGCTTCGAAACCACCGCTCCCGCCCATGCCATGGCTGTTTTGCAAGCCGAACGTCTTGGCCTCGAGAATTTCAGCTTGCTCGTCTCCCATGTTCTTGTTCCTCCTGCCATCCGCATGCTGCTCGGTTCCCCGAAAAATCTCGTCCAGGGCTTCATCGCTCCCGGCCACGTCTGCACGGTTGTGGGCTGCCGAGACTACGAAGATCTTGTACGTGAATTCCGTGTGCCCGTCGTCGTTGGCGGATTTGAGCCCATCGATCTTCTGGAGGCCATCCGCATGCTCGTCCTCCAGCTCGAAGAAGGCCGCGTCGAACTGGAAAATCAGTATGTCCGCTCCGTGCAGTACGAAGGGAATCGTCCTGCGCAAGAGGCCATCGCCCGCGTGTTTGAATCCGCGGACCGCAAGTGGCGTGGCATCGGCTCCATCCCGGAGAGCGGATTGTTCTTGAAACCGAGTTATGCCTCGTTCGATGCCGAACGCCTTTTCGACCTCGCCGATATTTGCGCCCAGGAGCCTCCCGAATGCATCAGCGCCGAAGTGCTCCTCGGCCACAAGAAACCCACAGACTGCACGGCGTTTGGAACACGTTGCACCCCCGACAAACCTCTCGGGGCACCCATGGTCTCATCGGAAGGTGCGTGTGCCGCCTACTATCAATACAAACGCCACCTCGTTACACTCTGAGCCCGTGAGCACTGACGCACCCAAAAACCTCGCGGCCTTTTCCTGCCCCGTGCCATTGCCGGCTCGCGAGCGGATTCTCCTTGGCCACGGCAGCGGTGGCAAACTCAGCGCCGATTTACTCCAGGAAGTATTTCTTCCCGCCCTTGGCAATCCTGTTCTGGACCGTCTCGAGGATCAAGCCGTCGTTTCTGTGAATGGCATCCGGCTCGCTGTCACCACCGATTCGTTCGTCGTAAAACCTCTCTTCTTCCGCGGCGGAGACATCGGCTCGCTCGCCGTACACGGCACCATCAACGATCTCGCCATGGGAGGCGCCGTGCCCCTCTGGCTCAGCGCCGCTTTCATTCTGGAAGAAGGCCTGCCCTTGGAGACTTTGAAGCGCATCGTAGCCTCCATGCAGCAAGCCGCCGAAAATGCGGGCATTCAGATCATCACCGGTGATACCAAAGTCGTCGAAAAGGGAAGTGCCGACGGCCTGTTCATCAACACGACTGGCATCGGTCAGGTCCGCGATGGTGTTTCTCTCTCCGCCAGCCAGGCCCACCCCGGCGACATCATAATCGTTAGTGGCTTCCTCGGAGATCATGGCATCGCCATTCTGGCGGAACGCGAAGGTCTGCAATTCGAAACTCAGGTGAACAGCGATTCCGCAGCGCTGCATACTCTCGTCGCCAGCCTTCTGGATGCCACGCACGCAGTCCGTTGCTTGCGCGACCCAACTCGCGGTGGCCTCTCGAGCACGCTCAATGAAATTGCAGCCAGTTCCCGGGTCGGGATGGAGTTGGACGAAATCGCCGTCCCCGTTCGCGAGGAAGTGCGCGGTGCCTGCGAAATGCTCGGCCTGGATCCCATGTACGTCGCCAATGAAGGCAAGCTTGTCGCCATTGTCGAACCGTCTGCCGCACAGGATGCCTTGCGCGCCTTGCAATGCCACCCGTTGGGCAAACATGCCGCCATCATCGGCCGCGTGATCGAGGATCACCCCCGCATGGTCGTGATGCGCACGCCCTTCGGCACCACTCGCATCGTCGATATGCTGGCCGGCGATCAATTGCCACGCATCTGTTAAGGTATCTCTGTGCACGAAATCGGAATTGCCTCTTCCATTCTCGAATGTGTCGCCGCCGAAGCCCAAAAGCATCCGGGCGCGCAAGTTCTCGCCGTCGGCGTCCGCATTGGGGAATTAGCCGCCGTCGATAAGGACGCCCTCGATTTTGCCTTCGAAGCCATAACTCGCGACACCGAATGGGAGCATCTTAAGCTCGAAGTCCAATGGTGCCTCCGTCGCCAGAAATGTCTTTCCTGTGCCGAGGAGTTCTCCGTCCCCGACTTCGAGCTTGCCTGCCCCAAATGTGGCGCAGATAATTCCACCTGCATTGGCGGCACCGAACTCGACATTGCTTACCTGGAATTGGAGGAGCCATGCGCGAAATCGTAGAGAAAAAAGTCCTCAGCGAAAATGATCGCTTGGCGGCCGAACTTCGCCAGCGCTACCGCGAGCAAAACATTTTGTGCGTGAACCTAATCAGTTCTCCAGGCTCAGGCAAGACTGCTCTATTGGAGAGAACCCTGGCCTCCTTCACGCCAACCCACGCCGTTGCCGTTCTCACTGGCGACATTCAGACTGACAACGATGCCCGTCGCCTTTCGGGTTACGGATTCCCCGTCCGCCAGATCGTTACCGGCGGCACTTGCCATCTCGATGCCCGAATGATCGACCGCCATCTCCATGAAATGGGTTTTCGTGGCCCCGGCCTCTTGCTGGTCGAAAATGTCGGCAATCTCGTCTGCCCTTCCAGCTATGATCTTGGCGAAGCGGCAAAAGTCGTCCTCCTCAGCGTCACGGAAGGCGAGGACAAGCCGCTCAAGTATCCTGGCATATTTCACCGTGCCTCTTTGATGCTCCTCACAAAGACCGATCTCCTTCCTCACGTTGAGTTCAATCCCGACCTGGCCCTCGAGAATGCCCGCAAGGTCCATCCCGAAATCGAATACATCGCCCTTTCCTCCAAGACCGGAGAAGGTTTTGACAGATGGCTGTACTGGCTGAACGCCCTTCAGCACAAAGTCCAACAAGCCGCCGCGGCTATCAATTCTTGAAGACTCTGCGATAATTCACTCATGGAGGATTCATCCCGAGCAGTCTTGCTGCGGAAAGCAATCGACATCACCGGCATCGTCCAGGGTGTCGGCTTTCGTCCTTTCGTCTATCGCCTCGCTCAGGAATGCAACCTCACCGGCTTCATCGCCAACACACCCGCCGGCGTGACTATCGAGGTCCAGGGTGAACCCGATCTCCTGGACCGTTTCCTCGAGCGATTGCCTTCCGAAATTCCACCCCTAGCCAAAATCACCTCGCTCCTTCCGCGCGACGCCGAGCCTCAACCGGAGACCGTCTTTCGCATCGTTTCCAGCCGCCTCGACGCCCCTCCCAAAGCGCTCATCTCTCCCGACGCATCCGTCTGCGACGATTGTCTTCGCGAAATGATGAGTCCGCGTGATCGCCGCTTCCACTATCCTTTTATCAATTGCACCAATTGCGGCCCGCGGTTCACCATCATTCGCGATATTCCTTACGACCGCGCGCGCACCTCCATGGACTCCTTTCAAATGTGTTCCGCCTGTCGGGCCGAATATGACGACCCCGCAAACCGCCGCTTCCACGCGCAACCCAATGCCTGCTGGGATTGTGGCCCGCAATTGCAGCTTTTATCGGCCGATGGTTCACTTCTTAATGTCGCCGAACCCCTTCGCGACGCGGCGCGTCTTCTCGATCAAGATCGTATCGTCGCTGTAAAAGGCCTCGGTGGATTTCACCTGGCGTGCAACGCCCGCGCAGAGTCAGCAGTCAATCTGTTGCGCGAACGGAAACGCCGTGTCGAAAAACCCTTCGCCGTGATGCTTCGTCGCATAGAAGATGTCGAGCACTTCTGCGCCATCGACGACGCTGCCCGTAAACTTCTCCTCTCGATCGAAAGACCCATCGTACTGCTTCCGCGCAAGCCCAACGCAGGCCTCGCGGATACCATCGCCCCCCGCAATCGCTTTCTCGGCATCTTCCTGCCCTACACCCCGCTCCACCATCTGCTCTTCGCCAGCGGAAAATTCGACGCCCTGGTCATGACCAGCGCCAACCTCAGCGAAGAGCCCATCGCCATCGATAACGGCGAAGCCGTCCATCGCCTCCACGGAATCGCTGATGCCTATCTCGTCCACAATCGCCATATCTTGCGCCGTTGCGATGATTCCGTCGTCCGCCTCGCCGCTGGCCGCAAGCAAATGTTGCGCCGTTCTCGTGGCTTTGTTCCCGTGCCGGTCCCGCTCGAGCGCGAATCGCAGCCGATTCTTGCCGTCGGCGGCGAATTGAAAAACACCATCTGCATCGTTCGCGGCAGCGAAGCGTTTCTCAGCCAACACATCGGCGATCTGGAAAATCTGGAAAGCTATAATTTCTTTAGTGAAGCAGTCGAACATCTCCAGCGCATCCTGGAAGTTCATCCCAAAGTTGTCGCCTATGATCTTCACCCGGATTATTTCTCCACCAAATGGGCGCTAGCACAGGAAGGGGTGCAGTTGATTGGAGTGCAGCACCATCATGCCCACATCGCCTCCTGCATGGCCGAAAATCATCTCGATGGAAGAGTCATCGGCATCGCCCTCGATGGCACCGGCTACGGCACGGATGGCGCTGTCTGGGGCGGGGAGGTGCTGCTTGCGGATTACCACGATTTCGAACGCGCTGCTCATTTCGAGTACGTTCCCTTGCCGGGTGGCGCCGCGGCGATTCATGAACCTTGGCGCGTCGCTCTCAGCTACCTGCTGAAACACTACGTGAAGGATTTCAACACGTTGGATCTACCGTTTCTGCGCGACATTGATTCGCGCCGCTTGCACGTTATCCAGCAAATGATCGACCGCCAAGTCCATTCGCCGCGCACATCCAGTTGCGGCCGTTTGTTCGACGCGGTTGCTTCCCTGGCGGGCATTCGTTCCACCGTCAATTACGAAGCGCAAGCCGCCATCGAATTGGAAATGGCCGCTCACGATTCGACGGATGAAGGCGCTTATTCCTTTGCTCTGATTCCCGACGGAACTCACTGGCAGATCGGGACCCACTCCCTCTTCCAGGAGGTACTCCGCGACATTCGCCTCCAGCAACCCGTTGCCGACATCAGTCGTCGCTTCCACGCCGGGCTCGCCTCCGTTTTTGTAGACCTCGCCGAAAAAATTCGAGAGCAGAGCGCACTCAACCGCGTCTGCCTCAGCGGGGGATGCTTTCATAATCTGCTGTTATTTCAAATGTTGTTAGATGGCCTGCGCGCAAAATCATTCGAAGTCTACTTCCATTGCGAAGTCCCTGCCGGCGATGGTGGCCTCAGCTTGGGCCAAGCTTTGGTGGCCGCCAACCGCCTGCAGTCCGGCTCGATGAATTCCTAGGCTCTCCTTGGGAACCACGCACTCAGCCGAATCTAGCGCGTCCGGTATTTCCGGCTACCCGTAATCCCTTTCCCTTCCGTCACCGTAACCGTCTGTCCTGCGGCAACATTCGCAAGTTTATCCACCTGCCCGCTTGGCCAGCGAATCTCAATCGCATCCGCCTTTTCTACCCGTGCCAATCCGAACGTCAGCACCAATTCGCTCGCCGACAAGTAGCTCGACCCGCTCCGCAACATCTGCGACTGCGTCCCCCCTGCTGCGATCAGCTTCACCACGGACCCGATTCCATCGCGGTTCGATTTCGTCCCCACCAATTTGATCCGCAGGCTCTTTTGCAGCGCCGCTTCACCCGTCGCGTCATTTTCAAATAAATAGACCCGGCCGCCGTTCGTCGACATCAGCAAATCTAGCCGCCCGTCATTATTGATATCGCCGTAAGCGGCGCCCCGGCCCACGCGCGGTGTCGCAAATGCCGCTCCCAGGCTCTTCGTCACTTCCTGGAAAATACCTTTCCCCACATTGCGAAACACATGTGGCGGCATTGCATATTTCACATTCGGCTGTACCCGTTGGATATCGCCGTCGATGTGCCCATTCGCAATAAGAATATCTGGCCAGCCATCCAGGTCGTAATCAAAAAAGAAGCAGCCGAAGCCCAGCGTCAATAACGTATCCCGTCCGATCTCCGAGCGCGGCGCTTCATCCACGAACAATCCTTTCCCTTCATTGTGGTACAACGAAATCATCTGGTTCGCAAAATTCGTAATCAGTAGGCTCGGTGCACCGGAACGATCGTAATCTGCCGCGTCGACGCCCATCCCCGCCCGGGCCACTCCGTCTTCGCTGAACGCCACCCCCGCCAAGACCGCCTTCTCCGTAAATGTGCCGTTCCCATTATTGCGATAGAGCTTGTTCGGCTGCGTGTCATTCGAAAACAGCAAATCCGGCCAGCCATCATTGTCGTAATCCAGCACGGCGATGCCTAGCGTCTTCGACGTCGGATCGCCCAGTCCCGCCTTCTTCGTTGCGTCTTCAAATGTGCCGTCGCCCCGGTTATGCCACAGCCTTACCGCTATTCCTTTATACGATTCCGGCGTGCAATACGACTTGCTCTTCCCATCCAGCGTGCAGTACAAATCGCCTTCGATCGACCACTGCACATAATTTCCCGCCACCAAGTCCAGCTTCCCATCTTTGTCGTAATCCACCCACGCCGCGCTGGTGCTGAACTCCTTCGGGCCCATCAGCCCGGCCTTCTGCGTCACATCCGTAAATGTCCCATTGCCGTTGTTGTGGAACAGGTGGCTTTGGCCCATCGCGGTCACGAACAAATCGTCATACCCATCATTGTCGTAATCGCCCACCGCGACGCCCATTCCAAACATCTCGATGTCCAGCCCGGCCTCGTGCGTCACGTCCGTAAACGTGCCATCGTGATTGTTATGGTAAAGCTTCGGCGTGCTGTGCTTCGTTCCGTGTCCCGGCCAATCCGTACCGTTCACAATAAAAATGTCCGGCCAGCCGTCGTTGTCGTAATCGATGAACGCCACTCCCGGACCCATCGTCTCCGGTAGATATTTCTTCCCGAACGCTCCATTGTTGTGGACGAAATGAATCCCGGCCCGCTCCGTGATATCGCGGAATGTGATGGTAGACCCCTGGGAGGCAGTCTTCGGAGTCTGCGCCAACACCGGCGCCGAGCAAACCAGCAGCAGCATTCCCCACAAGCCTACTTTCAAGTGCTCTCCGCTTTCCCCTCGCGCCCTACTCCCAGTGCATCGGCGACCCGGTTGATGTAGTTGAACCAGGAAGCAATCAACGTGATCTGCAATATCCCCCGGTCGTCAAATCCAACTGCCCGCAACTTCTTGTGGTCTTCCGGGCTGCACTGCGTGGCATCGCGCGTCAGCTTTACCACATACTCCAGCATCGCCTTATCTTGTTCGCTGATCGGCGCGCTGCGGAAATCTTTCTGCAGGGCCGCCACCATCTCCTCGTTCAAGCTGACTCGACGCAGAAACTCTGCGTGCGATTCGATTCAATAAAAGCATCGGTTCGTCACCGACACCATGGTTGCAATCATTTCGTGCTGCTCGCGGCGCAGCGGCAGTTCCGGCGACATCATCGCGCCAAACGCACTGAACGAGTGAAACATCACATCGGGAAACAGTGTGTGAGACCCGACAATACTGTTCTCAAATCCATGATCCACAATGGGCACGGGCGGCGCATATTCCATCGGGTACAACTTGCGCTGTTCCATCACCGCGTTGCGCACGCGCTCGTCGTCTTCCATGCGAATCGTTTTGATCCAGGTCATGCGCGCATTCTCCTTATTTGTATATTCCGGGAACGTTCATCGGCCAGCATCTGCAGAGGTCTTTCTCTGTTTCGTACTTGACGTTGCACTGCTGTGACTAACGGCCTGCGGCGGCCTCAGCGCCACGCTTAGATGCTCGTGGATCGCCTGCCTCTCGTTGTTATCGTCTGGATGCGCTTGCCGGTAAGCCCCCGTCAACGCCTGCGAAGCTTCGTCCGCTTTAAAGCGCAGGTAGCGCTCTTTAAACTCGCCCGCGGTTTCTTCATCCCCCAAACCCGTATAGCACAGCATCAGGTTGTAATTTGCCTGCAAATCTTCGGGGTCAATGGCCAATGTTTGCTGCAACTCCTTGACCGCATCCGCGTAACGCTTCTGCAAAAACAACACGCGCCCCAATTCGTTGTGCACCACGCGATCCTTGGGATACTGCGCCAGCACCTCGCGCAAAGCCTGTGCCGCTTCGTCGTACTTGCCTTCTTCCCGCAGCACTCGCGCATAGAAGAAATTCGCTCGCGCCAGCCCGGGCTTCAGCGATAGCGCCTTCTGCAGCACCACAAGAGCGCCTTCTGTGTCGCCTTCCTGCACTCGCACGCGTCCTACGTTTGTCCACCCATCGAAATTGTCCGGCGCCATTTTTGTGATTTCAGTGAACGCCTGCTCCGCTCCTCGCAAATCCCCTTGCAGAAAGAGCCCGATTCCATAGTCGTTCCAGCGCGTCCAATCGTCTTTGACCAACACCACCTTAGGGGCGGGTGGAGGCGTGGAACGCGCCAATACATTCAGCGTCTTTGTGTCCTCTCCCACCGTGATGATCGGCAGATCCGGTATCTCCTTTTTCTCGCTGGAAACTCCGGAGAGATCCCCCGTGAACACAAACGTGCGGTCATCGTAGTCCGGGGTATGTTCTCCCCTAGGCTTGGACGTGTCCGGTACTCCTCCGAATGAGAACTGCGTGTTGTACCACATAAATTTGCGGTAATTGAGTCTCGATCGCAGCGTGATGTGGTTTCCCGCGCTTTCCGGCACGTGCATCCGGAAATGCACCGCGTCGGCCGCGCCGGGCGGGATTAAGTGGACGTATACCGTCGCTCGCGTGGACCACGCGTTCCGCTTATTGATGGTATTACCGTGCGCGTCGATCTGCAGCGACTTATAAAAATGCGCGCCAGGCTCGACCGGGCCCTTGCCGTTGTCTTCAACCTTCCCGCTCCAGAAAATCGTCTGCCCTTTCTCGTCCACGGCCTGCAACTCCAACCACACATCAAACGCATCCACCGTCCCGCCGGGAAAGAAGTGCCCCACTTTGCGTGTGCGCACCACCACATCAACGAGCACGTCATCTCCCCGCCGTACCGAGGCATCTACTCTTCCTAACGGTGCCGTTATCGGTCTTACTTCCCCCTCCGGGCCTGTTGGCAGCGACACTTCCGCTTCTTCTCCTACGGCAAAGGTGGTCGAGAGTTCCTGATTCGGGTATCTCGAAGTTTTTACCTCTCCTGCTTTCTTGCCGACAGGAGAAATCGCGAAAATATCCACAGTTACTTGCTTGTCCTCTAGAAACTTTTTGCTGTTCTCCATCTGAACCGCATCTTCGTTCGCGAACGGGACCGCCGTATTCGCTCCTGGGAACCGGTGCGAATGCACGTATCCGTTGATATTTCCGTCGTCCTTTGAAGGCACCATCGGCATGTGGCAATCCGAGCAGATCATCGGTGTCGCCGGATAATAAAACGAGCGTGCGCCAAGTCCCGATACCCCGCTGCCTTGCCAGTTGTCATACTCGTTGAACCCGCGCACCCACCGATAGCTGTTCACCGGCACATCCAAATGCACTTTGTGGCATCCCGAACAGAATTCCGGCACTTGGTTTCTCATGAACGGCTTCAGGAACACCCGCCGGTGGGGTTCCGGATTCAACCGCACCATGAAATCGTGCAGGCCCCGAATTACCGGATTCTCGCTCGCCGCCAGCGCATGCAGCTTCGGATATTCCAGTACGAAATCCCCCTGCCCCATTGTGCTCTTCACCTTCACGATGCTGTGACACATCATGCAGCTCAACCCCGCCCGCGCTTCCGGAGTGTTCACAATCTGCTTGATCGGCGTGTCCATCTTCCCGCTGAACAGCAGCGCCGGGTCGTGGCATCCCGCACACCATTTCGACTGTTTCACGCCCGCTACGTCCTGCATGTATTCAATGCTCTTGCGGTACCACTGGTTGTTGAAGGACGAGAAATGATGCGCTGAGCTTTCCCACTGCTTGTAAATATCCGCATGGCACCGCTCGCAAGCCTTTGACTGCAGGAAATAATCCGAAGGAATGTATTTGCCATCTGTCGTCTGCACCGAACTCGGAAAGAATTTCCCGTTGGGCCCATCCCCTTCGTTATCCATCGTCGCCGGCGAAATGGCTGGGTTGGCCACGCGGAACTCGTTACTCCACGCCACATTTCGAACCCACCATGCACCCGCCGCGATCCCGACGGTTGCAAGCATGATCCCGGCAAATCCAAGAGCTCGATTCAGAGCACTTGCTCCCAGCCACGCGCGCTCTTTCATCCATGCCGTGGCCAGCAGCACCACTCCCACACTACAAATTGCAATGTGTGCGTAGAGCCACGCTTTCAGCCGGTGCGGCGTTCCCAGATAAATCAGGGCCACTCCCAGCACCGCCCCCGCCGCCATCAACACCCACCCCATTCTCGCCAGCCACTCGTCCTGTCCGATTCCACGGAACAGGTGGACGGCCAGCCCAAGGGTCAGCAGCACACCCAGCCCAGTGTGCAATAGCACCGTCAACGCATAGGCAATGGTTGCTGCGGGATAGGCGTACAGGTAGATAGCAGAGAGCGCAAGAATTAAAACGCTCAGGGAGCGCCAGCGCTTCATTCAATTTCCCCCGTTCTAATTTTCTTCTCTCGATCTACCTTCCACAATGAAAAATGCGGCCGGGGGTCGTGACCCGGCCGCAAAGTTTGTTGGGGTGCTTCCTGAGTCGATGGAAGATGTGCGACTGTAAGAAGCGAGTGCAATGTTGCACCCTTTATAGAATGCTCCGGAACACCTGACAATAATGTGAAAGTATTACCGTTTCAAATCTTCTACAATTCCCTTGTTTTCAATAACTTGAAACTCTTTGCCAGCCTCCAGTCCCTTGAACTCCTCGCTCCTTCCACTCGGCCAATCGATCGCCACTCGTTCAATCTGCTTCTGTTCGCCCGCTCCAAACGTCACTGGCAATTCCGATTGCGACAAATAGCTTGAGCCGCTTCGCACCATCCGTGTTTGCTGCTGCCCTTGCGAATACGCTCGCACTACGGCTCCGATCGCGTCTCGGTTCGATTGCGTGCCCACCAACTTCAGTCGGATGCTGCGATTGGAATTCTCCACATCATTGCGATAAAGATACGCACCCCCATTGTTCGTCGTCAGCAGCACGTCCAAATCTCCGTCCCGGTCAAAATCTCCCACCGCCAACCCGCGCCCTACCTTGGGCTTGTCGAAGCCACCGCCAATCTCATCTGCCACATCGCGAAATTTTCCACCGCCCAGGTTCTGGAAGAGTTGTGCCGGCTGCGCATACCCCACGTTTCCCCGAATATTCCTTACCGTTTCGTCGATGTGTCCATTGGCGATGGCAATATCTAGCAGGCCATCTAGGTCCGCGTCGAAAAACACGCATCCAAACCCCAGCGTATTTCGCGACGCCGCTCCCAGCCCCGTTTGCATCGCCACATCGTCATATCCCTTCCCGGCGAAGCGGTACAGTCCAATCATTTCGTTATCGAAATTCGTAATCACAATTCCCGGCTTGCCCGAGTTTTCAAAATCGGCCACATCCACGCCCATTCCCGCTCGCGCTTTTCCTTCCGTGCTGAACGCCAACCCCGCTTCCACTGCGACATCCTTGAATTTCCCGTTGTGCAGGTTGCGGTACAGCTTGTTCGGCTGCGTATCGTTGGCCACCAGCAAATCGGGCCAACCATCCTGGTCATAGTCCAGCATCGCCACGCCCAACGACTTAGAACTGCTGTCAAACACCCCGCTGCTCGCCGTTACATCTTCAAACGTTCCGTTTCCCCGATTGCGGTACAGCCAGCAGGTGTCTCCTCGATAGGCTTCCGGCGTGCAGTACGACTTATTCTTTCCATCCAAACTGCAAAATACG
>Ga0181532_10004491_pt1 | contig 12169 bp, 11 predicted proteins | sample PEATcosm2014_Bin_33_FD_119768 | JGI IMG/M metagenome (GOLD analysis project Ga0181532, IMG submission 119768) | Peatland microbial communities from MTU Mesocosm Facility, Houghton, MI, USA - PEATcosm2014_Bin11_30_metaG | ecosystem: Environmental > Terrestrial > Soil > Wetlands > Peat | place...
CCTGCGGCGCGGCCGCGAAACCGTTGGCGATCTCGACATCCTCGTTACCGGCAAGGCCTGCGCAACCGAAGAAGGACGCCAGAAAGCCATCGCCTACGTGGCGCAATATCCGCCGTTGATGGATGTGATTGCCAGCGGCGACAACAAGATCAGCTTTCACCTGCGCAGCGGCATGCAGGTCGACGTTCGATTGCTGCCGCCGGAATCGTTCGGCGCGGCCATGCAGTACTTCACCGGATCGAAAGCCCACAACGTGGCCCTGCGCCAGCGCGCTCTCAAAATGAAGTACACCTTAAATGAATACAGCCTGGCTGAACTTGAGGGCGGGAAACCGGTCGCGGGAAAAACCGAGGAAGAAATCTACGCCAAGCTCAAGCTCGACTACATTCCACCCGAAATGCGCGAGAACCTGGGCGAAATCGATCTAGCCGAAAAGCACGCTCTGCCCCAGTTGATCACCGAAGCCGATCTCAAGGGCGACGTTCACATGCACACCGTCGAGACCGACGGCAAGAATACGATTGAAGAAATGACCGAGGCCGCCAAAGCGCGCGGCTACCAGTACATGGCCATCACCGATCACTCCAAGAACCTGGCCTTCGCCAACGGACTCGACGACCAGCGCGCCGTCGCACACATCGCCCGCATTCGCGCGGCTGGCAAGAAGATCGAAGGCATCACGATCTTCGCCGGCATCGAAGTCGACATCCTGGCCGACGGCGACCTCGATCTCTCCGACGACGTCCTCGCGCAAATGGACCTCGTCATCGCCAGCGTGCATTCGGTTTTCAATCAGGAAGCAACCAAGATGACCGAGCGTTTGCTCAAAGCTATAGAAAGTCCGAACACCTCGATCCTCGGACATCCCACTGGCCGCATCCAGCTGCGCCGCGATGCTTACGCCTTCGACATGCATGCCATCCTGACCGCAGCTGCGAAACACAAAGTCGCCATGGAGCTGAATTCCTATCCCGACCGGCTCGACCTGAACGACGTGCATCTCCGCCAGGCTAAGCAACAGGGCGTGAAGATCGTCATCAACACCGATTCTCACCACACTTCGCACATGGAGAAGATTCGCTACGGCATCCTGCAAGCCCGCCGCGCCTGGCTCACCAAAGACGACGTGCTCAACACCCTGCCCGCGCAGAAATTCGCCAAAGCCATGAAGCACGCCTGGTAGACGCGACAGGGCGCTGAGAGAAACGATGGAGCCCCGGACGCCTCGTCCGGGGTCGCCGACAAGCGTAGAATCAGCAGGGACGGCCACCACCATGCCTGATCAGACTCCCGTTCCTCCGCCGAATCCGCCAGCGCCCCCAGCCGCACCCGCCGGTCCCACCATCCACATTGGCGAAGAATACGGCACCGCCAAGAAAAATCTACCGCCCGCCAAAATTGTGCTGATCGCCATTGGCGCAGTGTTGGTCGTGGTGCTGATCGCTTCGTTCCTGAAGCGCGCCAAGCCGCAGGCCTCCGGCTCGCTCGACAACGTAGTCGCCGTAGAAATTCCCGGGCAGACTTCGACGATGGTCGCGTTGACTTTCACCATTCGCAACACCAGCGAGAAGATGCTCTACGTCCACGGCGTTCAGGGCTCAATCAAGACGGCCGGCGGAGACGTCACTGCTGACGCCGTTTCCGCCGTCGACTTCGATCGATATTTTCAAGCTTTCCCCGCGCTCAAGAACGGATCACAGCCGGCGCTGCCGCCAGAAACCAAGATTCAGCCCGGCGAAACCGCGGCTCGAACCATCATCGTGGCTTTTCCTGTAACGTTGGACGCGTTCCATCGGCGCGACTCCACCAGCGTGATCATCTGGCCTTATAACGAAACGGTGCCCGTGGTATTGAAGCCGTAGGCAGTTCCACTTGCGGAAATCCTCCCGAATGCGTTTCTATAACAGAATGAATAATCTTCGGCGTTCTTTCCGTGCAGTCGGGTTCGTGCTCGCCCTGGTCTTCGTCGCGCTCTTCGCGACCGTCGCACCGGCGGCAAAGCAGCGCACTTATCTCTTCTACGTCGGCACCTACACCGAGGAAGGCAGCAAGAGCAAAGGCATCTACGCTTATCGCTACGACGCTGCAACTTCCGAGATCACGCCGCTCGGCCTGGCCGCGGAAACTATCAATCCGTCCTTCGTCGCGCCGCACCCCAACGGCCGCTTCCTCTACGCGGTGAATGAAGTTGGCAATTACAAAGGCCCGAACAGCGGCGGGGTGAGCGCCTTTTCGATCGACCAGGCCACGGGCAAGCTGACATTTCTGAATGAGGTCGCTTCGCGCGGCGCCGACCCTTGCTACATCACCGTCGATAAAACCGGAAAATACGTTCTGGTGGCGAACTACACCGGAGGCAGCGTTGCGGTGTTTCCCGTGCTGGCCGACGGCAAGCTCGGCGAGGCCTCCGCCTTTGTGCAGCACACCGGCAAGGGAACAAATCCCGAACGGCAAGAGGGACCGCACGCCCACTCGATCGACCTCTCGCCCGACAATCGTTTCGCCATGGTCGACGATCTCGGCCTCGACGAGTTGCTCGTCTACAAGTTCGACACTTCCAAAGGATCGCTCACGCCGAACGATCCGCCGTACACCAAGATCGATGCCGGATCCGGCCCGCGCCACTTCGTTCTTCGCCCCGATGGCAAGTTCGCCTACGTGATCAGCGAAATGGGACATACCGTAACCGTATTCTCGAATGACGCGGCTAACGGAAAACTGACAATCTTACAAACCATCACGACCCTACCCAAAGATTTCACCGGCCGCAACGATGACGCTGAAATCGAGGTGCGTCCCGACGGCAAGTTTCTCTACGCCTCCAACCGCGGCGACGACAGCCTCGCCATCTACGCGATCGACCAAAGTAAGGGAACGCTGACACAAGTAGCGATTGTTCACACCGGAGGCAAGGAACCGCGCAGCTTCGAGATCGATCCAACGGGCAAGCTTCTCTTCGCGGAGAATCAAAGATCCGACAACATCGTCGTCTTTAAGATCGACGCGAAAACTGGCCAGCTCACGCCCACAGGGAAAGTGCTGGAAGTAACGTCGCCAGTCAGCTTGAAGTTTGTGGCGGAGTGAACTGGGAGATCGTGCCTGGACTTCCGCCACTCGTCGAGAATATGGTTACAGCATGCTCAAGACCTACAGCCAAGCCCGGATAAACGAGGCCGAGAAGAAATATTGGCGCGATGCTAAGGCGCGCGGTAAAACACGCTTTATTTTACGGCAGGCTATCGGGAGCATTCTAATCTGGCTGATCGTTGTGCCAGCCGTGCAAGTATTTGCAAATCACGGGCCAGTGTTCTCTCGGCAATTTGTAGCCATTTGGCTCATCTTGCTTCCTATTTTCTTACTCGGAGGATATTTGGAAGGCAGATGGAAATGGAAAGACTTCGAGAAAAAGTACGCGAATAGCATAAGCACAACATGAAATCAGTGCCTAACAACCCAGCATCACAGGTTAACGATATCACGCTCTACTGCTTCCTCTGAATCCCCTTGCGCCGCACGAGGTGCGTGTTCGCATCCGGCTTGATCTCGTCATACTTCAGGCACGAGATCGAGCCATCCACCTCCAGCACGGCCAGCGCGACCTGATCGCAGCTGTTGATGCCGTGCTCGCGCAACGCGCGGTGCAACTCGTCCATGCTGACATGTTCCCGCGCCATGTGCTCTTCGATGGGCTTGCCGTCATGCACCAACAAAGAGGGCTGGCCCTGGATCAGACGTCGCAATCGCCGGTTCGAGCCCGAAACATTCGCCACCAGGTAATTCAAGACGAGCAGCGTGGCGGCCGCGACCGCGCCGCCCAGCAGCGACGTGTCGGGCCCGGTCATCGCATTCTGTACGGAGTTCGACAGCAGGAGCAGCAGCGTCAGGTCGAACGGGGTCATCTGCCCGACCTCACGCTTGCCGCTTAAACGCACTCCAATCAGCACCAGCAGGTAGATCACGCCCGTGCGCAGCACAATCTGCAGCAGCACGGTAGCTCCGGGGAAAACGACTCCGGTCATCGTTGTTTCTCGGTTCTATTTTTCGATCGACTTCTCGGCTAGTTCGCCGTCACCGGCACGGGAGCACTCTTGGGCGTGCTCAAATATCCCGTGGCCTTGTTCTTATCGACCGTCCACACCACCAGCTCAAACAGCAGGTGATCGCGGCCAGAGTAGAACTGAATGGGCTCGGCGATGTTGCGATCTCGCTTCTCGATCGTCTTATCGTCGGAGGTCACATTCATGGTGAACTTGCCCTTTTTTCCGTCGGTCTTCTTCAGTTGCAGGCTGACGGTCGAAACCGGCTGCGGCTTGGCGCCCCTGAGCAACGTGAACTCGTAGTAGTTGCGGTCGCCTTTGTGCTTCAGAATCTCCAGATCGCCGGCGGTGTGGGCAATCAATCCACTCTGCACTCCCAGATCGCCAATCGTGCTGGCCAGCTTGGCTTTCGTGGCTTCCAGATCGGCTTTGGTCGTGCCCAAGTCGGTTTTCACTCCACCGACATCGCTCTTCACGCCCGAAATTTCTCCGGTCACCGCATTGATCTGCGCCTTCTGTTCCTTCTCCAGCCGACTTTCCGTGGCCTTCTGCTCGGCGCGCAGCTCGGCGGTCTTCTGCGCAAGTTCCTGCTTGGTCAGGCCGGCTTGCCGTCCCAACGTCTGTTCCGTCGCCTCGGCATCCGCAATCCGATTCTGCAGTTCCTTGACTTGCGCCTGGCTGCCGCTCAGATCGCTGTTCAGTTTCTCGACCGCCAGATGCGTGGCGTAGTGCGCGTATCCGGAAGCCGCCACCACCAGAATCGCCGCCACCGTCAGAATCCATTTGCCGGCGTTTGACTGATGCTCCACATGTATCTGATCGCCTTCATCGGCCATACACTCGTTCTCCTCGGGAAACAAAAGTATTGAATTGCAGGGATACAGGTATTGTTCAGCAGGACCACTACAGTGTCAATTGGCGCGCCAGATGCCAAGTGCGCACTGCGAATCGCCTCTTCTAGCGGCGAAGCGTCAGCGCCTCCCGCAGAGCGGGTTCAGGATCGCGGCGGACTGCCGTCCCCGCCGCTCCAAGCCGCTGCTCGATGTGCTGTCGCGCAGCGGCCAGAGACGCCGGAACCACTGGATGGGGAAGCGACTGCATCAGCGATTCCGATTTCACCATGCACGCGAAGGCCAGCCGCGGCGGGAACCCCGCATCATCCAGAAATCGCCCGTAAGCGTACCAGTCTTGCGCGCTGGCGCTGGTATCGGCGATCGACTCATCGAGCCGCAGCGCCTGCTGGTATAGCCGCAATGCCTCGTCCAACTTACCGGTCTTGGACTGCAATGCCGCCTCATTCAGATCGGCTACGCTCTCTAGCTTGGGCTGGCGGGTTTGTGCCGCCAGCTTCTCCGCCAAGTGATACGACTTCACCGCCAGTTCGGTCTGCGACGAATGCGCCTGGCAATCCGCCATGCGCAACACAATCGCGATGACTTTGTCGGGCGCGGGACGATCCTGTGCAGGTTGTCGCGCAATCTGCTCGAGAAAAGAGTTGTAATGGGAAGCCGCAGCCTGCGCCTTCCCTTCGCGATCGAGTTCATCCGCCATGTAGAGGTGAGCGAGTTTTTGTCCCGAGTCCACGGCCAGGGCCTGGTCCCAATTCGCCAGAGCCTGGTCGGCGTGCCCTTGACGCAGCGCGAGCAGACCACGGTCCACCAGCAGATTGGCATCCTTCGGTGCGTACTTGAGCGATGCCTCGGTCAGATTGAAAGCTTCGTCGAAGCGGTCCTGATCGATGAGCAATCGCAGCAGTCCCTGTCGTGGAGCAGGATCAGCCGGATTCGCCTGCATCGCCCGCCTCCACGCGGCCTCCGCCCGCTGCGGTTGGCCTTCTTCAGCCGCCCGACGAGCCAAACGCATTTGCAGAGAACTGTCGAAGGAATTAAGAGCCTCTGCCCGCTGCAGATCGTGCAAGTCGTCCGTATTCAGCGCCAGATAATAGCGCGCCTGGTCGACGGTTCCCCAAGCCAGCAGCAGCAACGCCGCGCCAACCCGCAGCGACCGGGCGCCCGCGCTGCCGCTTACCAGCCAGCGACACGCGGCGGCAAACTGTCCGCCGGCCTCTCCAGCGACGTCCGAGATGCGTTCCCGCGAGTTGAGCAGCAACGATGCGATCCGTCCGTCGCGCAGCTTCCAGATCGCGCCGTCCAGAATGAAGTGGTGAATATTGACCAGCGCCGTGAAAATTAAAAAGCTGGCGGTAAAGTCATGATGAAACGCGCGGCTGGCCAGCCACGGTCCCGGCACAAATAACGCAATGCCGCCCACGACCAGAACCCCGAAATAGGCCAGTGGGCGCCAGTTGCGCGATGCCTTCCCCGCAACACCGTCCGAGCGTTCGCCCGAGGCCTCGCGGCGCGCATAGTAACTCGTGATCCACAAATACTGCGCCGAGTGCATCACCGCCAACACGCCCGAACTGTAACGGTTCTGCGGAATCTCCAGACCTTTGACCAGCGAAATCGCTGCCGGCAGCAGGAACCACAAGAACTGCGAAGAGAACAACGTCAGGGACGGAATCAGCTTCCGCCATCCCGTCGCGCTCGCCAGCCGCGCCAATCCAAACCCCGACAGCCCGACGAACGCCACCATCAGGATGATCTGCTCCCATCGGCTCACCACCGCCGGGATTCCCAGCGATATAAACAGCGGGTCCGTCGATGGCCCGGTGTGGAAACCGAGAAACAGAATCAGATATGAAACCACGAAAGCGCCGTATAACGCCCGCCGCGTGCTCTTGTCAGGATCGGCTCCGGCGCGGCGCGCGAACATCATGAACAGCCCGTAGTTCTGTCCGCTGTAGTGCCACGGGCTCCAGGTCAAGTAAATGGTGAAGATCCAGGGCAGAAGCCGCAGCCAGAAATGCGACAGCAGCAGCGTGAGCAAAATTAACCCAGTGATGTGGACGGTGAAGATGCGGTATTTCTGGAAGTCTTCGCTGCGATGGTAGGCGCGGTAAATCGTCGCCATGTAGTGCGGATAGTTAAAAAACAGCGCCAGCCCGTAGAACGCAACCGACCACGCGCGCGCACTCGAAGCCGCCGAAAAGTACGAAAGCAACAGCAGTGGCGCCGACCATGCTCCACAGCCCACGATCAAGTCGAGCCCCGGATTGTAGATCCAGAGCGAGGACTGTTGCTTCGAATTCGGTCGCGATTTCCCCATGCTTGCCTGACCAACCTCTCGACGACAATCTACTCAGCCCGCAACCCTGCGCCCGCACGTCATTCACCCCGACGGCGCTGATCTGCTTGGCTTGGAGAAATTATAGGTGCGCGACTCGCAACAAAGAGTACTTGGATGGATGCCCTGGACGTAACGAAAGTAACGAACTGAGGGCGAGCGATCCTTAACTTCGGGATCTCTTTTTAACTTCCCAGCTGTCGATAGGCTTGCCGTGCGTACCAGACGCTGGATAGGAAAAACGCGAGGGTGATCCCCACCTTTATGACCCAAGGCATGCAGGTTCCGTTAGCACAATAGGCAAGCGGGTGCCGCACAATCGTTGGCAACTCGGAGAGCATTCCCGGAACCAGCGTGATGGTCCACACCACGGAGTAGAGAAGCAAAAAGCGGGCGGCAATTGTGCGCCGCTTCGCCAGCAGAAGCAAACCGACGATTCCGAGCAGGATGCTGGGGACCGTGATCCACAGGCCCGCCAGCCCACGAGTCCGAATCACGCCCAAGCCCAGCGGAAATGCGGGCTCCGTCACAATCATCGCCGTAATCACTCCGAGAGTTACGACGGTGAAAGCCGTCCAGAGTACAGCCAGAGCGAGGAAGAATCGATCCTTGACCGACATAAGGAACTCCTCCGCTGTCGCGAGGATATCCGTAGTACTCTCCTAAGACAGTGATCGTCGTCACCGCAGCAGGTGAGGCAAAACCTGAGTCACCTTGGCGGCAGATAGGCCATCAGTCAAAATTTCCAGCGCGTCGATTTGCTCTGGAAATACTTCTCCCACAATCCGAACACGACCCGCGGCCGCACGGCGAAGACGGGTTCCTTCATAGACAAAATGTCATCCTTCATAGACTTCATGTCGAACTTGTACTTCTTCTCATACGTCGGAAGGAATTTGCGTCGCGCCGGGACGTCGGCAATTTCCGCCACGCCTTCGACGATCACCGCTTCCTGTGCGTGTTCCGCGCAGACGACGCAATTCGTGTTTCGCGCCAGGTTGCGAGCCTTCCGCGACTTGCTCCCAGTGCTGAACAGGAAACGGCCGTCCTGCCACAGGCCCCAGACGACCATGGTGTGAGGCGAGCCGTCAGGCTTAACGGTCGTGATCCAGTAGTTGTGCGATTTCCTCAACCGCTGCTCGGCCCAGGACCACGGCAGCAATCCCTTGGTGCCCTTGGGGAAGCCGTAACCAGGGGCGTAAAGACGGCTGGGCGTGGGTTGCGGTTGAGATCGCCTTTTCACAACCACCTCACATTCTTGTGAACGGCACCTGCGAAGCGGAGCAGATCAGCCCACTTCAGAGGCCGCCGACTCGATGTCGAGCAATTCCTCTTCGGAGTATTCCAGTAAAAATCGCGCGTAAGTTCGAGCGCCTCTTTGGAGCGCGATGATGCAGAGTATGCCGCGAAGATCATATCGGTCTTGCACACCTGGCAATTCCTTGATGCCCGTTTCGGCCAGATCCCGAATCGCTTCATGGTAACCATCCCTTAGCCAGTCGGGGAGTTCCGGGTTATTCCCCTCTCCGCGTGCCAACTCGATGCACGCCACCATCGCGTAGGTATTCCAATCGGGCACAGCACGCTGCCGATGGCTCCGCACCAAATGCGGCACCGCCGCATAGGACGCTTCGTCCACATCTCCTTGATGATAGAGTTCGTCCCACAAGGTATGCCAGACCGCTTTTGTGTCATCGCCAGCCTCAAGCTTGGCAAGCAGCGGCCGGGGATCGCACGGCGTTCGACGCCCTCCTTTAAGCTGAGCCCAGCGAGGATCGTTGAGACTGAGCATGGCGGTTACAGGTTTTTCTTCGTCCACTGATCAATCCGGTCGAGCGCCTGCTGCAAATTCTCCAGCGAATTGGCCACGCTGAAGCGCAGGTAGCCTTCGCCGAATTCGCCGAACGATGTGCCCGACAGCGCAGCCACTCCGGCCTGCTCCAGCAGGGCGTCAGCCAGCGGCTTCGACTTCCATCCCGTTTTCGTGATGTTGGGGAACACGTAAAACGCGCCTTTCGGCATGCGGCAGGAAAATCCTTTGATTTTATTGAGCCCCGCCACGAACATGTCGCGCCGCCGCTGGAACTCGTCGCGCATGTGATCGACTGAACTCTGATCGCCGCGAATCGCTTCGACGCCCGCCACCTGCGTGAAGCTCGCCGTGCACGAGTTGGAATTGGTCATCAGCCGGGTCATGTGCGCGGCCAGGTCCGCACGCATGACGCCGTACCCCATCCGCCATCCAGTCATGGCATAAGTTTTCGAAAAGCCGTCGAGCAAAATGGTGCGCTCCTGCATCCCCGGTACCGACATGATCGAAAAGTGTTGGCCCCCGTCGAACAGCAGACGGCTGTAGATTTCGTCCGACAGGATCATGATGTTGCGGTCGCCGATCAACTTCGCAACCTGCTCGATGTCACGGCGCGCCAGAACTCCGCCCGTAGGGTTCTGCGGCGAATTCAAAATAATCAGCCGCGTGCGGTCATTGATCAGCGACGCCAGTTCATTCACGTCGAGCGAGAAGTCGCGTTCTTCGCGTAACTGGATAGGTACGGCGCGTCCGCCGACATAATGAATCATCGATTCATAAATCGGAAATCCGGGATTGGGATAGATGACTTCGTCTCCCTCATCGATCAGCGACAAAATCGTAAAGAAGATAATCGGCTTGCCCCCGGGAACCACCACCACCTCGTCGCTCGAAACTTTCACGCCGCGAGTACGGCTGACATACTCGGCCAGCGCCTGACGTAACTCGGGCAATCCGGCCGACGGACCGTAGTGCGTCCAGCCTTTGCGCAGGGCGTCAATGCCCGCTTCCACCACGTTGGCGGGCGTGTCGAAATCCGGTTCGCCGATTTCCAGGTGAATGATGCTCTTACCCTGGCGCTCCAGCGCGCGCGCTTTGTTCAAAACTTCGAAGGCGGTTTCGGTGCCTAGCCGCGACATGCGGCGAGCGAGATGTAATTCGTGTTGCGTGGTTTGTGGCATGATGACAAAACTCCTGAGAAGGCCAAACGGCACATTATACGCCCGACGGCTAAGGCATAAACCACGAAGGACACGAAGGTTCACTAAGGAAAACTCTATCCATCAAAGGCCTTCGTGATGCTTCGTGCCCTTCGTGGTTCATGCCTTCCCCGGCGGTCAGACTGGCTGCGATTCGCCGGAGTAAACTGTTAGCCGGAAAACGGAGGATTCTGTGAATTCCTATCTTGACGAACTTTATGCGCACCAGGAATGGGCCGATGCCGAGCATTGGCGCGCCTTTGAGGCGCATCCCGCGACGCTGGCTGACAAAGCCATCCGCGAACGGCTGCTGCACATTCACCTGGTGCAGCACGGATTCTTGTGGGTGACCAGTCCACAGCGGTCCGAGTTCGCCTTCAAGAAACTGGAAGACTTCCCTTCCATGGCGGATATGAAACAGTACGCGCGGCAAGGCCTCGACGGCATCAATGAGTTGTTGAAGAAGACAGATCAGGAGCGGATGGCAGAACTGATCGAAGTACCGTGGTTCAAACCGCCGCTGAAGATCAGCGTGCGTCAAGCGCTCACGCAGGCGGCGATGCACAGCCACTATCATCGCGGGCAGAATGCGACGCGCATGCGGGAGTTAGGCGGCGAACCTCCCATGACGGATTTCATCGTCTGGCTGGGAAAAGGGCAACCAGCAGCACAGTGGGAATAGAAGAACCGATTCGGACATTGCTCCAAGGGCAGCCCTTCGACTTGGTTCTGAGCAAGCTAAGGCGGCTGTCTCCACATACGCATTGAGGAGAGAAACGATATGGAAGGACTTGATCAGTTCAAGCAGGCACAAAGAGAAAGCTGGAAGCACTTCGCTCCGCTGGAAACGGTGACGACGCCGGCCGCTGCGCGTCTGGTGCAGTTTGCCAACGTCGCCAAGGGTATGCGGGTGCTGGATGTCGGCTGCGGAACCGGAGTCGTGGCCATCACCGCCGCGCGGCTGGGAGCCCAACTGAAGGCCGCCGATTTGACACCTCAACTTCTGGAGCGCGCTCGCGAGAATGCTCGGCTGGCCGAGGTCGACGTTGAATTCTTCGAGGCCGACGTGGAAGACCTGCCGTTTCAAAGCGGAGAGTTTGACGTGGTGCTGAGCCAGTTTGGGCACATGTTTGCGCCTCGACCCGAGGTCGCGGCCCGCGAAATGCTTCGTGTACTGCGCCCGGGTGGAACCGTCGCCTTTTCTACATGGCCTCCGGAAGTGCTGGTGGGGCGAACCAACGCAATCGCGGCTCGATACATGCCTCCGCCGCCGCCGGGTGTTCCGTCACCGATATTGTGGGGCGACGTAAACATTGTGCAGCAGCGTCTTGGAGACGCCGTGGAAGATCTCTTTTTTGATCACGGCTACTTGCTGGTCCCTGCCCTCAGCGCACAGCATTTCCGATTGAACATAGAGCGATCCGCAGGACCGACGATCAGACTGGTGGAAACGTTGTCGGCGACGGATCCAGGGCGGCTGCGTGAATTTCGACGGGAATTCGATGCGGTCGTAACGCAATACTATCGCGACAACCTGGTTCGACAAGACTATCTGATGACGCGAGCCCGCAAACGATAGGCGTCTCGGGTTCGAAGCGCGATCAGAATTATTCCGAGACGCTGTGTTCTTCGTTCTGCGAGCGCAGGACGCGGTCGACGGAGTAGGGCGCGCGGCGGCTGGGTTCGTGGTAGTGGCGGACTTGCATTTCGCCGAGCAGGCCGATCGCCAGCAGATTCAACCCGCCGAGCAACAGGCCGAGAGCGGCCATCATCAGCGGACCGTGTTCGGCCATCACCGGAACGTGACGCAGGAATTTCTCCAAGCCCAGCCACATCACGATCGCGCTGCCACCGAAAATGCTCATCATTCCAAAGCCGCCGAAAAAGTGCAGCGGGCGGGACAAGTAACGCAGCAGGAAGCGAATCGTCAGCAGATC
>Ga0181532_10004492_pt1 | contig 12166 bp, 8 predicted proteins | sample PEATcosm2014_Bin_33_FD_119768 | JGI IMG/M metagenome (GOLD analysis project Ga0181532, IMG submission 119768) | Peatland microbial communities from MTU Mesocosm Facility, Houghton, MI, USA - PEATcosm2014_Bin11_30_metaG | ecosystem: Environmental > Terrestrial > Soil > Wetlands > Peat | place...
CAGACCGCGCGCACGCCCGCGGCCCCCAGGGTGCCGATGTCCTTCCTGAAGTAGACGACGACCGCGACGAAGCTCGCCAGCTGCATGGCCGCCGAGACCGCCGAGCCGGGGTCACGCCAGCCCAGAATGCCCGGTATGACGCGCAAATGCGCGGTGCTGCTGATCGGCAGCAGCTCGGTGACGCCCTGAATGACGCCCAACACCGCGATCTGCAGCCATGACAATTCGACGAATCCGAGATCGACCTGCTGGATGTCGGCACATGATGAAGTCAATTCGGGGGAGGTGGCCACGTCGCTATTGTTACCCAACCCGCATTACCGTTGCACGCTCAGGTACAAGCTCAGGAACTGCTCGGCAGCCTTGTGCACGTTGCTCTGCCAATGTGCCCCTGCGGCGTGATCGGCGCCGTCGCTCACGTATTTGACGCAGGCGAACGGTGCACGCTCGAGCCAGCACACCTTCGCAAGCGCATACGCTTCCATGTCGATCACGGCGCAGTCCACCGCGCAGGCGCTCGTCGCGAACGAATCGCCGGTGCCGCACAGCGCGGCCGTCAAGTGCGCAAATCGCGGCTCGAAGATCAGCCGCGCCGGCGTGTGATCGAAGGGCGTCACGCCGAGAGGAAATCCCAATCCGCTGACGTCCATATCCCGCTGCACGAATTCGTGGCACGCGAGCAGCGATCCGGTAGCGTGCACGCGGCTGCCGGCCGACCCGAAATTCAGCACCTGCGGCGGCGGCTGCGCCGCATCAGCGTAGCGGCGCAATTCGCGGGTGAGCGCAATGGCCGCGTTCACCTTGCCCACTCCGCAATAGAGCACCGGAACGCCGGCCTCCTCGAACACGCCCGCCGATTCCGCCGGCAGCGCCATGACCACGACGACGTTCGGCAAATTGGCCATCGGCTCAATAGTGGATGGCGGCGCGCAGCCGCAGGCTGCGCCATTGATAGTGCTCGACCAGATTCAGATCGATCAGTGCGGCGAGCGCCGCCACCTCGTAGCCGGCGCGCAGGCACAATTCAGCCGCCGCGGTCATCGTACCCCCGGTCGCCAGCACGTCGTCGATCAACAGCAGGCGGCCGTGGCCGCGCTGCATCTCCAGTACGCCCGACCCGTACTCGAGGTCATAGGCCACGTCGACCACCGGCGGCGGCAGCTTGCCCTGCTTGCGCACCAATACGAAGCCCTTGGCGCGCCGCATCGCCAGTGCGGCGCCCAGGATAAAACCGCGCGACTCGATTCCGGCCAGAGCGTCGATGGCATTCCACTCCGCATCGGTCAGCAGCGCGTCCAGCGCCTGCACTGTCGCGACGAAATGGTCGCGCAGCAGCGGCGCGATATCGCGAAAGAGGATGCCTGGTCGCGGAAAATCAGGCACATCGGCGATGGCGCCCTTCAAATCCGGCATGCTTACTGCCCCGCCATCCCGTTTTTGGTTTTCTCGATGAACGCGGAGACGTTCGCATGCAAGGCCTTCAGGTCGGGCTCGTGGGCGTACACCATGTGGCCCGAGGTGTAGAAATGCATTTCGATGTTGTTTTGCAGTGAAGCCTCGATCGGCAGCTGGCGCAATTCGAAAATGGCGGCGAAGTACGGCGTGGCGAGATCATAGTAGCCGCCATTGAGCTGCACCCGCAGTTTCGGATTCTGCTTCATCGCCACCGCAAGATCGGGCATCACGTTGGTCGGGCCGGGTATCTTCTGGGGCGCACCCGGCGGCTGATGCAGGAAATCCCAGTTCTTTTCCACGTCGATTTCCGGCTTGTAGGTCATCCTGTCGCCGAATTTGAGCGAATTGCGCACGTAGTCGTTGAAGGCGGAGACGTAAGCGGACGAGATTGCCGCGGACTGTGGATCGTATTCCGCTTCCTTGCTCATCGGATCGAGCGTGGGGCCGGAGAAGCGCGTATCGAGCCGGCCGGTGGTGGTTTCGCTGCCAAGCAGGGTCTTTTCGAATTCCCCGCCGTTGACGCGCAGATTCGCCCGCTCGATGTAGTCGGGCGCGAGTCCCGTGTACAGGTGCAGCTTCGCTGCAATGGCGGATTTGCTCTCCGCACTGAGCTTGGAGCCCGCGGCCAAGGCCTGCGCATAGTCGGTCACGGCAAAATTCTCGACCTCGCGCAGCAGCGGCTCGAGCGCATCGGGCTGATTCGGCAGCTTGTGGTGGTACCACGCGGTCGCCGTGTAGGTCGGCAGCGCCAGGACGTAGGGCAGATCGACGCCCGGGTTGTACTGCGGCGCATCCGCGCTGTCGTCGAAGTTCAGTATCTGCGACAGCAGAATGATGCCGTTCAAGTCGATCGCCTTCTCGTTTTCCAGGAGGCTCGAAAGCACCGCCGCGCGCGTGGTTCCGTAGCTTTCGCCGAACAGGTACTTGGGCGAATTCCAGCGCTTGTGCCGCGAGAGAAATTCCACGATGAAGTTGGCGAATGCGTGGGCGTCTTGATCGACGCCGTAGAACGCCTTCTCCTTGTCCCCGCCCCGCAGATGTCCGAAGCCGGTGCCGGGCGCGTCGACGAACACCAGATCGCTCACGTCGATCAGGCTGTACTCATTGTCGATCACCCGGTACGGTGCCGCGGCGCTGTGGCTGTCGTCGGCCGTCACGACACGTTTCGGTCCGAAAGCGCCCATGTGCAGCCACACCGTCGATGAGCCGGGGCCGCCGTTGAAGAGAAAGGTGATGGGACGGTGGGGGTCCTCCTTATCGCCCCGGAAATAAGCGGCGTACGACATCCCGGCCGCAGGCGGCTGCGGCGGCGGCGGCCCGCTGCGCTCGTCGCGCGGCGGCGGCGGGTCATCATCCAGAGGGTCCTTGAGATGCACGACCATGACGCCCGCTTCGGCCTGATACGCGATGCTGCGCCCGCCAATGTTTATCGACCCCTGGGTCACCTGATGATCATCGTGCAGGAAGCGCGGCGACTCGGAGGTCGGCTCCTGCGCGGCCTGGGCTTTGTTGTCTGGTGCATCCCCGGACGGGCTGCGTTCGGCTGCCGCCGCGATCGACACGGCCGCGGCTGCGCTCAACAAGGCGGCGCAAAACAGGCGGCGGGCACTCTGCTTCATCGATTCTCTCCCCCAAAAAAACTGTGAATATTAGTAGGTTTTCACTGGCCGGTGACACAAACGCCAGCGCCCCCTGTCGGGACCCCAAGCCGGCGAACGCGCAAGCATGCCGCGAATGCAGCTGGGATGCACTGCTAATTGGAGTGCGGCCGCTGGACGGTTCGGGGGATCCCTCAATTTCGGGGGATCCCTCAACGAAAGGCCGGCGGCGGCCGGCCGGCTCGACGGGAGCGGCTGCCGGGAAGGTGCCTATTGCACTTTATACCAATTTACCCGGGGGTCCACGCCGTGGAACGATCGCCACTGCCCGGCGGAACGGAATCATCCGTCGGTCGGCACCGGCTTTATCGGCGAGTCGTCCTTGGATCAGGAAGGAGCAACCATGGGCCAGAACCACTTTACCATTGGATTTGCGCTGAAATCTCCCGCCGATGCGAAATCGCTGACGGAGCAGCTGGCATCCAAGATGCCGGCGCTGTTCCAGGCGGCGGAGGCGGTCGGCACGATCCACTACTCGCGCTTTGCGCTTCTGAGCGAGAAGACTCTGCTGTTTCTTGGAGATTTCGACGGGGAATTCGGCCCGCTCATGGCCGATCTCGCCAGGCAGGCGGGGCCGGTGTTCGATTTCATCTTCGAGCGCGTCGCCAATCCGCCGGCCACGCCGGTCGCTCAACATGTCGACCAGTTCGTCGAATGGGCCGCCGAGCACCTGCTGCACGCGGTGAATCTGTACACCGCCTACCCCGAAGTGACCGTCAGAGAGATCAAGGCCCTGGCCTCGGCCGCGGGCGTCACGGGCGCGGGCGAGCAGCGCCCGTTCCTCGTGATCCTGCCCATCAAATCGCGCGTTGCCTTCGTCGAGGTGCAACTGCTGCTGCGCGCCCGCGGCCGCGGCACCACCAAGGACCTGGACTCCGTCGGTACTCCGCACTTCGCCCAATTCATTCCGCTCGAGGACAACCAGATCGGCTTCTTTACGGTGTACGACGGCTCATTCGACAAGTACATCGCCGACTTCACCAAAAATATCGGTCGGGTCTTCGATCTGATATTCAAGTTCACCAAGAACCCGCCTCCCTCTCCGTGCAGAAAGCACCTGCAGGAATTCATCGATTTCGCCGCGGGCGCGAATCGCACACCCATCGGGTTCTATCAGGCATATCCCGGTTTGACGGTCCAGGACATCCACGCGCTGATCGCCGACAGCAAGGCCGCCAAAGGCTCGCAATGAGCGGGGACAACAAGACCCGGGCGCCGTCCGCGAAGGACGGCGGTGGGCTTTTGGGGCGCCTGTTTGGCCGCAGCGGCCATGAACCACCCTCGAAGAGCGACGCGCGCGCGGGCACGGCCGTCAAGGGCACGCTTGATCTCGGCGATATCCAGGGGTTCATTCTGCGCGGCTACCGGATGCCGATGGTGCGGCATTTTCTGCTCACGGTGGGCAACGCGGCGAACGCGCGCAAGCTCCTCGGGCGGCTCGTCTGCGGCGACGAGGAGGCCGCGCCGCAGATCACCACCGCCGAGGACTGGCACGTCGGATTCGCGCCGGGACCTAATGATGATCCCGCCGAGGCGCCTCGCCGCAAACCCGATTATTGCTTGAACGTCGGCATCACCTGGTCCGGAATGATCGCGCTCGAACTCACAGATCGAATTCCGGCGATGTCGTTCAAATCATTCTCCGCATTCACGGCAGGAGCCGCCGCGCGCGCAACACTGGTGGGCGACATCGGACCCAGCGCGCCGGAGAATTGGGTCGGGGGCTTCGGCAAGGGAGGCGATCACGTCCTCATGACGCTTCACGCCCTGAGCCCGGAGGCGATGGCGAGCTACAGCGAGCGGCTTTCGGCTCTGTTTGGCGACGGCGGGGCCTTTCGAGAGATCTGGCGCAAGGATGGAATGGCGCTGATGGAGATGCAGGACGGCAAGCCTGTGCCCACCTCCAAGGTGCACTTCGGCTACACCGACGGCATCAGCATGACCACGCTTCGCGGCGGTCCGGAACATTATCCGCCGGATCACCAGCAGCCCTGCGAGCCCTGGCTCTTCGTGCTGCGCGACGACGCCGAGAACTACACCGTGCCGGAGCCCCGGGAGCTCGGGCTCAACGGCAGCTTTGCGTGCTTCAAGATCGCCATGACGGACGTGGTCGGATTCGAGAATTTCCTGCAATCGAACAAGGAAAAAATCGATCCCGAACTGCTGGCCGCCAAGATGTGCGGGCGCTGGCGCAACGGCGTTCCCCTGGCGCTGTCGCCGGATACGGATCGCCCTCCGGGCGGAATACCGCTCGACCAGCTGAACAACTACGAATACGTCAACGCCGACGGGTCGGGCGATCCAAAGGGGCTGCGCTGTCCGGTCGGCGCGCACATGCGCCGCATCAATCCGCGCGGCCAGCCGGTCACCGGCCAGGGCCACCCCGGCGGCAGCAACAATACCCACCGGCTGATCCGACGCGGCATGCCGTACGGGCCGGTTTATGATCCGAAGCAGCCCTATGACGGCGTCGAGCGCGGACTTCTCGGCTACTTCATCAACTCCAGCCTCGAGAATCAGTATGAGTTCGTGCTGAGCCAATGGGTCAATGACAGCGAATTCGCCGGCGCAGTCCGGCTGCATCCAAAATCGCGGGATCCGATGATCGGCGCACAGGACCCTGCGGAAAGCATATTCGTGATCCCGCAGGCGGATGGCGCGCCTGCGATCAAGATCACGGGTTTCTCGAGCTTCGTGACCACGAAGGCGGCGGCGTACTGCTTTCTGCCCAGCATCACCGCACTGAAATTCATCTCCAGACTGGAGTGAGCATGCTGTTGCTGACGCGCATGTTCGGCGTGACGGCGAGCGAGGCGGAACGTGACCTCGGCGCGGAAGCGGCTTGCATCGAGGCGATCCGCGAAAAGGTGCTGCTCATGCAGGCAAATGCCGCCGCCCAGCAGCACCGGCGGCTCGGCCGCGGAACGCACGCCAAGGGCACCTGCGCCCGCGCCCGCTTCGAAGTCTATGACGTGAAGGCGGGACGCGACGCCAAACTCGCGGCGCGGCTCGCGCGAGGCATCTTCGCAACGCCCGGCGTATATCCGGCGACGGTGCGCTTCGCCAATGCAGATCCCAAGGTGAACTCGGATTTCAAGCCGGATGTTCGGTCCCTGTCCTTCTCGGTCGACCTGACCCGGGACGGCACGGCCCCTCCAGGCCCGAACGGAAGCCGGCAGGATTTCTCCCTGCAAAACACCACGACGCTGCCCATCAACGATGCGCATGCGTTTCTCGCGATCATGAAGCTGCTGACGGCTTCGAACCCGGCCGCCGGCCTGTGGTCTCTGCCGTTCAAGGATAAGCTGCGTGTGTTCAGGACCCTTGCCCTCGTGCAGGTGCAGACGCACCAGAAAATTCAGCCGTATCAAAAGCTGCGCTACGGAAGCAACGTGCCTTTTCGCCACGGACCGGACGAGGTGGTGAAACATTCGGCGACGCCGCTGCCGGAGAATCCCGCCCGCCCTCTGTGGCGGAGCAATCCGAACGCTCTGCAGGACGAGCTGATTCGGCACCTCAACGAAGATACCCAGATGAGCGCCTTCGATTTCGGGCTGCAGTTTCTCGATGCTGAACGCATGACGTATTGGGGCAAGCGCCAGGATGAGCGCTTCTGGACGGAAAACGCGAGCATCGATTGGAAAGAGGCGCAAGCGCCGTTCCACACGGTCGCGCGGCTCACGCTGTTGCCGAGGTCGCAGCTTCCGCCCGACCTTGCGGACACGACCTACATCGATGTCACCGGCAACGCGGCACCCGACAGCGCGCCGGTGGGGAGCATCAATCGCGCCCGCCAGCAAGGCGAGGTCGCCAGCCGCAAGGCGCGCACCGTTTCCTAGTCCTGCGCCCGCGTTCTAGTCGCGCGCCCGCGCGAGCGCCTCCTGCATCGCCTCGCGGTCAGCGGCCGTCAACTGTTCCGGTCCGAGCTTGAAGGTCAGCTTGTTGATCGTCCCGTTGAAGCGGAACGGCACTTTGTAGCTGTCGTCCACCGGCGTGCGCGTATCGATGCCGACGTCGAAGGTTTCATCGGCAGTCATGATCAGCGGAATCGTGTGCTCGATGGTCTTGCGCGCGAGTTCCCTGCCGTCAACGGACAGCACGCCGGTGCCGCCCTTGCCGGGTCCAGGACCGTTGTACTTGAAATCGAACACGATCGTATGCTTGCCGGCTTTGAGCGAGGAGCCCAGCCAGTCCTCGCCGCCCACGCCCCCCTCCCAGCGGAAGCGCTCCATATCGAGCAGGTTGTAGACGAATACCGGCCTGCCCCGGAGCAGGTACAGGGCATAACCGCCGAAGCGCCCGCCCAAGGTCACGATCATGCCTTCCGCACCCTCCTTGGGAATCGTCACGTCGGCGGTGATGGTGTAGTCCTTGTCCAGGATGCTCGGAGCATTGCCGAAGGGAATCCCCTGATTTTCACCCGTGTAGGTGAACACCGTTCGCCCGGCGACCGCGCTCGGCCGCGGCGTCAGCAGCCGCGAGAAACCGGTGTTATCCAATGGGAACACGTTGTATTTGGCCGCTTCGGTCGCGAATAAGGCCTGCATTTCCTTGAGTTTTTCCGGCATTTTCGCGGCGAGGTCGTTGTATTGCGAGTAGTCCTCGGTGATGTGATACAGCTCCCACTGGTAGCCGGTGGTGAGATCGGCCAGTTTGCCCGTTCCGAGTTCCCAAGATGGGGAGGGTGGAGTCGTATTGGCCATCCAGCCGTCGTGGTAGATGCCACGGTTCCCGACCATTTCAAAGTACTGCGTGTCCCGTTTGGAGGGCGCGTTGGCATTCGCCTTGTCGAAGGTGTACAGCATGCTCACACCCTCGATCGGCCTCTGCTTGATGCCATTGACCGTATCGGGGGCCTTGATGCCCGCCGCTTCGAGGATGGTCGGTACGATGTCGATGACGTGGTGGAATTGGGTGCGCAGCCCCCCTACATCCTTGATGTGGCCGGGCCAGGAGATGGCCAGGCCTTGGCGGGTCCCGCCGAAATGCGAAGCGACCTGCTTGGTCCACTTGAACGGCGTATCGAACGCCCACGACCATTGCACCGCCATGTGCGGGTAGGTCTTGTCCGAGCCCCAGTCCTCGTAATGCAAGAGCTGCAGCGGTTCCGGGGTCTTCAGAATGCCGTTGTAGGCGATGAGCTGATTGTAGGTGCCGTACAGCGTGCCCTCCGCGCTGGTGCCATTGTCGCCGACGATGTAGATGATCAGCGTGTTGTCGAGTTTGCCCTCGTCCTGGACTTCTTGGATCACCCGGCCGATTTCATGGTCGGTATAGGCGGTGTACGCGGCGAAGACCTCCGCCTCGCGCGCGAAGAGTTTCTTCTCCGCCAAGGACAACGAGTCCCACCTCGGCAGCTTGGCGCCGCCAAACGCGGCCTGCCCGTCCGGCCACGGGGTAAGCTGCGTGCCCGCCGGAATCACGCCCAAGCGCTTCTGGTTGGCGAAGATCTGCTCGCGCAGCTTTTCATAGCCCATGTCGAACTTGCCCTTGAACTTCTCGATCCATTCCGGAGTCGGCTGGTGCGGGGAATGGCTGCCGCCGGGCACGTAGTAGACGAAGAACGGCTTGTCGGGAGCGGCCGCATTCAAATCGCGCATGTGCCTGATGGCATCGTCCGCCATGTCGGTGATGAGGTTGTAGCCCGGCTTGGTCACCCACGGAAATACTTGCGTGGTGTTGCGAAACAAATACGGCTGCCATTGATCGGTCTCGCCGCCCATGAAGCCGTAAAAATACTCGAAGCCCATGCCGATCGGCCATTGATCAAAAGGCCCCGCGACGCTGTATTGAAAGCTCGGCGTGTTGTGGTTCTTGCCGAACCAGGAGGTGGCGTAGCCGTTGTCCCGCAGAATCGTGCCGATGGTGGCGCTCTCCGCGCCGATGACCGAATCATAGCCGGGGTAGCCCGTGGATAATTCGCCGATGACGCCGAATCCCACGGAGTGGTGGTTGCGGCCGGTGATCAGTGCCGCGCGCGTCGGAGAGCACAGCGCCGTCGAGTGGAACTGGGTGTAGCGCAATCCCGTCTTGGCGATGCGATCGAGCGCGGGTGTCGGTATGACGCCGCCGAAGGTGCTCGACACCCCGTAGCCCTGGTCGTCGGTCATGATGAGCAGCACGTTGGGCGCGCCCTTGGGCGGGACCACTCGCGGCGGCCAGAAGGGCTTGGAGTTCTGGTAAGTTTCGTTGATCACGCCGCCGAATTTCGCGGGCGGCGGCGGGAGCTGCGACCCGTCGAGCGTGATGGTGGAGCCCGGCGAGCCTGGAACGCCCGTCACCTGCTGAGCCGCCCCGGGTGCGATGCCCAGCAGCGCAGCGGCAAAAAATAAGGTGCATTGGGCGAAGATGCCCATCTTTATCGGCGCCTGCTTCATACTGTATCCCCTGTCAATCGAACACACCGCGAGCATTTCGATATCGGCATTCAGGCAGCCTCTGGATCGCTCCAGCCGTCCTGGGAACTTGCCAGGCAGCGAAAGCCGGCAAGCACCGGCGGCATCACGGGATCCGGCGTCCAGCCGATTCTTTGGGAAGTTCGACGATGCCAACACGGGCGCGGCGGGGCGTATATTGGTACAAGGTACAGTGGCGGTGCGCCCGATAACGAGGTAGGGCGGACGACGGCCCCGGGGACGCCTTGTGCAGGAGCCGAGCATGGGTAGGGTGATGCGTTGAATTCGACGATAGGCAGCTTGGTTGCATTCGGTTGCGTATTCAGTGCCGCGCTCGCGGCGATCTTCATTCGAGTTCGATTGCCGCCGCATCATTTTGAAGGCGACTCCAAGGAATTCGTGAAGCTCATGCTCGGCCTGATCGCAACGATCACGGCGCTTGTGCTCGGCCTGCTGATTTCCTCGGCGCATTCCGACTACGACGCGCAAGAGAGCGAGGTGCAGCAGCTCGGAGTTCACGTGTATCAGATCGACCGTGTGCTTGCCCACTTCGGATCCGATTCGCTCGGGCTGCGCGCGAAGCTGCGACGGCTCGTCGCCGCCGACGTCGCGCGAATTTGGCCCAATGGCGGAGTTGCGGCAACGGCCTACGCTCCTCTTTCCGCGCAACAGGAAGCGGAGGAACTCTTCGAAGGCATTGCAGATCTGGCACCGAAGAGCGATCTCGAACGGATGGGCCAGAGCCGCGCGCTGCAGCTGCTCTCCGGCGTCGGGGAGACCCGTCGCCTGCTGGTCGAACAATCGCAGGGCGGTTTGTCGTGGCCGTTCCTCGTCGTCCTCATCTTGTGGCTGACGGTGCTTTTCTTCGGCTTCGGGCTGTTCGCACGGCTGAACGCGACCGTCGTCGCCGCGCTCTTCGTGGGCTCCGTGTCGGTCGCGGGCGCGATCTTTCTGATTCTCGAGATGAATCAGCCTTACGGCGGGTGGATGCAGATTTCCAGCGCTCCGCTGCGCGATGCCCTCGTGCAGATGGGCCGGTAGTCGCCGCGGCGCATCCCGACCGGCGTCTTCTTTTGCGTTTTGCGTTACGATGCGGCCGTGCCGCGATCGATCACTATCAATGCAGCCCTGGCGCTGCTCGGCGTATGCATGATGGCCGCGCGCTCGGCCAACGCAGCGGCGCCCCCGGGACCATCGGCCGCGGCAGCACCTGCACCTGCCGCACCATCGCCCCCCGCCTTGGCAGCGCCGGCGCAGACCGCGCCCATGAGCGGTGAGCGGGTGATTCAGGTGCTCGATCAGATCGTTGACTGGTACCGCACGCTCGCCATCCAGCAGCAGGGCGCGAGCGAGCCGAGCGACGTATTGATTCTCTACGAGAACCGCCAGATCGCAAACCAGGTCGTCAGTCTGGCATTCGCGGCCGCGCGCGCCGACGCCGATCTGCTCGCCAGGGCGCCGGCCACCGCTCAGCCGAGCGCGGAACCGACGGTTTCCGTTCGCGCGCTCATTCAACTGCAAGAGAAACTCGCGGCGCAGGGTCAAGCGATCCAGAGCGAGCTCGATGCGCAACGGCATCGGCTGAGCACCGCGCCGAAAAAGGCCCAGCCGGAGCAGCGAGCGAAGATGGCCGAGCTGCAGAGCGAACTTGATCTCATCAACACGAAGAGGAGCATCGCCACAAGCATCATTGCCGGGTTCGGCAGCGGCGAAGGCGACTCGACCGCGAGCGCATTGCGGGCGCAAATTGACGCCATGGCCGTTGCGCTGCCCGGCGCGAACGCGGCGGCGGGAGCCGGTGCGGACGCGACGGGTGCGCGATCGACGGCCTCGACTACGTCAAATACTTCGCCGGCCGGCAACTCCGCGGTGAATCCCGCGGTCCCGCGAATCGGACTGTGGGCGCTCGCCGAGAATGTGTTCAAGCTGTCGGCCAAGATCGATACCGTCGTCTCGATCCAGAGTCGCACCACAGCGTTGCAAGCGGCGATCGCGAGAATGCGAGAGCGGGTCCTCGCTCAAATGCGGGCGCTCTCGGCTCGTGGCGATACATTGGCTGGCCAGGCAGATACGGCCAACGGCGCGGTGCTCAACGGAATGCGCGAACAATTCGATGTGCTGGCGATCGAATTGAGGCAAACCTCGGCGATCTTGATACCCCTGGACAAGGCGGTGGTTCTTCTCGACCAATGCCAGAGCAACCTCGGGAAATGGCGCGACGTCGTCGAGAATCAATCGCGCGACGCCCTGAAGACTTTGGGCATTCGCGTGGGGCTGATGCTGCTGATCGTGGGCACGTTGTTCGCGCTTGGCGAATTGTGGCGGCGCGCGACGCTGCGATATGTCCAGGATCAGCGGCTTCGCTACCAGCTCATGTTGCTGCGGCGAATCGCCCTGTGGTCGCTGGTCGTGATCATCGTCGGATTTTCCTTTGCGAGCGAGCTGGGATCCGCTGTGACCTTCGCCGGGTTGCTGACCGCCGGGGTGGCGGTGGCGATGCAAAGTGTGCTCGTCTCCATCGTCGGGTATTTCTTTTTGATCGGCAAATACGGCATTCGCGTCGGCGACCGGGTGCAGATCGGCGAAGTCAACGGCGAGGTCATCGATCTGGGGCTGGTGCGGATGTATTTGATGGAATTCGGCGGCCGCGGATCGCTC
>Ga0181532_10004496_pt1 | contig 12162 bp, 10 predicted proteins | sample PEATcosm2014_Bin_33_FD_119768 | JGI IMG/M metagenome (GOLD analysis project Ga0181532, IMG submission 119768) | Peatland microbial communities from MTU Mesocosm Facility, Houghton, MI, USA - PEATcosm2014_Bin11_30_metaG | ecosystem: Environmental > Terrestrial > Soil > Wetlands > Peat | place...
CAATTTGGACAGCATCTGAGTGCAAACGACAACCTGTTTTCCTCCGCCAAGGTCAACAGAATAGAATCAGTGAGTTAGCCTGTCCAGATGCTCCATCCCTCGCTAATTTGGACAGTAGTGATAGGCGGTGCTGGTTGCCGCTCCCTTGCCGCCCTGGGACGTCTGGACCGTCCCTGCAGAACCATACGCATTGCTGGCATGCTGCGTGTACGCCGTGTTGCCATTCTTGCTGACTACCGATTGTCCCCATGATCCGTAGGCGTTCGAGCCCTGGTGAGTCGCGGCCGAGGCTCCGGTGTACGGGTTGTAGGCTTCACCCACGGCTTGCTTGCCGTACGCGGTGGAGGTTGTCGCTCCGCGTGCATACGTCCCGGTGTTCGGATTGTAGGACGTTCCCCAGTGTGCGCTGCCGTACGGCCCGTAAGCCGCGCCACCGACCCCATACGCGCCGGTGTAGGGGTTGTAGGTGTGGTAGCCGTAGGTCGCAGCGTACGGGTAATAAAAACCACCGTACGCATAGGGCGGGTAGTAGTAACCGGTGCCGCAGGCCACGATGGCGCCTACCGCGGCGCCGGCGACAAACATTCCCATATATCCCGCGGTATAGCTGGCCGTCACATAACCGGCTGAGGCCGGCACCTGGGTAACGTAGGTGACGTTGTACACCGGCGAGCTGGGCGGAATGGTGTAGATCACCTGCGGCACGGTCTGCGCCACCTGCCAGGGGCCTTGCGGGCTAGAGGAGACGAACCACAGGCCTTGATAGCACATGTAGTACTCGGAGCCGACCTCGATTACTTTGTTGGGGGTGTTGACCGCGTACTGCATTGACGTTCCTTCGATGGGTTGGAACTGCGGCGCGCCAGCGTAGGAGACCTTGGCCTCCGTCGCTGCCTGTGCGGCATTCACCGTGGCCGTGGTCGGGATCTGCGCAATCAGCACGGCGTCTTCCGCTTCCGGCGTCCCCGGCACCGAGGCCAAGACCTTACCCGCCGGACTGCTGGGTGGAATCTGGGCAAAATCCGGAGGCAGGCTATACGTCGCGAATGTCCACCCGCCAAGAACTGGAGTGGTCGTGGTAAACCAGCGGCCCGACGCCAGAAAGTAAAAGGCTCCTGTCCGCGCGTACTTGAACACGGCGCTGTCGGTGTTTGACGCGTAGGAGAGTTGCGTGCCCGGAATAGGGGTCCACTGCGGCTGGCCGCCGAAGACGACGGTCTCCGCTGGAGTAGCGCTGTAATACACCTGAGGAAAGCTGGCGGCGCTGCCCGGCGGCGGAGGAATGAACCCCTTCAGGCTGGTAAAATTCGAGTTCTCCGAGACCTTCGACATCTCCTTGGGCAACTGGGTGGTGGGCGTCCAGGTGCCTTGCAGGCCGGCGCTGGTGAGCCAGCCCTTGCCGTCGAACAGGAAGTAAGTGGATTTGCCCTGCTCCACAAACAACGGCCAGTTGGCGTTGACGATGAATTGAATATTCGAGTTCGCGATTGGCGCGGTTGTGGGCGCGCCGTTCACCATGAGCAGGATTGCCGGCTTCATGCTGATGAAGATGGTCGGCGGATTGTTCTGGACTTCCGCGACCGGCGGCGTCTTTGATTTCTTCACGCTTGCCACCAGCCGGTCCAGCGAGATGGTGAAGGTGGCCGCCGGGTTGACGAATGTCTTCATCAACTGTTCCAACTGGGCCGTCGTTGCCGGATCGAGCGAGGGAAAGGAAACACTCATAACCTGAGGATCGCTGAGGAATACGGTGTGATCGTTCATGTTGACGGCGGACCGCAACTGGACGGTCAACACGCCGACATGGCTCTTGCCGCCGGTCGGCGTTAGGGTGAAGGCCATGCGCCCGTCAACCTGCGTGTAGTTTTTCCAGTCGTCAACCTGCGGCTGGTAAAGAACCAGCGTTCCGCCCGGCTTGGTGATGGTGCGCGGCCATTCCAGGCCCTGCGCCCAGCTCATTGCTGCGGAGAACAGGACCATCAGGAAAAGAAATAATGAGATCCTTTTCAGCTTGAGCAGCTTGCTATGAGTGTTCATGGTCATGCACTTTTTTCCGCGAGACCAGGCGGGCCTGGCCTGCGACGCTATTGTTGTTTTCGGCCGGCGCGACACCATCCGCCGCAACCGCGACACCAATCCTTTGGGCGGGGAATCGCCGCGTCGATTCCTTCCCAAGCTATCTGGAACGTCTGTCACGCCGGAACTATCAACTTTACCTGAAATTCCGCGCGCATCAGCGCAACGCCAGAGAAATTCTGCGGTTCTTATTTTGCAGGAGCAACCACGGGCGGTTATGCCGTCCGGCTCCCAATTCCGGCGATGTATTCCTTGAAATCGTCGATCGACGCCTGGCTATACTGCCCAACTTCGATGAGATACCCATCGGGATCCCGCATGTAACATCGCAGCTGCTCGCCGTGATTATCGAGTGGTTCGGTCAGGAACCTTGGCCTTCCACTGGGAATAGCAGGCCCCAGATGTCGGCAACCCGCAGGTTCAGGAAGCTGCTCACGGTGTTCAGGTCCCGAGGCGTTTCAAGCAACACTTCCGGCTTGTCCGGCGTCGGCCCCCCGCCTGAATTGAGAATGATCACGAGTTGGCAGCTTGATGTGACAGGGATTCTCCGGCTTCACCATTGTTCCCCCAAGGATTCCAACGTAAAACTCGCTCGATTTCGCCTGGTCGGCCACGCTCAGGAAGTGGGTGACGAAAAAGCCTTCTTTGGCAATCGGGGCGTCGGGCAGGTTCATGTGATTCTCCGCACTCGGTTCGGCAAACCGACTGGAATTTACTCAGGACGAAACTGAGAATTATCTCACGATGGGGCCGTCCGCGGCTCGGGACAGTTGCGGGGTTCTTGTGCCCAGGCAAAGCGGCGCCCACAACGAAACTGGCGCCGCCCACTTAGGACGACGCCAGCGAGTTTATGCTGCGAATTGTATTTCGCGGTCCTGCTTACTTCCCGCCGAATGTGAAGTTAACACCAGCGACGTATTTGAAGTTGTTCTGCCACGCGGAGTAGCCGGCGACGTGATTGGATCCAAAGTGAGTCGCCAGATAGTCCACTTCGACTGGACGGAACTGAATGGAATGCGTGATGGGGATGTCAAGGCCGAGGCCGTACTCCATGGCGAAACCATTATTGCTCCCGCTGCCCGAGCCACATCCACCCTCTAACTTGCAGATGTTTGCATCGAGATTGGTATGCGCGCCGCCAAACAGGGCCTCTCCGAAGGGCTGAATCTTGCCCGAGTGCTTCTTAATCTGAAGCCCGAACAGATAGGTGAACAGGTTGCCGCTTACATTTCCCACGAGGGTCCCGTCTTGATAAAACTTGTGGCCGGTGCCCTGGGTGTAGCCGTCGAAATCGGCCTTGATGCCGAAGATCGGACTAAGGTTATAGACAAAGCCGCCGCCGCCACCAAAGACGTTGAAACTGGTGAGACCTGCGATGTTGGGGTGGACGTTAACGAACGAAAAACCCACGGGTACTTCGAATTTGGGGTAATCCTGCGCGAACGCAGTCATGGTGAGCAAAAACACGAACCCAAGCACAACAATCAATTTCTTTTTCACTGACTGATCTCCTGTAAGCTCATTGAAATTTTGATCTCCCGCCTTCATCGCATCTCGCCCCCGGACGATGTGCCCTCCTCTGGGTATTCCCAGGATTTAAGCCATCGCACCGGCCATGCGACCGGGCGGAAACTGCTAATACTGCGAGTGCCGTACCGCAAAAATGCAGAAAACGGTTTTACCTTCGGCTAACGTACTGGATTCTTACCTTTACCACTCCGGCTGCGAAACCTCGCTGCCCCGCAAGGGTCGGCCGGCCGCCCGGCCCCTGCTAACCGCAGGGCTCATGCACCCGCGTCCAATTAACCGTATGGTGATATCCTCTCACAGCCTTAACCCGGATGCAAATGCGAAGTCGCGTCCGCTGACGGTTGTACCTCCCTTGATACTGTGTAAGTGACGTGTACAAAAGGGTTTGGTCAACCGCCAAACAGGTATTTTTTTGCAACAAAAGTTGTATCTGGAACTCGCAAAACTTGAGTCTATGGCGTAATTCCAGCCTCTCGTCCCGGGGTGAATGAATGGCCACTCAGTTCAAGCTTAGCGGGCGCGGGGTGAAGTGGGGGCCCGGGCTGTAGGGGCGGCACGGGCTCTCCAAACGACATGCCGTCTCTCGGCGGCCTACTGCTTGATGAGCGGTAGCTGGGTGGCCATCTGTACGTTCATCAGGCTGTCCAATCGCCGGTCAAGCTGCATAAACAGCGCCGCCTTGGTGCCCGGCAGCGCCTGCTGGAACTTCGGCAGATACTGCATTCGCAAGCTGATGATCGTCTGGTCGGCCTCAGCCAGCAGCTTGACCATGCTGTCGGCCTGGTCAGCGGTCATCGTGGCGTAAATCTGCGCGTATTGCTTCATCAAGCCGAAACGGGTGTCATTGACCTTGCGGACTTCTGCGGCATACTGGTCGTAGAGCGGCCAGAAAGCCGCCGCCTCGCCGTCCGTTAGCTGCATGTTCTTTGTAATTAGCTGTTTAGCTTTGGCCCGCAGGTCCTGCCTGAGCAGCGCGACATCCTTGTCGTTCACTGTCGGAAGGGGAGTGCTGTAGGTCTGGGCAAGCAGCAGGCTACCTTCCAACAGCAATGCGCCCGTCAAGATCAGGGCGGCAATGGACATTTTCCGCATTATGTTTCCCTTCTGAATGGCCCGAACGGACTGCCCTTACGTCGAGGGGCAGCCCCCTTCCAAGGTCGGTCTGCTCGCGTAGAACGGTCCCTGGAGGCCGGCGCCAGCCAAGCCTTTGCTGTCATCCTGAGCGCAGCGCCCGCCCAGCCTTTCCGGCCCGCCTATTTTGCGGGTCGGGCGGGCGCGGAGTCGGAGAATCTGCGTTTATTGTCGGCTGCGATAATGACCTCGCGCGAACCGCAGATCCCTCGACTCGGGCCGCGCAGCGCATCCAGCCAGAAGCAGGCTGGATGCGGCTTTGGCGCGGCCCTCACTCGGGATGACAACCTGACCTTTTGTTCCCTCACGAATAATCGAGATCGCCCTTCTACTGTTTGACCATGGGAATCATGGACGCCAGTTGCAGGTCAATCAGTGCGGCAACTCTGCGATCGAGTTGGTAGAAGAGTGCCGCCTTCTTACCTGGCAACACTGCCTCGAACTTTGGCATCCACTGCACTCGCGTGTTGGCGAACGCCTGGTCCACGCCTCCCCACCTCTTGACCAGACTCTTGGCCTCTGCGTCGGTCATGTTGTCATAGTTTGCGGCATATTCTTTGATCAGCGCGAACCGCATGTCGCTATTCTTAATGACATCCTGCATGTAGGCATCGTAAACCGGCCAGAACTTGGTGGCTTCGGCGTCGGTCAGTTGCAGGTTGGCGGCAATGATCTGCTTTCTCTGCGAGCGGATGTCCTGCCGCAACATCTGGATGTCCTGGTCGCTGGCGGTAGGGGTGGAATCCGCCGGCTGCGCTTGCTGGGCGAACGCCGCGCCCTGCACGACGAATGCACCGGCCAAAATCAGTACGGCAGCGAAACTCTTCTTCAACATTTTGATCTCCTCGTTATTGGGTTATTTATTCCGAATTTTGGTTCGTTTTCGATTGCCAGGTAATGACCTCCATCGCCACCAGTCGCGCGACCAGCACCGCCAGGTACAACTGCCCCGCCAGGGACTCTCCGACGGACAGCGACCGCGAGATGGGCCGCACCGGCGTGATGTCTCCGTAGCCAAGCGTGCTGAGAGTCACGAAGCTGAAGTAAGCAAAGTCGCTGATGCTGGACATCGACCCAGGGGGATTGAAAGACCCGGGATGCAACAACTCTGTGATGTGATAGGCGTGCGCCCAAGCCACTCCGTACAGCAGGTAAACCGCGATGGCGCCCTGGATACGCGAGTGCGTTACCGGTCCGTTGCGAAAGACCTGCACCAGCAGGACCAGCGCAATCACCACAGTCGCAGCCAGGGCCCACCCGTCAGCCCACAGTTGTAACCCGGGCGTCGGAATACGGTACGCCATCCAGCGCACGGCGACCGAGGCACTGCTGACAAAGACCGTCAGCAGGAAAAGTCTGCGTTGTCCCCAGGCGATCGCCGCTCCCGAAATCACCACTAGCGAGAAGGCTAGATCACTGTAAAGTTTCGCATCTTTTCTTCCGAAGCCCAACGACGGGAGCACGAAGCCGACAAACACCAGAAGTGCCAGGAAAAATGACAGATTGGCCTGCGATTGCCAGCTCTCAGCAATGAAAGCCCGGGCCTTCTGGCGTACTCGACGATGTCCCAGCCGATTTTTGTGTTCGCTTTCCATGTGCTCGACGACAGCTCATCTCATGAATCTTTACGGTTCGTATCAGGGCACGACTTCAGTCGTGCCGAACAAGGCGCAGAAAAGGTCTGGGCTTTAGCCCCTGCGCCAATAAAACCAGTTCCATCAGGGGCTAAAGCCCAAGTGCCTGGTTGACCGGCTGCGGCACGGCTGAAGCCGTGTCCTGATACAAAGCGGTCTATGAGATCGGTTAGAGTTATCAAATTAATTCTGACACCGCGACGCCGGGACGACCTCGCCGTCCCGGTTTGGACAGGTTTTCGGTTACTGCGCCTCTCTTATGGCTGGCGGCTTCCAAGTCCCGTCAAGGATGGACGGGGGGGTCTCCTTTGGCCAATACAGCCGCAGCATCGGAATGAACTTAGCTTTGGGCGCAGGCAGCCAGTTGGCCTCCTTCGCCTTGCCTGGAGAATCAGCCTGTAGATACAGGTCGACCGAACCATCAGCGTTGGTGATGAACTTGTTGCGCTGGCTCAAGGTGTAACGGTTGAGCGGATTTGGCACGAAGAAGTACGCTGCATCGTACATGGTGAGCGACCAGAAGCCGTTCACCGGAGGCATCTGGCCTTTATCGAAGTGCATGACGTACTTCTTCGAAGCGGCATCGAAGTCGTTCCCGCTTCCGTCCTTTTGTCCCGTGGGATAAATCGCGTCCTGGGGTCGGTTCGCGCCGAGTCCGAAAGCGGTCACTAGCGCCCGATCCAGATAATCGGTGCCGTAGATACCTGTCTTCCGAAGGATCAGCCACCCGTTCACGGGCTCAGCCTTTTTGGCTAACTCAATGATCTTCACCTGACCCAGTTTCGGCACGGCCTTTATGGCCTCTTTGTCGAAAGCCCCGAGTTTGCTCGGATCAAAATCCTGCCCCGGCACCAAACCGATCTTCGCCATATTGGCAACCATCGGTGCATCTTCAGCCGCCGGCGGATTGTTCTTCATCAACTGCGCCAGGTAAGTAAAGAAGGCGACAACATCGAGGTGATCGACTTGGTCGCGTACCGCGGTCTTCATGTCAAAGTTGGGGTCGACCTGACCTGCAGGAGGGGTGTAGGGCTTGCCATAGGAGCTCAGCGGAACCAACGAGACCTTGTCCTGCAGGGCGTGCACCGCCTTATAGTCGTCGGGGGTGCCGGTGCAGTAAATCCGACCTAGGATCCATACGATGGCCGTAGGCGACTTGTATTCCGTCACGCCTTCCGGCAGCGTACCCGACCATCCCGGTCCGGTGATGGCATATTTCTGTGCCTTGTCGCCGGTGGTGCGCTTACCGGGAACCTGAAACACGTCCGTCCATCCGTCCAGCATGGGCATCAGGTAGTAGCGGCTCCCCATGTCGGGAATACTCAGGACCCACGGCTCTTTCGAAACGTCGACCCACCCAGTCGTGTACAGAGTGTCGGCGTTAGGAGCGGTAACCGTGTGCATCTCCACTGGGGGGTATGTGCGAATTCTCAAGACTTGGCCCATCGGCGCGTGTGTGACGTCAGGTGTGGCTACGTTAGTCAGTTGCCTGCGAGTCATGTCCATGGTGACCAGCGGGTAGCCGTAGATGTATGCGTCGACCGCGGTTCCAACGGCCTCTTCGACACCGGGCTGGGCGCTGGCGGCAGGCTTCGTGCCCGAATCCGAGCACGCGATCATGCACAGCGCAACTGTGACGATCAAGAAAGGAACGGCCTGCTTGTTTTTCATCGCGTCCTCCAAACCTTCTACGGGACGGTTTGTCCCGTCCCGGCGACATTCTACTTCACTGCGCCACCATCACCGCTGGCGGCTGCCATGTGCCCTCACCCGGCGGAAGGATGGAAGGCGGTTCCGTCTTCGGCCAATACAGGCGCATTACCAGGTAGATCGGGCCGTCGGGCGCGGGTAGCCAGTTGGATTTCTTGTCGGCTGACGGTGCGTCCTTCTGGATGTATATAGTCAGCGAGCCATCCTTGTTCTTCTTCAGGCTGGGCAGCATCGGCGAGTTGATGAGGTAGCGGTTGATCGGGTTCTCGATCAGCAGTTGCGTTTTGCCGTCGTACATGGTCACCGACCAGAACGCGTTGACCGGAGGATACTGTCCGGCGGCGAAGGTGAGCGTGTAGTTGTGCTTGCTGCCATCGAGAGGCTGGCCGGCGGAGTCGCTTTTCGCCATCGGGTACATGGCTTCTGCAGGACTGTTGGCATAGATTCCGGCCATCGCCGCACCAGCGCGCAGCAACCAGTTGCCGTGATAAAAGGCACGATCGCCGAAGGACGCCCCGACATTCCAGCCATTGATGTCCTTGCCGAGCTCATCCTTCTGCTTCACGATCGAACCGTAGCCTTCTTTGACGCCGAGGGCCTCCTCCGCTTTCTGCGCGTCAGAGAGCTTGTCGAAATCAAACGGCTTGCCGGCTTCGATTCCGATGGTCGCTAACTTCGCGCGCAGCGCCTCCTCTTCCTCAACCGGCGGACAGAATTGCAGGATGAAGTTCAGAAACTTCGGGAAGGGCGTCTTCATGTCGTCCTTTGTGAAGGGCGGGAAGTCGATTGCAGGCGCGGCTGGCGGCGGGGGCTGGTGTAGGAAGCCTGAGAGAGGCTGAACCTTGTAACCAGCCTGAATCTTTACCACATTCGGCATGTCCTTGGGGTTGAAGAGCTGAGTTCGGATGACTGCCCAGCTAAACTGCGTCTCGGAATGGAATACCTTCTTGATTCCAGCGGGTATCTCGCCCTTCCAATCGGGCCCCGCGACCATGTAGCAGCCCGCGTCGTTGCCGGTGGTGCGGCTGCCCATGTAACCATAGTTAAAGGTGTACATGTCGATGAGCTGCACGGAGTAATAGCGGCTCTTCTCGATCTTGGGCAAGCACAAGACGAGCGGCTCCGCCCGCAAGTCCATCCCGACGGCTGAATACGGGGTATCGCTGTTAGGCGTGACGATGGCTGTGTCTTTGGGCGTAAACACGCGCGCTTCGTTGGCGATCTGGTTGAACGGCGCCTTGTATTGGCCCGAATTCTTGTCGACGAAGTACGCATACATAACGCCGTAGTTCATCAGCATGGGAAAGCCATAGACATAGGCTTGCTGATAATCATCTTTATGGGAGACAGCCTCGCGTACCGGTTCTTTGGTACACGACAACATCGTTAGCGTAGCTATAAGTATGACAAAGCAGCACAAACTCTTGATTTTCATAAGCCTTCCCTCAAACCGCGAAATCAAAAACCCAAAAACTTTCCGAAAATGGGAAACCGCCGCAGGACGCGTTATTAGCCACGTGGCGCGTCTCGAAGTCGCCGGACAGCCCAAAGTACTTCCGGGGCCCAGAACGAGCCACAGCGGGCCTTAGAGCGCTCGCAAATGGCACTTCTCGCGATGGCCAAACCAGCACATTGCGGCCAGCACTAAGCACCACGAAGAACTTGCCATTGACGACAACTTAAGTGCTATTTGCGGCTGACAGAAACCCATCCGGCGACCTGCCGGCAACCGAAACCGGCATCGCCTTCGGTAATGGATGGAACTAAGCTTCAGCGTAGTCAGGGAGTTAGACCGCCTGCCCCCTGCTTACGCCAAGCTGTGCCCAAGCCGCCTTGCAGCCAGGCTGAGCATCAGACGCGTTGTCCCGGTGAAGATCATGCTGATACCTACCAGTGTCCCTATCACCCACAGCGAACTCGAAGGCCATTGTCGCCAGACGAGCACGCCAAGGATCAGTGTGACAATGCCATCGAACAGGATCCACCCCGAGCCTGCAGCATGGCGACTCTGAAAGTAAGCCACCAGATCTATTACTCCCTCGACAACGAAGAAGATCGCTAAGGCGAAGGTGAATGCCGCTACCCCCAGCACGGGATGCAGCAAGAAGTACAGCCCGACGATCAGATACAGAATCGCTACCAGTAACTTCCAGAGAATGTGTCCGACGCCGTGCGACTGGAAGGCATGGATGAACTGAAATGCCCCGCTGAAAACAATCAGCCAGGCGATGACGAGGACCACGCCCCATGACGTAGCGAAGGGAAGTGCTATCGCCAGGAAACCGAAGATGATGAGCACGATTGCCCATACGATTGACTTGCCGGAGCCGAGGTTGGAGAGTCCTGCTTGTGCCATGTTCTGAATTCCTCCTTGGGTTAGGAATTGTCGCTGACAGCAATAGGGAATTGGTGAAGAAGAGGCCGGGAGTTGCCGGCCCCTTGCTAATGCTTCGTTCTATGTCCCGGCGATGCCCTTGTTCTGCAACACCCTGACTACGACACGCCGGTTCTCGGCCTGTCCCTCAGCAGTGTTGTCGGGAGCGACCTGATCGGCAGTGCCCATGGCTCCCGGAGCCAGCATATTGGTGAGAGGAATGTTGCCCTGCTGTTCCAGGATATCGATTACGTTGCTCGCGCGCTCCTGGCTCAGTTTCTGGTTCAGCGCCGCCGAGCCTACCTTCGACGCATATCCTTGCACCTGGACCATGTAGCCCTTAACTGTCTGGGCCTTCTTGCACAGGGCCAGCAGCTTTGGCACGTACTGCGGATCTACCTTCACCTGGCCGTTGGCGAAGAACACTTCCACTTCATCCCAGATGTTGTACTCACCCAGCTCGCCAAAGCGCTTGTTGACGGCGGCAACAGCAGCCTTGTTGGCGGCGATCTCCGCTTCGTGCTTCGCCTGCTCCTCCTGCGTCGCCTGGATCTGGGCCTCTTGCGCCTGGAGTTTTGCCTGCTGCTGTGCGATCTCCTGCTGCTGCTGCTGCGTTTGCTGTTCCACCGGAGCTACGCCAGCCTGAATGTCGGTGGCAGTCTGGAGAGCTTTACTGTTGAACTTGACCGTGTCGGCGATAACCTGGTTCTGGGCGTTGTAGCTTCCCTTGACCTGCACCGAGAGTCCGGGTACAAGAGCAGTTACGCCCATCTGCTTCTTGCGCGCGTGGAAAACGCCCGATACGTCCTCCACCTGGGTGTCAGGCGTAAGCACGACGACCACGTTGCCCATGCCCTGAGCCTGAACCGTCATGGTGTTGCCGCTGCGTCCATTGATCACGCCCTGGAGCTGGGCGCTTTGCGCGGCAGCAACGCCGCACAGCAGCAGAACTGCCGCCAGCGACAGGGTTACGATAAATGCGATTCCTGGGAGTTTACTGCTCTTCATGAATTTCTCTCCTTGTTCAGTTAGGCGCCCGCAGGCGCAAGCCTTAGCTTGATTGTTGGGTGAAAATGAGCGCACCGGGCCGGGCGGCCCGCAGGCCTCCGGTCCGCACGCAAGACAGAGATCGGATTGATTCCGGCATTCAACGACCCGTAGATTCTAAGAACAGCCGGTGCTGTGGAATACTGGCAAAACTAACAGCGGGCCCAAATTATTGTACATCCCTGCGCAGCCATTCCACACGGCGTGTGGCATGCGTCGACCGTCAGCCGCTGGACTCTGGATTATTCAGGCGGGTTCCACACTGGTGGATGGGGCACGGGTGGAGCACGCCTTTTCAGGCCTGCAGGTTTGCCTGCATCTCTTGAACAGTACTTTAGCGCCTGAGGTAATGTTTTCCGTACCTCGGCGGCTAAAAGCCAAATTCAGAAGCAACTCTCGAATGCACCGCTGCGGTGCTCCACCCCAAGACCAAATGCAAAAGTGCTGCGGCGCGCGAGCAGCGCACCCTGTACAATTCCTTCCCAGGAGAATCCGACATGACCGGCAGCGAACTGGTAAGTATCTACGAATTCAGCTAAATGGGGTATTTATTTGACTCCAGTAGCCCCTACATGTTGGGGGTGCCGGATTTGGTTCCAGGTACCGCCGACCAAACCTTTGTAGGGCGCCGGTTCGACAGCGACGGCCTGTTGAAGCAGG
>Ga0181532_10004499_pt1 | contig 12161 bp, 9 predicted proteins | sample PEATcosm2014_Bin_33_FD_119768 | JGI IMG/M metagenome (GOLD analysis project Ga0181532, IMG submission 119768) | Peatland microbial communities from MTU Mesocosm Facility, Houghton, MI, USA - PEATcosm2014_Bin11_30_metaG | ecosystem: Environmental > Terrestrial > Soil > Wetlands > Peat | place...
GCGCCGAAGGGGCAACCTCCCCGGAACCTCTCAGGCATCAGGGACCGGGCGGCCTAAGCATCTCTGGAATCCGCGCGGGCGGATGACAGAGGGGGAGTCCGCACACCGCGCTAGCGGCCCAACGACGGTCCGCCCGGAGGCTCCCATGAACTTCGCTGCACGCCATATCGGACCATCCCCCGCCCAGCAAGAGCACATGCTCGCCGCGATCGGCTACGGCTCGCTTGATGAGCTCACCAGCGCTGCGCTGCCGCCCGGCCTGGCCGCGAACCGGGAGCTGAGCCTGCCTGCGCCGCTGGCCGAAGACGAGGTGCTGGCCGAGCTGCGCCGCCTGGCGGCCAAGAACCATCCGATCATCTCGATGATCGGCCTGGGCTATTACGGCACCATCACCCCGGCGGTGATCCGCAGGAATGTGCTGGAGAACCCGGCCTGGTACACGGCGTATACGCCGTACCAGCCGGAGATCTCGCAGGGCCGGCTCGAGGCGCTGCTGAACTTCCAGACGATGATCGAGGACCTGACCGCACTGCCGGTCGCGGGCGCGTCGATGCTGGACGAGGCGATCGCCGCCGCGGAGGCGATGACGCTCAGCAGGCGGGCGCGGGGCCAGGGCCGGATCTTCCTGGCCGACTCCGGCTGCCTGCCGCAGACCCTGGCCGTGCTGGCCACCCGGGCCGCGCCGCTGGGCATCGAGCTGGTCACCGCGGAGGTCAGCCCGGAGGTCATCGCCGCCCAGCCGGCCGGCGAGCTGTTCGGTGTGCTGCTGCCCTATCCGGCCGCCAGCGGGGCCGTCCGCGACCTGGCGCCAGCCATCGAGGCCGCTCAGGCCGGCGGCGCGCTGGTCACGGTCGCGGCCGACCTGCTCGCGCTGACCCTGCTCACGCCGCCCGGCGAGCTCGGCGCGGACATCGCGATCGGCACCACGCAGCGGTTCGGCGTGCCGATGGGCTTCGGCGGCCCGCACGCGGCCTACATCTGCGTGCGGGACGCGCTCAAGCGGCAGCTGCCAGGCCGGCTGGTCGGCGTCTCGGTGGACGCCGATGGCCAGCCCGCTTACCGGCTCGCGCTGCAGGCTCGCGAGCAGCACATCCGCCGGGAGAAGGCGACCAGCAACATCTGCACCGCGCAGGTGCTGCTGGCGGTCATCGCCGCGATGTACGCGTCCTATCACGGGCCCGATGGGCTGACCGCGATCGCGCGCCAGGTGCACCGCAAGGCGGCCATCCTCGCCGCGACGCTGAAAGAACAAGGCTTCGAAACGGATGTCACCGAGTTCTTCGACACCGTCCGGGTGATCATTCCCGGTGGTGCCCGGGCGGCCGTCGAGCGGGCTGCCGCGGCCGGGTTCAATCTCTACCCGGCGGCCGCCGACGTCGTGCAGATCGCCTGCGACGAGACGACGACCGACGCGCAGCTGCGGGTGGTGGCCAGCGCGCTGGCGGACCGGCCGGCCGAGCTGGCCGCAGCCGCGCCGGACGCGCTGCCGCCCGGACTAATCCGCACCAGCCAGTTCCTGACCCACCCGGCGTTCCACACCTACCGCAACGAGACCGCGATGCTGCGGTACCTGCGCCGCCTCGCCGACCGCGACCTGGCCCTGGACCGCTCGATGATCCCGCTGGGCTCGTGCACCATGAAGCTGAACGCGGCGGCCGAGATGGAGCCCATCACCTGGCCGGAGTTCGCCAACCTGCATCCGTTCGCCCCAGCTGGCCAGGCGCAGGGCTACCTGGAGCTGATCGCGGGCCTGGAGCAGGCGCTGGCCGAGATCACCGGGTATGACGCGGTGACGGTACAGCCCAACGCCGGCTCGCAAGGCGAGCTGACCGGCCTGCTGGCGATCCGCGGCTACCACCGGGCCCAGGGCGAGCCGGACCGGGATGTCTGCCTGATCCCCGAGTCGGCGCACGGCACCAACGCGGCCAGCGCGGTGCTGGCCGGGCTGCGGGTGGTGGTGGTGAAGTGCGGCTCGGACGGTGCCATCGATTTGGGTGACCTGCACGGGAAGCTCGAGACCCACGCGGGGTCAGTCGCGGCGATCATGCTCACCTACCCGTCCACCAACGGGGTGTTCGAGGAGACGCTGGCCGACGTCTGCGACCGGGTGCACGCCGCGGGCGGTCAGGTCTACGTGGACGGCGCCAACCTGAACGCGCTGGTCGGCCTGGCCAGGCCGGGCTGGTTCGGCTCGGATGTGTCGCACCTGAACCTGCACAAGACGTTCTGCATCCCGCACGGCGGTGGCGGGCCCGGCGTGGGCCCGGTCGGGGTCCGCGAACATCTCATCCCGTTCCTGCCCGGCCATCAGGTGCTCGACGGCCCCGCGCTGGCCAGCGCCGTACCTGGCACCGCACACGGCGGCCCGGTGGCGGCCGCGCCGTACGGATCCGCAGGGATCCTGCCGATCTCCTGGGCCTACCTGCGGCTGATGGGCCCGGCGGGGCTGCGCCAGGCGACCGGGGTGGCGATCCTGAATGCCAACTACGTGGCCAGGCGGCTCGACCCGCACTTCCCGGTGCTGTACACCGGCCGCGGCGGGCTCGTGGCGCACGAGTGCATCCTGGACCTGCGGCCGATCACAGCCCAGACCGGGATCACCGCCGAGGATGTCGCGAAGCGGCTGATCGACTACGGCTTCCACGCGCCCACCATGTCGTTCCCGGTGGCGGGGACGCTGATGGTCGAGCCGACCGAGAGCGAGGACCTGGTCGAGCTCGACAGGTTCTGCGACGCGATGATCGCGATCTCGGGCGAGATCGAGAAGGTGGCGGCCGGTGAGTTCGACAGCCAGGACAACCCGCTGAAGAACGCCCCGCACACCGCGTCGATGCTGATCTCCGGTGACTGGAAGCACGGCTACGACCGGGAGCTGGCGGCCTACCCGGCCGCCGGGGACCGGCGGGCCAAGTACTGGCCGCCCGTCCGCAGGATCGACGCCACCTACGGCGACCGGCACCTGGTCTGTGCCTGCCCGCCGCCCGAGGCCTTCGAGACCTGACCGGCGGGGGCTGCCGGTGGACCGGTCAGCGGTTGCGCGGTTCCCAGCTGAAGAACCGCACCGCGACCAGCAGGCCGCCCAGGCCCCAGGCGGCCACGATCAGCACATCGGTCCAGTGGTAGGCGGTGCCGATGAAGCCGGCCTGCATGCCCCGCGCGAAATGCCAGACCGGGAAGATCTTGGCGATCCACAGGATCCAGGCCGGGGAGTTGCTGCCCAGCGGGATGAAGATCCCGGACAGGAACAACAGCGGCAGGATGGTCGCGTTGACGATCGCCGCGGCGGCGTCGCCGTTGGGAATGACGACGGTCATGGCCAGGCCGAGCGCGCAGAACGCCGCGGCCCCGACCACCACCATCACGGCGAACCGCAGCAGCGTCAGCCCGGTCGGGACGGCCGCGCTGTAGAACAGCCGGCCGAACGCGGTGGTGATGATGACCAGCAGGACCGCGATGAGCAGCGCGTGCACGATCCGGGCGGCGAGGTACACGGCGCTCGGCAGCGGGGTGCCGTCGATCCGCTTCAGGACGCCGGTGTCGCGCTGGAAGGACACGCTGATCGCGATGTTGGTGAAGCAGGCGGAGATCACCGCGAACGACGCCATCGCGGCCACGTAGTAGGTGGACGTGTTGACCACCCGGGTACCGATACGCACCGTGAAGTGGCCGAGCAGCGCGGTGAAGATCACCAGGAACATCAGCGGGAACGCGAAGGTGAAGAAGGCCGACTCCGGATTCCGCCAGAACGCCTTGTTGACGTAGCGGACCTGGGAGGCGGTCAGCGCCGGAGCGTTCACTCGGCACCCACGCCGTCCTGCGGCTCGCCGCGGCGGGCCCGCTTCGCCCGGCGATCGCCGGGCCGCTGGCCGTCAGGATCCTCGGCGGCCTGAGCACCGGTCAGCGCGAGGTAGACATCCTCCAGGGAGGGCCGGATGATCTCGAGGGTGTCCAGGCTGATGCTCTGGCTGATCGCCCAGCCGGAGAGCTGGCTCAGGGCCTGGGCCAGATCGCCGGGCGTGAACTCGGTGCGCCCGTCGGCGTCCGGCGGGCCGCCCAGGCCGGCCGGCGGCGCGGTTCCGACGGGCAGCTGGTACCGGACCCGGGGCTGGGCCCGCTCCCGGCCGCCGAGGGTGGCCGGAGGTCCTTCGGCCACGATGCGCCCGGCGGCGATCACGGCCACCCGGTCCGCCAGGTACTGCGCCTCGTCCATGTAGTGGGTAGTGAGCAGGACCGTCTTGCCGAGGACCGCGAGGTTCTTGACGACCTCCCACGCCTCGCGGCGGGCGGACGGGTCGAAGCCGGTGGTCGGCTCGTCGAGGAAGAGCAGGTCGGGATTGCCGACCAGGGCGATCGCGACGTCGAGGCGGCGCTGCTGGCCGCCGGAGAGCTTGATCACCCGGGCGTCGCGCTTGTGCTCGAGGCCGACCAGCTCGACGACCTCACCGACCGGTCGCGGCCGCGGGTAGTAACTGGCGTACATCGCGAGGGTTTCGGACACCGTGAGGTAGCGGTCCACCCCGGCGGACTGCAGGACGATCCCGATCCGTCTCTTCAGCCGCTGCCGCTGGCGGCCTGGATCGAAGCCGAGGACGGTGACCGTGCCGCCGTCCCTGGCCCGGTACCCCTCGAGGATCTCGATGGTGGTGGTCTTTCCCGCGCCGTTCGGGCCGAGCAGCGCGAAGATCTCGCCGGCCGGGATCCGCAGGTCGATGCCGCGCACCGCGAGCACGTCGCCGTACGCCTTGGTCAGGCCGTTGACCTGCACGGCGACCGGGCCTGCGGGGTCGGTCGCCGCCCCTGGTGCTGCCGCCATGCCATCCTCCGTCAGGTCGGGCAGTCAGTCACGCTGGCCGCAGGCAGGCTATCGTGTCACCCGGCCGGAGGCGAGGTCAGCGGCTGGCCACTATCGGACGCGTACGGCCCGGTGACAGGAGGAGCGATGCAGGTACTCAGGGGCGCCGGGACATTCAGCCCGGCACCGGACGGGGCCACGACGCATTGGGTCGAGCAGCTGCGGGTCCCTGACCTGTCGGTCGGCACCTACTCGATCGCCCGCGGGGGCCTCGACGGCCAGGTCCCGCACACCGAGGACGAGATCTACGTGGTCACCGCCGGGCACGCCTGGCTGCAGGCGGGCGGCGGGAGCGCCGAGGTCGGCCCCGGATCGGTCATCTACGTGCCGGCCGCCGAGGTGCACAGGTTCACTGACGTCACCGAGGATTTCGCCGCGATCGTGGTGTTCGCGCCGGCCGAGGAATCCCGCGCGGGCCTCGGCTAGCCCGCATCGCCGTGGCGGGCCGGGATGGTGCGCCCCTTCCACTCGCCGCCGCGGCCCCGATGATGCCGTCGCGCGGAGTCGACGGTCATCCCCGCGTACATGACCGCGATCAACGGCAGCGACGGGGCCCGCAGCGGCGACAGCCGGTAGAGCCGCAGCATGGGCAGGTAGGTGACGGACATGATGGCCCAGCCGGCCAGGCCCGCCACCGCGAGCCAGCCGGCCGCGCCGACGCCGGCCGCCAGGCCGGCCAGCCCGGCGACCGCGGCGGCCGGCGGCAGCAGGTAGAGCCACAGCAGCCCGGCGACCGTCCCGGCCAGCGCCGCCGGTGAGTAGCGCAGCTGGGTGTAGGCGCTCCTGGCCACCATGTCCCACAACTGCGCCAGCCGCGGGTACGGTCGCTGGCTCCTGATGGCGGTCGTCAGACCGAGCCAGCAGCGACTGCCCGCCGCCGCGCCCTTCAGCAGTCCGCCCAGCGCGACATCGTCGATCCGGGCGCCGCGGATCCGGTCCAGGCCGCCGGCCGCCTCCAGGGCCAGGCGCCGCACCAGCATGCAGCCGCCCGCGGCGGCCGCGGTCCGCGCGCCTGGCCTGTTCACCAGGCGGAACGGGTAGAGCATGGCGAAAAAATAGACGAAGGCCGGGACCAGCAGCCGCTCCCAGCCGGTGTCGGCCCGCAGCAGCGCCATCTGCGAGACCAGGATGCGGTCGTCAGCCTCGGCGGCCCGCACCAGGGCCGTGACCGTTTCCGGCCGGTAGCCGATGTCAGCGTCGGTGAACAGGATGTAGTCGGCGTCGGGTGCCGCGCGCAGGCCTTGCGCCATGGCCCAGACCTTGCCTGCCCAGCCCGCCGGCGTCGGGGAGCCGGAGACGATCTGGAGCGGCCGGAGCTGCTCCCGGCCCAGATCGGCGGCCGCCTGCGCCGTGCCGTCGGTGCTGTCGTCGTCCACCAGCACGACGCAGAAGGCCCCCGGATAGTCCTGGGCGAGCAGCCCGGGCAGTGTCTCGGGCAGGATCGCGGCCTCGTTCCTGGCCGGGATGACCGCCGCTACGGCCGGCCAGCGCCATAGGTTCGGCCCGGCCTGGCTGGCCGGCCGGGACCGATCAGCGGAGCCGGGCGGCAGCCGCTGATCGGTGCGCCAGTATCCGCCGCGCGCGGCCAGCAGATACACCCAGGCGACTGCGGCGAGCACGCAGGCGGCGATGGCATAAGGCACCCGGCTACCCTGGCACACCGGCGCGGCCTGGCCAGTGTCGGCGGCGGGTCGCGCGCAGCGGCCGGGGCGGCGGGTCGGCGCAGCGGCCAGGGCGGCGGGTCGCGGGCAACGGCCAGCGCGGCGGGCCAATGGCGGTCGGGCGGCGGGCGCGCGTGGCCGAGTCTGCATAGAGTTACTGCGTGGCAGATCCGGCGAGCTACCGACCGTCCCCGGGCTCGATTCCCGAGTCGCCGGGCGTCTACAGGTTCCGCGATGAGCGCCGCCGGGTGATCTACGTAGGGAAAGCCAAGAACCTGCGGTCCAGGCTCAACTCCTACTTCGCCGACTTCGCCGGGCTGCATCCGCGCACCCAGTCGATGCTGCGCGCCGCGGCGGGCGTGGACTGGACGGTGGTCACCACCGAGGTCGAGGCGCTGCAGCTGGAGTACTCCTGGATCAAGGAGTTCGACCCCAGGTTCAACGTCAGGTACCGGGATGACAAGAGCTATCCCTACCTCGCCGTGACCATGGACGAGGAATACCCGCGCGTGATGGTCATGCGGGGCGCCAGACGGCGCGGGGTCAGGTACTTCGGCCCGTACTCGCATGCCTGGGCGATCAGGGACACGGTGGACACGCTGCTGCGGGTCTTCCCGGTCCGGACCTGCTCGGCGGGCGTGTTCAAGCGGTCCGGCCAGATCGGCCGGCCGTGCCTGCTCGGCTACATCGGCAAGTGCTCGGCGCCGTGCGTCGGCCGGGTGGGCGCCGCCGAGCACCGCGAGCTGGCCGAGGAGTTCTGCGACTTCATGGCCGGCCAGACCGGCAAGTTCACCAGGCGGCTCGAGGCGGAAATGCGCCGGGCGGCGGCGGCGCAGGAGTACGAGCGGGCCGCGCGCCTTCGCGATGACATCCAGGCGCTGCACCGGGCCCTGGAGAAGCAGGCGGTCGTGCTGGGCGATGGCACCGACTGCGACGTTATCGCGCTCGCCGAGGACCAGCTGGAGGCGGCCGTTCAGGTGTTCTATGTCCGCGGCGGCCGGGTGCGCGGGCAGCGCGGGTGGGTGGTCGACAAGGTGGAGGACATCGCCACCGGAAATCTGGTCGAGCACTTCCTCGGCCAGGTCTATGGTGACGACCCGGTGGCGGGCGAGCTGGCCACGGCGGGCCGGGGCGAGGGCGCGCCGCGGCGGGCGACCGGGCGCGCCGACTCGGCGGGCCTGTCCGGCGCCATCCCGCGCGAGGTCCTGGTGCCGGTGCTGCCGCCCGGCACCACGGCCGTCGAGGAGTGGCTGGCGGCCAGGCGCGGGGGCCGGGTGAGCCTGCGAGTTCCGCGGCGCGGCGACAAGAAGGCGCTGCTGGAGACCGTGGCGAGGAACGCGGCGGAGTCCTTGGTGCAGCATAAGACCAGGCGCGCCAGCGACCTGACCACGCGCAGCCGGGCGATGGCCGAGATCCAGGAGGCGCTCGGGCTCGACGACGCGCCGCTGCGGATCGAGTGCTACGACGTGTCGAACCTGCAGGGCACGCACGTCGTCGCATCCATGATCGTTTTTGAGGACGGGCTACCGCGCAAGTCCGAGTACCGCAGGTTCAGCATTCACGGCCTGGACGGCACCGACGACGTGGCCTCCATCCACGAGGTCATCTTCCGCAGGTTCCGCCGCTACCTGGAGGAACTCCAGGTCACTGGGGAGCTGGACGCGCTCGGCGAGGAGCCGGACGGCGGCGGCCAGCCGTCCGGGCGGCCGCGGAAGTTCGCTTACCCGCCCAACCTGGTCGTCATCGACGGCGGCCCGGCCCAGGTCGCCGCCGCGGTGCGGGCCCTGGACGAGCTGGGGATTGTCGACGTCGCGGTCTGCGGCCTGGCCAAGCGGCTCGAGGAGGTCTGGCTGCCCGGCGAGGACGGCCCGGTGATCATGCCGCGGACCAGCGAGGGCCTGTACCTGCTGCAGCGGGTCAGGGACTAGGCACACAGGTTCGCGATCACTTATCACCGCAAGAAACGATCCGCGGCCCTCACCACCAGTGAGCTCGACACCGTCCCTGGCCTGGGCCCGGCCCGCCGCGCGACCCTGCTCCGGCATTTCGGCTCGGTCCGCAGGATCAGCGCGGCTACGGTAACCGAGATCGCCGGACTGCCCGGCATCGGGCCGAGGATCGCCGAGGCGGTGCTCGGCGCGCTCGGGACGGCCCCGGGCGACCGCGGCAGCGACGACGGCAGCGGCCCGCAGGCCGAGGCGGAACAGGTCGGACAGAGCACGGGGGGACGCACGCCATGACACCGGAGAAGGCCGGGCCAGAGATCGTGATCATCACCGGGATGTCCGGCGCTGGCCGGAGCACCGCGGCGAAGTCACTGGAGGACCTCGACTGGTTCGTCGCCGACAACCTGCCGCCTGACCTGCTGCCGACCATGGTGGACCTGGCCAGGCGGGCCCGCGGGGCGGTCCCGAGGCTGGCGGCCGTGGTCGATGTCCGCAGCCGCGCGTTCTCCACCGACCTGAAGTCGGTCATCAGCGACCTGGAGGCCAGGGGCATCCGGCCGTACGTGGTTTTCCTTGAGGCCAGCGATGACACTCTGGTTCGCAGGTTCGAGAGTGTCCGGCGGCCGCATCCGCTGCAGGAGGGCGGCCGGGTGGTCGACGGTATCGCCGCCGAGCGGGAACTCCTGCAGCCGGTCCGGGGCCAGGCCGACCTGGTGCTCGACAGCTCCGACCTCAACGTGCACGAGCTGCGGGGCAGGATGCGGGACGCGTTCGGCGGCGACGCTGACACCGCCCTGCGGGTGAACGTGGTCTCGTTCGGCTTCAAGTACGGCCTGCCCGTCGACGCGGACCTGGTCGCCGACTGCAGGTTCCTGCCTAATCCGCACTGGGTGCCCGAGCTCGCCCCGCTGACCGGCCAGGACAGCCCCGTCCGCGAATATGTCCTCAGCCAGCCGGGCGCGGCGGAGTTCCTGTCCGCTTACGTGGAGGCGGTGCGGGTCACCCTGAGCGGTTACCAGAACGCCGGCAAGCATTTCGTCGTGCTCGCGGTGGGCTGCACCGGCGGCAAGCACCGCAGCGTCGTGATCTCCGAGGAGATCGCGGCCCGGCTGGCCGGAACGTGGCCTGGCATCCAGGTGACCCACCGCGACCTCGGGCGGGAGTGATGGCCATGCTGCCAGAGCGGGCTGGCCCGCAGCCCGGGCGGCGGGCCGCGATCCCGCCCGCCAGGCCAGTGAACCGCAGGGTGGTGGCGCTCGGCGGCGGTCACGGGCTGTTCGCGTCGCTGTCGGCGCTGCGGCGGGTGACCCGCCAGCTCACCGCCGTCGTGACGGTAGCCGACGACGGCGGCTCGAGCGGGAAGCTCCGCCGCCAGTTCGGCGTGCTGCCGCCCGGCGACCTGAGAATGGCGCTCGCCGCGCTGTGCGGGGACGACGCGTGGGGAACCACCTGGAGCCGGGTCGTGCAGCACCGCTTCACCGGCACCGAGGAGCTGGGCGGCCATGCCGTGGGCAACCTGCTCATCGTCGCACTCTGGGAGCTGCTCGGCGGTGACACCGTGGAGGGCCTGGACTGGGTGGGCCGGCTGCTGGGCGCGCACGGCCGGGTGCTGCCCATGGCCTCGGTGCCGCTCGACCTGATGGCCGAGGTCGAGGGCGCGGATCCGGCCCGGCCCGATGACATCACCATGGTTAGGGGCCAGGTCGCCTGCGCGACGACGCCTGGACGGGTACGGTCGGTGTCATTGGTTCCCGCAGACCCGCCCGCATGTCCGCAGGCCGTGACCGCGGTCGGGGCCGCGGACTGGGTGGTGCTCGGGCCTGGCTCGTGGTTCACCAGCGTGCTTCCGCACCTGCTGGTGCCACAGCTGGCGGAAGCCCTGGTGACCACCCGGGCACGCCGGCTGGTGGCGCTGAACCTGGCGCCGCAGCCAGGGGAGACCGAGGGGTTCTCTCCGCAGACGCACCTGGAGGTGCTTGCCGACCATGCTCCGGGGCTGACGATCGACGTCGTGCTCGCCGATCGCGCCGCGGTCAGCGCGGCAGCCGCCGAGCTGGAAAAGGCCGCGGGCCTGCTCGGCGGGCGGCTAGTGCTCGCCGACCTGGCGGTGGGGGATGGATCGCCCCGCCACGATCCGCGGCGGCTGGCAGGCGCGTTCGCGCAGATCTTCGAGGGGGAGTAAACCGATGGCGATGACCGGCCTGGTCAAAGATGAGCTCAGCCGCGTCACCATTCTCAAACCATGCTGCCGGAAGGCCGAGGTGTCGACGCTGCTGCGGTTTGCCGGCGGCCTGCACCTGGCGGCCGGGCGCATCGTGGTCGAGGCCGAGCTCGACACCGGGGCGGCGGCGCGCCGGCTCCGCAAGGACGTGGCCGAGGTCTTCGGCCATTCCTCGGAGCTGATCGTGCTGGCACCGAGCGGGCTCCGCAAGGGCAACAGGTACGTGGTGCGGGTGCATAAGGACGGCGCGAGCCTGGCCAGGCAGACCGGGCTGGTCGACAGCAACGGCCGGCCGGTGCGCGGGCTGCCCAAGCAGGTGGTCGCAGGTACCGCGTGCGACTGCGAGTCCGCCTGGCGCGGTGCCTTCCTCGCACATGGCTCGCTGACCGAGCCTGGCCGGTCGATGTCCCTGGAGGTCACCTGCCCGGGGCCGGAAGCGGCGCTGGCCATGGTGGGCGCGGCGCGACGGCTGAAGATTCAGGCCCGGGCCCGCGAGATCCGCGGCGTCGACCGGGTGGTGGTGAAGGACGGCGACGCCATCAGCGCCCTGCTGACCAGGCTGGGCGCGCACGACAGCGTGCTGGCCTGGGAGGAGCGGCGGATGCGCCGCGAGGTGCGGGCGACCGCCAACCGGCTGGCCAACTTCGACGACGCCAACCTGCGCCGGAGCGCGCGGGCCGCGGTCGCCGCCGGAGCCCGGGTGGAACGGGCCCTGGAGATCCTGGGCGCCGAGGCGCCCGAGCACCTGATCGTGGCGGGCGAACTGCGGATCAAGCACCGCCAGGCCAGCCTGGAGGAACTCGGTCAGCTAGCTGAGCCGCCGCTGACCAAGGACGCGATCGCCGGCCGGATCCGGCGGCTGCTGGCCCTGGCCGACAAGCGGGCGGCTGAGACCGGCGTACCGGGCACGGACGCGCATCTGACCGCCGACATGCTCATACCCTGACGGTGAGAGCGGGCCCGGCGGCAAGGTTCGGGTAAGCCGCGGCCGGTGTAGGGTTCGGTCGGGCCTGAGCGACAGGATAAAGGAGCGCGGCAGTGACTGTGCGGGTAGGTATCAATGGATTTGGCCGGATTGGCCGTAACTTCTGGCGATCCGTCAACGCGGGAGCGGGGGCTTCGGCGGGAATTGAGATCGTCGCGGCCAATGACCTGACCGATGCCAGGACGCTCGCGCACCTGCTGAAATATGACACCGTGCTCGGCACGCTCGAGCAGGACGTGACCGTCGACGGCGACGCGATCCGAGCGGGGGACAGCCGGATCCTGGTGCTTGCCGAGCGGGATCCCGCCGCGCTGCCGTGGGCTGATCTGGGCGTGGATGTGGTGATCGAGTCCACCGGGCGGTTCACCTCGGCGCCGGACGCGCGCAAGCACCTCGAGGCCGGCGCGAAGAAGGTCATCATCTCGGCGCCGGCCAAGGGTGAGGACCTCACGATCGTGATGGGCGTCAACGACGACGCCTACGACGCGGCCAGGCA
>Ga0181532_10004500_pt1 | contig 12160 bp, 6 predicted proteins | sample PEATcosm2014_Bin_33_FD_119768 | JGI IMG/M metagenome (GOLD analysis project Ga0181532, IMG submission 119768) | Peatland microbial communities from MTU Mesocosm Facility, Houghton, MI, USA - PEATcosm2014_Bin11_30_metaG | ecosystem: Environmental > Terrestrial > Soil > Wetlands > Peat | place...
CCAAACTCTTGTTCGGCACCATTGGTCGCAGGTGGAGGCGACGGGCGATTTCGGGACGCAACGGCATACACAATTGGCCGCGTCCTTCGGAAATCATGAAGTGCACCGTCTCCGCCGTCACTTTTTCCGCTGCGACGACGAAATCCCCTTCGTTTTCGCGTTCTTCCGCGTCCGCGACGATGATCATACGGCCATTTGCCAACGCCTCAACTGCCTCTTCCACACGCGAAAATCCCGACATCTCCGCTGCTTCCTTCCCGCTGTTGATCTTTGATGATGATGTGACGAGCGTTGCGGCAGGCCGCGGCGACGATCGGCCGCTTAAGGAGTCCACTCTGCCGAAACGACAACGGAGCCGGATCGTTGCCAGTCATAGAGATGACGGCGGCCGATCAAGGCTCTGCAAGATTGGAAATCGCTGGGTCAGATAAGCCTAGTACACGATTTGAGGGCCGTCAAAAGGCGATTCGAAAAAATCTAAAGATTTCGCCGTGTTGCAAATTTGACTCGCGGTTGGAGTGAAATAAGCTTTCGTGCCATTTTTCCGGACGGGCCTTCGAAAGGCTCGAAATTCCGCGAGCATCCCGCATGGGCGGCATCGGGCGAGGGTCGCTTCTTACATCACTTCAATTGGCAGAGCTATAGTTTGGAGTCGGAACGTGAGCACACAAATCATTGAGGTACCTATGGCAGCGGCTGCGTCCCCCGCGGACGATCCGCGCGAACACGACATCGACGATCCGGCGGTCGCCACGGCCTTCTTGCCGTCGCCCGAGGCGATGGAGGAAGAAATCGCCACGGTATTGGCAATCAAGTTGAGCGACGATCTGCATCCCTGGGTAGACGGGTACGCGCAAGTTGGCCACCGCAATTCCTTTTTATGGAACTGGTGCCGCCGCGGTGTTGAAGTGACGATGCTGTCGTGCGTCGACCCGGCCTTGCGCGACGCCGTGTGCAACGCGCGGGTCCTGGGAATTATGCTCGACGTCCTGTTGGACGATATCGCCGACCACCAAAAGGATCTCGCCTTCCTGGAACAGCTCTTGGGCGTCATGGAAACCGGTACTGTCGTGACGGACGAGTCGTTCGCGCCTCATCAGCGAGCGTACGGCCGTTTCACGATCGACGTTTGGAACGAGATCCAGCGGCGCATCCGCCTGTTTCCGCGCCATGATGAATTCGCGGAACTGCTCCGCTTCGACTACCGACAACTCTTCAATGTGATGCGCTACTCCAGACTGCTGAACCAGTATCCGGAGATGTTCAACCTGGTCGAGCACGATCTCTATACGCCGCACAACATGCACATGATGATTTCGGCGACCATGGACCTGATGTGCTCGCCGGCATTTGACCGGTCGGAGCTCGCGATCCTCCGCGAGGTCGTGTGGCGCGCGCAATGCATGGGGCGGATCGGGAACCTGGTCACGACCTGGCAGCGCGAGATCGGCGAGAACGACTTCACCAGCGGTGTATTCGCTCGAGCGATCTCCTGCGGCGATTTAACGGTGAGCGATCTCTGGAGCGGCAATCGGACCTACATCGAATCGGTCATCCAGCGGCAACAGCACGAGGAATACTTCCTACGGCGCTGGCAGACTTATCGCCGCGAAATCCTGGCCCTGCGAACGCGGTCCCGCACCGTCAACACCACGGATCTCGTCGCCGGCCTGCAACGCCTGATCTGCCTGCACCTGGGTAGCCGCGGAAAGAAATAAACGCACCGGTCGGGGCGGTCTGAAAACGGCCGACCTTTCTCCGGCGATTCGACATAGGCCAAATTGTGAAGCAGTCGCTGACTGAGAAGTACCTCGAGCGCTTCGGTCATCAGTACATTCTGCTGATGATGATCGTGACGCGCGTGTGCGGCTGCACGGGCGGGCTGTTGGTCGTTTTTTATGCGGTGCTCACGCTCCGCATGCCGCCGAATATTTACTTCCACTTCTGTATTTCGGCCTTTGCCGTCGTCGCCGAATCCTCCACGGCGACCGTGTTCATGGCGCTGTGGGAGTTGCGGCATGTCCGCCGGGTGCTGCGACGCATCCAACAGCACCTGCCGCTCGACCCCGACGAAGCGCGACTAGCGGGGCGCGAGGCCGTTACTTTTGCCGCGCGGCATCACCGGTTCGAATCCTGGTTCGTCCCCGCGAGCACTCTGATTCCGGTGTTGGTCTATCTCGGAGTTTGGCACGGCGCCTCGTCGACCGTGATGTTCAATATCTCGTTCTCGGTGTTCATGGGCATCGCGATGGCGCTGATGTCGACCTTTTTCGCCATTGAACACTGTATGCGACCCGTGATCCGCCGCCTGGTCACGAGCGGCATCGCGATCGACTATCAATCCCTTCCGCAGGGTAATCTTCGTTTTCGACTCGGCTTTTGCTCGCTCTTAATCATCATGACGACGGCCATGATGATCGGGACTCTCGCGCGCCAACGAGCCAGCGATCTCATCCAGGACCAGGATCCCGCAAGACAGAAGGTGGCCGTCGCACAGCTAAAAGCCAATTCGATCTACATCACCGTAGCCGCCGTCATCACCGGCGCCACCTACATGAGCGTGATGGCCGGGTCGTTGACGAAGCGCGTCGACCTGCTGGTGTCGGCCATGGAGCGTGTGGGACGCGGCTTCCTCTCGGAACGGGTGATGCCGACCGGCAACGACGAGGTCGACATCCTCGGCCGTCAATTCAATTCGATGGTGGAGCGGCTCGATCACGACAACCGCACGATCCGCGACCTCAACCAAAACCTCGAAGCCCGCGTCCGTGATCGAACGAAACAGTTGGAGAAGCTCGTGGCGGAGCTCTCCGAGACCCAGAAGCAGCTCACCGACTACAACCGCCAGCTCGACACGGCACGAGTCGAGGCCGAGGCCGCCAATCATGCAAAAAGCGAGTTCCTGGCGAACATTTCGCACGAGCTGCGGACGCCGCTCAACGGCGTGATCGGTATGACCGACCTGTTGTTGGTGACGCCGCTCAATTCACAACAACGGAAATATGTCCAGACGACAAAATTCTCCGGCACGACCTTGTTGGACCTGCTCAACGAAGTCCTCGATTTCTCGAAGATCGAGGCCGGCCGGCTCGAGGTCGAGCAGATCCCGTTCGACCTGCACGAAATGATCGAGCCGGTCATTGAATTGATGGCCCACCGCTGCCGGGAGAAATCGCTCGAGATGGCCTACTTCGTCGATCCCTCCGTTCCGCGGCGGGTGATCGGCGACCCGGGCCGACTCCGGCAGATCATCGCCAATCTCGTGAACAATGCCATCAAGTTCACCGAGCGCGGCAGCGTGATTGTCCGCGTCATCTCGCTCGGCCGCGTCGACCAGACGGCCACGTTGAAAATCGCGGTTGAGGACAGCGGCATCGGAATCCCGGAAAGTCGCTTTGACCGGCTCTTCCACGCCTTCTCGCAAGTCGATGCCTCCACCACGCGGAAATATGGAGGCACCGGGCTCGGACTGGTGATCTGCAAGAAGCTCTGCGAACTGATGGGCGGCCAGATCTCGTTCGAAAGCCAGGTCGGACACGGCTCGACGTTCTGGTTCTCCAGCCCCTTCCAAGTGCCCGAATTGACCGAGCTTCCGCAGAAATGGGAAGAAGTTCAAGGGCTGCGCCTCTTGATCGTCGATGAATGCGATGTGAGCCGATCGATTGCCAGAGATCAAATTACGGGATGGGGACTCGATGTCCAGGCCGTCGCCACCGGTCACGAGGCCATCCAACGGCTCCGCGAGGCCGCGGCCACGCACCAGCCCTACGCCGTCGTGATGTGGGAAGCCGGCGTCTCCGACCTGAGCAAGGAGGACTTTGCAGCGGCCGTCAAGTCAGCTCCCGAGCTCGGCAACGTCGTCCTGATGCTGCTGACGCCGCTGGGCGTCGTTCAGGATCTTCAGCATCTGCGCAAACTCGGTTTCGCCGAATGCGTGACGAAGCCAATCATGCAATCGTCGCTGCTCGAAGCGCTGCAGATCATGACATCCGGCGACTCTTCCGGAAGACCCCAACAGCGCTTGGGGCGAAAAGACGTAGCCCAGGTGGACGCCATTCCGCGGACGGCGCACAAAGGCGCCCGCATTCTCCTGGCCGAGGACAACGAGATCAACCAGCAGGTTGCCCAGGAAGTCCTGTCTTACGCCGGCTACCAATGTGACACCGTAAACGACGGCAAGCAGGCCGTCGAGGCCGTCAAGGCCACGCATTACGACGTTGTGCTCATGGATTGTCAGATGCCGGAGATGGACGGATTTGAAGCGACCCGGCACATCCGCGACCGCGAGCGGATCATGGTGCAGGACGCGAGTCCCATTCCCATCATCGCTCTGACGGCCAATGCCTTCAAAGGCGAGCAGGAGCGGTGCCTGGCCGCCGGAATGACCGATTATTTGAGCAAGCCGTTCGATCCCATGAAGCTTGTCCGCACCATCGAAGGCTATCTGGATCGGGCAAAACAGTCCGAAGTGGTTCCACAGCTCGGTCCCGTTTCTCGCGAGACGACCGCCGCAGAGGTTTTGAATTTAATAGCGGCGAAGACGGAGCCGCGGTTTGCAGAAGTTCGAGAACACGACGCCCTAACGGCTGTTGTCGATTTCGAGTCCTTGTTGAAACGGTGTTTGGGCAACCGTGACCTGCCCAAGAAACTGCTTGCAAAATTTCATGCGCGTTTGCCGGAGGAGCTCAACCAGATCGCCTCGGCGGTCACCGCCGGCGATAGCGCCCTCGTGGCGTCGCTGGCCCACCGGCTCAAAGGAGCGGCCGCCAACCTTTCGGCCGAGCCTTTGCGCGAGGTGGCTGCGAAGCTCGAGGAGCTCGGCCGCGGCGGCGACCTGCAGGATGCAGAGGCCTGGGTCGCACAACTCAATTCCGAAGGCGGTCGGTTCCTGCGAGACGTGCTCCAACAGTCCGCCGACAAGTCCGCTGAATGGCAGAACGCGGGCGTGGCTCGAGAAACATCTTTTGGAGAGATCCAATGCGTGTCCTGATCGTCGATGATGATGAAATTGCGCGAGATCTTCTGAGCGAAGCCCTCACCGGCGCCGGCTACGAAGTCAGCGCCGCGAAGAATGGGCGCGAGGCGCTCGAGATCCTGCGGACCGGCGTCTTTCGCCTGGTGATCTCCGACTGGGAAATGCCCGAGATGAACGGGCTCGAGCTGTGCCGCCGGATACGCGAGCGGCATTTCTCGAGCTACGTCTACCTCATTCTCGTCACCTCTCGCGACGGGACCGACAACGTCGTGGAAGGGCTCAATGCCGGCGCGGATGACTTTATCAGTAAACCGTTTCATCCGGCCGAACTGTGCGTTCGCGTGCGTTCGGGTGTGCGGTTGCTGTCGCTGGAAAGTCGCAATCTCACCATCTTTACGCTTGCCAAGCTGGCCGAGTCGCGAAGTGCCGAAACCGGCGCGCATCTGGAACGGATGCGGGAATACTGCCGCGTACTGGCCGAGCGTCTTTCCCACAAGGAAAAGTTTAGCGGCACGATCGACGCCGACTATGTGCACCTGATCTACCTGACCAGCCCCCTGCATGACATCGGGAAGGTAGGGATTCAGGACAGCGTTCTCCTGAAAGGGGGACCGCTGACCGATAAAGAATTCGAGATCATGAAGTCGCACGTCCGCATCGGCGCGGAGACGCTCCAAGCGGCGGCGCGTTATCAGCCCGACGCCGAATTCCTCCGCATGGCGCACGAGATTGCGCTGACCCATCACGAGTGGTACGACGGCAGCGGATATCCGCAGGGTCTTGTCCGGGAAGAGATCCCGTTGTGCGGTCGAATTGTGGCGTTGGCGGATGTCTATGACGCGCTCACCGCGAAACGCGTGTACAAGAACGCGTTCACACATGACGTCGCAAAATCGGTGATCCTCGAGGAGAGCGGCGTCCACTTCGATCCGGATATCGTCGACGCCTTCCTCGAATCCGAACAAGAGTTCATCGACATTCAAAGACGGTTCGCCGACGCGGCGGCCGCCGACCTGAACGGCTTCGAGGTCATCCAAAGCAATCGCGCTCTGCAGACTGCAAGCACGGAGTCATCGCACGAGGAATGAGTCCTATGAGAATTCTCCTGGCCAATCCCCACGGCTTTTGCGCCGGCGTGGTCATGGCAATCCGTACCTTGGACCGCGCACTGGAGCTCTATGGTCCCCCGCTCTACGTCTATCACGAGATTGTGCATAACAATCATGTCGTCGAGAGCTTTCGCCGGCGCGGTGTGATCTTTGTCGATGCCATCGGTGAAGTTCCCGAGGGCGGCCGGCTGATTTATAGCGCGCACGGAGTCGGTCCACAGGTCCGCGAGCAGGCGGCCCTACGGAGCCTGAGAACCATCGACGCCACCTGCCCCCTTGTCTCCAAGGTCCACCTGGAGGCGATCCGCTTCGCGGCGGACGGACGCACCGTCATCCTCATCGGTCACGCGGGACACGACGAAGCCGTTGGCACGCTGGGGGAAGCTCCCGAGCAGATGAAGCTCGTCGAAAGCGTTTCGGACGTCGACGCGCTCAAGGTCCCCGATCCGGAAAAGGTGGCGTACATTACGCAAACCACGCTCAGCGTCGATGAGGCCAACCACATTATTGACCGGCTCAAAGCGCGGTTTCCGCGGATCACCGGGCCGCCCAAAAAAGACATTTGCTACGCGACCCAGAACCGCCAGGATGCCATCAAAATGTTCCTGCCGGCGGCCGACGTCGTCCTCGTGTTGGGCAGCCGAAACAGCTCCAACAGCAATCGGCTCGCCGAAATCGCACGCGAAGGAGGTCGGCCGGCGTATCTCATCGACCGAGCGGATGAAATCGATCCGACCTGGCTCGAGGGCTGCGAGACCGTCCTCGTCACGGCCGGAGCCAGCGCTCCCGAGGAGGTCGTGGAGGAGTGCGTGGCTTACCTTGTCGACCGTTACGATGCCCGCATCGAGCAAGGGACCGTCCGCGAGGAGCACGCTCAATTTGCGTTGCCCGTCGAGCTCCGGGTCGCGGAAGAGGCCGTTCGTAATGCCAATCCAGTCCAATTGGCTGTTGTCTCACCGCCCGTCAGCGCTCCGTAACCGCTACAACCGTTACGATACCCCCACGGCGCGGAATCGGCTTGGTTGACTGGGATGACCGCGCAACGGCTGCCGGTCGTAGCCTTATTTTCGGCAATAGCGGATCTCCGTTCGGCAACGGACGGAACAGAGTTGCCGCCCGTTCCGATCGTCCGAGTGTTTCACTTTGCGCTGATCGTCCGACCGATATCGGGGAATGTACTGAAGCATGACCCGGCCACAGGGCGCAACAAGTGGATCGATCGGGCCAAAACCAATGAAGCACCATCTCGGGATCTGTCTGCGGGCTTTCGCCGTTTTGTTTCTCTCAGCGCAGCTGGCGCTGGCAGACGGCATTGAGTGCGACAGCATGGAGGCCACTTCCGCGGGACGTGGTGGCACCAACATCGCCCAGGCCGACAACGGCGCCGTGCTGCTGAGCAACCCCGCCGGAATTCTCAACGTCGACGGGGACGGATTGGTTGAGATTGGCGCCAACGGCCTGCTCACCGACCTGCACTACAGCAATCCTCTCAATGACACCACGTCTGCCAAAACCCGACCGATGGCCCTGCCGATGGCCTCGTTCATCGAGAAGACCCCCGACGGCAACTGGGCCTTCGGCCTCGGCGTCTTTGCACCGGCCGGATTCGCCGCGGGTTGGGACCTTAACAACAACGTCGAGGGAAACCAGAGCTATAAATCGTTCGGCGCGCTGATCAAGGTTCTGCCGGCCGTCTCCTATCGCGTCACGGATAACCTCACGGTCGGGGGCACTTTCGGACTCGCGGCCAGCTACGTCGCGCTCGACACGCCGTTTAATATCCAGACGGGTCCCTTGGCCGGCGCGCCCGTCCACATGGAACTGAAAGGAGTCGGCTACGCTCCCACCTGGTCGCTCGGCACGCAGTACAACCTCTCGCCCGTTACGACGGTCGGCCTGGCCTACACGAGCGAAGACCGATTCAATCTCGACGGCCACGTGCATGCGGACGTCTATGGGCTCGCGCCGACCCCCATTCCCACCGAGTTCAATTCCCGGCTGAATATTGTTTGGCCCCAATCGATCGGAGCCGGTATTAAGCATCAATTGACCGAACACCAGCGGCTTTCGGCCGACATCGTCTGGTACGACTGGACGCACGCTTTTCAGGACGCCGGTCTGGAGTTGACCGATTCGACGAACCCCGCCATCACTCATGCGATTGGGCCCAGCTACCACGATTCCATTCCGCTGAACTGGTACGACAGTTTCTCCGTCCGCCTGGGCTACGAATGGTTCTACTCGGAAAACAACGTCTTCCGTGCCGGTTACATTTACAACTCGCCGCAATCGCCCTCGTCGACGCTCACCCCATTAATCCCGGCCATCTTGGAGCACACGTTCACCATCGGCCATGGGACGACCTGGAATCTGTGGCGCCTCGATCTGGCGTATCAGTACTCTTTCGGTCCGGAACGCTCGGTCAACACGAGTGCCCTGACCGGCGGCGACTTCAGCAACAGCACTCTGAGCGCGCAGGCGCACTGGCTCATGGTCAGCCTGACGCGCCAGTTCTGACGCCCATTTGCGACGACCGGCACGATTGCGAATTCTCCACAATCGTTGCAGGTCGCAGGCTTCGCGCAGGCGGCCGCCGGTCCGGTTACCGAGATTCAATCGGGAGGCGAGTCCGGCTGCTTGATTCGCTCGATTCGGGATGTAGTTTCTTAGTATGGAACGACTCAACTATGATGCGGGAATGACGAGTTCCCGCTTTTTCGTTTCGAATGCGATGAGCCATGTCCGCGCCTGAGTCCGCCGGCCATTCACCTCTCCTCCCGGTCGCGCAAGCGAAGCGCAACTCCCGCCGGATCACTGCGGGTTACGCGGCAATGATCCTCGTGACGGCGGGGCTGTTTCTCGTGATCCGCGGATATGGTGAAACGCTCGTGGCGCCGCCGGCCAACGCAGCCGGGGCGCTCTCAGAGCCACCCTCCGCCGGGTTCGATCCCCTGCCCCGCGTCCTCTTCGCCCTGGCGGCCGTGATTGTGGCGGGCCAGTTCGTGGGGCGGCTGTTCGCCTATCTGGGCCAGCCGGCCGTGATTGGAGCGGTCGTCGCCGGCATTCTCTTGGGCCCCTCGCTGCTCGGACAACGGACCTCGTCCCTCATTCTTCCGCCCGAGATTGCCCCCTACTTACGGGTGATCGCACAACTCGGCGTGATCCTGTACATGTTTCTGGTAGGACTCGAATTGAATGCCGGACTCATCAAAGGCCGCGCCCATGCGATGGTGGCGACTTCGCACGCGAGCATTCTCCTCCCTTTCCTCCTCGGCTCGGTCCTCGCCCTGGCTTTGTATCCCCGACTTTCCAGCCGCGATGTTCCGTTCACCAGCTTCGTGCTGTTTCTCGCCGTCGCCATGTCGATCACCGCATTCCCCGTGTTGGCGCGGATCCTGACGGACCGCGGCATGAGCCGCACCGAATTGGGAGTCGTCGCGCTCAGTTGTGCCGCTACGGACGACGTGACCGCCTGGTGCCTGCTCGCGTTCGTCGTGGGCGTCGCAAAGGCACAAGCGGGGGCGGGCATTGCCGTTGCCGCTGGAACGCTGGCGTACATCGCGACGATGGTGCTCGTCGTCCGTCCGCTGGCCGCCCGACTCGTCGTGCGGTGCCAGGGAGAGCAGGTTCCGCGAGGTGCCGCCGCGCTGACTTTCGTCGCACTGCTTGCGTCGGCGTTGACGACCGACCTCATCGGCATTCACGCCATTTTCGGCGCGTTTCTGCTGGGCGCCGTGATTCCGCACGATAGCGCCTTAGCTCGAAGTTTCACGCGCCAGTTGGAACAAGTGGTCACGGTCCTCTTGTTGCCCGCCTTCTTCGCATTTACGGGCATGCGGACGCGAATTGATCTCGTGTCCGGCTGGGAGGCGTGGTTCATTTGCGGCCTGATCATTCTCGTGGCAACCGTGGGAAAATTCGGCGGCACCTGTGCTGCCGCGCGCCTCACTGGCATGCGCTGGCGCGACGCGGCCGCATTGGGCGCCCTGATGAACACGCGCGGATTGATGGAGTTGATCGTGCTGAACATCGGGCTCGATCTCAAAGTGATCTCGCCTGCTCTGTTTGCAATGATGGTCTTGATGGCAATCGTCACCACAATGGCCACCGGGCCCGCTCTGCAGCTTCTGCTGCCGGCCACACGTGGTTGCAAAACGGCTTGACTGGCATTTCGCTCGCTCGACGACGCCACCGAAACGCCATGCTGTCCGTCCATTTCGTCGCGAATCCTGCTTTGCGAACTCTCGCTAATGGCGACTTTCCCATCTCGCCGGTTTTTCCAGACCCGCCAAAAGCAGTACCTGCCTGGAGGTCATCTTTAGCGAGAGTCGGGAATTCCGTGTTCCTCGCCCGAAACCGTTGGATTGCGGTTGTAAATCCTGCCGAAAAGATCTCCATGGCGCAAACCGCGCCGTCGACAAACGAGGTCCTACGGATGCGGGCGGCTTTGTTGGCGTTGACAATCACGGCATTCGGGCTATCCGGATGCTGCATGCCATACTGTTGTCCGTTAAACTGCCCCCCTTATGACCCGGCTCAATACGGTTGGGGGGTTCGCCACCCGTACTGCGTCACCGAGTCGTGCTTCCGTCTGCCGAAATGCAACCCGGTTTGCCGACCGTGCTACGCGACGCCCCCCTGCCGGCCGTGCTGGAATGCTCCCACCTGTCCGCCGCCTTGCATGCGCCCGGCGATCTATCCACCTGTCATTTATTCCCCTGCCACGTGTACACCGTCTCCCGCCGGGTGCCCCAACGCGCAATTCGCGCCCTGCCGCTGAAAAGCGGCACAAGAAGCAGGGAATCGCATTCATTCCTCGCACCGCAAGAAGGGGCCGGACACAACGATGATGAAAACGGGCGAATCCGCGCATCCGGTACTGCCAGCCGTTTGAGGACGCGCGTTCGTCGGCCGTCTATAATGGTTGACGTATCGGTTTCTCCTCGGAACGCCCGCCATGACCACGCCTCGCGACCCGTCCGCGACCCGCCGCGATTTCTTAACCGGTACGGCGTTGCGGCGGGAAGTTGAGCAGGCCGGCGGCGAAGTGGCCGATGCGCTCCTCGAGACTTCGGCAGCGGACAGAATTCCGCGAGCCGGCCCCACGGTTCGCTTGGAAACGCGGGCCATGGCCTGCACCTTCTCCATTGTCATGAATCCCGGCCCGCCGCGGCAGGTGATGACGGCCTCCGACGCGCTCGACATGATCCATGCCTTGGAAGCGCAGATGACGGTTTACCGGCCGGAGAGCGAGCTTGTGCAGCTTAACCGGCGAGCGGCCGTCGAAGACGTGTCCGTCGAACCGGCTCTGTTCCAACTCCTGCTGTTGGCACAAGAGATCAGCCAGGAGACAGCCGGTGCTTTCGACCCCACGTCCGGCCCGCTGATCGCGCTGTGGCGAACCTGCCGCAGTCAGGGGCGAATCCCGACCAGCGACGAAATTGCCGTGGCCCGCGAATCCACGGGAATGAGCCACGTCCATTTCGATGAGGCGCGGCAGACGGTCCGATTCGACCGGCCCGGGGTGGAGCTCAACCTGGGGGCGATCGGCAAGGGACACGCGGTCGACCGCGCGGCTGCCTTTCTCGTCCAAGAAGGACTCGAGGAATGGCTCTTCCACGGCGGCTACAGCAGCATCCTGGTACGAGGGGACCATTGCGGTTACGGCGGCTGGCCTGTCGGTCTCCGGAATCCCCTGCTGCCGCATGAGAGGTTGGCGACGGTTCTGCTGAAGGACCAATCCCTCTCAACAAGCGGCTCAAACGTACAATTTTTTCGGCATGGTGGGAAGCGTTACGGGCACATTGTCGATCCCCGCACGGGATGGCCGGCCGACCAACTCCTTTCAGTCACCGTGATCGCGCCGACGGCCGCCGTGGCGGACGCTCTTTCCACGGCGTTTTTCGTCGGCGGAGTCGAAAATTCGCTCCAATACTGCGATAATCATGCGGAGATCGGTGCAATTTTCGTACGTCTGCCCAAAAGGGGCCGCACGCTGGAAGTCCTCCTTTGCGGACTCCCGGAAGAGGTGTTGTTTTTCGGGGGGAGCGTAGCGGCGGAGGTTTATCGTCGTGCG
>Ga0181532_10004502_pt1 | contig 12155 bp, 12 predicted proteins | sample PEATcosm2014_Bin_33_FD_119768 | JGI IMG/M metagenome (GOLD analysis project Ga0181532, IMG submission 119768) | Peatland microbial communities from MTU Mesocosm Facility, Houghton, MI, USA - PEATcosm2014_Bin11_30_metaG | ecosystem: Environmental > Terrestrial > Soil > Wetlands > Peat | place...
CCACCGTGAATTGATCCCAGACGCAACAGCAATGGCCGCCAGGATGATGCACAACGTCGAGGCCGCAGGGGAAAAAGTCACCCCGGGAAACATCGCCTGCTACACCCTCTGGCACATCAAATCCGGCAGAAGATAGACCTGCGGCGCAGTGCAGCCGCTACTCCTCCTTGGCGCTGGACTTTTTTCACCCAGCACACAAACTCCGCGCACTGGAACGGTTAGGAATGAACGAGGCCGCCGACATCCTCCGACCCGCAGGGCGCGCCGGGGCAGGTTCCGTACCGGCTGCGTTCTACGAATGCTTCGCCTGCGAGGGCCAGGCTCGCCGGGAGGAAATTCAGGCCCGCCAGCCTCGGCCGTGCCTTCAAGCGAGAACTTCCCTCAGCTAAACCCCCTGGGGAAGGAAAGCAAACTTGCATAAGCGCCTGGCAATCCTCCTGATGTTATCTGCCCTGTTGCCACTTGCGGCGCAGGCGCGGCAGACGGCTGCCGTGACGCACGTTACGGTGATTGACGGCACGGGCGCCAGGCCTAAATCCGACCAGACCGTTCTGGTCACGGGCGAACGGATTGTGGCGGTCGGCAAGTCACGCCGGGTGAAGCTGCCCGAGGGGGCACGGATTGTTGACGGGACCGGGAAGTTCCTCATCCCCGGCCTGTGGGACATGCACGTGCATGGAACCGGCATGATCCCGCACTCCTCCGAATTGTGCATCGCCAACGGCGTGACCGGCGTGCGGGATATGTTCACCCCGATGCCCTATATCGAGGCGGAACGCAAGGCGATCAGGAATGGGAAACCCGGCCCCCGCATCGTGGCCGCCGGACGGCTCGTGGACGGACCAAAGCCCGTTTGGCCCGATTCCGTCTCCGCCAAGAATGCGGCGGAGGGGCGCCGGGCTGTCCACACCGTCGTGCAGGAGGGTTCCGACTTCATCAAGGTCTATTCGCTGCTGCCGCGTGATGCCTATTTCGCCATTGTGGAGGAAGCCAAGCGGCAGGGCATCGTCTTTGCCGGCCATGTCCCTTATGCGGTCAGCGCGGCGGAGGCGTCTGACGCCGGACAGAAGAGCATCGAACACCTGGACGGCATTTTGCTCGCCTGCTCGACGCGCGAAGCCGAGCTGAGGCACTCCGACCTGGCCAGCATCCGCGCCGAAGGCGCCCCCGCCCTGATCAAGACGGAGCTGGAAACCTACGACGAGAAGAAGGCCGACGCCCTCTTCGCCCGCTTCAAACGCAACCGCACCTGGCAGTGTCCCACGTTGACGGTTCTGGACAACATCGCCCATCTGAACGACGGCAGCCTGACCAACGACCTCCGGCTCCGGTATCTCCCGACGGACATGGCAACAGAATGGAATCCGAAGAACGACTTCCGCTTCACCAACGCGCCTGCTGCGCTCTGGCCGGTCATGCAACAGGCCTGCCGCAAACGTCAGGACCTCGTTCGGAAGCTGCGGCACGCCGGCGTGGGCCTTCTGGCGGGCACCGACACCCCCAACCCCTACTGCTTCCCCGGCTTCACCCTGCACGACGAACTGGCGCGGTTGGTCGAATCGGGTCTGACGCCGATGGAGGCGTTGCAGGCGGCGACTCTTAATCCAGCCCGCTATTTCGGCAGGGAGAAGGACCTTGGCTCCATTCAGTTGGGCAAGCTCGCCGACCTGGTTCTGCTGGACGCCGACCCGCTCCGCGACATCCACAATACGACGAAGATCCGCGCCGTCTTTGCCAACGGCCGCCTGTTCGACCGGCCCGCCCTGGACAAACTCCTCAACGACGCCGAAGCCGGCGCCAAGCGCGCAAAGGATGCGAAATAGCCAGCGCTCCAAAAGCCTTTAGCACTTAGCCTTTCCTGCCGTCCGCCGGCATTGGCCTGGGGCGCTGTGGGCATTACTATTCGTTTAGGCTGGACATTCGCCACCAGTCCCGCAAACTCCGGTCACTGGAAAGGTTAGGAATGTACGAGGCCACCGATACCCTCATCCGCCGGCACCGCGGCAACGCGAACGAATCCGTCGACAAATTCGACAGCGCAGACCAACCCCGCAACGCCGTGAACCGACTGCAATTGCTGAAAGCGGCCTGACAAGAGAACCAAAGGAGCAAAACATGCCAACGCCTGACGACCTTTCTCCGCTGAAAACGAAACCGTTTAGTGAGGCCGTCGATAAGCTCGAGGAGTTGATGACGCAAAGCGGTCGCGCTTTTCTGATGGGCGCAGGTTGCAGCCGCTGCGCTGGTTTGCCACTCACGGCCGACCTGACAAACAGCGCACTTGCAAGCAAACAACTGGATGCAAGCACTCAGGAGATTCTGTCTGCAATTCGGGGAAATTTCGCGGGTGCGAAGGACCCCAATATTGAGGACTTTCTGAGTGAATTGGTTGACCTTCTTGCAATCGCAGAACGGCGCGCACTCCGGGGCGCGACGAAGACAGACGTTGAACTGGCCACCAAATCATACGGTGCCACCTCGCTGTTGGAGGCGATGGAACAGATCAAACGCGCAATCGCGGAGGTCATCGAAAAAGACGTTTCAATCGAAACCCACTGGAAGTTTGTGAAGGCAGTCCATCGACCCGTCCGGCCTGGCAAGTCCGCCGGCAATCAGCGTGTAGATTATCTCGTCCTCAACTACGACACCCTGATCGAAGATTCCTTGGCTTTGGAGAAGGTGGCATTCGCTGACGGACTTGACGGCGGTGTTACGGGCTGGTGGAACGCCGACACCTTTTCGCAAGACGGTTTGGCAGCCCGTGTCTTCAAGCTACATGGCTCGATCAATTGGTCCGAGTTTCAAGACGAAACATTGCCTCGCCGTGTGCCCAAGACAATCAGCGGCGCCACAGATAAGAACCGCCGCATTGTGATTTGGCCAGCATCCACGAAGTATCGCGAGACACAGCGAGACCCTTACGCTCAGCTTGCAGCCCTGGCGCGCGATGCACTTCGTCCGACCGACGGCTCGCAGCGTGTTCTGGCTGTCTGCGGCTACAGGTTTGGAGATTCCCACATCAACCTCGAACTTGATCAGGCTTTGCGAGAATCCAAAGGGCGCTTGACTGTCGTCGCGTTCTCCTCGGAGGATAATCTGGCGGGGATGCTTAAGAAGTGGCATGAGGACCTTTCGGTCCGCGATCAAGTCCTGATCTGCGGAAAGCGAGGTTTCTGGCACGGCGACAAAGTTGAAGCGTCAACGACAGACTTACCGTGGTGGAAGTTTGAGAACGTTACTCGACTGCTTGGAGGTGAACGATGAGTACCGAACTCCGTAATCCAAACGACACGATTGATAATCTCGCCATCGGCAAGATCATCGAGGTTGACGGTTCACATATAGTCGCCGAGCTAGAGCCAAAGCTCTCTGAGCTTTCGCGCGTTTACGCAGGCGAGACGTATCCGATTGGTCAGTTCGGTTCTATCGTCAAAATCCATTTCGGCCGCCGTCTCATCTACGCGTTTGTGGGCCGCCTGCGCATGAAAGAGGAGTATGAAGCCGAACGCGGGATGCCGTCACAGAGTTCTGGCGATGAGCGAGTCGTAGAGGCCGACTTGTTTGGCGAAGGCGAATGGCTCTTGGACTCGACGACTACACCTCCACGCTGGGCGCTGAGGTTTGAACGGGGCGTCGCGACCTATCCTCTCCCGCAGCAAACGATCTACCTCACACCCAAAGCCGAACTTCGCCACATCTATGGCCAGGGCAAAGGAGTCGTGGTGCGCCTCGGCGAGCATGTCGGGTCGGGTGGAACAGCCTGCTACGCGGAAATGAATGAGTTACTCGGCAAGCACACGGCCATCCTTGGTTCAACAGGTGCTGGAAAATCAGGAACGGTGGCAGCGATCCTCCACAGTGTCCTCGAACGTGGGGCAGCCGCACACTATGCCAACTGGCATCCAACAATTATCATCCTCGATCCACACAACGAATATGGAAGCGCCTTTCCAAGCCACAAACGTCTATCAACTGACGAAGGCACCCTGTCTCTGCCTTACTGGATGCTCGATTTGGACGAAACGATTGCTCTCTTAGTCGGGAAAACGGAATACGCCGCAACATCGCAGTCGAATATCGTAAAGAATGCCTTGCTTGCTGCTCGGCGGGCCGGTGCTGAAAAGATTCAAGGCCTCGACAGCTCGAGATTAACCGTTGATGCACCCGTCCCCTACCTGCTTGGCGATCCATCGGGTTTGGATGAATTCGGCAGACTGAACGGAGCAACCTACGAAACTGGCTTCGTGGGTGCCGTGAACGCTCAACGGCCCAACAACAATAACAAGAAAGACCACGAAGATTACAATAAGGTCCTCAGGAAGTTGGATTCCCTGCTCAAGGATGAGCGCGTTCGGTTCATGATGAGACCCTGGAATGGGCTGGATGATCCGTTGCCGGCCGTTTTGGGTCAACTACTTGGAGGTGCCCAGGCCTTAAGGATCGTTGACCTGTCAGGTGTGCCGAACGAAGTTGCAGGCACAGCAAGCGCCGCCATTGCCCGGACACTTTTCTTGCTGAAGGTTTGGCAGACCCCATCTGAAAGAGACGCTACTCCGGTTCTCCTCGTGTGTGAAGAAGCGCATCGCTACGTGCCCAATGTTGGAGCGGCACAATACGGATCGGCCCAAGAAGCGATTCGCCGGGTAGCGAAGGAGGGCCGCAAATACGGGCTGGGGCTACTTCTCGTATCGCAAAGGCCGAGCGAAGTCGAAGCGACTGTCTTGTCGCAATGCAATAGTTGGATTGTGCTTCGCATCACGAACGATGTGGACCGTGAGCACGTCCGGTCCATTCTGCCGGACTCCATGGCCGGGTTGACCAAAATGCTATCTGGGCTGCGGCGTCAGGAGGCGATATTTGTTGGGCAGGCAGCAATGCTGCCTTCGCGAATCCTCGTGAGGTCATTAGATCGGGACCAACTTCCTCATTCGCACGATATTGATTTCGACAAGGGCTGGCAAAACGTTGCGATAACGCCTGAACAACTTAAGGTTGTTGCCGCACGGTGGCGCTACCAACAACGGTCGACCTCTGCGCCCCCGCCAGCTTCCGTGAATGACGGCGTTCCGTTCTAGCGACTCGGCCTAGAATCCTCGGACACACCGCGGTTGATCTTCAAGGATGAGGTGGGCTACGCTACGATTGGGGATGCCGCGCTCAACGAACAACTGCGGCGAAGGTTTGCACAATGAAGAAACCAGCCGAATTATCCATGACGGAGAAGGCCATGCGGGCTCTGAGTGACGCTGTAGCGAAGGTCGTGGAAGAACACCGGCGGCAGGGCAGACCGATGGCGGTTTGGCGCGACGGCAAGGCGGTCTGGATCTCGGCCAGAGAAGCAAGGCTGGAGGCTAAAGGCTAAAACAGTGAAGACGGGGAATCGATGATGCAACCGGCTGATGCCGTGGTTGCTTGCCTTACCGCCGCAGCCGTAACGAACCCGCTTAATCGTGGAACAGCAGGTCTTTGCCGACCTCGCGGCGTTCGCCGTCCTGGAGCTCGAGGTAGAGTTTCAATTCAGTGGCGCCGGTGGCCTGGAAATATTCGATGCGCAACGGATGGAGCCCGGCGGCCAAGCGAACGCCGCAGCCCATCTCTTGGGGCGGGTGCAGTCCGTCGTTATCAATCAATTGGCGGCCGTCGAGGAAGAGCCGGCTGCCGTCGTCCGAGGCCGGATGGCGAAGTCAAGTGTGATGGGAGGCGATGTGACGGGGGCGATCCATCCGTATTGGGCGCATTCACAAGTGGTCGGTAGGGACGCATTCCACTGGGTCCCCGTCTATCTCCGAGCGGATTAATCAGGGACGCCGTGGAATGCGTCCCTACCGCTCTATGATGTGAGACATTATGGCACAGCAGAAGCGCATACAAATGAAGGATGCTAATGCCTGCCTGCCCCACGGAATGCTGAAACGCTTGGAAATCGCTGTATTGTCGGGGGCTCTTCTCTCGGTCCATGATGCGTTTCTGCGGCGGCAGCCTCCAGACCGCTGAAAAGCGGAGTCTTTTCCCCCTGTCCTGCTGCGACACGAGGCAGAACACGTCGGAACCGAAGACCCATTTCTGGTGCGTAAGTCGCTCTGGTTCAGAGATATGCGCTTTAGCTAAGTGCCATTCGGGACCGACGCCCATACGGGGCGGGTGATCGGCCGCCTTTAGCCGCCGTGCTCTGCCGGAAACGGCCCAAGACGTTCTGGTTCTGACCGGGGAGCTTGGGTTCGAATTCAGCACAACCGCCCCGAATGGCTGGGACACCGGGTTGGCCCGAGAGTGCCTAGACAGTGCCAAGACAGCACTAGGCTTAATACATTTTCTATTAAGCCTAGTGCTGTCTAGGCGCTGTCTAGGCACTGGCCAGGCAATCGCCTGGCAGACCAAAGGCCGCGGGGCCGACTTCAGGAGCCAAGGAGGCCATGCCCTAACCGGCCAGTATTCGGGGACATCCCTTGATTTCGCTGTCTCCAGCGCACTTCCGAACCTTCGGATATTCGGAATTGGGAAAGTTATACGCTGTTAGAATTCAGAGTGCGTATGGCCGGCGAGGGAGGTGTCTGTGCCACAATGGCTCACCGCTGGCCGCTTTATAGCTTCGCCTATGCGCCTCAACTTCCCGGGGCGTAAAGGACCACGACCGAGCGGGCCTCAGTTCGCCGTCGAAGCTTCGAACACGGGGCCTTCGATGGGCTTGTCGGGCAGCGGCGCTTTGCTCAGGCGCTCCAGCGCGGCGGACAGCAGGTCGTCCCGGTCGCCGTCAAACGCGCCGGGCCGCGGCTGGCATAAGCCGGCAACATGCCAGCGCTCCGGCCGGGAGGCATTTCGTGTGTGGCGTGAAAGATCCGGACCTAGCCCGTTTCGCTCGCGGGCTCGGGCGGGGCCTCACCTGCGGCGGTTGCCTGCTCCGCGGCTTCCAGCGTCGCATAATAGACGCCCAGGTTATGCTGCGCGGTCTTGTCGCCCGCGCGCGCGGCCCGGCAGAACCAGCGCACGGCTTCCCGGACGTTCTGAGGCACGCCGCGACCAGCCTGGTAGCAAAGGCCGAGGTTGCACTGTGCTGGGGCGCATTCCTGTTCGGCCGAAAGGCGATACCATTTCACTGCTTCCTCGTAGTTTTGCGGCACGACTTGGCCGGACTCGTAGAACACGCCCAGGTTGAACTGCGCCTGGGGCTCGCCCTGCTCGGCGGCGGCGTGATACCACTTCACGGCCTCCGCGTAATTCTGTGCCACGCCCTGGCCGGTTTCGTAGAGGACTCCGAGGTTGAACTGCGCGGCAGCGTCGCCCTGCTCTGCCGCTTCCCGGAACCACTTGGATGCCTGCCCCATTTCCTGGGGCACGCCAAGGCCGTTCAGGTAGCAGAACCCGAGGTAGCATTGGGCTGCGGAGTCATTCTGGTCGGCGGCGCGCCGAAACCATTTCACGGCCTGATCATAATCTTGCTGAATGCCCTGGCCAGTCTGGTAGCAAATGCCCAGATAGCATTGCGCCGCGGGCTCGCCCTGCTCGGCGGCCATGCGCATCTCATCAAAAGTTTGCCAGGTGCGACGATTCGCTTGCATCACTTTGCCGACTGTTCTTGCGGACTCTGTCCTAGACCGAACCGCCTGCCGCTGGCTCAGTCCTCGGACTCGCTGCCCCAAATTAGAAGGAAATGCCCCAAATTCAAGTTGTGATTTGAATTACCTTCGGGGGCTGGGTTAGATTGCGCTTAAACACGTGCGCATCTCAAACTTTAATCAGAGCGTGGACATTCGTGTCCGCCTCCGGGCTTTGGCCGTCCAAGGGCGGACAAGAATGTCCGCGCTCTGGCGACATCCTGGGTTCGCATCCCAAAGACCATCTCTGCCATGAGCGCTTGCCAGACGTATCGCGGCTTGCCCGCCCTGGCCGGGGTCTGCTCGATGGACCAGGCCATGAAGCCGGGGCTGCCGGTCGAGGAATGCGTCCGCCGGCTCAAGCGTTGCCACTACGCCTTCAGACGCCTGCATCAGATCCTCACCGCGCGCATCACTGCTGAACCTGCCTACGAACTCAAGATGGGCTTCAGCCTCCAGGCCCATCTCTGTGCGGAACATGTCTCCGCGCTGCGCAAACGCGTCGGCGAAATGCGCGAGCCGCCGCTGGGTTTGGAGGCTGTGCCCGACCCCAGCCTGGAGGTCCTCTTCGATGAAGTGTTGGGTGCGCCGACCACCGCCGAGCTCGTCCTCGGCCTCTATGAGAAGGCGCTGCCTGCATTGCAGACAGCGCTCGAAAACCATCTGCGGGATACCAATCCACTGGCCGACCAACCTTCCGTCCGTGTGTGCCGCTTCGCCTTGCTGGAGCTGGGGGATATGCTGGCGTTTGGCGCCCGGGCCATCGCTTCGCTCGTGGGCGATGCCTGCCGCCAAAGCGTGCAGGATTGGCTTGCGTTGCTGGACGATTGCCTGGCCGCCGCGGGCGGATTGGATGGCACGGCAACCGCGCGCCCAGTTGTAATCCAGCGCCAACATTCCGCGCATCCGTACCGTTACGACGGCGTTCCCAAGCGCGACGAGCGCTTCCCCGACCCCTACAACATGGGCGTCAACGCGGAGGTCTTTCTCTATGACCAGAAGTTTCCGCCCGAGCCCAAGACACTGATGATGTTCTACAAGCGCCTGCGCGAGGTGGACGTGCCCGAGATGATGGCCAGCATCATCAGCGAAACGCCCGACAAGCCGTGGGACTACTACCGCGACATGACTCGCCAGCTTTGGGACGAAGCCCGCCACGCCATGATGGGCGAGGTCGGCTTCGCTAACCTCGGCATTGATTGGGCGAAGCAAGTCATGATCAATTTCACGTGGTCCCTGGCGCTCAACACACAGCTCAAGCCCGTCGAACGCCATGCCGTTCTCTACTTCATCGAGCAGGGCCTGATGCCCAGGACGGGCAAACGCTTCGAGTGGGAGGTCGGCCTCGCTTCGCATAACCCGCTTTCCGCACTGTTCCAGGACTACGACTGGGCGGATGAGGTGCTGCACGCCAGGATTGGCCGCGACTGGTATCTGAAGGACTTCGCCAACCCGCAGGAGGCCGTCCGTTACGGTGACCAATGCTGGTCGCGTGTCCTGATGAACTGGGACAACTGGCGCCAGCAGGGCCTGACCCAGCACCGCAACTGGTGGCCGGACCTCTACCGCGAAGCCTGCCGCCGCTGGGGCGTCGAGCCCGATTCCGCAGTGCTGGCCTACTCGACCACCTACCAGGCCGTCCGCGCAGACTTAAAGGAGCTGACAGGGTCGGCTTAGGTAATCCTCAACACGACCGTAAAGGAGCCAGTTGCAGACATTCGCATATTCTATTGCCTCCTGCTGTGCGGTCCGAATGGAATTGCGCCGACTGCACGTCGGCGGCTACGATTCCGTGGTATCTTGAAGGCGCCCTGTACCAGGGGGCTGACGCGGCGATTGACTCTTGCCCTTGGCTCTCGGTTGCGATAAGCTAACGCCGAAAGGACGACAAAGGCCGACTATGGAGACCAACTTCGAGAACCTGGAAAGGGCTCACAGTGCGATCGCCCGCGAGCGAGTGCTCCGGGACCTTAAAACACTGGCCCGCGATGCCGAGGATTTGATGAAAGCCACTGCTGGCGACCTCACTGAAAGCGCCAGAGAGGCTCGGGCCCGGCTGGCCCGGGCCCTTGAGTCCGCGAAGGCAACGTGCAACGAACTGCAAGAGCAAGTCGTGGCATCCGCCAAGACGGCGACCCGGCACGCTGACCGGATGGTTCGCGACAACCCCTATGAGTCCATCGGCATTGCGTTTGGTCTGGGCCTGCTGATCGGTGTTTTGGTCGTCCGCAGATAGATGGTGTGGGGGCGGCAGAAGCGCCGCAAACCGGTTGAAGTCAAACCCGCAGGGATGCAGTCTTGCCCGGAAGACCATACGAGCCTCTGCACGCGCAGGGGCCAAAGGCGTCGCATGCGGTTGCGTTCTCTCGCGCCGGAGGCGTGGTCGCGATCGTGCCGCGTCTTGTTATCGGGCTCAGGAACGATTGGGGGGGGAAACCCGCTTGCGGCTGCCGGAGGGCGCGTGGCGCAATGAACTCACCGGAGAAGACGTGGCCGGGGGCGAACGCCGCATCGCTGAGCTGCTGCGCCAGTTCCCCGTGGCGCTGCTCTCGAAAAAGTAGCAGCCGAGGTAACGAGACTCTCACTCCCTTGGAATAGCGGCACCACATCAGTATTGCGCGCATGTATTCCAGGGGCTTGGTCAATCGAAATCGCTTCGGGCATTGTCGAGATAGCCAAGCGGGCAGGCGGTGCGCTTCCTCCGAAGCGCACGACCGAGAGCGGGAGGCGGCCGGCCTGTCCTACCTGGGGCTGCCGATGGGGAGTTGGGAGATGGCCCGCATGTATTGGGCGCGCTCGAATGCGCTCGGGTCAGGGCAGTTCTTCTGGCTGAGGCTGCCCTTGAGCTGGGCGACCGATTCGTATTCGTGCTCTTCCATCCAGGCGATGAGGTCGCGCACAACCACGCGTCTTTGTCGGACGCGGGCCAAAAGGGTTTCCCATGATGACCCTGTTTACATGGGGGCGAGGGGCATTAAAGGCCGGCGATGGCCAGTCCTTGAATGATCTTGCGAGCGATGTCACGCCGCCTTTCGGGTGCAACCTGGCCGCGCTTGTTGCTAAGCGAGGCCTTATCCACAGTGAAGAGCAGGTCACAGCGGCAGAGTGTTTTCCAGTTCAATCCGTCCGCCTCATCCAGGATCGTCTCATTGGGCTTGGGCAGCCGTTCCTGGCCGGGCTGCATGCTGGTGCATTTGAGGACCACAACCTGCGGCTTGGCATCAATCCTTGCCTGGTACGAAATGAGGACGCAGGGGTGCGGGCTGTAGATATTCCCGGTGTAGATCTCCCAAGCCTTCATTCCTGGATGGACTTTGACTGCGCTGCCATGAACCGCCGGATGCCATCCGCGTCATCCTCTGGCTCAGCGTAGAGCGCCCGGGCAACTTTGTCTGGCAATGGGGCGACATTGGTAACCCGCCCGGTGCCCATTTCCTCCAGCAGCTTCGGAAGCCCCAGCTTTGCGCTCTGGCGGATGGCCGCAGCGGTGGAAAGTCCGGTCGCTTTGGCCGCCTGCTTCATCTCGTTGAGGAAGTCCGCTGGCATGGCGAGCGGATAGGTGATGCTCTTCATGGAGGAATCCTACATTGGCCTTGCCCCTTTTCAAGCTCATTCGAGCCCGGACGCCTGGGCAACATTCCGTGACGGTGCGCCTCCTGCGAAGGGCACCGCCAAAACTATGAGGCGGCCGGCCTGTCCTACCTGGGACTGCCGACGGGGAATTGGGAGATGGCACGCATGTATTGGGCGCGCTCGAAGGCACTCGGGTCGGGGCAATTCTTCTGGCTCAGGCTGCCCTTGAGCTGAGTGACGGATTCGTATTCGTGTTCTTCCATCCAGGCGATGAGGTCGCGTTCGATGACGCCTATCTGCCGGACGCCGTGGCGGATGAGCGTGGAGCAGAGCATGGTAATGTCCGCCCCAGCCATGAGCATCTTCAGCACGTCGGAGGCGCGATGCACTCCGCTGGTAGCGGCGAGGCTCGCCTGCAGCTTGCCGTAGAGCAGGGCGATCCAGCGCAGCGGGACGCGCATGGCCATCGGGGTGCTCAGGAGGATGTTGGGCTTGACCTCGAGGGCCTCCAAGTCAATGTCGGGCTGGTAGAAGCGGTTGAACAGGACAAGGCCGTTGGCGCCGGCCTTGTCGAAACGCTGGGCCATGTTGGCGAAGTTGGTGAAGAACGGGCTGAGCTTCACTGCGACCGGGATCGTCACCACCGACTTCACCGCCTTAAGGATGTCGAGGTAGGTCTGCTCGATCTGCGAGGAGGTGAGCTTCATGTCCGTGGGGATGTAATAGATATTCAGCTCCAGGGCGTCGGCGCCGGCCTGCTGAATGCCTTTGGCGTAGTCGGTCCAGCCGCCAACGGATGAGCCATTGAGGCTGGCGATGACGGGGATACGCACGGCTTGCTTGGCCTGGGCGATATGCTTCAGGTATTCCTCCGGCCCGAGGCGGAACTCCTTCGGCTCGGGGAAGTAGGTGAGCGCCTCGGCGAAGCTCTCCGTGCCGTGCTCCATGTGGTGGTCGAGCTCTGCCTCGTCCTGGCGCAATTGCTCCTCG
>Ga0181532_10004510_pt1 | contig 12133 bp, 12 predicted proteins | sample PEATcosm2014_Bin_33_FD_119768 | JGI IMG/M metagenome (GOLD analysis project Ga0181532, IMG submission 119768) | Peatland microbial communities from MTU Mesocosm Facility, Houghton, MI, USA - PEATcosm2014_Bin11_30_metaG | ecosystem: Environmental > Terrestrial > Soil > Wetlands > Peat | place...
CCCGTGTTGCGTCTGGTCTCCTATGCCTACATGCCATCGCCATTACCCCGGCAGATTGAATGGAGCTTGTTCGCTCGTCTCTCTCCATCCCCAGCGGCCTTCCCTGTGTAACAGTCAGGTCGGTTCCTGCATCTACTTTTTCGGGGCCTGCTCAGCGTTCACTCGCGTTATGGCCTGCACGCTCGCGGAGTCGCCATGCGATCCTTTACACCGAAGGCTCCGACAGCTTCGTTGCCTCCGCTGCCGCTTCGATTGCTACCGGGTGGAGCGAACCAGAGAGCGAACCAGTTCCCGGGCGGGAGTTGCACCCGCTGAAGTCCAGCGCCTTTCACGGCGCACTGTTACGCCAATGATCGAAACGCTAACCGCCGAGACTGTCTCCGCTACGGCGTGATCTCCCACACCGTACCGCAGCCAGACCAGAAGAGTAGCAACTGCCCGCTTCCGTGCCGCCGTAGGTGCTTGTGCCGTAGACATCGCTCATTGCGTCTACGGTCGGGCCGCCAACGGGGTACGCCCCGTCGTCGCCGCCAGTGAAATCGTGGAGGTCGGTGTACGTCCAGCCCCCTTTGGTTGGCGTCAGTTTGAAAACTGAGCCGTATCCGTAGACGCCGTCAGCGTAAGTTACGCCGTAAAGATTACCGGCGGCATCGATGGCGAGGCTGCCCTCGGGACCACCATATTGTGCGCCGCTAAAACTGTACAGCACGGAAAACGTCCAACCCCCACCGGACGGTGACAGTTCGAACACCGTTCCCCCGCTACCAGAACCCCCGGTTGAAGTCGTGCCATAGAGATTGCCCGCTTGATCGAAGACCAGACCGCCAATAGGGACTTCGCCGTCGGTTATCGGATGTGGAAAATCATATAGAGTAGTCGCCGTCCAGCCGGATCCAGACGGGCTCAATTCATATACGTTCCCACTGCCCCCAGCGGTCGTCCCATAGAGATTGCCAGCATGATCCAGGATTACGCCGCTTAAAGGCTCCTCGCCGTTCTCGCCTGCGAAGGAGTGAATAGCGCTTTCCGTCCATGCACCATTGTAGGGTGCCAGTTGGAAAACGCCTCCAAAATCGTAGAAGCCGCCTTCCCACGTGGTTACATACAGGTTTCCCCCACCGTCAAATACGGGATCAACATAGTACGGTTGGTCTCCATCCGGCTGTCCTGTAAAGTTGTGGAGTACGGTTTGTGTCCAAGGGCAAGATACAGCTCGGCAGAACGTTTGAGGTGGTCTGAGGCTGAAAACGACGCCGCATCCGGCCAACCCGCATCCGATACCGCCCTCTCCAAACTGACGTGCTGTGCCATACAGTGCCCCGTCGGGCCCGAACACTACTCTGCCCAAAGGAATGGCTCCGTCAAAGCCATCGAACGTGAACAAGGTAGTTAGGGTCCAGCTACCGCTAGACCGCTTCATCTTGAAAACTGTTCCAGGGCCGCTGTACTCGGACGTTGTGCCGTATAAGTTGCCACCTGAATCAAGCGTCAAGCCAGCATCAGGCTGGTAGCCATCGCCGCCATTGCTGAAGGTGTGAATAACACTGAACGTTTGCGCTTGTGCTGATTGCGTTGCGGGTATCGTCAACGCGCAAAGCAGCGCTAGGGCAAAGACTGAGTGCCGCAGGCTATTCAAAATTGCCCTGGAAAGTACTGGCTGGCTTGTCATGATGGTCTCCTTTACCGATGCGACCGTTGACGATTGCCGAAATTGATGTTGAGACTTTACACCCGAATTGAGAAGCAGCTTAAACAAAAACGGTTGCTGTTGTGAACAGGGTCAGCATGACGGTTCCCGTCACAATCAAGCATGAAAAGTGGACCGAGGCTGATCCTTCTGTTCCAATAACTTGCGGCCCTTTTCAAGGGAGGCCATGTCGTACGTAGTCAGGATCTGGAGATGCTGCCACCGGCCTCGACCTCGCCGTGCGTGAAATCCCTGCAACGGCTTCCCGCCGCCTTGAAGCAGCGGGAATGCGATACGCACCCAGCTCGCTATGGCGTCACGATATTGAATAGCGGGTTGAAATTGACCAACAGACCGGTTAGTTCGTTGAACTTCTCTTTGTTCCCTGTCAGTGTGGCAGCTCCGGAGGCAAGTTCTTTATCGACGGTCGAGGTCCCCAACAAAATGTTGTCCATACTCGAGCGTGACATCGTGAGCGTGATGTCCGCTCCGGCCAACTCTTTGTTTTCCGTATAGGTCAATGCAGAGTTCTTGAGGGTCACCGCGAATTTCTCGTGAGTATCCGGCAAGCTCCAATTCATTGTGATCACTTTGCCCTCAGCCTTCGGACCATCTACCTTCATCCCCATGAAGTCGAGGATCATCTCCATCGTCATGGCTCGGATGGTATCGGGGCTTGCTGTCTGGGTCGCAGGAATCTTGGGAACGCCGTTGCGGAGTTCGAACGCGCCCATGAGAAATTCATTTCGCCAGGTAGGGTCTTCGGTCTGGTACCCAAGTTGTTCCAGCGCATCGGCCTCTACGTAACGCGCAGCCTTGTTTTCAGGGTCCGCAAACACCGCGTGTTTGCCGAGTTCAGCGGCCCAACGGTAGTCGCCTTTATCAAACGCCGCCTTTGCTTTCTGAATAGCGGCCTCTTCGCCGCCAATCGCCTCCACATAGCGCTTCCCGAGTTCCTCCGGAGGCCACGGGTATAGGTTGGCTGGGTTAGAGTCGTACCATCCGATGTAACGCTGATACACAGCCTTCGAATCGTGGTTTAGCGAACATAATAGTCTCTGGTGGACCAGTCCTGATCGAGAGACTTGGGTAACTTCATCTGTTCCGCAATCTCGGTCATGTTGTAGCCCTCGTTCAGCAAGCGAAGGCACTGGTCGTTGATGTACTTATACAAATCCCTCTGCTTTTCAAGGAAATCAACCACTTGCGCGTTGCCCCACGTGGGCCAGTGATGAGAGGCAAAGACTACTTCTGTCCTGTCGCCGAACATATTGATCGAAGTGTTCAGCGCCTTCCACCAGTTCGTTGCATTCCGAACTTGGGCTCCGCGCAAGGTCAACAGGTTGTGAAGTGTGTGGGTAGCGTCCTCAGCAGTACAGAGCGCCTTGAATTGAGGGAAGTAAAACAGCATCTCGGATGGAGCTTCGGTACCAGGTGCCATCTGAAAAATGACCTGAACGCCGTCGATGGTCTTGGTCTCCCCGGTTGTCGTGATTATGTCGGTCGGAGGGATCAGTGTGACGGTTCCAATGGAAGTGGTTTTACCCAAACCACCATCGACCTGGCCGTAGGGACCGCGAGGCAGCAGCGCACCATACATATAGATTGCGCGACGGCTCATCGCATTACCCGCGAACACATTCTCGCTGACAGCTTCCTCTAGGAACCCTTCGGGCGCATAGATATGGACTTTACCGGAAGCCACATCGGCTTCAGAAATGACGCCCTTTACGCCACCGTAATGGTCCACGTGACTGTGGGTATAAATGACCGCGACTACGGGCTTGTGGGGACGATGCTGGTAGTAAAGATCAAGGGCCGCCTTGGCTGTTTCCGTCGTGATCAGTGGATCGATGACGATAAGACCCGTGTCACCCTCGACGATAGTCATATTTGACAGGTCAAAGCCGCGTATTTGATAGATGCGATCCGTGACCTTGAAAAGGCCATTTGTCATGTTGAGCTGTGAAATTCGCCAAAGACTGGGGTTGGCGCTCGGTGGCACAGCCTGTTTCAAGAACGCGTAGGTCCCCAGATCCCATACGGTATTTCCATTCGCGCCGATGATCTTCACCTCCGGCAAGGTGGCGATGAATCCTTTGTTGGCGTTCTCGAAATCCTGTTTGTTGTTAAACGGGAGTTCCTGCAAAACTTGTTTATTGTGCTGCTTTGTGGCATCGGTCGCTTCCTTAGGACTTGTTTGAGCGAACACTGGTGTTTCAGCCAATACGGTCCCGCAGAATAGCGCCAAGAACAATAGCCTAGATAACGTCGTGTTTCCTCCGAACTTCATTATTTCTCCTTTCAAATGGCTTCCGAACCTGCGTGTGAACCTGTGCCCGCTACTGGATGGCCTAAGCCACCTCCTTCAGGTTGGTCTAGAGTGTACATCCGACCGCAGCGTAGAGCTACTCATGATCACATTGTTCGCTTGCGTGATGCTGACCATCCCTGGCCTCGGCTGCACGAGATTGGCAAGACCCTCCGCCAGCGCACACTGTGCGAGAGTCACGCCGACAACAAGCCTGTTGGCAATCGCCCAGACCTGCTTGACCTTCTCGCCGCAATCCAGAAGTAATGCCTCCAGATTGGTCCTGATAGACGCACTAGCATTCCATGACCCCGATTTTCCTGCTCCATGCGTTGTTCCACATTCGTATCAATTGATGAAAAATCGCCATCTCATGAACTGAACTTTGTGCAGACGTGGCAGCCGCCAAGCAGCGCACTCGCTTTGGCACATTGTTCTCAAGTCGAGGACTCCCCTGAAGTTATCCGCATCAAATCGCATGACGCCGCCTGTGATTCAAGAACGGTCCTTAGTAGGGTGACGCCGAAGCCGATGAAGCGTTGTTGCCTGGCGGTAGCGACGGGCTTGGGGAAAAGGGCACGACGACGGCGATGTATGGTCCTCCTTCAATGTTTGGTTTACTGCCTGGGCAAGGACTGCGATAGGCTTACGAGATTTTGAGGAGTGACGTGAATGAGGCCGCCACGCGGGCTGTCAATGTCCGCTATTAGAAGGAACGAGATGCAGACAACTACCGGCAAAACCATCAGCAGCCTGGCTGTTGCACCAGCGCCACGCGCACCATAGCCGACCAACACGTTGCAGCAGATGGAGGTCACGACCAGTAATCCCCAGGCCGAAATTGGGATGCGGTTCCACCATGCGGCCTGAGTGTATCCTTGCGAGTTCAACGCGTCGTTCATGTCCGCAACGGCGAGGGCCATCACGGGTGTCGGTTGCGCTAGGGCTGGACCCTGCACCGCCGACCACATCTCCGCCTGTAGTTGGGCGGTATCAGCATTAATCTGCTGAAGCTCGCGCCCACTGCGGGTTCGGTAGAACAGGATGCGGTCAAAAAGGGTCTTTTCCGCCAGAGCCGCAAGTGGATGAATCTAATGCCTGAGAACTTCGCCTCCGAAGGTGGTCAGCAAACTGAACGTTTGTGACCAGTTCAAGGTGCTGCCGAGCATCCCGGCCCGATCCTGCTCGTCTGGACCACCCGCTGGTAGACGTTCACGCCCGCTCCAGATTGGCAAGTCGGCACACTAGCGCCCGCGACACGACCTCAGCCGCCTAACCGAGGCGACTTGCTTCTAGCCGCGCTAAGTGGAACCGGCACAGATCTATGGGCCAGCCGATGCTTGGTTCGTTCCAAGCTGCCCACAGCGGGATTATTTCTGTATTGACGACCATCTCCAGCAACTGGCTCGCTGATGCCGATTGCGAGTGACTTGGCGATTTATCGCCAACTGGGGGCAGTTTCCGGGTTACCGACAAACACACCTGCGGGGTTGGACTGCCGCTTTTGTTGGATCAGTCAAAGCGATAACGGAGAGACTCTGCTACGGCCTTATATCCAATTCGCCGGTAAATGGAATTCGATGTAGGGTTGCCCAAGTCAGTGTAGAGAATGCACCGATACCCACGGCCACGAAGCTGTTTCGACAAAGCATGAACGCAGGCTGCGGCGTAGCCGTGCTTTCGCTTCTCGGGTGGCGTATAGACCCCAGACAAACGAACTACGCCTTGCGCCGGTTCACGGCCAACAGCCATAGAAGTGGTCTCTCCGTTTTGATCCCACAGCCAGAGCTGTCCGGCGGCCAACGCCCGGTCTACGCGAAGCTCGGTGCCGTTTGCAGACTCCCCAATTTCATCCTGAAATGCACGGGTCCAGAGAATCATCAAACTGCGATCTCTCAGACCTGCTTGGCGCAAATGACCCTCGGTGCGGGGAACTTCTCCCAGTTCCAAGAGTTCGTAGAGACGCGTTCCCTGGAACGGGGTGGCGGCGGACTGACATCGTTCACTCCATTGCCCAGCGAAACTGGCTGCCGTTGCCGCATCCCCATTGACACCGGGTAGAGTCACTCCAGCTTCCGCAATTGCATCCACTATTGCCAGCACGGCTCGCGGTTCCATGGGCGTCAACGTCGCTGGATATTCCAGAGGTGACTGAACGACCACGCCGACGGCTTCCTCTGCGTGCAATGCGATCCAATACCGGCCTGGATCGCCCTGAGCAACGCGGGAGTGCAGAATCGACAGGATCAGATTATGCAGAACTGGTTCCGACGAAAGGAACTTGTCAGCCCTCCTTATGACAAAGCCGGGATCCTCGCTAAACAGCACCTTGAGTTCCATGCGGGAAATCTTATCGGATCGGAGCATCGGCAGGAATGCCTCAACCGCGAGGCGACGCAAATTGGGAGCAGGTCACGGGATAACCGGAAGTCAACTGTCGAAACCAGGCCAACTCACACCCAATCGTGAAGCCGGGATTCTCGGCGCGGATAGCGAGTGACTTGGCGATTTCTCACTCGTAACCGCGTAAGTGCCAAGCCAATTTTCGCCGCTATCATTTAGGGCCGCATGATTCCGGTGACGCCATCACCTCAAGCGCCGCCTTTGTTCGTCGCAATTGCCGCGGATGATCCGTTCTTCAAGAACGAGGGCGTCGGTCTGGTCTCACAGCAAACACCAACGCGGCGGCAAGAACGGCCCGATAGGACGCACCTGCGACAGTTTCAAAAAAAAAGCAGGACGAGAAAATCGACTTCGAGAGACTGAACCATCACTGGACATTACCGAAATACGGTCCACCCCATCCGAGGCCTTTCATACGCTGTTCTGGTGTGTCGATTGGCGGAAGGCCGTCGTCGGGTTTATCAAGATAAAAATAGGCAACACTCGACCAGTCGTCCTGTCGCTCGAAGGTCCCAAGCTCTCCGTTTTCCCTCTCAACGAGACCCGGTCCTGCTTTGTAGATCGGCGCTCCGGTATGGTAAAGAGGATCAGACGCGGCGTGTTCGAGGTTGAACCCGATCTGTTGGATGGTCACACGAGCATCAGTCCTAAAATAGACCGGATCGGGGATGTGAAAATGATAAAAGCAATACTCCATTTTTCCAGAGTCCACGAAAGGTGACCCCTGATACAGGTCAGCATACCCTCTCTGGATGCCCCAGCCTGTTCCGATGTAATCTTCGGTCCCAGTTCCAGCGAGCGTAGGCCAGTCACGGTCGCCGTCTAGATAGATCTTCACTTCACCTTCTCCCCACCACTTGTCCGCGTACTTCTGGGTGTCGGCACGGACGCAAAGATTAGTCCCCAGAAATCGTCCCTTTCCGTGTACCCGAGGAAGAATCTCGAAGTCACGTTGCAGGGTGGTCGGGTTCTCGCGCCGGTAATAAGCATGGAAGTAGAGGTCATCCGGGCCGTGCATATCGCCCAACGTGTAATCGACGTCATAGAACAACATCTGCATGTCTTTTCCGCTTTCATTGCTCAGAACGATCTTCATGCCGCTCCGGAACGGCATGGGAGCATAGCAGGTGAAGCTTCGCGCCTCTGGGCTTGCGAACAGCGCAGATTCAAACGCAGACATGTGTCCAGATCCTTGCCCAAAGAAATCGCCGAAGGGTGCGCTGACGGCGGGCTTTGTCGAACCGTCCCAGAACATCTCGATTTTCAGTCCTCTCAGCATGGCAGGACTTCGATCGCTTATCGTCGCCCAAATTCTGCGCACAGTGCCGCTGGAACCACGGACTTCTGCCAGGACGACCTGCTCTCCGGCCTTCAGCGGTATCGCCGGTCTCCCCTTCCGTCCTGCGTTCGTCTGAGCTGCCTTGCCTTTCTCGCCGCCCGGGTTTTCAGGGCTGGCCCACCTCGTTTCCACTCCTTCGGGTATGGTGAAAAGCGACTGTGCCACTGAAATTTGTCGTATCACCAGCAACAAGAACAAACCAAGCCCACAGAGTACGGTGCGAAATGTCATTTGAGGCTCTCCGAGCAGGGACAGTGGCTGAGGAGCATAGCACCTTATCAGCTGCCCGTCCAAGCGAGAGAAGCCTAGATCTGGTCGAATAATTGCGGCGAACAACACCCTTCCTAGAGAAGCTCAAACTGGCGAGTCACGGGGAAACCGGAAGTTAGCTGTCCGCAGATAGCTGGCGAGAACAGGCCATGTCGTACGTAATCAGGATCTGCGCCGGGCACCGTCTACAACTACAACCGGAAACTTGGCCCTGTTCACAGATGAACGGTTGGTCCCGAGTCATGAGCTAAACGAAAACAATAAGATCGCGTGGTAGAGTTCGCCGCCGATACTGGAAGGTGGCATCGATGTGCTTGCCTGGACCACCCGCTGGTCGAACGGCAGCCAATTGTCGATTTCGTTACTTCGAGGCTACCTCTACCTGCAGCTCAGCAGACTGGTTCGGCATCTTCGTGCTGCTGGCGTCGTCGCATAAGCCGGTGAGTCTGCTGCGGTACTTGCTGGCCAGGGTCTGCGCATTGTCGATCGCCCGCCCGGCCTTCTTCAGCTCTTTTTCGATTTCGTCGATGTCCACGAAGGTACGCCGGACCTCTTCCGCAAGGGCGGCATTCCTCTGTAGGTAATTGGGTCCTTCGACGCGCAAGCGTTCAAACACGGGCCGCAGTACTTCCAGATCTCGAGGCAGCCAGGCCCGGGTCGTGCGCAGAAGCCATACCCCGTCTTCCTGGCCCCACCGGCATTCCCGGTCACCCTGGCGGAGCTGACCTTCGTCGTGAGCAACGAGGACGCCTACCGGAACCTTCCGCTCCTGGCAGTCCCGGATCAGTTTCTTGATGTCAGGTTCAGAAATGGTAGCCTTGTCCTTGTTGTCCACCACCATCTTCGGGTCGGCGGCATTTCCGGCAGGGTCGCGAAAAGCGAGCAGATAGTCGCCGTGCCGCGAGAGCTTGTCACTGATCCAGATCCCAGGCCAGGTGTGCACCTCTTCGGCGAAGGACAGCTCTTCCTTCTTGCCCACACGAGCGACCTTCGCCATCTCAGCTTCCAGTACCTGGTTCCTGGCCTGTACCTGATTGACTTCTTCAAGGTATTGCTTCACCCGGCGATCGAGATCGGTGGCTCGTGCTTTCTCCGTGCTGAGCGCACCTTCAAGCTGCGCCTTCACCTTTTCAATCTCTGCGACCTTCTGCTGCTCCATCAGGCTCTGCGTTGCTTCCATCTCGGCAATCCTGCTGGTCAGGGAGTTGAGCTTGCTCTGCAGCTCCTTCTCCGTCGCAAGCCGTTGCTGGTCTTTGGCGTTCTGCAGGGCGGTGGAAGCGCTGTTCTCAAATGCTTTCAGGCGGACGGTGATTTCGCTCTTCTCAGTCTGCAGCTTCTGGACCTCGGCATTATGCTTGGCTGACACCTCGGCCAGGCGCTTGGTCAGCTCGACTTCAAACTTGGCCCAGCGGCCCTGTTCCGCCTGCTTTTCCGTCTGCAGCAGCAACCGAATCGCTTCTTCCGCGCTGAGCTGCGCGATCCGGGTGAAGTCTCTCATGCCCAACCGCTGTAACACTTCCGTCCGGCTAATACCCCCTTGCCCCAGGCAAAGCGGGCACTCCATTTTCTCCGGCAGGATATCGAGATTCTGTTCTGGTTCGGCAACGGCAGTGGCCATTTGTTCTCCTCAGACGTCTCAAACTACATTCCGACAACTCAAAGTCAGCGCTTTACGTCGGCAGCTATTGGACGAGTACCGCGACCGGAGCTTTGGATTCGTTGACCAGCCGACAGACCAGCGCCCGTGAGATGCCGTACTGCTTGGCCACGGTGGTCAGGCTCATACCGGATCGGCGATCGCGGACGACGGCGGGGCGGTCCAGGTCCAGCCGTTCCCTGCCGATCCTGCGGCCCTCCAGCTTCGCCCGGCGCATACCCGCCTTCACCCGCTCGATGATCAAGTTGCACTCCAGTTCAGCGATGGCACCGATGATGACGATCATGGCCCGACCCAGCGGCCCGCCAGTGTCGACGTTCTCACGGAAGCTGACGAACTCGACCTTGAGGTGATTCAGTTCGTCGAGCACTTCGAGAAAATGCTTGACCGAACGCGCTATGCGGTCGAAGGCCCAGACCACCACCACATCAAACCGCCCACGCCGTGCATCGGCCATCAGCCGATCGAGTCCTGGCCTCTTCTGCTTGGCTCCGCTGATCGTATCGTTGTACTCGCCAACGATCTCGTAGCCGCGCTGAGCAGCCATCTGCCGCAGGTCGAGCAGCTGCGTTTCAGGGTGCTGGTCGGCGGTTGAGATTCGGGTGTACAGAGCGGCTCGCTTCACGGGTTGACCTCAATGGTGATTGTTCGCATGCTCATACGCCTCTCCCTCTATCGAGGATGCCCTTGATGAGAGCGAGTTCCGCAACGGCATAGGCGCAGCCGGTAGCACGACGGCGCAGACCCATAGCGCTGTATTTATCTTGCTGGGCCCGCAGCGCCATCATGCGCTCCTCGATCTTGAGGCGCAGCCTGGTTTGCAGTTCAGCCGCTGCCTGGTACTTCTCCTGGTACTGCTCCCGCAAAGTGAGTTGCTCGTAATACTGCAGCTCGTAGGTGAGCAGCGAGAAAGGGTTTTCGCTGGAGCCGAGGGCCCGCCGTAGAACACTGAGCCCGGCGCAGAACAGGCAGCGCTCACGCTCGGGTGCAGCGCAAGGTTTCCACAGTGGCTCATCGGCTTGTGGGTCCTCAAGCTTGGCCTCGACATCTCCGTCCACGTCGCCATACCCCACATCGCTATACCGCAGGTCCAGTTGCTCCAACTCAGCCTCCAGGTCTCTGTCGGGAGCGTGAACGCACTGATCGGCCAGCACATACTCGCGTAACGACACAAACAGGTCCCAGGAGGCCGCCAACAGCTGTGCATCAGCCTGGCGGACGGCGGGGTCCTCTTTGTGCACGACCGCGACTGGCTCACCGGCGAGATCCAGGACCTTGCCTTCCTGATTGATGAAAGGGCCGGGAGAGAACGGCAGTATGGTTAGCGGCAGAGGCGGTTTTCCAACGGTCATGGTTGCACTCGGGCACTCGGCTTGGTCGTGTTCGCTCATACGTCGCTGCCTCGAAGACAATCCGCGCAGCGGTAGTGCTGATCCCCGCTGACCTCTACCCGTTGGTTGGCGAGTCCAAGCTGCTGAACTATCTCCGCGATCAACTCGTGCTTGCAGCGAATGCAGCTGTCGGCGTACAGAAAATACTTTTGAGCAATGGTGTCGTAAACCACCCGTCCACGCGGCGGCTCGTCGTACTCCACGTCGCCCGGGACCATGCCTGTGAGCTGTAGCTGCCTCCAGTACCGTTCGTGCCCGACAGCATTCAGATATCGTCCCCATGGCTCTGCCTCACTCCGCGCCACGCCATGGAGAATGAGCTGGCCCTTCAGCAGCCAGAAGATGCCTACTTGCGGCGGGGCTTGGTCGTTGTGCGCGGTCATGCAGATGTTCCTCAGCGGGAGCGACGCCGCACCCGGCACCGGTGGCGGGTCACAGCCCGGTCAGGCAGGTTTTCAACTGCATCGTCCTGGCCTTCGTCCGTCGTGGCCTCGATCTGCTGCTGTGCAGGCTGCCCGTCCTGGGCCAGGGCTTTATTCGCTTCCAACGTTCGCCCTGGCTCGCAATTATGGGTGTCGGTACCGGGCAGGAGATCGTCCTCGGTGCGAATCGCGCTGTCACACAACAGGCACCACCCAAGGACCTCTGCCTGATGTTCGAAGAAGTGCTCCAGCATTTCCTCCATGTTCGCGGGGATTTGGATTGGCACGCCGCCGTGATGGTCGCTCATCTTGGTTTCCTCACTCTCTTCGGGCTCACTCATGGGTGCTGGCCACTGCCGTGACAGACCTGGCAAACTCCGGAGTCCCGGCAGGGCACGCAGCCGAAACGATAGTTCTCAGGTCTGCCGAATCCGGGATACCCGAACCGCGCCGTGCCCAGGCACTGTGGGCATTTTCCGGTTCCGTGGCAGTTCTCGCATTCTCCGTCCATGTCCACTCCTTAAATTGGGCTTAATTGGGGTGTTCACTTCACTCCAGTAACCACTACAGGTTGTGGTTTAGAAGGAGCAAACAAAATGAGAAATAAAACCACTGTGAAACTGGCAGAGAGCGTTTCATATTCCTCGTTGACG
>Ga0181532_10004514_pt1 | contig 12126 bp, 9 predicted proteins | sample PEATcosm2014_Bin_33_FD_119768 | JGI IMG/M metagenome (GOLD analysis project Ga0181532, IMG submission 119768) | Peatland microbial communities from MTU Mesocosm Facility, Houghton, MI, USA - PEATcosm2014_Bin11_30_metaG | ecosystem: Environmental > Terrestrial > Soil > Wetlands > Peat | place...
AGGATCTCGCCCAGCGCGCCAACGAGCTGCAATCGACCGTCTTCCATCACGATCGCTTTCAAGCTGTTGTTGTGATGAGAGTCGTTGGCAGCAATTCCCGTCAGTCTTGATTTCTGACAGAGCTCGTCGTAGCGCCGCAGATAGTCGGCCGGGTAGTCCAGGAGGGCCGCCATCGTCTCCTGAGGATACTGGCGGCTCGCGGGCAGGAGCGCCAACAAGCCGAGCGGTGTCCGCATCGACTTGAGCAATCGTCTCTCATCTTTGAAATCCGCATGCAGATTGTAGATCTCGCTTCCAGTCAGCCCCTTGAGCTCCCAGTCCATCCGCTCTTCGAGATGGCACAGGAACATTTGGCCATGAGTCTTGAGGACGGCGTCGACCAGGCCTTGGGGGGTGGCATCACTGCCCTTGGGGACGCTCTGCTGCGGAAAAGCGAGCAACCCGGCGTACTCCGCGCCGGGAATCAGCAGGACCCCATCCACCATCCCGCGATGCCCATCCTTGAAGTAGTCGTAGTGCGGGGCGGGGTGCTCGGTGAACAGGATGACCTTGACGCCAACTTTTTTGGCCGCCGCGATGATTTCATCGACCGTGCCGCGACTGTCGTGCGACAGGAGCGAATGGACATGCATCACGCCCCGAAAATCGTGATACGCACTCGGCAGCGAAACGGGTTGGCGGTCGTGCCGGAGTCCTTCGACCGCCTCATGTAAAGACTTCAGATAGGCCGGCTTAAGCCGATCGACCGCATCGCCGCGAATGGCGACTCCCGACGCGAACAGAGCTAGCACGGCAATTGCGGCCCGCCACGCAGTTGCACCGGTCACTATCCGTTGGCCGCGTGCAAACCAGTCCCGCAGCCGGGGGACTCGGTCAACTGCCGGAAAAGGATTGGACCGCTGCAACTTGACGGCTTTCAATGTCTTCAAGCGATTCTCCGCAAAAAAAGTCGCGCGGTCCCGCCAACTTCGGGGCGTTTCTCTAACTTAACCGACGTTGTTGCCTACGGCTACCACGTGACTGCAACTGAGCCTGCGGCACGGTTTGTTTATGCGGATCGCCAAATCGCGAATCAGATTGCGTTGCGTCTCTTGCCGAAAAAAGAGGGGAGACGGGACGACGGCCGCCTTATGCGAGCAGGAAGGCGCCCCATTTGACCGCGGAGTGACACGGATGTCATCGCTTCAAACGATCTTGTTTGCCCATCGCTGCACCAGCACGCACCACAAGGTCGTGCTCGACTCGCTCCGCCACCTGCGGAGTGACGACGCGGACAATTGGCGCAAACTCTTCCTCAAGCACGCGGAAGCACTTCTGACTGGGGCGAAAGCACCGGACGAAACGTTCAAGGACTTTCGCAATCACGTGCTGCACGTCCGGGAGAAGTGCTGGGGCGGGGCGGTCGAATCGGTCGAGAACTGGTACAAGCAGACCGTCGAAGCGCTCCGCGCAAAAGAATGGGCGAAGGCCGCGTATGCGGCCGGCGTGTTGAGCCATTACTACGCAGACCCGCTCATGCCCCTGCACACCGCCTGGACGGAAGAGGCGGGGATCATCCACCGCGCGTGCGAGCGAAGTGTCTTTCGTTCCTACAATCAATTAACAGCAATCCTGGAACGCGATCTGGGTGGATATCCGGACGTCAAGGCGCCCGCCGGTGCACGCTGGCTTTCCGAGATGGTTAAAACCGGCGCCCGACTCTCCCACGAACACTACGACGTCCTGATTGACCACTACAACCTGGCCAAGGGGCGCTGGAGCCCCGCGTCCGGGTTGGACGACGAGATTCGCGTCAGCCTGGCCGAGTGCCTGGGGCATGCGGTCGTCGGTTTCGCCCGAATTCTGGACCGAGCGACTCTCGAGGCGGGCGTGAAACCTCCCAAAGTCTGGATCGCCTTCAAAGTGATCGGCGCCCGGATACGAATCCCGGTCATGCGCTGGTCGCGGTGGCGAGCCGGTCGCCGAGATACGCGAATCGTCAAAGCCATCTACAAGGAATTTCGGAAGACCGGAAAAGTGGTCCGCGCGCTCCCGGAAGACGAGCAGACCGTTCGCCGGCTGCACGCCGAGGAGGTGCTCAAGACCACACTCGAAACGCTCAACGCGATCAAGCCACGACCGGTCGGCACCAAATACGGAACCGGCACCTACTTGCGGCCAATGGTTGCTGTGCCGGCGACACGGTCCCGCGCGAAGTCGCAAACTTCAGAGAGCGAAGCGGCCAATGCGGGATCATCTGCCAAGCTGAACGCCGAAAACAAAGCGGGCTTAACGATCCGCTCCGGCTCCAGCCGTTCTCAAGCCGACGACCGGCAATCCGCACGATCGGGCAAGCCGGTTCCGCGGCTGGCAAAATTCCATCTCGATCCTTCGTCGTTGCTGGCCGATGCACCCTCGATCGGCAATCGGACGGCAGAAAAGCTCGCTGCCGTCGGGATTCGCAACGTCTGCGACCTGCTGGAGAAAAAACCGGAGGACGTCGTCGGGCGGTTGAAATTGGGACACATCAAGCCCGACACGGTATCCGAATGGCAGGTGCAGGCGCGGCTCGCGTGCCGTGTCCCCAATCTGCGGAGCCTCGACGTGAAGCTTCTCGTCGCTTGCGGCATCTGCGAGCCGGAAGAGCTCGCGAAATGCGAAGCGCTCGATCTGCTTGACCGGGTCGACTTGTTCGTTTCAACGTCCGACGGGCAGCGCGCCATCCGCGGCGGGAGCCAACCGGATCTTGACGTCGTCACGGGTTGGATCGAGTCGGCCCGGCACGCTCGAACCCTGAAAGCGGCCTGAACGCGGCTGAACGACAGCGAGCTGCTACTCGGTCACGTCTGCATCACGCCGGTCAGCCACGCGAAGAGCGTGCCGCTGACGAGGATTGGAAGCCAAGCCGCTACTTCCGGCGACAGACTGCCCGTCTTTCCGCAATAAGCCACCGCTTCGGAGAATCCGAGCATGGCGATCAAAACCCCCGCTGAGATCGCCATATTGGTAATCAGGCCGCGGCTCTCCTTGCGAAGGATGAGCGGGACAGCGAGCAGCATTGCCAGAATGTTGGCCAACGGCCGGACCAGCCGCGCATGCAGGTGTTGGGCCAATTTGGCCGTCGCTTCCCCGAAGGCCGGACTTTTGAGACGCCGGATCAACTCGGCGGTCGAAATGAGTTTGGAGCTTTGCAGCCGATTATAAAGGAGATCGAAGGAGAGCTCGCTGACAATAAAGAGATCCTTCGGTTTTTCAATGGGGCGCAGGACGAGCGTCCTCCCTTCCTTTGTCAGCGCGAGCTGAGAGAAAGCCGGCTCAACATTTTTCAAGAGCCAACCCGCGGGTTGGTTCCTTTTCGCCACATGATAGACGGCTTCCGCGGCCTTCAGGGTGGTCATCTCCTCGGCAATGTCCGGTGGAAGGACGAATTGCGCGTTTTTGATGAACTGCGGGCTGAGAGAGAGTTCCTGCCCGGCGATATGGATGCCACTCGAGGGATCAGTCAATGGCTCAATCTCGATCGCTCCTTTCATCAAGGAGTCTCGCGGTGTTTGGAGGACGTTCGCGATCCGCGGGATGATCAACTCCTGATTGATCGTCATCAATCCATTGATGACGGCCGTGCTAACGATCACTGGTACGAGGAGACGCCAGGTGGGCACGCCGGCGGCAAGGACGGGATGCAACTCGGAATTCCGCAACAGGAGCGCGAAGACGATCATGCCGTCGATGACTGTCAGGATCGGCCCGCACATATCCAGGAACAGGGTCGATTGGTAACCGTAATACGACCCCATCCGGACCAGCAAATCCCAGGCGTTCGTCGAATGTTCCTGGAACTCGTCGACATTGGAAAAACCGTCAATGACGACGAACAAGCCGAACATACTGACGAACAAGATCACAAAGATCTGCAGATACCGCGCAATCAAATAGCGATCGAATGTCGTGTTCACGGAAAGAGTAGCCCCTGACGATCGGTCGTTCCGGCCCCGGCGAGAACGGGCCGATCTGAAAGCTCCGAGTCATACGGGCTCTCGAAATCGGCTGGCTCACGCGGATTGCCCTTCGGCATGAAGAGATGGCCGATGAGAAACAACAAGAAGAGGATGCCCAGCGAGGGCTTGAGCCAAATATGCTCTCCGGGCGGCGCAACGACGCGCACCAATTCGTCTCCCGCGGCCAGCAGGAACAGGAGAAGCGATAGAAAGAGGACCGCCGCTCGGTGCCGGCCATTTGCGATCCAAGGCGCGGCAAAGAGTCCGATCGCGGGGCCGAGCATCGCGTAGGTGTTGTTTTCGGTCCGCGGATTGAACAACAGGATATACAGGACGGAAAACGCAAACAGATACTCGACAGCCCGGTAGGAGCCGTGGCGACGCTGCGCCGCTCGGCACAACACGAGCGTCGCCAGGGCTGCCACCGCGCGGATCAGTGTCTGAACCGATTCCGTCACCGTGATTCCCATTGAGCTCAGCACGCTGAACGGTTGGGCCCACAGCTCGGTCATGCCGCAGAGCGACGAAGCCCGGAACATTTGCAAGCTTTTGATGTATTGGTCGGCGACGTAATGCGGCGTCTGCGTCAGAAAGGGAAACAGCAGGACGAGGGCCACACCCGCGAACAGCCGCCACGCCATCCGCCAGTCGAGCGCCGCGACGAGCAGAATCATAACGGCCGTCAGCGGCTTGAAGGCGAGGCTAAGCGACAACCACAGGGCCGAGCGCCAGCGGCGACCGTCGGCCAATTCCACGGCGGCCAGCATCATCGTCGCCGTCATGATCAAGGTCGACTGTCCATTGCGGGCGCACGACAAGGCCGGCGGAAGTGCCGCCAGAGTCATTAACGGAAACAAGTCGAAGCCGCGTCCGACGAGCGTCGAGAGCCGCCGGACTCCCACGGCAAAGGAGCCGATCGTCAGCACGCGCCAGACGATTTCAGAAGCCGCGATCGGCAGCGCCGCAAAGGGTGCGAACAGGATCGCGGCGGACGGCAAATACAGAAAGCCATGTCCCGTGTTGCTGTAGATGTCACGTCCGGCAAACCACTGCACAGCGGCGTCACGATAGGCGCCGACGACGGTCCGATCGCTGCCGACCATAATGAGTACGGTGATCGTCACGATCAGAGCCGCCCAACAGATCCACGCAGCGTCAACGGGAACGCGGCTCCGCGAGAAACGCCGTATGAATTCAGACTGACGAGCCCACCCCATCGTCGCCTCATTCCACGCTGCCGACCACGTTGTCGATCGGCGCCGGCTCGCCGGAAACCAAGATTCTTCGCCGACCGTCGAGGCGTCGCGGAACGCGGCGACTGTCTCTCACGCTGCGGCTTTCTGCTGATCGTCCAGTCCGGCCGCGTCGACGTCGGAATCCGTCGTCGCAACGGCATAGCTGCCTCGCATTCCTCGAAATCGAATTTGCAGCACCTCCCGCAGCATTGGCAACGTATGGCGCCAAACCGACAAACTCGAGGACTCCTCGTTGATTAGCTCGACCGGAATCCGCTGATAAGCCAACCGTAAATGGCGAGCCAGAAAGACGACTTCGGCGTCAAAAGCAAAGCCGTCAATGACGGTACGGGAAAAAATCGCTCGACTGGCCTCCGCGCTGAAGAGTTTCAGTCCGGCCTGCGTGTCCGTCACGTCCGGCGAGATGAGAAACCGCACGACCTGGCTGAAAACAGCCGATGCCGCGCGCCTCAGTGTGCGACGGCGTACGAATCGCCGCGAGTCTTCGAGGTCGCGGGCGCCAAAGGCGACCTGGCATCGTCCACCGCGTATCAGTTCATAACCGGCCCGCAGGCCTTTGAGCGCATAAGGAAGATCGGCATCGGTGAAAGCAACCACGCGCCCGGACGCGCTGAGCATACCGGCGCGGACGGCCGCCCCTTTTCCCCGATTCTGCGACAAGGAAAGTGTGGAGAACCGGTGGCCGAAACCGGACGCGACAGAGGCCGTTTCATCGCGACTGCCGTCATCGGCGACCACGACGCGATAGTTGATTCCCCAGCGATCGAGATATTCGCGCAGCTGCTGCAGAGTGCGCGGCAGGCGGTTCTGCTCGTTGTAGGCGGGGATCACCAGCGTGAGGTCGTGATCGGGCGCGCGACGTGGCAGATTCAGGATTCGAAGCGTCTGAGACATGCTTTGGCCCACGGCCTGTGGTGCGGAAAAAGATGGATTTGAGGAACGCGGCCAAGCCATTCCGGACGGGATTTGCCCCGGGAAGGTCTCCCGTACCAGCCGGCCTCGGAGGGCCGACCGGCCGACGAAGCCGGGACCGGCGAAGGTCGCGGTTTGATGTCCCGAAGATTCAGGCCCTCTTTAGCTTCGTTTCGAAAATGCGTCAACTCATCTTCTCATCTTCGCGCGGAGGTCGATTTCGCAATAATGCGTCCGCTTTGCGACGGCCTGGGACGGCCGCCCGTTTCCGCAATCCGCCGAGGAGAACGGCGAACAATGCCGCCCGCGCATGAGATGGTTGATCTTCAAACGCCAACGGATCCTGGGGTGGCTGAGCGTGCCGTACCGACCCGGCCGTGGTGGCGAGAATGGGAGCTCGGGCTCCTGTTGCTTCTGGCGGCCTGCTTTTACACGATCCGCGTGACCGACCTGTCAATCCGCGGCGAAGAGTCGCGCCGCGGACGAATCGCCTGGGAAATCTGGCAGAGCGGCGACTGGATCGTCCCCCGCATTCAAGGCGAACCGGTCTTTTTCCGGCCGCCCCTGCAAAACTGGCTGATCGTGCTGGTCGGCATGGCGCGCGGAGCCGTCGACGAGTGGGCCGTCCGTCTTCCAAGCGTCATTGCCATTTTGTTGATGGTCGTCATCACGTATGGCTATGCGCGGAGCTTTCTTTCACGATTCGGAGCCTTCTTCTGCGCCTTGTGTCTGGCCAGCCTGGGGCAGGTTCTAGAACTGGGCCGTTTGGGCGAGACCGATTCCCTGTTCACGTTGTTCCTGGCGGGGTCTTTGCTGACTTGGAAGTGGTGTCAGAACGCGGGCGTCAGCCAGCGGCGCGCCTGGTGTTTGAGTTACGCCATGGCCGCGCTCGCGACCTTAACCAAGGGACCGCAGGCCCCGTTGTATTTCGTCGGTTCGGTGTCGCTCTACTGCCTGTTGACGCACCGCAAGCAACAGCTCTTTTCCCGGGACCATCTGGCGGGTCTTTTGACGGGACTGGGAATCGTCGGACTGTGGCAGGTCCCGTACACGATCAAAATGGGAATTGTCGCGTCCTTTAAGCTCTACTTTCACGACGTGAGCCCGCGATTCTTCGAAATGACCGTCGCCAATGTCGTGGGGCACATGGTGATGTATCCCTTGGAATTGCTGGCAGGATCTCTGCTCCCCTGGTCGGTGTGGCTGCTCTGCCTGCTGAATCCCGCCTTCCGGAATCATCTGCGACGCTGGCGCGGAGATGTTTTGTATCTCCTCATTTGCCTGGCCGTTGCGTTCCCCTCGGTGTGGATCGCTCCGGGAGCCAGCCTGCGCTACTACATGTCGTTGTTTCCGTGCTTTGCCTGTCTGGTGGGCATCGTGGTCGAGGGCCATGTCACGTTGGCAGCGCGCGACGGGTGGACGGCGTTCGTTTGCTGGTATCAGCGGGTGCTGGCCGTGTTGATCCTGTCAGCGGGGACCGGCGTTCTCGCTCTGTCATGGCTCCGGCCGCAATCGGACTACTCGCAATCGATCCAGTTCGCTGCCATTTATTTCGTGGCTTGCCTATTGGCGGCCGTGTGGATTTGGTGGCTCTCGCGGCGGATGACTCGCTTGGCGCTCTTGCTTAGTTTTACCGCGGCCGCCTGCTTTCTCGGTCTGTCGCAGGCGACCCTCATGGTGAATATCCGCCAACGATTCAGCGAAGACGCACGCCAGGCCGTCGCGACGGTGAAGCAGCAGATTCCGGCCGACGCACCCCTGATCAGTCTTGGGCCGGCGCACCACTTATTCCTGTTTCACCTGCGACGGGACGTGCGGCTGGTGGACCCGGATGAAGAAGACCCGGCCGCCTGGGGAAACGCCGAATATTTTTGCATGTGGATCAAGGGGACCGACCCGCCGGAATTTGATTTTTTGTGGGAACCCATCGCCACAATCTCCTGCGATCGAAACCGCAGCGTGCATCCGACCGAAGTGATGATCGTCGGCCGCCGCAAATCGAAGCCGGTCGTGGCCGAGCAAACGGCGCAAGCGCCACGTTTCTAATGAATTATCAATCAACCTCCAATTGACGCACTGGTGACAATCCCGTAGGTTCCGCCGCTTTGAGCGGTTGCAATCGGAATCCCCATGTATCGCCGGCTTGTTCTCCGGCACGCCGTTCTGTGGAGTCCGCTAGAAACGAGGGCGACCGCATGAGCAAAACACTTGTGTCATCAGGGATGATTGATTCCAAGGCGACGACTGGCGCCGCGCGCCGCCGTCGTTGGCTGTTCGGTCTGGTGGTGGCGGCCGTCGCGGCGATTGTTGCCGACGGAGCCTGGCAAAAGCCGGCCGATCCCGTCGAGCCGCTGACGTTGCAAGGACAAGACCGCGTCAGGGCTCTCGACTCATCGGCGCTGCGGGTTGCTACTTTCAATATCCACGCGGGAGTGGGACGCGACGGAATCCGCGATCTCGGCCGGACCGCCGCGGCCCTGCCGAACCTCGACGTCGTCGCATTGCAGGAGGTGCGAGACCCGTTCTGGGGTTCCCACGGTCCCCAGGTCGCGGCTGTCGCGGACAAATTGAACATGGCCTGGCTCTTCGTGCCGGCCGAGAAACGCTGGTGGCGGAACGAATATGGCAACGGCCTTTTGACCCGCGCCGCCTTGACCGACTGTGTGCGGATACCCCTTCCGACGCCCGCCCGGCACCGCTTCCGCGCGGCTTTGTTGGCGAATTTTCTCCACCAGGGCCGGACGGTACATCTGCTGGCCGTGCACATCGACAAGGATTTGGAACTGAACACGCACGACCTCCAGCTCCGCACCGTGGCCGACCTGTTTCTCTCGTTGCGCGAACCGGCGATCCTCTTGGGCGATCTGAACGAGTTCAGCACGCATCCGGAAATCATCCGCCTGCTCGGAACGCCCGGCGTGCACAGCGCGCTGGCCGACATTCCGCGACCAACCGTCAAAAGCGATCCGATCGATTGGATCTTCACGCGGGGCTTCCGCACCGTCCGCGCCGAATGGCGGGTGACGCCGTCTTCCGATCATCCGGTGGCCTGCGCGGAGCTCGAGTTTTCCGAACGGAGCGCGAGCGGATCGGAGCCGGTCGCTCGCACCGCATCGTTGTCGTTACACCGCTGAAAGAGTCTGTCGGAAGCTGAACAAGGGGGAGAAGTGGCGACTGCGGACTACAGCCCGGTGACCGACGCTGCCCGGCATCGCTGGCTCTGCCTCGGATTGTTGACGGCCTTTACGGTCTGGGGCGCGCTCGATGTCTTGCCGCGGGGCGGGATCAATCTGCAGCGGATCCACGAGCATCGCACAGACTTCACCGTGTATACGGAAGCCGGGGCCGCCTTCTTCGACGGACGCGACCCTTATCAGGTGACCAATCCGCGCGGCTGGCGCTATCTCTACCCGCCCTTGTTTGCAATCGTCGTGTCGCCGCTGCATGCCCTTCCGTCGACGGGACAGGTCTGCATTTGGTTTGTGCTCAGCGTGGCGATGGCGTTCGGCTGTTACGTCGAAATGCGTCGATCGGTCTCCCTGCTGAATCGTCATTCCCTCTTCGGCGAAGACCACGCGCGTCTTTTGCCCTGGATTGGAATCGCCGCTCTTCTGGCCGTGATGCTTCCGACCCTGAACTGCCTGCAGCGCGGACAGGTAGAGGTGCTCAAGCTTTATCTCCTCTTGCTCGGTCTCCGTCTGGCGCTGGGCGGCACGCGCGTGCGGCAATGGTGCCTTGCCGGCATCGTGTTCGCCCTGGCTTCGATCCTCAAGCTCACACCGCTCCTGCCTGTCGGATGCCTCATTCTCTATGACGGAGTGCTCGGCTTAACCGGGCGATCCCGTCGACTTGCCTGGCAGCGGGCCGCGTCGCTGAGCGCCGGCGTCGGAGCCGGCCTGCTTGTGTTCGCACTCTTGCTGCCGGCCTCCATTCTCGGTTGGAACGCCAACCTCCGGCATCTGGGGACTTGGTTCTCGGGCGTAGTCACGAAAGTGATCGACGTTCGAACCACGGACTTCGGGGAAGACGTGAGGACCGTTCGAAACCAGAGCCTGGACAATGCCGCTTACCGTTTCGGCAATTGGATCACCGCCGAGTTTGCCGGCGGTCCCGACGATACGGGGATCGATCGTCCCCATCTGGCGACGCTCAAACTCCCGATGGACACCCCTCTGGCGGGAGAATTAATTGTGATCGGCCGGATCGCCAGCCTGGCGCTCTTGCTCGTGTTTGTGTTCCGCGCAGCGCGAATCGGCCAGCCGATCGGCCGGGCTGCGGCATTCGGACTCGCATGCGTCGCCACACTCGTCGTGTGCCCCGTGGCGCGTGGTTGCTATTTCGCTCTCTTTCTTCCGGCAGTGGTCTTCATCTCGATGTGGCTGGTTCAGCTGCGACGTCCACGCACGGCCTGTCTGCTGGCGGTCGTTCCCGCGGTCTTCGTCTGGCTGCACTACCTGCTGTTGCCCGCCAGCGGAAGGATCGGACTGCTCGGTCTGGGAACGACGGCCTGGTTCCTTGCGACTTGCGTGGTATTGAACAAAGCCCTGTCGATCAGGCGGAACGCCGCTGCGGTTGAGCACCTGAGTCGGCCGTGGATTTTGCAGGAATCTGCTACCTTGTCGCCGCGGGCTGCGTCATCGCTGGCGTGCACGACGCTTGAGTCGCCAGTCTCCTGACGATCGTCGCAAGTACCTGCGACGCATCCGGTTTAGCCATCGCGGTGGCTCGACGACATTCGCGGCGTTCGTGGCGGCAACGCCATTTGCCAAACCGCGCCGCGATGCTTTGGCTCATCGACCGGAATTCCTTTTGACTTTCGAGCCGATAAGGTGTTTACTGATAAGGAGATCACATCCTGCAGTTCTCTCTCCGCCCGGGAAGGGCCTTTCCCGGTCGCATGTTCATTCAAAGGAGCCAACGATGGCGACCGTGCGAGAGATTCTCACGAAGAAGGGCCAACAAGTTCTGTCGATCGGGTCTCGCGAGAGTTCGCTGGACGCGGCCATGCTGATGAACCGCCACAAGGTCGGTTCTCTCATCGTGATGGATGGGCAGACGGTTGTCGGCATCATCACGGAGCGCGATCTTCTGGAGCGCGTTCTGGCGGAGCGTCGCGATCCGGCGCAAACGTCCGTCGAGGAAGTCATGACGACTGAAGTGCTGTGCTGCCAACCGCACACCTCGATCGAAGAGGCCCGTGCCGTGATGATGAACCGCCGCGTGCGGCATCTTCCCGTCGTCGATAGCGACGACCGGATTCACGGGATGATTTCGATCGGCGATCTCAACGCGTTCGAGGCGCACAGTCAGGAATTGACGATTCACGTCATGACGGAATACATCCACGGACGGACGTAATCGGAACTGCTAAGACGGGTCCGCCCTGAACGTCGGCAGAGACGTTGTCGCGTCCCTCTTGTCGTGTGTTTCCCGTTGCGCTTGCGGCGCGACGGGCTGGCCCAAAGGCGCGTTCCACACGAGCCTGACAACGACGATTTTGGCGCCCGGCCATTCTAATCCGTTTTGAAAAGCGCGCGCCGATCCAATATCGCGCGTCCTTAACAGCACCCGTTTACCACAAACGACCCAATAAACTCTCTCGTTCTTCTTCCCTTTCATAGCAAAACGCTTTCGCGATCTTACGCGGGTTAGCGCTCCGCCCGCCCGAGGCCGGCACCCAGGCCGGATCATGGCTCTGCCCATTCCCTGGCTATCTCGTCATCTTCCTGGATGCCTGGAGAAAACTGCACCAGCGTTCGCCAAAGCATAAACTATACATAAGTCCAGTATGACGGTAGAAATACCAAAATCAACCACAAACTATACGCAAAATGTGGGAATGCCGTCCGCATAAGGGACAACAGATTGGGGGTAGCTTGGCTTTGCCCACAAAGTCTTAGATCGCGGCGACTTCTCGGGCAAACGGCGTTTCTGCCCAGAAAGTCGGCCAGTGCAAATCTACAGACTAGCGGCGGCACGCC
>Ga0181532_10004517_pt1 | contig 12120 bp, 14 predicted proteins | sample PEATcosm2014_Bin_33_FD_119768 | JGI IMG/M metagenome (GOLD analysis project Ga0181532, IMG submission 119768) | Peatland microbial communities from MTU Mesocosm Facility, Houghton, MI, USA - PEATcosm2014_Bin11_30_metaG | ecosystem: Environmental > Terrestrial > Soil > Wetlands > Peat | place...
CGGGCTAATTGCGATCATCCGCGTTAATCAACTCTGTAGCGTTCACGCGCCCGCGCGAGGCGGGCGCCGACACCATGAGCGCGCTCGGCCAGCAGACCGACCCGCTCGAGCCGCCTCTGCGGCGCTGCGGCTGCTGACCGACGTCGCCGATTCCTTTTTCGCGGATTCCGGTTCGGGGCGAACGCTGGAGCGGCCGCCGCGGCGCCGGTGGCGATGGTGAGGTCGGCGGCGCGGGCGAGCTCAGCGAGGTTCAGCGAGGTACGGGGTCATCGACAACAGATCGCCAAAACTGCAGCACTGACAGGGGGCTTAAGCACATAGCGTTCGCTAGGATCACAGGAGCTTGAGGTTGTATTGCTTGGCGGGCCGCTACGACGGCGACGCCAACTCAAGCCTGGGTGGCCGGGCACAGGTTGCATATTTACGCAGCGGCGGCACGCTCCATCATGACCTCGAGCTGAAGGCTTTCAACGTCGCGGAAGATCGAAGCGACGGCGAGCACGCGCCCATTGCGCTTGAACCTCAGGAGACAGTCTTTGCTCGGGATGTCACCGTCGATCGCGATCTCGTCCCACTTCTCGGTGTGACCGACATAGTTGATCGGGACGTCGTAATGCTGACTCCAGAAAAACGGTACGGCGGTGAATGGCACGCGGTGGCCTAGCATATTGAGCGCAGCGGCTTGTCCTTGACGCTCTGCGACAACCCAATGCTCGACGCGGATGTTCTCACCCGAGTGCGGATCGGGCCAACGTGCGATGTCGCCGGCGGCGTAGATGCCGGATGCGCTTGTCTCGAGGTACTGGTTAACAACGACCCCGCGGTCGCACTTGACACCTGCTTTCTCGGCAAGCTCGAGGCGGGGCCGAACGCCTATACCGACGATGACGAGGTCACCGTCGAGCGCGCCGCCGCCTTTGAGTTTTACTTGCTTATCGTCGATGGCGGTTGCCGTGTCGTCGAGGTGGAAGATTGCGCCGTGTTCCTCGTGAAGGGTACGAACGAAGTCGCCCATCTGCGGACCCAGAATTCGCTCCATCGGCCGTTTTTCCGGTGCCACGACGTGGACCTCTAGTCCACGCACGCGGAGTGCGGCAGTGACCTCGAGGCCGATGAAGCTCGCCCCGATGACCACCACGCGGCGCGCTGCCTTGGCGTATTCGATGATGGCGTGGCAATCCGCCAGCGAACGAAGTGTACGGACATGTGGTTGGTTGGCCCCAGGGATGGGAAGACGCACCGGTTCGGCCCCGGTTGCCAGCAGCAACCGGTCGTACGGAACCTTGTTGCCGCCCGCGAGAACGACCTCACGGGCCCGAATGTCGATGTCGAAAGCCGTTTGCCCTAAGCGCACCTCGATATCGTTTTCGTGATAATAGTTCTCTTGGCGCAGAGGCACGTAATCGAATGGAGCGCTACCGCCGAGATAGTCCTTGGAAAGGTTTGGTCGGTCGTAAGGCAACGCAGCGTCGCTGCTCAGCATGATGATGCTGTCCTGGTAGTTTTCCCGCCGTAGCATTTCGGCTGCGGCGAACCCAGCGGCCCCGCCGCCAACGATGACGATCTTTTCGGGCGCACTGCCGGCAGCTTTGCCACGCGGCTTCGGCTGTGGCTGTTCGCGCTTCTCGCTCACCCAAATCTTGCCGTCGCGCTGTTCGACCGCCCAGGACGCGATCGGGCTCAGGGCTGGCGCTTCGAGGGCCTCTCCCGTGCGCAGATCAAAACAGGCGTGATGCCAGGGGCACCGCACGGTGTCGCCGACCACGAGACCGTCGACAAGCGGACCATGATAGTGCGTGCAATGCGCCCCGACCGCGAAAACGTCGTGCCCCCGCCGCACCAATAGGACATCTTCGTCGCCAACATGACCGACGAGCATTTTACCATCGGCAAGCCGATCAAGGGGAATACCTTGGGACAGATCGGGACCAGTCAGCTTCGTCTCGTCTTGAGCCATCGTCGTCTCCGTCGCTCAAGAATGTCTAAATCCCCTTTAGATACTCGATCAGATCTTTCTTGTCTGCCTCACTGAGGTTGAGATTGAATTGCGTATCGTAGTGGTTCACCAGGTCGAGCAAAGTGGCGAAGCGCCCGTCGTGGAAAAAGCCGCCCTTCTGATGCGTCCACAGTCCCGCGAGAGGTGCCGTGCGATACATGTGGGTGGGCGAACGGTCAGCCTGGAACGCGTCGACGCCGATCTCGCTTGGTGCATGCATGTTGTACCCCGGCTCGGTGTAAAGCGGGGGCACGTGACAGGTCGCGCATTTCCCCCGAACCGTTGAAAACCTTCTTGCCCCGTTCGAATGCAGTCTTATCGTATGACCCGGCCGGAGCCTTCGGTGCCGGGATCGAGAGCTGATAGAAGTGCAGCGCAGCCAGCTTGGCTGTGGTCTTGTCCGGCGTATTCCGCGTGTTGCCCGAGCCACTCTTCGCGGAGACGGGATATTGATCCTTGTTGTTGAACCGGGCATCGAAGAACGTCGCCGCGCCGTGCATCTGGGTCCCCGCGACGTAGGCATTCCAGTAGGTGACCGATCCGAAGCCGGTCCAAGTGGCGAGGTTCACGCCGGCCAACCCAAACGCGGGCGGGATGAGGGTGCCGGCCTGCTCGCCGTCCGGACGAAAGGCCTTGCCATCCTTATCCAGCTCGGCGTCGTAGCGGCCTGGCCCCCAGCTGGCGAGGACCTTCTTCACGGTCTCGACGTCGACGCCGAGGAGATCGGTGAATGGCTTGAGGTTCGGTGCCAGAGACACGATCGCGCCAACGTTGAGATCGCGGTTGGCCCAACCGTCGAGCCGTTTACCAATGCCAGCCGCGAACGAGTTGTCGACGGTCGAGTGACAAAACGCGCACTGGATGCCCATAGACTTGACGCTGCCGTCGGGGTTGGCAAAGGCGGTGACACCGACGACAGCGTTGAGCTTGAGCAGGGCGATGGTCGTGGCTGGATCGTCGAGGTTGAGCTTGCCCGCCTTGATCTGTTGCTTCAAAGCGCGCGGTAGCGCGTCCGCATCGACCTTGAGGCCGACGGACAGCGCGGTTTTTGACGAGACCCCCGGGCCGGCACTCGGTCCTCAATATCCGTATAGACTTTGTGGAGCCACCGTTCCGCGCGCTCGCATTTCTCTTGATAAAGCTGAACCTCAGCCTCCAACTCCGCGATCCGATCCTCGGCAGAGCGAAGCTGATGCGAGAGCTTCGGAAAAGAGCAGATCGGCTGGCAATCCTACATTCCGCCAGACAAAAAGGACGATAAAGCGCTGGCTATGTGCTAAGGAACAGCTGCTGAACTGGCTTAAGCTAGAAATCTTCGGCACCCGACGAGATCCGCAAGCCATGACCCCGCTGGGAAAACACCGGAGTTCTGTCCAAGGTTTCTACAATCGTCTCACCGATTGCTTGGTCACCAGCGAAGCAGCAGAGAAGCTCGTCAGCCGCTTGCAAAAGAATCGCAACAAAATGTTCACATTCCTGGATTTTGATGATGTCCCCTGGAACAACAACAATGCAGAGCACGCAGTAAAGGCCTTTGCATCGGTTCGGCGGGTGATCGAGGGGCCGACGACGGAAAAAGGACTTCGCGATTTCCTAGTCCTGCTGAGCATCTGCGAGACGTGCAAATACAAAAACGTTGATTTCCTTGGGTTTCTTCGCTCTGGCACAAAGGACATCGACGACTTCGCGACTAATGGGTGGAAACAACGTGTCCGGGGAGCAAAGCAGAGAATGGATCGTCAAATAGAGACGTAGCGACGGGCACTGCGTTTCTACCGAGGAAACTGCTGTCATGCTGTCGACCGTGCTTATTCGCCCTTCACCTTCGATTGCTGCCGAATCATTGCGCCGCAACAGATCGCAGCCTCGGGCGCGGGTCGCGGCGTCGGGTCTGGGTCTAGGCTGTGTGAAAAGTAGCTCAATCTCCTGCGGGAGCGTAGTAGCTTCGCACTAGCTTGTAATGGCCGCCTGCGAAAACCCAAAACTGATGCAAGCAGCCCGTCGGCCCGCAAAAGGTATCTGGCTGATCGCAATAGAAATGTTCAAAATGCAGCACGATCCGTTTAGAGTTATCGAAATAGCTGGCGAACGGATGTAAAGCTCTTGGCGTGCTGCACCTGTGATAGATCGCCTTGCGAATTTCGGGAGGCAGGCTGTTAATGTGCTGCGGGTTGTAACGATCCTCGCTGTGCATTCCGCCGCGCTTCGCTGACGACTGATTGCTGAGCAACGACACGAGGATAAGTGCGCAGAGACATCGCGAGACTATTATGCGACGTGATGCACCCAACTTGTATAGGAAATTGCGGTAGGAGTTAAGCGAAGGGGCCATAGCACAGCATCCGACTTATGGAATTGCGACGAGCGGGCCGACGCTCACGCCAAGTGATTGCTCGTGGTCCCTGCTGAAAGAGTAGCTATAGCTCGGTTCCAGAAACCAACCGAACTTTCGCTCCGGTGACGGCCAGAACATGAAATCAAGCACGGCCTCGCCTGCGAAAGAATTAGTTGTTCCGTCGACGCCTCTAGTGTGAACCCATTCCGGTCCAGCACCGGGTTCAAACTCTACAGTCGGCGACAGATCAAAGGGCTTCTTGAATACAAAATCGGAGTCCCATTCCGTTTGCTCCCGGCTAAATAGGGACGTAACACCCGCTTCGATTTCCAGCCAATTTTTGATGGGGGTGAATTCAACTGCTGCCGTTGGACCAAAACTGGAGCCGCCATTTTGCAGGCCCCACTCTCCCGCCGCGCCAAGTTCAACGACCGCAAGGGGGTCCTTTTCCTCAGCTAATGCCGTTCCTGCGAACAGTGGGAGAGCGGCGATAAACCCCATCAACGTCTTTCCGCGTGCAAAGACGCAGACCAACCCGCGATGTGTGGACATAACCTGCCATCCGGTCAGTATTCCGAACGGGTACACGCGGCCCAAAGGAGGCCCGTGACCGACAGTTCAGATGGACAGGAGGGGCTTTGGCGGCCGTTCTAAAAGGATGAGATCGGCCTCTGCGAGAGCATTCGGCGCATTTGGGGTGATCGCAACATGGACGAAGGCAATCTCACAGGGATTAACCGGGCAAGTGAATGTGCCGTTCAAGTCCTGCAATTCATGGTGCTGGATAAGACCGTCGGCATCGCCGCGGTGATGGTGGCCCTGAGGGATACTTCCGATGCTGACTCACCTTCGGAATTTGCGAGGCTGGTAAAGCACCGACGACGCCGATTTGTTGGCATAAATTCATTGCCTGCGGCTGCATTGGTGTAAGATTCGCCAATCGGCGGTGGCATTCGCGGCGGTGGTCACACACGGATCAACATCAAAAACCCGATTGCTGAGATAGCCGCGACCATGGCAGGCATCATCGTCGAACGAATGGCCTTCGGTGCTGCCGAGTGCTGCCGAGTGCTGCGAGAACGACCGCGTCAGACTTGCCGAGCTTGTCGCCGGCGTCGGCTGGAACGCGGACGACGAGCGCATTGCGGCCATCCGGCGCATGACCAAGCGGGACATCAAGCTGAAGCTCGCTGAGATTATCAGAGTCGCGCAGCGGATGGCGAGGCCGGGAACCTATCGTTTGAGCGCCGCAGCATTCGAGGCGGACAATGCATAGGCCAGATTTCGCACGCGGGAGTCTCCTGAAAGAGCCTTCGTCCGAGTCGCGTGCGAAGGATCTACGGCATGCTCGGGCGAAGGCGCTTTCACCTTGGCCTTTGCAGATTGAATTTCAGGATCCCGAGGTCGAGTTCGCCGAGCTGCCGGTCGAGATGCGCGATCTTGCCGATGATGAAACCGAGGAGGATTTTGACGATGGCTGACATAGGAGCCCCCGCGAACCGGCTGGCACCGGGCACGGGGGCGAGGCACAATAAGGTTGACCTTGGAACGCCTGACCATACACCGCCCCGACGACGTCGGCAAGGCATCCTCGCTGCCATCTCCGACGCACTGGCGACGGGGGAGAACGGCGCCAGCCTGGCCTATCCCCTGAGACAGGCAGCGGTGAAGGAATTTGCCAGACTGACCGGCTGGACTGCGACCTGGAACACATTCGGCCCCGAGGACATCGGTCGACGGACGGGAAGTGGTAGGGTTTGCCGTGTCATGGCTTGTTCGACCATCCACTGTTTTTCCGTGGCGGCGGCAAGTGTGCCGCTTTGGTTGGCCAGCCATACGTCTGGCACTCGACGCCGAGCTGGTTCGACATCGCTAGAAAACTCGGCCTCGAAGCCTCGGTTGCGCCAAACCCCAAGGCTTCCATCCATTTTCCGGGGCACTCCTATTTCGCCGTGCTGCACGCTCCCAGTCACGTTGTGCGGTGGCTGCCAGAACAGCAGCAATGAAAGCGGCGGCGTTGGACGGTTGGCGCGCAGTTGGGCCATGGCAAGAACCGTCGTCATCAGGGATCGACCCGGTCACTATGAACGAGTTGTGTTGCGCGCAAAATTTGTTGAACGCGAAACACTCGGGATTGGCATTTATGCTGCCATTACCGAGGCGGGCCAAACGGCAGCGCCAAAAAAGGCAAAGAGATACGGGACGTGCTTGAATGGCCGCGTTGCGCCAGATCAAGGTTGTAGATTTGATGGCGACGTGGGCTGGCCTGCCCGCGCATATAAGGAACGATACGCAAATTGCGTCCCTTGTCGTTAAGCACTTTCTTGGCCTTTCTTGGATCGACAAGCATATTGATCCTGACGCGACCAATCTCGGGATACTCACCCTGAAGGGAAGCCCCGCACAGCTAGAGTCCGCCAAAATCAGGATCGTGGATTTAGCAGAATCCCTTTTCAACTTGCGTAAAACAAAGGGCTTGGATGTGTGTATCGCCGGCATGAAAGCGGCGAAAAATCTGGAACCATCGTTGGCTGAGCTGCATATCGGGAAAATGCTATATGCTAACGATTGGAAGTTTAGGTTTGTTGCACCGCAAGGAAAGCGCGGAGACAACTACGATCTGCAAATCAGATATTTTAACCAGACGGTATGCGCGGACGTGGTGATCGTTTGGGGCGAAGGAGCAGCGCTAGGTGGCTCTGTGCTATTGATCCTCTTCCTTGGAGGATCGCCCCACGGTGCTCTGACCATGTTCGCTCTTGGGGAATTGCAGTCATTGGTGGATTTTTGAGCGAGCCGGCTCGGTCGTGAATGACCCTTTCCCGGAAGTGGAGTGCGCGCCGCAGCAGTCGAGACAACGTTGATTGGTGCGGGCGGCGAGAAGTAACTAACTCCACTGCCTAATGCGCGATCGTTCCATGATGTAGGTTGAGCGAGAGGCAAATCCGAAATCGCTTTCGATCGCCGCTGAGCGTCCCCATCAACAAAGCATGACGCCGCTTCAACAGGCCGATCCTCGGAAATGATCCGAGGGCTTGTAGCGACTACTTGGTCAGTCGGCATTGGCGCCTTGGACCACCCAGCTGGTCGGCACATTGCCGAGATCCGGGGATGAGAGCACCGTGGTGCCGTTCATGAACCAGATCGCCACGTCGCCGTCGGTATTGCTCCAGAGAATGTCGGTCTTGCCGTCACCGTTGAAGTCGCCGGTCTCGACCACCGTCCAGCTTGCCGGCACATTGCCGAGATCCGGCGATGAGGTCACCGTGGTGCCGTTCATGAGCCAAATCGCCAGGTCGCCGTCTGAATTGCGCCAGAGAATGTCGGTCTTGCCGTCGCCGTTGAAGTCACCGGTCCCGACAATGGTCCAGCTGGTCGGCACATTGCCGAGATCGGGTGATGAGGTCACCGTGGTGCCGTTCATGAACCAGATCGCCACGTCACCATCGGCGTTGCGCCAGAGAATATCAGTGTTGCCGGTACCGGCGAAGTCGCCCGTTCCGGCAATGCTCCAGCTCATCGGCACATTGCCGAGATCCGGCGACGAGGTCACCGTGGTGCCGTTGATCTGCCAGATCGCCACGTCGCCATCGGTGTTGCGCCAGAACAACTCGGCGTAACCGTTGGCGGCACTGTAGGGGCCGGTTCCGGCGAGCGTCCAGCTGGTCGGCACATTTCCGAGATCCGGCGAAGACGTCACCGTGGTGCCGTTCATGAACCAAATCGCCAGGTCGCCGTCAGTGTTCCGCCAGATCAAGTCGGCGTAACCGCTGTTGTTTAACTGTCGCTGTCCGACGACCGTCCAGCTGGTCGGCACATTGCCGAGATCGGGCGATGAGAGCACCGTGGTGCCGTTCATCAGCCAGATCGCCACGTCGCCGTTGGTGTTGCGCCAAGCAATGTCGCTCTTGCCGTCGCCGTTGAAGTCGTGCGTGTTGACTGCCGACGCCAAGGCAGCGCAGGTGACGGCGTCGGTCGCATCGCAATAGAGTGCCAAATAAGCAGTTTCCGACTCGGATGGCGTATCTGGAAATGTCCCACTGCCGAGAATGTACGCTCCATCGGGAGATATTCCACTGGCGGCAATGAGCGCAATCCCTGTCATGTTGACGCCCCCATTGGCAAGGAGCGTATTCAAATCTTGGAGTCCGGTTGCCTGCGTCCAGCGAAACGGGCGCGAGTTGCCGCTCACAGCCCAGCCCGTTGCTCCGTTGTTTGCAGTTGTCGGATCGGCATAGCCGACGACGATGCTGCCGTCGGCGCTAGTCGAGGTTGCCGTGGCATTGTTCAGTCCAGGCAGCGTGCCTAAATCCTGCATGCCGGTTGCCTGGGTCCAACGGAATACGTGTTGGCCTCCAGAGACCCCCGCTGAGCCGACAACGACGGAGCCGTCACTGCTGACGGCGTAGGCGGTTGAATTAGCGCCCAGATTGCCGAGATCCTGCATGCCGCCCGCCTGCGTCCAGCGAAAAGCATCAGGCGGCATTGTAATCCCATCGATGGAAGGCATGTCGGTCTGGCCAACAACAACGGAACCGTCACCATTGGCAGCGAAGGCAGTCGAGCCGCCGGACGCTTGCAGCGAGCCGAGATCCACCATGCCCCCCGCTTGCGTCCAAAGGAAGGCATGTGCACCGGTGGACGCATTGCTCCCCCCGACGACCGTCGAACCATCGCCGCTGATGCCGTAGCCGATCGAATAGCTCGCTGAGCCTACTAATGTGCCGAGGTCTTGGGTTCCGCCGGAAAGCGTCCAGCGAATGGCGTGAAAGTATCCGGCGTCGGTGTCGCTCCAACCCGCAGCCGTGAACTCCGATCCAAAACCGGCCGCCAGAACGGTAATCGTGTTGCCCGGGTTTGTTCCCAAATGCGCTATGGTGCCATAGAGTGTGCGTTGTACGGCCTGAGCCGCCGCGCCGACGAAGACTGAATCCCCACACTGTCCTTGTCCCGGCAGAGGTGCTTCGTAGGCATTTTGCGAGCCTGCCCCTCCCTGCGGGGGCGCTCGCGGCACTTGTTTCTGCGTCGCGCGCCCTCCGCTGGCCGTGGTCCCTTCATCATCCTGATTAACATAATACATAACGCCGCAGGAAGTAGGTACGTTAGCAGAGGGAGCAAAGGGAGAAGTAGGTACGTTAGCAGAGGGAGCAAAGGGAATTGCAAGCTTGCCTTGGAAGAGACTGTTCCCAATTTCAACTAGATCATTTGCTCTGGACCAACCGGGCGTAATCAGAAAAATTACTGTTGTACAGACCAAGATCGCTGCGCCGCATCGAAGGCTGCGCCAGCGCTCCCATCTCGCCCGTTGATGTTTGGCAACGTGAGCACATTGCATAGCGCAGTCCTTGCGAGATCGCCACCGCGCCAAATTTTGATTGTTAAGTCCCAACAGTCCCTCCCAGCCTCTAGACCATGATCAAATTCAATCGATGCGCGATTTTGTTGCCGTCCCGTTCGTTGATGGTATTACCTTTCGCCCGACATGTTTCGGAGCGAGGCCACACGCGGATGGGTTCCGATTCAGCTTGAATTGAAGACCGAACGCTTTGGGATAGCGTCTCGATTGTGATTCGCTTACGCCTTTGTCTGTCCGGAATCTGAGCAATATAGCTCACACCCGACGCGTCTACATTTTCGCGGGCTCTGCAATTGACGTAACCGGCTCTATCTAAGTTTCCCAGTAACCGACGCGGTGGAGGAGCCGTCCACAGCGTCAGGAGCGGACATGCGGTTTCCTGTTCCCTATCCCTGCTCGCTCTGCAGCTTGCGGTTCATCTCACGGACTTTCGCCACGACCTCTTCCTGATGGCCGGCGTGCTCCTCCACCGGGTTCGGCTCGCCCTTGCCCGTGGTGATGAGCTTGCGCAGGCTGCCGGTGATGTACTGGCCCCAGGCGTTCGAGCAGACGTCGTAGCACTCATAGGCAGGCACGAGCCCGGCGTGCGTGAAGCCGACCTCGGTCTTGTCGCCTTTCTTCGTGATATCGAAGATGACGTCGGTGCCGTTCCACTCGGTCTTGTCCTTGATGAAGTTGAAGTCGTTGTGCAAGACGTGCCATGCTACTTTCTTGCCCGGCACGAGCTCGGTGATCTTGAGCGTGCAGCGGTGGACGTCCTGGTAGTGGTGGTAGAAGACGGTGCCGAGTTTGTCGGTATCGCCTTCCACCGCCTGTGACCACCAGCCACGGACGTTCTTGATGGCGTCGAAGACGGCCTGATGGGACTGGTCTACCGTGAAGGAAGCGGTGTAATGCTGCGTGTTCATCTCTGTATCTCCATGGGTTGATGTTGAGACAAGTCGCCTAGCCGCGCGGCAGCGCGCGGCCTGTCTCCAGAAACGTCTTGAGATGGGAAAGCACCTGCGGCCAGCCGCCCGAGATGCCGGCGAGCATCTTCGGGTCGCCCTCGAGGCCGTCATGGGTGACCGTCAGGCGAACGAGTCCACTGGCCTGCGGCTCGATCTCGAAGCTGACACGCGAGTGTTTCGACACGTCGTCGAAGTCATTCGGCCTCGCCCAGGTGAAAGCCAGGCGGCGCGGAGGGGTATGCTCGACGACCTTGCCGACCATATCCACCGCGCCCGTGTCGACGCGCCGATGTTCCCAGCGGGAACCGGGCTTCCAGTCCGAGATGTTCTCGTGCGCCGGGCTGTCCGCCATCGCGCCGAGCCAATACTGGCGCATCATCTTGGGGTCGACCAGCGCCTGCCAGGCTTTCTCCGGCGTCGTCGCGATGTAGGTGACATACACGAAATCAGGCTTTTTCATCGTCATCTCCTTCCAATCGTTTCTTAAGGTCGTGCAATGCGTCGAGACGGCTGCGCTCGAACTTTCCGATCCAGCGTGCATGGATCTGGTGCAAGGGCACAGGGTTCAAGTAATGGAGCTTCTCCCGGCCCTGCCAGACCACGGCCACGAGGTTCGCGTCCTCGAGCTGCTGCAAGTGCTGTGTTACGGCCTGGCGTGTCATGTCCATGTGCGCACAGAGCTCCGACAGCGTCTGGCCGTTTTTTCGATGCAGCAGGTCGAGCAGATACCGGCGGCCTGGGTCGGCCAGCGCCTTGAAGACCTTGTCGATATCTGCCGATCGAGTAGCCACAGCGACCTTTACCGATGTCCCAAAACTCGGATATATGATATGCAAGTAAATACCTGCATGTCAAGAGGCACCCGATCTGCCACCTATTCCCGAGGTGTTCTGCGAAAACAGAGGCTGAATGACCGGACTTGAGGCTGTATGGGCGCCCGAGGGAAGAAGGCCGTTACACGGCTATAGATGGGACGAAGGTATTTCGAGCGGGGAACAGGCTAAGACTGGACCCAGCCATACCCGAGGCGGTCATGGACATCCGCAGCCTTCTGGCGCCGTCGGCGCAAGCCGGGCGACGGTGGCACCATCATCGACACCCCTGGCTGCAGTCCGATCAAAGTCGGCCGAAATGATCCGTGCCCCTGCGGCTCTGGCAAGAAGTTCAAAAAATGCTGCGGTCAATAACCCGCAGCCGCGGCCCTCGCCGTATGCTTGCAATCGATGTCGGTTGTTGGCCCGTCACGTCACTTGCCGTCGTGCAGCAATTCGGTCGCTAACGGGTGAGAAGCGGACATGGCGCGGACTCTGCAAATCGGTCGTTCGTGGTAGAGTCGAGATGTGGCGCGGTAGCTGTAGGTCGAACCTATCTGTTGCCGCCTCTTTCGTCTGGCGGTGCCTCAATAGTTCCACCATGGCTCCGTTTCCACATCCCGCTCATCGAACCGGACGTGCGGCGCTACCGCATCCGGCTCTCGGACAAG
>Ga0181532_10004519_pt1 | contig 12120 bp, 8 predicted proteins | sample PEATcosm2014_Bin_33_FD_119768 | JGI IMG/M metagenome (GOLD analysis project Ga0181532, IMG submission 119768) | Peatland microbial communities from MTU Mesocosm Facility, Houghton, MI, USA - PEATcosm2014_Bin11_30_metaG | ecosystem: Environmental > Terrestrial > Soil > Wetlands > Peat | place...
CCGGCGGTGCTCACGCTGGGAGCGGAGGCCGTGGGCCTGGTCCTGGCCGGCTCGGGTGCCCCGGTGCGCTCCGCCGCCTGAGGAGGCTCCCCGGTCCTCTATCGTTGGCTCCCCCATGGGAACGCGCGAGGACATCAGGAACGTGGCCATCGTGGCCCATGTCGACCACGGCAAGACGACGCTGGTCGACGCCCTGCTGCGCCAGACCGGCGCCTTCGGCGCGCACGAGGAGCTCACCGACCGGGTCATGGACTCGGGCGACCTGGAGCGGGAGAAGGGCATCACCATCCTGGCCAAGAACACGGCCGTGCGCTGGGGCGGCGTGAAGCTCAACATCGTCGACACCCCCGGACACGCCGACTTCGGGGGCGAGGTGGAACGCGGGCTGACCATGGTCGACGGCGTGCTGCTGCTGGTCGACGCCTCGGAGGGGCCGCTCCCCCAGACCCGCTTCGTGCTGCGCAAGGCGCTCGAGGCCCGGCTCCCCGTCGTGGTCGTGATCAACAAGGTCGACCGGCCCGACGCCCGCATCGCGGAGGTGATCCACCAGGTCGAGGAGCTCTTCCTCGACCTCGACGCCGACGAGGACCAGATCGGCTTCCCGATCCTCTACTCCAACGCCAGGGCCGGCTGGGTCAGCGCGGAGCGGGGGGTCGAGGGCGTGAACGTCGAACCGCTCTTCCGGACGATCATTCAGCACGTCCCGGCACCGTCGTTCGACGAGGACATGCCGAGCCAGGCGCTGGTCTGCAATCTGTCGGCGTCCCCCTATGTGGGGCGGCTCGCCATCTGCCGCATCCACAACGGCACTCTCGTGAAGGGCAGCACCGTGGGCTGGTGCCGGCTCGACGGCACCGTCGAGAAGGCCAAGATCACGGAGCTCTACGTCACCGAGGCGCTCGACCAGGTGCCGGCGGAATCGGCCGGACCGGGGGAGATCGTCTCGGTCGCTGGCCTCGCCGACGTCACGATCGGCGAGACCCTAGCCGATCCCGACCGGCCCATTGCGCTCCCCGCCATCACGGTCGACGAGCCCAGCCTGGCCATGACCATCGGCATCAACACCTCGCCGCTGTCGGGAGCCGACGGGACAAAGCTGACGGCCCGCCTGCTGAAGTCCCGCCTGGACTCCGAGCTGGTCGGCAACGTGGCAATCCGGGTCAGCAACACCGACCGGCCCGACCTGTGGGAGGTGCTCGGGCGCGGTGAGCTGCAGCTGGCCGTGCTGGTCGAGACCATGCGACGTGAGGGCTTCGAGCTCACTGTGGGCAAGCCCCAGGTGGTCACCCGCGAGATCGACGGAAAGATCCACGAGCCGGTGGAGCGGGTCTCGGTGGACGCGCCCGACGAGTATCTCGGTGTCGTCACCCAGCTGCTCGCCCTCCGCAAGGGGACCATGCTCGAGATGGTGAACCACGGGACGGGCTGGGTGCGGCTCGACTACCGCGTGCCCGCCCGCGGCCTGATCGGCTTCCGCACCGAGTTCCTGACCGAGACCCGCGGGACCGGCATCCTCCACCACGTGTTCGACGGGTGGGAGCCGTGGCACGGCGAGCTGCGCACGCGGCGCAACGGCTCCATGGTGGCCGACCGCCGGGGGGTCACGACGACGTTCGCTCTGATGAACCTGCAAGAGCGCGGCACGCTGATCGTCGGGCCGACAGAAGAGGTCTACGAGGGGATGATCGTCGGGGAGAACGCCCGGGCGGAGGAGATGGACGTCAACCCGACGAAGGAGAAGAAGCTCACCAACATGCGGTCCTCCACGGCCGAGGAGTTCGCGCGGCTGACCCCGGCGATGCAATTCTCCCTGGAGCACGCGCTGGAGTTCATCGCGGAGGACGAGTGCGTCGAGGTCACACCGAAGGTGGTACGCCTCCGCAAGGTGATCCTGGACCAGGCGACGCGCGGGCGTCTGCACAGCCGCGCCCGAGACGCCCGGGACCAGGCCGCGAAGGGGTAGCGGGGTGTCGGGCCACAACGAGGGCTTCGACCACATGACCGTGGTCGTGACCGATCTGGACAACGCCAGGAGCTTCTTCGGGCTCCTCGGCTTCGTCGAGCGCATCGCCGTGGTGGCCTCGGGCGAGGAGATCGCGCGCTACATGGGGATCCCGGGGTGGGAGGCCGACCACGTGACCCTCGTGCTGGAGGGCGCACCGGTGCACCAGGAGGTCCAGCTGCTCCGGTTCCATCACCCCGTCGCGGGCGTCGACGCGGACGCCGGATCGTTGGCGCGCACTGGCTTCAACCACGTCTGCTTCCGGGTGAGCGACCTCGACGGCATGCTGGCGCACCTGTCCCAGCACGGGATCTCACCACGCAACGACGTGATGGACTTCCACGACCGGCGCCTCGTGTTCCTCGACGGGCCGGGTGTGGTGGTGGAACTCGCCGAGTGGCTGCGGCACTGAGCCCGCGCCGCCCGGTTATTCCACTCGCAGCAGCCGGGCGGGCCGCGCACGCGCCGCCGCCAGCGCGGGGCCGATGGCCAGCACGAAAGCTCCCACCAGGACCGCCGCGCCCAGGGCCACGATGACCCAGAGATCGACGACCGGGTCAGGCACGACGCCGACGTTGAGGGCGAAGGCCCTCCAGACCACCCGACCGAGCGCCACGCCGACCGGGATTCCGACGACGAGGCCCACCAGCGTGACCGTCGTCGCCTGCCAGTACACCGTCGCACCCACCTGGCGACTCACGAACCCGAGCGCCTTGAGCAGGCCCATCTCCCGGCGCCGCCGACCTACGCTCACGACGAGCAGGTGGGTGAGAGTGGCGGCGCCGAAGATCGCCAGGATGAGCCCGAGGATCAGTGGGAAGTCGACCGCCTCGCCGAAATTCACGAGCGTCGTCGGCGTGAAGGGTGTCCCGACGTAGTTCTGACCGGTGGAGATGATGTGTTCGATCGCCACGTGCCCCGAACCGCTCTGCGTGGCACTGGCCAGCACGGCGGTGTTCGCCAGGATCGACCCGACGCACTTCTTGTTGGCCGGGCCTTGCGGACACGCCGCCTGCTCGTACCCGCCGAGGGTCAGTAGCGCACCCGTGCCCAGCCCGACCTCTCCGTCGCCGACGCCGGTCGGGAGCGCGGCGGTCCCCACGACCCGGAACGGCACGGTGCGCGCGTGGCCGGCGGGCGACGCGAACCGCACCGGCACGACGTCGCCCGCGTGGGTACCGACGAGGCGCATGGTGGACGACCCCAACGCGATCTCGCCGGGGCGGGCAGGAAGCCGACCGGCGATCGCCACCAGAAGAGGTGGGCCGCGGACGGCGCCGTACACGGCCCCCTGTACGGCTACACCGTCGATGGAGAGGGGTGCGCCCGTGGCCACCGTGATGCGGTCGATTCCCTTGTGGCGTTCGAGCCCCCTGATCACCTGACGCTGGTCGGCTTGAGGGCTCGCCGTGCTCGATGTGCTCGGTGTTCCGTAGATGATCACCTGGTAGGTATCGCCGAAGAGTGACGGCGTGGCGTCGAGATGCGCCAGGCTCGACCCGAAGACGGCGGTACCGCACAGCGCAGCCACGGCGAGCGCCGCGCCCAGGAGCGCGGTGGCGACCGGCGCGGAGGCGGCGCCGCGCCCGCGTTCGAGCGCGTTGCGCACCCCGACCACCATGGTCGGCGGCGCACCCGCCGCGCCCACGAACCGCACGACGGCCGACGGGCGGGAACGGACTGCGTCCGCTCGACCACGAGCGGCTCGCAGCGACGGCCACACCCCCAGGGCGAGCACGACCCCCACGGTGGACAGCGCGCCCAGCAGAAGGACGGGTCCGTCGAAACGGAAGCCCGTTGACGGCTCGGCGAGGCGAGCGTCGCCAACGGGCGCGAGCGAGGAGAGGGCGAAGGCGAGGGCCAACGCTCCGGCGGCGCCGACCAGGCCGACGAGCAGGGTCGATGCCATGCCCAGCGCCACCAGGCCGCCCCGGCCGAGCCCGAGCGCCTGGAGGATGGGGAACTCGTCGCTCTCCACCCGGCGGGTCCGGCTCAGCGCCTGCCCGACGACGGCCGCCCCGGCCAGCGCCGCCAGCGCGGCCAGCAGCCACCAGCCGACCGCCTGCGGATGGATGGAGTCGGCCAACAGCACCTCGGGGGTGCTCAGGTCGGTGAAATCGCCGATGCCGAGTGACTTGGCGTAGGTCTTGAAGGCGTCGACGTCGGCGGCCCCGTGGCGCAGCTTCACGAGGTAGAGGAATCCCGACGTCGTCCTGGGCAGCACGGAGTGGGCGAAGGCCGGTGTCGTGTAGATGTCGTACAGCGGGGTGGTCCCGGCCTGGAACTCGTCGACGGCCGCTTCCATGCCGACGACGTGGAACGAAACCATCGGGCCCGTCGGCGGCGGACCCGCGCCAGTGGCGTTGTTGACGGCCTCCGATTGGGAGGCCGCATACATCCTCATCCGCAGGACGGTCCCGATGCCGACGCCGTTGTCCCGCTGCAGGTTGAAGGAGGCCAGCACCTCGTCGGGCGACGACGGGTCGGGCATCCTGCCGGCGACGAGGTTGACGGTCCGGGACATCTCCTTGGGCGGCACGTACACGACGTTGAAGTTGTTGTTGTCGATCGGGTGCGTGCAGGCGCATGCGGGCTGGCCGTTATAGGCGACCGGTGCCGTCGTGATGGAGGCGATAGCGGGATACCGGGCGAGCTGCGGGAGCGGCGACCCGTTGAAGACGACGAAGTCGTAGCCGTGGGTTCGGACGAAGGCGGGGAAGGCGGTCGCCGTCCGCCTGCCGGCGGCGGCGGCGGCCATGACAACGCCTCCGACGACCGCGATGAGGATCGCCAACGCCAGCCACGATCGCCAGCGGCGGCGCAGCTCGGCCCGGAAGATCAATCGGAGCGCATCCACGTCCTTCCCTCATTCGCTGTCCGGTGCCACTGGATTCACTGTCCGGTGCCACAGGCCGGCAGGGCCGGTGCGTGCATTCACGAGATCCATCCACCCACCGCGACCGCCGTCGAATCCGAGTCCTCATACCACCCGTGTGCGGACCCTCCGGTTCGCCTACCAGGAAAGCTAAGAGCGCAGGGTCCTCCTCGCAAGGGTGGCACCACCCATCACATGGTGATATTCCCCCTACCATGGGCCCCACGGGAGGGATGGCAGAGCGGACGAATGCACAGCTCTTGAAAAGCTGCGAGGTGCGAGCCTCCGTGGGTTCGAATCCCACTCCCTCCGCCCGGAACATTCGGTCACGTGGTGGAATGGTGCAGCCATGCGCGTCCGGGTCGACGACACAACCCTGTTCTTCGACGTCGAAGGGCCCAAGCTCGTCCCTGACCGCGCTTCCATGTGGGAAAGGCCGACTGTGTTGCTGCTCCACGGCGGCCCGGGCTTCGACCATTCGAATTTCAAACCCGATTACTCGCAACTCTCCGACGTTGCGCAGCTCGTCTACCTCGACCACAGGGGGAACGGTCGCAGCGATCGGGGAGACCCCAGCACCTGGAACCTCGACACCTGGGCCGACGACGTCAAGGGATTCTGTGACGCGCTGGAAATTGAGACACCCATCGTGCTGGGGTGGTCATTCGGGGGATTCGTCGCGATGGCCTATGCGGTCCGCCATCCCGGACATGCGGCCAAGGTGATCCTGCAATCCACCGCGGCGCACCTCGATGTCGAGCGCATCGTCGCTGCTTTCTCCGCCCTCGGAGGACCCATGGCCGCCGAGGCTGCACGCACCTTCTGGACCACCCATGACAACGAGAGCATGATGCAGTACCTTGAGCACTGCATTCCGCTTTACCACTCGGAGCCACTGACGGACTCCATGGCGCGGTGTGTGCTGAACCTCGACCTCCTGGTCGGCTTCGACGGCGAGATGGATATGGACCTGCGCCCCGGCCTGAGCGCGGTTCGGGCACCGGTGCTGGTCCTCGCCGGTCGCAAGGATCCAATCACGCCGGTCGCCGCCGCCGAGGAGATCGTCGAGTCCCTCCCTGGGCCCGACGTGACGCTGAGGATCTTCGACGATTCAAGCCATTTCATTCAGCTCGCCGAGCCTGACCACTTCTTTCCCATCGTGAGGGACTTCATTACGGGTTGAGGTCGAGCAAGCACCTCAACGCGCGTGACGGCCTCGCAGGAAGTCTCAGATCTCTCGCGGAACGAGCTAGAGCGGGTCCTCACGCTCGTCCTGGGCCGAGCGCAGCCGTTTGGCCAACGTCTGCAGCAGGTTCCAGGCGATGGTCGCGTTCTGTTGCACCAGCGGTCGAAACTCCCAATAGGTGAGGCCATAGCAGACGAGGTCAGAATCCGCGGTGACGGTCGCCGACCGTGCCCCCTCGTCGATCAGCGCGATCTCCCCGAAGTAGTCGCCTTCCGACAGCGTCGCTCGTGTCCGGCCACCGACCGAGACCGTGGCTCGGCCTGACTCGATCACGAAGAACGCCGCGGCGCCTGTGCCCTCCTTGGTGATCGTCTCGCCCGCCGCAAAACGGCGCTCCTTGAACAGCGCGGCGATGCCCTGCGTGTCGCGTTGGCTCATGGTGGCGAAGAGCGGCACCTGCTCAATGATGTCGACTTGCCGGTCGTTGACCGCGGGCGCCGTCGCCCGTGGGGCCGGCGACCCCGCCCGGGTCACGGCCCGGCACTGAAGCAGGTACAACTGCCCGTCAGCGAACGCCCACTCGATGTCGCGTGCCGGCCCGAAAACCTGTTCGCACCGGCCGGCCAGCAGGTGGAGCTCGGTCAGCTGATCATCATTGAGACAGAGGCTCTCGACCAGGTGCGGCTGGACGCTCTCCTCGAAGGTACCGCCGTTCTGGGCGGCACGAATGGCGATCTTCTTTACGCCTGGCGTGCGCTCGTGGACCGTGCCGCCGCGATCCATGCGGAAACTGTCGGGGATCACGCGTCCGGCCACGACGACCTCGCCGAGTCCCCAGCTGGCCTCTATGAGTCGCTCGTCAGCCCCGTTGATTGGGTTCTGCGTGAAGAGCACGCCGGCGGCATCGGGATTGAGAAGGGATTGGACCACGACGCCGATGCTCGGCTGGGTGAAGAGTCCCACCCGCTGGCGGTACGTGATCGCCGAATCGGAGTTGGCGGACCACCAGATCTCCTGCACCGCCGCTTGGAGGTCGTCCACCGAAGGTACATTGAGCAGCGTGAGGTGTTGACCGGCGAAACTCGCGTCGGCACCGTCCTCGTCGACCGCAGACGAGCGCACCGCCAACGGGCCAACGAGGGGTCGGGCGCCCGCCATGAGTTGCGCGACCGCTGGTTCGTCCCCGGCGGCCACTGCGTCGACGATGGAGCCCGAGAGGGCGATACCGGGTGGAATGGGCAACCCCGAGCGAGCGGCAGCTCCCAGCCCGGTCGCCTTCGCGCCGAACCGCGATTCGTCGTGCGCCTCCGTCAGCGGCACGACCTCCGTCATGTGTAGACCGTCACGGCACCAGCGTCACCATCGACCCGTACGCGTGTGCCATCGGGAATTCGGTCGGTTGCGTCTCGCGTCCCCACCACGCCGGGAATGCCGTACTCACGCGCCACGATCGCTGAGTGCGAGAGGAGGCCCCCCGAATCGGTGACGATCGCCCCGAGGAGCGGCAGCAGGATGTTGAACGCCTCACTGGTCGATTCGGTCACGAGCACGTCGCCCTGCTGAATGCGGTCGAATTCGGACGGGCCCGAGATCAGCCGGACCGGACCCTCGTAGACACCGCCGCTGGCGGCCAGGCCGCGCAGGACGTGCTCCTCGTGGGGCTCCGCAGAGCTCCCGAACAGCTCGCCCAGTGCGACTCCCATGGCGTGCATGATCCTCGCTATGGCGGGCGGGAGTCCGGACGGGTCCGGGGGTGGTGGAGCCGGCGGTCCGAGTGACACCGGCGCCTCCTTGGCCGTTCGCGAGCTGCGGTCCACGAAGCGCTGTGCGAGTTCGTCGGCGGACGGCCCACCCTGGCCGGCGACCAGCGAGCACATCTCCTCGAAGCTGGCATCGATGAAGTGCTCCGGGTCGTGGACGAGACCTCTGCCCTCCAACCGCCGGCCGGCGCCGAGCACGGCGCGACGCATGATGCCCGAAGCCCAGATGTCACTGAACACGCCGCGTTCGTCCCGCAGGCGGTACATGAGGCGCGCTTCCCCAACAAGGTCGTCGAACTGTGAACGGTGCTCTTCGGGCACCTGCAGGCGAACGTCGGTGATGAGTGCATCGACGTTCCCCGCATCGGCACCCGCACCCTCTACGGACGACCGGATCGCGCGCAGCAGGGCGTCGGGTAGCTCGAGCGCATAGCGCCCCGAGATGTCGAAGCCGTCGAGAAGCCGGAAGCCCACGAGGTCCAGGTACTCGGACATGGCTGGGCCCACGTCGCCTCCGAATGCACGCAATTCCGCCAGCACCTGTGCCGGATCGCCGTCCGAGTCGAGGAGCGCACGAGCGGCCGTGTCCCGGGTGATGGCGGCGATGAGGCGCCCGAGCTCACCCGAGGCGCCGGCCGAGACCGGGGCCGCCCCGCGCATCATGGCGAGCACTTCGGACGGAGGGACGCTGGTCCATGTTCCGACGTGCGCGAGCAGATCACCGACCGGCAACATCGCCGAGCCCGTAAAGCGCATGTGCTGGTACATCATCCGGGAATGGTGCTCCTTGCAGCTGGTCAGGTAGGCGACCAGTCCGTCGTCGGAGAGATCGCCGACCTCGACCGACTGCAGCTCACGGTGAACCTTGATCGCGGCGGGCTTCGCCACGTCGTCCCACTCCCGCAGCTGCTCGCGCCAGACCTTGTCCTCCCACACCACCTCCGCCCGAGCGAAGCGCTGCGGGACCTCGCTCTCCGGTACCGGATGGATCGTGTGGTAGGCGAACCCGTTGACGTACTGCGTCTCCATCGATTCAATGAGCGTTCCGCAGAACGCCATGAACTCGTGGGTGCCACGTCGGAAGGGCTCTGGGTGCGATTCCGAGAAGTACCGGGTCACCGGGCGCGGAAAGTGGACGGGGTCCAGGTTCCACGAACCCGGGCCCGGAGGCTCGAAGTCAAGCCCTGGCGTCACTGGTGCAGTCATATGTGCCTCCCTCGTTTGGCCTCCGGACACCCCCTCCGCCCACATGGAGCAGATGGAGCACTCACCGCCCGGTCGCCATGACGGTGAGCAAGGTCAGGACGCGATGGGAGGCTACCCCCGTGTGGATCGTCGCGCAGGAGTCAGTCGCGCAGGGGAATCCGGACGGATCGCAGGCGGTAACCTCGCCCCGTCCCGAGGCGTGCCGTTGTCGCACACCGGCCGGTGACAAGGCAAAGGGGGAGAGATCGTGGCAGACATGAAAGCCCTGCAGGTGACCCGCCACGGGCCACCCGGGGAGGTGCTGGCGGTGCGCACCGTTCAACGACCCGAGCCCGGCCCGAGGGAAGTCCGCGTGAAGGTCAACGCGGCCTCGTTCAACTTCAACGACATCGACCGCTGCCGGGGGAACCTGGTGTCGGTGCCGACGCCTCCGCCGTTCACCCTGGGGATGGACGTCTGCGGGGTGGTCGACGAGGTGGGCGACGGCGCCGAGTCGTGGCTGGGCCAGCGGGTGGTGGCCATCACCAAGAACGCGCTCGGTGGCATCGCCGAGTACGCGATCGCCGACGCCATCTCGGTGTTCGACGCGCCTCCCGGCTTCGACGACGTCGAGGCCACTGCCTTCCTGCTCTCGTTCCAGACCTCTCACCTGGCTCTGTTCAAGCGGGGACGGCTAGCGGCCGGTGAGACCCTGGTGGTGCACTCGGCCGCGAGCGGGCTGGGCACCGCCGGCATCCAGTTGGGCAAGGCGGCGGGCGCCCGCGTCATCGCGGTGGCCGGCGGTCCCGAGAAGGGCGCACTGTGCTCCTCACTCGGAGCCGACCTGGTGATCGACCACACCGCCGAAGACTTCGTCGAGGCGGTGCTGGTCGCCACCGACGACGCGGGAGCGGACGTGGTCTACGACCTGACCGGGGGCGACTTCGTCGAGCGCTCGTGGCGCTGTACGGCACACGGCGGCCGCTACCTGGCGGTTGGGTTCGCCGACGACGACGCCAACGGCATGACGGGGAGGCCGCTGCGGATGGCCTGCATCGGGAACATCGACATCGTCGCCGTCATGGTCGCCTGGGCCGACTCGGTCGACCCCGGCATGCGGCGGTTCGGCTTCAACCCGTTCGGGCGGGACGTGGCAGACGAGATCCACGCCGATCTGCTGCGTCTGGCCGCGGAGGGTGCCATCCGTCCGTACGTGGGACGACGGGTCACCATGGAGGATGCCGGCAGGGCCCTCGACGAGCACGAGGCACGTCGATCGCTGGGACGCACCGTCGTCGAGGTCCGCAGCGCATGAGCGCCACCGAGTACACCTGGCGCGACTCGGAGCTGCACAGCCGACCGCTCCTCGCGCTCAATTGGGCGGGGGCGGGTCTCGCCCGCTTCGGGCGTGAGCTCCCGTCGCTCGCACCGTCGTCCGTCATCGCGGCCGCGGCCAAGGCGGCCGGGTCGGACGACTTCGGGAGCGACTCGTACCGGGAGCCGCTCGAGGTGTACCTCAGTGCCTGCGAGGCCCAGGCGGAGCTGACCACGTTCGGCCGCCTCCTGATCTCCAAGATGCTCGCGTCGGCACTGGCGAACCGCATTGAGCTGCACCGGTGGTCGCTACATCACCCCGAAGTACGCGACGAGCGGATCGTGAGCCCATGGGTCATCGTCGGCCTGCCGCGGACCGGGACGAGCGTGCTGTCGCTGCTCCTCGGCCTCGACCCCGTGGCGCGGCCGTTACTGCAGTGGGAGGCGGCGCACCCCATCCCTCCGGTCACGCTGGAGGAGGCAGCCGAAGATCCCCGGATCGCTCGGACCGCAAAGGACCTGCGCGGGCTGATGAAGCTGAACCCGCCGCTCCAGGCCATGCACCCGTTCGGTGCCACCCTGGCCGAGGAGTGTGTGGCGCTCTTCATGTACGACGTCCGGTCGATGGCCCTCGAGACCCAGGCCCACGTCCCGACGTACGCCCGCTGGCTGGAGCAAGCCGACATGGCACCCGCCTACGCCCAGCACAAGCTCGCCCTCCAGACACTCCAGTCGCGCCTGCCCACCGAGCGCTGGATCCTCAAGACACCCAATCACCTCTGGAACCTGGCCGCACTCCGCACCGCCTACCCCGACGCCAGGATCATCTGGACCCACCGGGACCCGGGACCGGTGGTCACCTCGCTGGCCAGCTTGGCGAACGCTGGTCAGCGCCTCCTGACCAGCCGCGGCGACCCCCGGCCCACGGCCGAGGAGTGGAAGCGAAAGTGCGCCTTCGCCCTCAACTCCGCGATGACCTTCGACGAGGAGTGCGAGGTCGGGTGGTGCCAGCACCTGCACTACGACGCCCTGATGGCGGACCCCCTCGAGGCGGTCCGCCAGCTCTACCGCAACTTTGGCGAGCAGGTCGGTCGCCTCCACGAGCGGCGCATGAAGGCGTTCCTGGAGCACCGGCCGCAGGACGCCTTCGGCCGCCACCGCTACGACCCCGCCGACTTCGGGTGGACGTACGACGGGCTGGCCACGGAGTTCAAGGAGTACACCGAGCGCTACCACATCGGCACCACGATTTCTCCGTAGGTCCCGCAGGGCTTTTTGACCGGCGGATTGCTAGTGTGCCCCTCGAACGAGAACCTGTTCTAGGGTTCCACGGGTGTCCGGAGCAGAGCCCGCAAAGGGGTTGGGCTTCCAGACAGGGGGTTTGGACATGAAGAGGATCGCAGGGATGCGAGCGGTGGGGGTGGCCGCGCTGCTCGTGTCCGTCGCAGCGGCTGGGCTGCTCGTTGCTCCCGGGGTGGCCGGCGCATCGTCGTCGAGTTCCACCACGACGTTCGGCACTCTTCCCTCGCCGTGCGGCAAGGGGCACGCCACCGGAGCCACGGACCAGGGTGTCACCAACTCGACCATCAACATCGCCTACGGCGACGACCGCGGCTTCTCGGGTCTCCCCGGCCTCGATCAGGAGATGGGCGACGCGGTCAAGGACATGGTCGCGTGGTGCAACGCGCAGGGGGGCATCAACGGCCGCAAGATCGTCGGTGACTACTACGACGCCGCCGTCACCAACGTCGGTAGCGTGATGACCCAGGCCTGCAAGCAGGACTTCATGCTGGTCGGC
>Ga0181532_10004525_pt1 | contig 12112 bp, 9 predicted proteins | sample PEATcosm2014_Bin_33_FD_119768 | JGI IMG/M metagenome (GOLD analysis project Ga0181532, IMG submission 119768) | Peatland microbial communities from MTU Mesocosm Facility, Houghton, MI, USA - PEATcosm2014_Bin11_30_metaG | ecosystem: Environmental > Terrestrial > Soil > Wetlands > Peat | place...
AATGACGCCGGCAATACCCGGCAGCGTCAGCACCGCTCCAAAGTAGCCCATGAACCCAAGCAGGATGATCAGGTTCAGGATCAGCGCTATGTCCGCATTCACGCCTGCCCAGCGGTAGTAAATGAGCATGAAGATAAGGACCGCAAGCATGCCGTAGATAGCCGCCCGAACCCCGGATCGAATCGAATCAGCGCCGAGCGACGGCCCCACCGTGCGCTCTTCCAGATATTTGATGCCCGCCGGCAAAGCGCCCGAACGCAGTGTCATCGACAGATCTTGCGTCTCTTGCTGCGTAAACCGGCCGTTGATGACCCCAGTGTCACGAATGGCTTCTTTGATTACCGCCACTTCCTGCACCTTGTTGTCGAGAACCACCGCCAGGTTGTCGCCGACATGTGCGGAAGTAAAGGAGTAGAATTTGCGCCCGCCTTCGGTGGTAAGAATAAAACGGACCGCCGGCTGCCCATTTTCGTCGGTGGAAGGCTCCGCCGTTCGCAGATCCCGACCCGTCACCGCCGACGCTCGCGAGATGATGTACCACTGTTCCCCGGTGTCGCTGTTTCGCGAGCCGATGCTTTTACCTTCCATCAGGACAGCATCCGGAGGCAGCACACCGCCGCGCTCCTGCAATGCCGCCTGCTGGCTCGAATAGGGCCCGCCCAGCGATTGCTTGATCTCAAGCATCGCCGTCGACTGCATGATTTCCTTCACCCGCGCCGGATCGTCCACGCCCGGAAGCTGCACAAGAATCTGGTATTGCCCGAGTCCGTGCTCCTGAATCACCGGCTCACTTACCCCCAGCTGATCGATTCGATTGCGGATGGTCTCAATGGCCTGGGAGACCGAGCGGTTCTTCAAATCAGCGAGGCTTTGGCCCTTCATCGCAACCGTCCAGGAATTCTCCGCGCCCGAGGTGGCGTCGTAATCCGGCAACCGGTCGGCAATAATGCTCTTGAAATCGCTGGTCTGCTCCGGAGGAACGCCCTTAACCACGATCATTTCCGGATGGTTCACCGGATCCGGCTTGGTGATGTCGGCGTAATTGATCTTGTGCGTCCGCAGGTCTTCCTTAAGGCGCGCCAGCGCGTTGTCGGAGTCGACATTGACCGCATCATTGACCTGCACCTGCAGGATCAAGTGCGTTCCGCCGCGGAGGTCAAGCCCCAGATGAATGCGGTCGACGACCGATGCCAGCACACCCTTGCCCGACCAGTCCTTCGGAATGCCGAAGATGCCGCCCAGAAAGACCAGCAGGATCCCGACGCTAATTGCCAACTTCCAACCAAGGTTCTTATTCATGAAAAAACCGTCGATCGTCGCCGGTTGTTAGTCGCTAGCAAACCGTCCGAGTCTAGTGCGCTCCCCGAACGACCAACGACTAGCGACCAACGACCAAAAACTACTTTCCTTCCTCCGCCGTCGTCACCGACACCACCGAGGCGCGGCTGATTTCAAGCTTCAGATTGTCGGGCGGCACGCGCAAAGTCAGCGCATCGTCCTTGAGACTGATGATCGTTCCGCGCAGGCCGCCGCTGGTTACCACCCTGTCTCCGTTTTTCAGTGCGCTCAGCATGGCCTGCCATTTTTTCTGCTTCTTCTGCTGCGGCATAATCAGCAGAAAATAAAAAATGGCGAAGATGAACAGCAGCGGAGCCAGCCCGAGCAGGCTCGTACCACCCGGCAGCTGCAACCACAACGCCAATCCGCCCGTCATACCAGACCCCATGCCAGACAAAATCATTTCCACCGCCAAGTCGATCCCGTGTAACGAAATAGGTAACGAAATTCCTGATTAAAGCCGCCGCAGTGAAGCGCTCTCTTCGAGCCGGTGCCGAGCAAAACTCGGCACAAGTTTGCTGCTTTTGCCGCTTAACTTCCTCTGCCCGACTGCTCGAGCGTGGCTGCGGGAATTCTTCTCTTCTTAGGCCGGAGGATCCTACACCTTGCAGGCTAGAACCGGCGATGCCTCGCTCCGGTTTCGGTCGGAACGGCACAGAAAGAAACGGACCTTGTCTCCAAGTTAAATAGAATGCCGGACGGCTAGCCGGGTGTCAAGGACGCGCCCAACATTTTACATCCGGGAATCGCCTCGGCTCGCGTAGGACGGACGCATTCGTCCGTCCGCCGAGCAAAGCTCGGCCCAGTCTCGATTCTGTACGCGCTATCGTTAGCCGGCTGCGTTGCCCGCCCGGATCCACGCCCGGACCGCTCGCATCGTGCCCAGGTAATAGTGCAGGTTGTGGACCGTATTCAAAACCTGCGCCAGCAGTTCGTTCGAAGCATAAAGATGCCGTAGATAAGCCCGCGAATAACGCAGGCAAACCCGGCACTCGCAAGCAGGATCAAGCGCGCTCTCGTCCTGAGCGTACCGGGCCTGCTTGATTGACACTTTGCCTTCCGAAGTAAACAGCAATCCATGCCGCGCGGCGCGAGTAGGAAGCACGCAATCCATCATGTCCACGCCCGCCCGAGCATACTGCGCAATCTCCTCCGGAGTGCCGACCCCCATCAGATAGCGCGGCCGGTCGGAAGGAAGGTGTTCAAGCGTGGATAAAACAATCTCCTGAGTAAGCTCCCGAGGCTCGCCCACGCTAAGCCCGCCGATAGCGTAACCAGGGAATCCGATGTCGATGGTGCGCGCAGCAGATTCCCGCCGCAGCGCCAAATCCATCCCCCCCTGAACAATGCCAAACAAAGCCTGAGTCGCCTCGGCTCGTGTGGGGACGGCCGCCCTCGGCCGTCCAGCGGAGCCAAGCTCCGCCACCTCAGTGTGTGCCCAAGGCACCTCGCCCTTGTGCTCCTCAAAGTAACTCTTGCAGCGCGACGCCCAGCGCAGCGTCAACTCCATCGAGTCCCGCGCACGCGCAGCATCGGCCGGATAACCGGTGCATTCATCAAAGGCCATGATGATGTCTGCTCCCAGTCCAATCTGAATCTCCATGGCCTTTTCCGGACTAAGAAAATGAGCAGATCCATCCAGATGCGAGCGGAACGCCACCCCCTCTTCCGTAACCTTCCGCAGATCGTTCAGACTGAAAACCTGAAACCCGCCCGAGTCTGTAAGAATCGCGCGCTCCCACGACATGAACCGATGCAGCCCGCCCATCCGCTGCACCGTTTCGACCCCAGGCCGCAGAAAAAGATGATAGGTATTACCCAGCAGAATCTCGACACCGAGTTCTTCCAGCACATCCTGAGAGACGCCCTTGACCGAACCCAGCGTCCCCACCGGCATGAATACCGGCGTCTCAACCTCTCCATGAGGAGTGATCAGCTTGCCCGTGCGGGCAGCACCGCGCGTCGCCTCGACCTGCAAACGAACAGGCACGGGGGGATTGTATAGGATTGCAGAGGTTAGAGGTCAGATTGCAGAGGTTAAACCCAACATAATGAGTGCTATCTGGTTACAGAACTTACGGTATGGATGGATGCGCTTTGCTCCCCACGATCACGACAGCGGCACCCGAACACGCGCCGCCATCATCTCCCGCTCCTAGAACCAATCGTAAATAGTAACTACCCGGTTCGACTGCGGCAAACAGCTCTCGCGAGGGCCAATTCGCACCGATTTCCTTTTCCCAGAAAACGTGTCGTGCATCAACACGGAAATCAACCGAATCGTCTTTGGTCTTGAATGTGAGTTTGATTGGAACCGGTCGCATTCCGACGACTTTTCCCTTTTTGCCCACACGATGCTCTTTCGTTGGAAGAGGACCATCCCGGAATAGATCGACGGGCGCATAGTACCTATTCCATTCGTCATGAGGCGTTTGGGGTGACAGATACAAAATCGGCAACACGCTGATTTTGAGAGGCCCCTCGGTGAGACTTCCTACACTTCCGGTAATGATTGCAGGTGCAGCCGAGGTCCACTCCCGATCTTGAACATGGATTGTGCATCCGATTTTGTGATTGGTTCCCCGGCCTTCCGCTACTCTCGCCTGCGGCGCAGCAAGTTGAGGCAGAGCGAGAACAACCAGCAAACACCAATGGAAGAGCAACCTGCGGGTAATCATCGTAGTGGAATTATAAGGCAAAGTACTTGGCGAAAAATCGTCATTACATCAACAATCAGCTCACCAGTAGAGATTCGTTCGGCGGTTACCTCTGCAATCTGACCTCTAACCTCTGACCTCCCTTTGCCTCACTTCGCATATAGATTCTTAACCACTTCCCCACCCTTCATCACAAACTTGACTCGTTCGAGAGTAGTGACGTCAGCCAACGGATCGCCGTCGACCGCAACAATGTCGGCCCACTTCCCCGGCTCAATAGTCCCGACCTTTTCGGACCATCCCAGCAGATCGGCATCGTTAACCGTCGCCGCCTGGATCGCCTGCAGCGGCGTCAGCCCCAGCTTCACCATGACCGCGAATTCATGCGCGTTGAGTCCATGCGGATACACCGCCGCATCCGTCCCGAATCCAACCTTCACTCCCGCGGCAAACGCGCGCGCCACATTCTTACGCGCCGCAGGCATCACCTCACGTCCCTTGGCAATCAGTTCGGCAGGCGTGCCAATCTTCTCCGCGTTCTCCAGAAACCAGTCGGCCAAATAAAGAGTCGGCACCAGATAGGTGCCGTTCTTTTTCATCGTCGCGATGGCCGCGTCGTCAATGTAAGACCCGTGCTCAATCGAATCCACGCCCGCCTCCGATGCCCAGCGGATGCCCTCTGCGCCATGCGCATGCGCCGCCACCTTGCGCCCGAGCCGGTGCGCATCAGCCACGATCGCCTTCATCTCTTCCAGTGTGTATTGCGAGGCCTGCGGATTGTCGCCGTGCGAGAGCACACCGCCGGTAGCACAAATCTTGATCAGGTCAGCGCCATATTTAATGATCTCCCGCGTTTTGTGCTGCACCGCTTCGATGCCATCGGCAACGCCTTCAGCCTGAATATGCCACTCAAACGGCAGCAGATTGTCGTCGCAGTGCCCACCCGTAATGCTGAGCGCTGGCCCGCTGACCAGCATACGCGGCCCGGGTACGTCGCCGGCGTTGATGGCGTCGCGCAACGCAACGTCGGTAAAATCGCTCGCGCCCACATTCCGGATGGTCGTAAAACCGGCGTTGAGCGTGACCCGGGCATTGCGAGCTCCGGTAAGCGCCTGGCGCGGCACGGAAACCCCAAGCCGCGAGTAGCCAAAGTTCGTGGCATAGGTGATGTGCGTGTGCGCGTCAATCAAACCCGGCAGCACGGTGGCATTCGACAGATCGATCACCTGCGCTCCCGCGGGAACTTGCGAGTCCGGCCCAACGCTGGCGATCTTATCGCCCTGAATCACGATGGTTTGGTTCGAGAGCGTCTTGCCGGTCTTAACCTCGAGCAGGTGCCCAGCATGAATAACAACCGTCTTCGGCGCGGGCGCAGCTTGCGCCCAGAAAAAGTTGCTACAGAAAAGTGAAAGAATAAACGTAAGCAGATAACGGCTGAGCTTCATGCCATCCCCCAAATTTGAATTGAGTCTCGGCCGAGTACGTTACAACCTCGGAGAGGGAAACGGCAACCTTTATCGAACTTTGGTGAATCAGAAGCCCTCAGTTTAAGTTAATTTTCCGTTAAATTTCCTGTATCCAATTGACCAGGCTGCGGGACGGCATTACGCTGCGGTGGATATGAGCAAGGAAAAAGAAAAAGAGGATCTCGATCAGCTGCGCCTCGCCTACAAAAAGGCTGTCGACGAATGGGTTGACGCCATTCGCGCTGAAGAAGCCCTGGCGACTCCCGACCATTCGATGACCGCCATGGAGCACTGGGACGACGCCCACTTCAAGGAGCACGACGCCCACGCGAAAGTCACTGAAGCGCGCGAAGCCTACAAAGGCGCCCTTCGCGAAGTAAACTACGGCATATAGCGCCCCACTTTAATGAGTTGTCATACCGCCCACGGCTTTGTTTGCTCGTGTGGGGCGGACATTCTTGTCCGCCAGCCGAGCGAAGCTCGGCTACTACCTGGGGCCACGGCAATTCTGGATTCGCGATAGCAACCCGATGATGGAAGGCAACGCCAACCCGGTCCCCAACGGAGTGCGAGCCATCGCCGCGGTGTTCGCTCTCTGCGGAATTTATCTGGCGACCGCAGGCTCCCTGATGCTGCTTCGTCCCGGCACAATAGCCATGTCGGCGGGCGCGCCGCTCCTGTTCGGCCTCGAATTATCCGGCCCCTACATGTTCCTGCTAATGGCAGCCGTAGGCGGAGGAGTCGCGTGGGGTCTCCTGCAACTCAATAACATCGTGCGCCACGCGGCATTGCTCATCGCCATCACGGGAATCGTAATGCTGGTGCCGTCCGTCTCCGCCGCAACCGTGATGGCTCAACCAAGAGCGCTAGCCTTCGGCGGCCTCGGGATCATCGTCCGCGTAATGGTCGCGTGGTATCTGTCGCAAGCAGAGGTAGCAGACGCATTTCGTCGCCTCTAGGGTTGTGTGGGGACGGGCGCCCCGCCCGTCCAGCCGAGCGAAGTTCTGCACGGTTTCCGCCGCGTCACCACGTACGCTTCACTTCTTCGCCTTCACCGGCTCTTTCTCCCCCACTCGCTCGCTGACCTTGAAAGTCATCTTCCCCGCTTTCTTGTCCGCGTCGACGATCACGTGGTCACCGTGCAGCACCTCGCCGTCCAGAATTTTCATCGCCAGTGGATCCTGCACCAGCTTCTGAATCGCGCGCTTCAGGGGACGCGCTCCAAAATTCGGATCGTAGCCTTCGGTGAAGAGCAGTTCTTTCGCAGCATCAGTCAGTTCCAAAGAAATCTTGCGGTCGGCCAGCAGGCGACGCAGGTCTTCAAGACGCAGATCGACGATCTTCACCAGCTGTTCCTTGCCCAGCGGATGGAAGATGATGATGTCGTCCACGCGATTCAGGAACTCGGGTTTGAAATGCCCGTGCAGCGCCTCCATCACCTGCTTGGAGGCGCGCTCAAAGCCATCGGCGGAGCGAATGTTTTCCGATTGCAGATATGACGAGCCCAGATTCGACGTCATGATGATGACCGTGTTCTTGAAGTCCACCTTGCGGCCCTTGCCGTCGGTAAGGCGGCCATCGTCCATGATCTGCAGCAGGATGTTGAACACATCCGGATGCGCCTTTTCGATTTCGTCGAAGAGCACCACCGCGTAAGGATGCCGTCGCACCTGCTCGGTGAGCTGTCCCCCTTCTTCGTAGCCCACGTATCCCGGAGGCGCACCGATCAGACGCGACACCGCGTGCTTCTCCATGTATTCGGACATGTCGATGCGGATCATGGCGCGCTCGTCGTCAAAAAGAAATTCGGCGAGAGCGCGGGCCAGCTCGGTTTTGCCCACGCCAGTCGGTCCCAGGAAAATAAATGACCCGATCGGCCGCTTCGGATCGCTCAGCCCGGCGCGCGAACGGCGAATGGCATTGGCCACGCGTTCGAGTGCGGCGTCCTGTCCAACGACCCGCAGCCGGAGCCGGTCTTCCATGTTGATGAGCTTTTTTACTTCGCCCTCGAGCATTTTGGAAACCGGAATGCCAGTCCACTTGGAAACGATGCGAGCAACATCTTCTTCGTCTACTTCTTCTTTCAACATGCGCTGCCCGGCCTTGCCGTCGATCTGCGACGTAACTTTATTCAGGTCCTGTTCAGTCTGGCGAATGAGGCCATAGCGGATCTGCGCCACGCGCTCCAGATTCCCCTTGCGCTCCTCCGCGGCTTCTTCCACTTTGAGCTGCTCCAGCTTTTCTTTCAGAGCGCGGGCGCGCGCGATGACGTCTTTTTCCTGTTTCCACTTCGCCTTGAGCGCGTTCGACTGTTCCCGAATGCCGGCCAGTTCTTTCTCGACGTGGGCAAGCCGTTCTTTCGAATTCGCGTCGTCCTCTTTCTTCAGCGCCTGCTTTTCGATTTCGAGTTGTGTGGCCCTCCGTTCCAGCTGATCGATCTCGGTAGGCATGGAATCGATCTGGATGCGTAGAGAAGAAGCCGCCTCGTCGATCAGGTCGATGGCTTTATCGGGCAGGAAGCGATCCGAGATATAGCGATGCGATAACGTCGCCGCCGCGACGATGGCCGAATCTTTGATGCGCACGCCATGATGCACTTCGTACTTTTCCTTCAACCCGCGCAGGATGGCAATCGTATCTTCGACGTTCGGCTCGCCCACGAACACGATCTGAAAGCGGCGTTCGAGCGCAGCGTCTTTCTCGATGTATTTGCGATATTCGTTGAGCGTGGTAGCGCCGATGGCGCGCAATTCTCCGCGAGCAAGCGCCGGCTTCAGCATGTTCGAGGCGTCAATGCTGCCTTCGGCGGCTCCTGCGCCGATCAGAGTGTGCAACTCGTCGATGAAAAGGATGATCTGTCCCTGCGAGTCTTCGATTTCCTTCAGAACCGCTTTGAGCCGGTCTTCAAATTCGCCGCGATATTTCGCGCCCGCCAGCATGGCTCCCAAATCGAGAGACACCACGCGCTTGTTCTTCAGCACTTCGGGCACGTCGCCGGAAATGATGCGCTGGGCGAGGCCTTCGACGATGGCCGTCTTGCCCACGCCCGGCTCGCCGATCAGCACCGGATTATTCTTCGTACGCCGCGAAAGCACCTGCACGACGCGACGAATTTCCTCATCGCGGCCGATGACCGGGTCGAGCTTGCCGCGTCGCGCCTGCTCGTTCAAATCGCGCGCATAGCGCTCGAGCGCCTGGTATTTCGCTTCCGGATTCTGATCGGTGATGCGCTGCGATCCGCGGACAGCGGTGAGCGCCTTCAGGATAGCGTCGTGCGTAGCTCCGTGGCGCGCCAGTAACTCCTGTGCCGGATCGCGTTTCAGATCGGTCAACCCCAGCAGTATGTGCTCGGTCGAGACGTATTCGTCCTTGAAGCCGTCAGCTTCCTTGAAGGACTTTTCCAGCAGCTGGTTGACCTGCGACGACATCGCGGGCTGGGCCGCGCCGCTGCTGCCCGAAACTTTCGGCAGCTTCTCAATTTCCTTATAGATGTCGCTGAGCACCGCCTGCGGCCCGATGCCGATCTTTTCGAGCACAGGCGTAACGATTCCTTCTTTGTCTTCGACGAGCGCGGCCAGCAGGTGGAGCGGGGCAAACCCGGGGTTGCCGTGTTCGGAGGCGAGCTCGTTCGCCCGCTGGACAGCCTCTTGCGCCTTTACGGTGAATTTATCCCAACGAATTGCCATAGCTTTGTTCCTCTATTACCTTGCCATTCTGAGCGAAGCGAAGGACCTATGCAATCGGCTCGCAACGGAAGAATGCAGAGCTCCCTCGCTTCGCCCAGGATGCACGACGACAGACCATTTCGATGTTGAAATTACGACTCACAGATGAAACGGGAGGCGCCGGTTCTCGCCTCCCGCTGAGTTTACACAATGCTCACGTAGCGGCGGACGCGTTCGTCCGCCCGCCGGGCAGAAGCCCGACAAAAACTTACGCGGCCTTGCTGGCGCTCTTCGGCTCTTTGCCTTCCAGCGTCTTCTGGCTGCCCGGCTTTTCGCCACTTACATTCACCTTGATCTGCTTCGGCTTGGCTTCGGCTTTCTTCTCCAGCTTGATCTTCAGTACGCCCTTGTCATAGTCGGCCTGAACGTTGTCATGGTTGACTGTATTCGGGAGGCTGAAGGTGCGGGTGAAGCTGCCATACTGACGTTCCACGCGGCGATAGTTCTCTTCTTTCTCTTCCTTCTCGAACTTGCGCTCGCCGTGCACGGTCAGGGTGTTGTTCTCGATGCGGACGTCGATGTCCTTCTCGTCGATTCCCGGCACCTCGATCTTCAAGGTGATGTTGTGCTCGTCCTCGTAGACGTCGACGGGCGGAGCGAATGCGGTTGTGGTCAGGGATTCATCCTGACCTTCCGGCCCACGGGGATCGCGGAACAGGCGGTTCATGCGCTCCTGGAGAGTGACGAACTCACGGAAAGGGTCATAACGCGTAATCAGTGTCATAAAGGTAAATCCTCCTACGGAAAGTTCATTCGGGGAGCTTTCAGAAGCTCCCAAGTTATAGTTAGTGTCAACACAGCATAAAATCTTAGTGTCTCATTGTCAAGCATAAGATCTTGTTATATTTCAATCGCTTACGCTCAATATCAGGCACTGGAGATAGCTGGTTTCCGGCACACTCAATAGAATTGGATGATCTTTCGACGCCCCACGACTCTCGATGATCCGCAGCGACTTGTGTGCGTCCTGGGCGGCGGCGGCCACCACTTTGAGGAAATCCGCAGGACCGACGTGGAAGGAGCAAGAACAGGTGACGAGAATCCCTCCCGGGCGCAGCATTTTCATCGCCCGCAGGTTGAGTTCTTTGTAGCCGCCGAGTGCCTTATCGAGGTCGCGCTTGCTCTTGGCGAACGCCGGCGGATCGAGAACGATGGTGTCGTAGCGCCGGTTCGCAGCCGAATATTCCCGCAAGAGATCGAAGGCGTTGCCCTCGATCCATTCCAGCTCGCGACCGTTCGGAGTTGCGTTCAATGTCGCGTTCTTTTCCGCCATTTCCAGCGCCGGCCGCGAGCTGTCGACCCCAGTGACGCTCGGACACTTGGCCGCCGGGTGCAAAGCCAGATGCAGGGCGAATCCTCCCTGATAACAGAAAGCGTCGAGCGCTTCCCCATGAGCGTATTGCGCGGCGGCGGCATAGTTTTCCCGCTGATCGAGAAAGGCACCGGTCTTCTGCCCTTCAAGACCGTCGTAGTAGAAGCGGACACCGTTCATGCTGACTTCAGTCGAACTCTTTTCTCCCCGCAGCAGTGCGGTTGGAAGCGGCGGCAATTGCTCGAGTTCCCGGATGCGCGCTTCGACGCGTTCTACCAATCCGGCGGGCTGCAATTCTTCAATCAGCGTTTGCACGATGGCGGCACGCACGGGTGCGGCGTCCATGGCCTGGGTAAGGATCTGCAGAGAGAGCACGTCATTATAGCGATCGACGATCAGACCAGGAAGAAAATCGGCTTCGCTGAAGACGACGCGGTAAGCGTCAGTATTCCGGACGAGGTCATTTTCCTTCCGGTAGGCGATGGCCGCGCGAATGCGCTCGGCGACCAGCGCCGGCAGATCGGGCACTGATCCGTGAGAGATCATGCGGATCGCGATCTGCGACGAAGAACTATACAGTGCTGTTCCAAGGAATTTCCCGCGCGCATCAAGGACGCGGACGACGGAGCCGGGCGGCACATCTTTTTCTTCGACAACATCCGAGCGGTACACCCAAGGGTGGCGGGACTGCAGGCGGGCGACTCCTCGGCTGGAAAGCTTTACGGAAGGCTCCGCGCGCTTGGCGGAGGCAGTGTGTTTTTTCGGCATGGATTGATGTTATAGCGAAGCGAAGATTGCTGTGAGCGCTGGTAACCAGCTGATTATGCACGTGACCCACCGGAGGGTACTATCGTTGCGTGGAATGGGACCTTCTCAAAGCGGTGGGCTGGGTGGTACTGGCGGCCATCGCTATGTGGGCAGCTTGGGGCAATCCTGTCAAAACAATCAAAGAGATTTGGGACTTTTTCAGGGGCAAGTGAACCCGATAGCCAGACCGCAGGATCGGTCCCGCGCAACCGCTGACACCGGAAGAGCTCTTAGGCGCGAATCACGCCGCCCTCAAGACTCCGTTTGCGTTTGCCCAGTTCGCCCGCGCTCGGCATCGCGCCAACGCTGGCCGTGACCGCCCCCGTCATCACCTTCTGGAACGCCGCCTGGAACTGGTCCATCTCGGGCGCGGTGCCGATCGTTACGCGCGAGTATGTCGGCATCACCGGCCAGATGCGTCCGATAAATACGTTCTGCTTGGCCATGGCATCGATCGCCGGCTTCGCGGGCCGTTTGGTGTCGAGCATGAAAAAATTCGCTTCCGAGGGAATGTAGGAGTATCCGTTGCGGTCGAGCCAGGCAAAGACCTCGCCGCGGACAGTAGCATTGATGCGCCGGCGCTCCGGCACCAGTTGCGCGTCCTTCGAACTTGCCGAGGCGGCGACCATCGCGGTGATGGGCATGAAATTCCAGCCGCCGTAGTTTTCGATTTTCTCCAGCAAGTCGGGCCGGCCGAATACGGCTCCGCAACGCAGGCCCGCCATGCCGTAAATTTTCGAAAAGGTGCGCAGCAGGATCACGTCCTTGCCGGCTCTTACCAGATCCATCACCGAAGGCGCATCGCAA
>Ga0181532_10004526_pt1 | contig 12112 bp, 10 predicted proteins | sample PEATcosm2014_Bin_33_FD_119768 | JGI IMG/M metagenome (GOLD analysis project Ga0181532, IMG submission 119768) | Peatland microbial communities from MTU Mesocosm Facility, Houghton, MI, USA - PEATcosm2014_Bin11_30_metaG | ecosystem: Environmental > Terrestrial > Soil > Wetlands > Peat | place...
TGAGGAGGTCCGCCAATCGACGTCCATTCTGCAAAGCACGTTCGACAGTATGGCGGAAGCTGTCGTTGTGACCGACGCTGCGGGTGAAATCGTGCTGTCGAATCCCGCTGCGGAGAAAATGCTCGGGATACAGCCTGGGCTCAACGCAAAGACACTCGACGAAAGGAATGTAACTTATCAGAACGACGGCATGACACCGTTGCCAAAAGACGAATTGCCGGTGGTGCGGATTCTTGGAGGCGACGAGTTTACAGAGCGTGAGATTGTCGTTCGCCCGCCCGGCGCGGCGGCCACACGCCATTTCGTCGTCAGCGGGCGGCCGCTGCATGATGCCTCCGGCGCGGTCAGCGGCGCGGCACTCGTCTACCACGACATCACCGCTTCCCGGGAGACCGAGCGCAAGCTTCAGCAAACACAAAAGCTGGAAGCGATTGGTAAGCTGACCGGGGGCGTGGCCCATGATTTCAACAATATGCTGACGGTCATCACCGGCACGACCGAAGCATTGGTTGAGCGCCTCAAGGATCGGCCGGATTTGGTTGCTGTCGCCCGACTGATCGATGATGCTGCGACGCGATCGACCGACCTCGTGAGGCACATGCTTGCTTTTGCCCGAAAGCAGCCTTTGCAACCGCGCAATGTGAATATCAATGACGCCGTCGGCGAGATCGCAAAGCTGCTTCGCCCTACCCTTGGCGAGCAGATCGAGATTGAAACCATCCTGCGCGAAGACCTGCCGCTATCTCATATTGATCCGTCGCAGCTCGCGAACGCCCTGATCAACATGGCGATAAACGCCCGCGACGCCATGCCCAACGGCGGGAAGCTGCTGCTGGAGACAAGCAATGTGACGCTTGACGAAAGCTATGCTCGCTCCAATCCGGATGTGCTGCCGGGCGCCTATGTGATGCTCGCGATTACTGATACCGGCACCGGTATGCCGCAAACCGTTCAGGAAAAAGCCTTCGAACCGTTCTTCACGACCAAAGAAGTCGGCAAGGGCAGCGGCCTGGGCCTCAGCATGGTGTACGGTTTCGTCAAGCAATCGGGCGGGCACATTAAAATCTATAGCGAAGTTGGGCATGGAACGAGCATCAAGCTCTATTTGCCGCCCGCTCAGAGACAGGCGATCTCTGCCCAAACGCCTGCTCCGCCCGACTCTGGCGGCAACGAGACGGTTTTGGTGGTCGAAGACGACTCGCTCGTTCGGAGTTTCGTGGTTACGCAGCTGCAAAGCCTCGGTTACAAAACGCTCGTCGCCGCCAACAGCAAGGAAGCGCTTGCCCATCTTGAGCAAGGTGCGTCCTTCGAACTCCTGTTTACGGATGTCGTCATGCCCGGCGGCATGACCGGACGAGAACTGGCTGAAGCGATCCAAAAGGAAAAGCCTGCAATCAAGGTGCTATACACATCGGGCTATACCGATAACTCGATCGTGCATCATGGCCGGCTCGACGAAGGAGTTCTGTTGCTGACCAAGCCCTATCGTAAACCCGAATTAGCCAGAATGATCAGGCAGGCACTCGGTCGCGTGCCGGCCGCAGTTAGGTCGTAAGAATTGAACAGGAGTGCTACATCAATTGGGGACCGGAATATCGACATTATCCTGGTCGCGGCGGCGAAAGCCGGTGACCTTGCCATGTAACGGGGCGAAGGAAGAGCACGCAGATACGAGGGTAGAGGTTTAATATTTAATGCCCGCCGCCTGCGGCTGCGCCGCCTTTCGGTTTTCCGGTGAGCAGGATGGCGATGCCGGCGATGATCAGAACGACGCCGACGACCGCAAACGTGTCGCTGAATCCCATCACCAAGGCCTGCTGCTTCACGACGTTGCCGAGCGCGATGATCGCCTGCTGGTGCGCCGCTGCGGGATCGGTCACGCCATGCGCCAGAAAATAGTCGGTCATCTGCACAATCCGGGCGCGCACCTCCTCGCGGCCGAGATCGACGGCCTGGCCGATGATGTTGGAGTGAAACTGCTCGCGCTTGGTCACGATGGTCGCGAGCAGCGCGGTGCCGACGGCGCCGCCTAAGTTGCGCATCATGTTGGAGATGCCGGAGGCCGCCGCCGCATCCTGCGGCGCCACGCTGCCGAGCGAAATGGCGCTTAAGGGGGCAAGGGTCAGCGCCTGGCCGATCGCCCGGATGATGTTGGGCAGGAAGAGCTGATCGCCGGCATAATCGAGCGACATCGTCGTGTTCATGAAGGCAGAGAGCGCAAACAGGCTCATGCCGGTAAACGCGATGTAGCGGATGTCAAAGCGCTGCATCAGCTTCGGCACCAGCGGGATCAAAAGAAGTTGCGGCAGGCCGGTCCAGGCCAGCACGGTGCCGATCTGCTCGGCGTTGTAACGCTGCACCTGGCCGAGATAGGCCGGCAGCAGATAGACTGTTCCGAACAGCGCAAAGCCGAGGAACACGGCGGAGAGCGTGCCGAATCCGAAGCTGCGCCGGGTCAATAGCCGCAGGCGCACCAGCGGCTTCTCCACGACGAGTTCGTTGGCAATGAACAATGCAAGGCTGACGGCCGCGACAATCGCGAGCTTCACGATAAAGGGCGAGCCGAACCAGTCGTCCTTGTTGCCCTCCTCCAGCACGGCCTGCAGCGAGGCAAGCCCAATCGCCATGGTTACGATGCCGAACCAGTCACCTTCGGCCAGAAGGCCAAGCTGTATCGGCTGGCGCTCAAGCGTGACATAAAGCGTTGTCACCATGACGATGGTCGGGATCACGTTGACGAAGAAGATGGTCTGCCAGCCGTAATTCTCGGTGAGATAGCCGCCGATGGTCGGGCCGATCGCGGGTGCAAAGGTCACCGCGAGCGAGAACATGGCAAGCCCGATCGGCTGCTGGCCCTTCGGCAAGCGGGTGAAGACCAATGTGAAGGCCATCGGGATCAGCACGCCGCCGAAGAAGCCCTGGAAGCCGCGCATCGCGATCATCGATGGCAGGTCATGGGTGAACGCACAGGCGACGGAAAAAACCGCAAACAGCGTTGCAAAGGACAGGATGACGTTGCGGTAGGAGAACATCCGGCTGAGATAATCGGTCAGCGGGATCACCACGATCTCGCCGATTAGATATGACGTCGAAATCCAGGAACCGTTGTCGACGCCGGTGCCGATGCCGCCTTCGATATTGAGCAGCGATGCATTGGTGATCTGGATGTTGAGGATCGCCATGAACGCGCCGATCATCGCCGCCATCACCGAAATCCAGACCGTGGCGCTGGCACGGTCCGGAGTTGCCGGGGTTACAGCGGCGGTCACGGTCCGGGCGGTTGCGGAAGAGGCCGAGAGCGTAAGGTCTGACATGACAGCACCTTTTGTCTCTTCGTTGATTTCACTTCTGGGAAGAAAGCAGTGCGATGCTGGAATGGGTGGCGAGCGGCGGCGCACTCACAGAAACCGCCTGTTGCCTTTGCGTTTGAATGGTCGGGATCACCGACATGCCCGGCCGAAGCACGACACTCGACGTATCGAGCGCGATCTTGACGGGGATGCGCTGCACCACCTTGGTGAAATTACCGGTGGCGTTATCCGGCGGCAGCAGCGCGAATTCCTGGCCGCTGGCAGGCGCAAGGCTGTCGACATGGCCGTGCACGGGTTTGCCCGGGAACATGTCGACCTCGATGTCGACGGGCTGGCCTGCCTTAACTTCGGTAAGCTGCGTCTCCTTGAAATTCGCAATCACATAGGCGCCGCTTGCGGGCACCAGCGACATCAATTGCGTGCCGGCCTGCACATACTGACCGGCGCGCAGGGTGCGGTTTCCGACCACGCCGTCGATCGGCGCCACGATGGCGGTGTAGGAGAGATTGAGTTCGGCTTGCCGTTGCAGCGCGTTGGCGCGCGCGGCGGCAGCGACCGCCTGGTTGACCTCGGCCGTGAGCAACTCGACCTGCTTCAAGGCGGACGCGAGGTTTGCCTTGTCTCGCTCGATCGCGGCAAGCGCGCCGGCATCTCGCGATTGCGCGGACTGCGCATTCTGGACGCTGCCGTAGCCGGTGGCGGCGAGATCGGTGTAGCGCTTGTTCTCTTGCTTGGCGAAAGTCGCCGAAGCCGTGTCAACGTCCAGCGTCGCCTTGGCGGCGTTGATGACGGCTTGCTGAACGTCGAGCTGGGCCTGCCTGCTCGCGATCGCGGCCTCCGCCGCGGCGACATCCGCCCTGGCCTGGTCGAGCGCAACCGTGAAGTCGCGGTCGTCGATCCGCGCCAGCACCTGACCACCCTGCACGCGCTCGTTATCGCCAACCAGCACTTCGCGCAGATAGCCGGAGACTTTCGGTGCAACGGTGGTGTTGTCGGCCTTCACATAAGCGTCATCGGTGGAGACCAGGAAACGGCCGACCGTCCAATAATCCCAGCCGTACAAGGATGCGCTGGCCAGCACCGCGATGGCCGCTGTCGCCATCAAAAGCTGCTTGAAGCCGGCTTTTTTGGCGGATCTTGCCGCCGGCGCGGCGGTCTCGGGGGCGGAAGACGGCGCGGGAACCAGTTTCTGCACGGTTTCGGCCGGAACTACCTGTTCGGCCTCGAAGGCGGTGGAATGACGGCTCATGGCGATCCTCTTTTTGGCTCATCCCCTTACCGGAACAGCGGATTTTCCTTTCCGCCAGCGTCAAGGAGAATTTGGAAACTTGACATTTTCCAAAATAGAGCAGATGTTGGGACTGTCAAATAGAATTTGGGATATTCGATAGAATGACAGGCATCATTTAAAAGCATGGCTTGCGATGACAGCGACGAAGACTGAAGTGGAGCAAGAAGATCCCTGCGCGGAAGTGCGGCGCGGCCGCGGACGGCCGCAGGCGCGATGCGACGAGGAAACGCGCGCCCTCATCTTTGATGCGGCGAGAAGCGAGTTCGCCGCGAAAGGCTATGCCGCGACCAATATAGAGGGCGTGGCGCGCCGCGCCGGCGTTTCCACCAAAACGCTATACCGGCTGATCCCCACCAAGGCAGCGCTGTTCGAAGCCATGATCACCGAACGGATCGATCGTTTCGCCTCGGTGGTCCGTCTGCGCCCGTGCGACGGCAGAGACATCAAAGCGGCGTTGCGCGAGGCGCTGATTGTATGCGGCGAGCTCGTTCTCGATGGCGAAGTGATGGCGCTCCAGCGCCTCGTACTGGCCGACAGCGAGAAATTTCCCGAGATCGCGGAGATGTTCTATCACAAGGCGATCAGGCGGACCGAGCGCACGCTTGCTAGCTGGCTGCAGGCGCAGCACGAGCGCGGCTTGATCAGAATCGACGATGCCGACGCAACCGCCGGCACGTTGCTCGGCATGCTCGTCTTCCAGCCGCAGCGCGCGGTGCTGTTCGCTCACGCAGCCCCGCCGGATCGCGAACAACTGGCGCGGCGCGCCGAGGCCGTCGCCGAATTATTTCTGCGCGGCTGCGAATGCAAGGCGCAAACCTGAACTAGGTCGAATGCGGCTGCGTGATGCCTTTTCGAATCGCTGCCATCGGCGCGCTGTCGTCGAACTCAAGGCTGCCGCCCGCGTTGCGCAAGCCGAGATCACGCCAGAGCCGATCGAGATCGGGCGTCACAGGCTTTCGTCCCCATTCGTTGTGCAGGCGCGTCAGCACATCGACGCCGACCGCCTTGTCCGCGGCACCAAGAATGCGCTCGATCGACCAATCGACTTCGTGGCTGCCGCCGGCCGCCTGCACGCCGCGCATCGCATCTTGTAAACCCAGCCGGTTGCCCGTGGCCTTGCGGATTTCGATGTCGGCCATCAGGCAGAACATCGCACCGCCCCAATAGCGGCGTCCCCAGGTGTCGGTGATGTCGAGGCCCTCCTCGCCGGCCTGCGGCAGCCCCTTGGACATATCGCGCATCATCGCGAGCCATATTTCCTGGGCGGAAAGATCGCCCGCCTGCACCCGCGCAATCGGCTCAACATAAACGGCAAGGCCCTCAGACAGCCAGTTGTAACGCTCCTCCATGTCCGGCAGCGCGGTATGCACCATCTCGTGCACGAGCACCCAATCGCGCTTGAGCGCCTCTTCATTGGAATCTCGCCCGACCAGCACCCGAATGGCCGCGCCGCGATAGCCCCATGTGGTGCCGCCGCGAACGCGTGGACCATCGACAGGCACCAGCAACAGCCGCAGCGATTTGACCGGAAAGTGCCCGTAATAGGTTGAGACCGCCTTGGCCGACGTCCTGACCCAATCCAGAATTTTTTCCTTCGGCAGAGCGAACTCGCCGGGGGCAAAGCCCACATGGATCACGCCATCCAGAACATCGATATCGGTCTTGGCGAGTCTGTCGAAGGCATCATACGGCATACGATCGCCCCGCATGAATTCCGATTGCGCGTGCGCGCCGAACCAGCCGATCCCGCACAGCACAAGCGTCGCCGCGATCGCGGCAATTTTTTTGGTAGGTTTCATGCCGATGCGCCACCGTGTCTTGCAATACCCTGTGGTGTCGCGGCGAGAAACGCCGTGACCTGCGCCAAGACATCCTCAACCATCGCCGCCAGCAAGACCTCGCCCTTGGCGCGTGTGGCGAGCGTCGGATCGCCATAGCTGCCGGAGCGGCTATAGTTGGGCGAGGAAGGATCGGACGGCGTGAGCCGACCCGGCGTTTCCTGCGCGACGGCCGGGCTTGCCTCGGCGCGCGACATATCGACGAGCTGCGGCGCGAGCGCCAGCATCACGGATGTTTCGAGTTCGTCGGCATGGCTGCCGTGGCTTTGTTCGGCAAGTTTGGCCGCAGCTTCGCGGTAGCGCGATCCCTCGTGAATTCGCAGGTGCCGCAGCTTCTCGGCATCGAAGGGCGCAAGCGCACGTTCGACCGGTGCGCGCGTGCTGATGCCGGTATCGAGCACGAACAACGCGCGGCAGCCGAACCTGAGGATCGCGGCGGCGATTTCGTGGATGACAGCCTCGAACACGGAAGCCGAAAGGCTCGCGCTGCCGGCATAGTCGACAAAGGCCGGATAATAGCCGTAAGTCATGGTCGGCCAGATCAAGGCATCGACGCGTTCGGCGATTTTTATCGCGACCCACTCGGCCTGAATGCGATCGGTGTTCATCGGCAGATGGAAGCCGTGCTCCTTGGCGCCCGCCCCGATCGGCAGAATGGCCGCAGCCCCGTTCTCGATCCGCCGGGCCACCTCGTCCCAGCTCATGCGTTCAATGAAATGGGCGGCACTAGTATCCTCACCCACCGGCGGCGACGCCCGTCAGAAGTCCGGCCGTGACCCAGCCGTGAAGATAGCCGGCGCCGCGCGCCGCCGCGCCGTCCGGATCGTCATAGGTTGCGAGCATCGAACAGAGAACGCCGAACGGGATTCCGCTTGCCGCTTCATCCCACATCATCGCCTCTTCGGCGCTGAGTTGATGAAGGACCGGCGTGACGTCCTGCCGCCAGACCAGAATCCGGCCAGGCTCCTCCAGCGAAAGCGGCTCGGGCGGATCCTCATCGGCCTTGAGCGCAAGCCACACCGCGGCAGCATTGGTCGAAAGATCGAGCCTCCGGGCGCTCGGATGGGCTTTGAAGGTGAGGCCCGCCCAGGCTTCCGGTGCGAAGCCGGCCATGTCCGCGACGGCGACGACAGGCGCCTCAACGGCATCGAAGGCATCGTTGAGCGCCTTTTCCAGCGCCGCAAGATCGGACAAGACGGGATACTTGCCGTATGCCTCCGCCGACTTCAGGAAGTCCGGCAGACTTGCGGAAAACCAGCGGAGGTTCGGATGCTGCGAAGGATAGGCCGCGACATAGGCGTGTCCCATTGCATCGAACATCTCATCGCCAAGGTAGATATGCAGCAACTTGTGATCGTTGCGCATGGCCTCGACCAGCCTGGAGCTGTAGGCGTAACGATAGACGCCGAACAGCGTTTCGCGCTTTTCCTTGGGGCTATCGGGAATCTCGGCGAGAATGGCGTCGTCGCCGGTGAGGATGGCGCGCTGAAATTCGCTTTGCTGGCGCGCCAGATCGCTCATCACGTCGCTCACCCGGCCTGCCGAACCAGCGGCGGCAGAATCTTGTTGGCGATCTCGCGCGTGCGCTCCACCTCCACCATGATTTCATCGAGCGGCGGAATGTGGTCGTCGCGCTCGATAATGGTCGAAACCCAGCCGAAGCGCTTCAAGGCCGTGGCATAAAGCTCCCACACGTCCTCACACACCGGATGATCATGGGTGTCGACGATGTGGGTGCCCATATTGCTGTGTCCGGCCATGTGAAATTGAGCGACGCGGTCGGCTGGAATTCCCTGAAGGAACGTGAGCGGGTCGTAAACGTGGTTGAAGGCGCTGACATAGACATTGTTGACGTCGAACAACAGCCAGCAGCCGGAGCGGCGGGACAATTCGGAGAGGAATTCCCATTCCGTCATTTCCGAATTTTGGAACTGCACATAGGTCGAGACGTTCTCAAGCACGATCGCCCGGCCGAGAAAGTCCTGAACAAGCTGAACGCGGCTCACGACATGGTCGAGCGCTTCGCGCGTGTAGGGAAACGGCAGGAGGTCGTGCAGGTTTTTGCCGTGAACGCCGGTCCAGCACAGATGATCGGAAATCCATTTCGGCTCGACCCGGCGCGCCAGTTCACGCAAGTTGCCGAGATATTCGAAATCGGGCGGCGCGGTCGAAGCAATCGACAGTGACACGCCGTGCATCACCACTGGATAACGCGCGCGGATTCGATCGAGCATGCGCAAAGGCTGCCCGCCCGGAATCATGTAGTTTTCGCTGATGACTTCGAACCAGTCGATCGACGGATTGCCGTTGAGGATTTCGTCGTAATGCTGGGCCCGCAGCCCAAGACCGAATCCGAGGAACGCAGGCTTTTCAGCCGGGACCGGATGCGTGGAACGCGCCGCCGGCGAAACGGGCATCTGGCTTGCTACGTTCATGCTGTCTCCGCTGGCTTTCCGCCACAGGACGCTCGCGTCGTTTAGCGCGCACTGGGCGAAGGTCGGAGCCTACCATGGAAGCGGGACCCGGCCTACACCGGGTCCCTGCCCATGGAAGATGGCTTAGGCGGGCTTGAACTTGCCCTTGGCGGCGGAGCAGTCGCCCTTGGACATTTCCGCGAAGCCCTGGCCCTTACAGGCGTTCAGGCCCTTGCAGGCATGATTGCCGCCCTTGCAGGCGCTCTGGCCCTTGCAGGCATTCGCGCCGACACAGTGTCCCTCACCGGCGGCGTAGGTCGTCGTAGATACGGTCACACCGGCCAGGAACAAGGTCGCAGCGGCCGCTGCCAGCGTGGCACCCGACTTAGAATTCAACTTCATGACGATCTCCTCGATGGAAAGAATGGACGTCGTGGGCATTCGGGATCGATCCTTCGATCACGGAGGCGCACAACGCGCGGGAAGTCCCGGATAACGATCAAAGCGGCAAGACCTTCGTCATCCCGAAATGAACGCGCATCCAGCATTAGGTACGGGCTATCAAGCGATTGGTTACAGCGTTTCAAAAGAATCTTTTGTTTTTTTTTCGCCAGGCATCCCGTCTATGCCTAACCCCGACCCGGAAAGAGTATTTCATTGCGCAGTGCGGAATTCGAATCCGCCGCTGGAATTATATTGCGTACCCTTATGACAGCCGACATCAGTCGAGCGTGGCCCGCGACGGCTTCAACTTCGCCATCTGCTTTACGGTCGCTTGAAGTTCCGCTGATGTGAACGAGGGATATGAACAAATGCGGTTGCTGCAGGCAAACGCCGCCGCCTCCCCGAGATCGGGATATTCGACATCGGGATTGGGCAGCGGACCTTCGCGCAGGTCGAGCCATTCCAGGCGCTTGTAGCGCGCCGGGAAAGCTCGGGCGAAGGCGTGCAGTTCCCTGGCGCGCGGGTCGTCCTTATGCCCAACGATGGTCATATGGGTCGGCTCGACGGCATTCTCCTCGTCGGCCAGAAGCACGCCCGGCAACGGCCGCATCATCTCGGCTGACGCCCCGCTCAGATACCGCATCGCATGCGCCGCTTGCTCCTTGTATTTGTCGCTGCCGAAGTAGCGGGTAAGGAGATTCATGAACCGCGCGACCTGAATCTGGTCGTCCATCAGCTTGGCTGGTTTGGCAAATACGCCGGTCTTTGCTTCCGCGGTTCTTGAGGTGAAGAAACCGCCCGTCTCGTCACGGAAGTTGGCCGTGATGAAATCCCCGGCCTTTGCGGCGTCATTCAGCCAAACCCGTTTTCCTGTCGCGGCGTAAAGGTCAAGAAACGCCTGACCCATCGCAACCGTGTCGCCGACAAAGGGCCCGCCACGATCATTGTCACTGTGGCGGAAACCACCCTCGGCGAGACGCCGGTTTTCATTCGCCCAGTTGGCGGCGCGCTCGGCCATTTCAAGCGCCTGCGGGTCGTTCGTCACATTAAAGAATGCAACCAATCCGCTGATCGCCCAGCCGTTTTCGCGTGCATAGAGATTCTTGTCGATGCGCGGCATCCCGAGTTTTCGGCGCGCGGCGTCATCGAGCGCATAGAACACGTGCCCATCGGTTTCGCGGTCGAGATCGGCATCCTGGCTGACATAGAACGCGCCTTTCGGAGCCAGCAGGAAATTGGCCAGATAGCGTTGAATATTGCGCGCAGCAGTGAGGTATTTCGGATCCTGCCAAAGCGCGTAAGCCTGGCTATATTGGCGCAGATACTGCGCCTGGAACGACATGATCTTTTCAAAATGCGGATGGGCCCAGCTGCCCGCTTCCGAATATTGAAAGACCCCTCCCCACACCGGATCGATCAGCGCAATTGCAGCATCGAGCGTCTGTCGTGCGCGTTTGGTGGCGGTGGCATCGCCGGCCTCCGCGCGCGCGACCGCATAGTCAAGGCTGTCGGCATCGATATATTTCTGGCTTTCGCCCCAGCCGCCCAATTTCTCGTCGAAGGATTCGTCGTAGTTCTTCACGAGCTCGGCACGCTGCGCTTTGGTCAGGAACGCTGACGTGGATGGCTTGATCTCGAAGGCCTCCGTGACCGAGGGCCCCGGCGAAGGATCGTCGATCACGGCCTTGAGCAAGGCCTGCATCCGCTCGGGCTCGATGTATCCCCTGATCTTGGCGATTTCGCTGCCGTCCGGCGCAAAGATAATGGTCGCTGGCCATCCCCAATCGCCGTAGCGGCTCGAAAGATCGGGATTGGCATCCTGATCGACCCGCACCGGCAGATATTTCGATTGCATGAGTTCGACGACTTCGGGGTCAGCGTAAGTCGTCTTTTCCATCACGTGGCACCAGTGGCACCACACAGCCTCCAGATCGAGAATGACGAAGCGCTTCTCGGCGCTGGCACGCCCGAAGATATCATCGCCCCATCCGCTCCATTTGATCGCCTCGGCAGCGGCAGGTGAAATACCAAAGCCGCTCAGGCTTGCAATGGTCAGGACCAAGATGCGGGCGAGCTTCATAAGACCTCCGGGAAATGCGCGGGTGGTTCATGGAGCTACGGCGCGGTTCTCTTCCGGGCTCAAGCTTCTCGATCGCTCACGCGAACGTGAGCAATCGAACAGGCCGACCGGTCAGGTCGACTCCTCGGCATGACCGGTTGCGTTCAAAAGAAGCCGGTCCAAGGAAGCAGCACCAGGGCCTGCGATCGCAAGCCAGAGGAATGCGGCAAAATAGGTCGCCTCCTCGAAGCCGAGCAGCGTTTCCAGTGAATCGATATCTCCCCACTTCGCCGACTTGATCGCCACCACCATGACGACAGCTAGCATCGCCGCGGGAATTCTGGTGAAAAGCCCAAGTATAAGCATAGCACCACCGAAGCATTCCACGCTTGAGACAAACGGAGTCAGGATGTTCGGAAACGGTATACCCCATTCGATGAAATTCTGGGTGACTTGCGGCAGGTTGGTGAGTTTTCCCCATCCCGTCAGCATGAACACGTAGCCAACGGTAAGGCGCATAATCAGCGGCCCGGCCCAGGAGAAAAAAGACGCAATCTGCGCCGGCAGCAGAATGAGGAGATTGACAACGAACTTCATGAAGCCCTCCTTAAGTATTGCAATCGTTGCGAAAGCCACGGCTGGCGCCCGGTCCTGGCACAATAAATAGTCTTGAATCGGATTTCGCTTCGACCGGCCCCGTTGTTACGGCGCCCTATCCCAAATTCTGCAAGGACGGGAAGGCTTCCAACAACCAA
>Ga0181532_10004527_pt1 | contig 12112 bp, 9 predicted proteins | sample PEATcosm2014_Bin_33_FD_119768 | JGI IMG/M metagenome (GOLD analysis project Ga0181532, IMG submission 119768) | Peatland microbial communities from MTU Mesocosm Facility, Houghton, MI, USA - PEATcosm2014_Bin11_30_metaG | ecosystem: Environmental > Terrestrial > Soil > Wetlands > Peat | place...
AATCGGGAGATTTTTGCTGTGAACAGCTTCTAAGTGATCCAGGTCCGAGGCGTCATCCAGAATGGCGAGTTCTTGACAGGCCTTGCAGGGCGAAGCCAGATTTTGATCTCTTCTCCGCGGGGCACAAACCATTCGTCGAGACTCGGTGTCTTGCCCACGATGCGGCCGATGGCGCCCCAGTCCGTGGCAATTCGGAGCAGCTCATTCACGGAAGTTCCATGCCGCCAAGCCGTTCCTGCCCCTAACCGTTACCCAGAAGCGGGGCGGACGCTTCCGTTCTTCTACTTGGCAAATCGGGAAGGGCAGGCAATAGACGGTAGGTCGCTGCCTAATTCAGAGGTCACGAATACAGCGGCAGGGGGTTCGAAATGCCTGGGCAGATCTCTTCTTCACTAATGCTGGGACACACCGAGGAATGCTTTACGGGAAGCAACTTGACTCAGCGATTGGCGGAGCAGAACTTGAGCATTTCGAAGTTTTCCATTCCAATGGTTCCAGAGGTCGGTTCGCTGTGCTTCCAAGCGACCGGCTTCCTCGGGACGACCGGCCCGGCGAAGGAGGTCGGCAAGCGCGGTCCAGGTTCGCGAAATGCAGGTTGCATCCCGCAGGTCATTCTCTGGATCAGGCGCCCACACCACGATTTTGTCCAACAGGTGCTGATAGGCGCCGACTGCTTTAGCCGTTTGGCCGGTTTCGGCGTAGTCGTCAGCCTGCCCTCTCAGAGCATCGTAAGTGTCACTCATGGGTTCGACCTTGTCTGCGGGGTATCGCTGGGCCGAGTGCAACAATTCAAGAGCGTGATCCAGAAATTGCTTCGCATCGGCTTCGCGACCGAGCCAGCGGAGCGCGTAAGACGAACCGGCCAGTAACTCGGCTTCATCCCGTTGGGTGCTTGCATTGGGCTGGGCCTCCCGAATGCGTGCAAGCGAGTGTTCGTAAACTTCCAGGGCTTTTTTTGGATCTTTGTGGCGAAGAATGTTGCCCACTTCCAATCCGAACACCGCGATGTTATGCCGCCCCAAGTAATCGGCGGAATCCTTATTTGCGAGATCCTCGGCAATATCCAAGGCTTTTTGAAAATCGGCGAGCGCTTCTCGAGTGCGGCCGAGGCTTGGTTCTGCATCCTGCCGACCGAGGATCATGCCTTCAAGATCGTATGCGTTCGCTAGATTAATGCGAAGCGATGCGTGTCCTCCAGCGGCTTCGGCCCGTTGGAACTCAATTGACTCACGAGCGGTCTTCAGCGCGCCATCGAAATCTCCGGACTGCCACTGCGCAGCCGCCAAATTGGCAAGGATCGCTCCCCGTAGGTCGTTCCCTCGAGATCCCGGTAAGGCGATGTCCAAGGCCCGCTGCGAGTATCCTATTACCTTGTCGAATTCTCTCCCGGTGTAGAAGGCGCCCGCGATGTTTACATAGAAGTACCTCATGCCATATAGATCGTTGACTGCAACCGGACGAGTACTCATGAACCTTTCAACAAGCGCAGCGGCTTCCCTAGCATCGTTCAGTTCTTCGACTCGATCGCCGCGGCTGTCAGCCAAGTTCATGCGATCGTGGGCGATGGTGGTAGCGATGAACAGCGCCCGCTGATTTTGGGGGTTCTTCGCAAGGATGGGATCTACAAATTTTGCCGCATTGTTCAAACTGGCTTCGGCGTCTGCAAATTGGCCTAAATTCGGGGAGGTTGGATCTCCTTGCGCATGCGCCACGCGCACGTAGGCGTAGGCGATCTCGAGCGCTAGGTCCTGATCAATGGGAGCCCCCCTACTGAGCGAATTCAGGTATTGCAGCGAATCGGTGACAATGCGCATTCTGACTTTCGTCGAACCCGGCAACCCTCGAATGTCGTTGTCCAGTGCAATGAACTTGTTGGACAGTTGTCGCACTTCCGCGAATCGGTGTTCCGCAATCCTTCGCTCGCGATTGGCCACATAGAGTCCTGCGGACAGGCTGCCAATCACAAGTACGATGGCGGTGGCGGTTAAAATTACAACCGTACGGTTCCGGCGCGCGAATTTGGCCGCGCGATAAGTGAGCGTGTCTGGGCGGGCGCTAATGGGTTCGTGCTTCAAGTAGCGCCGGAGATCATCCGCCAGGGCTGTAGCCGAACCGTAGCGTTCTGCGGGATTCTTCTTCAGCATCTTGCCCACAATTGTGTTTAGGTCGCCGCGGAGTTGCCGTCGAAGTTTTTCCGGCGTGGAAGCCCGCTTCTCGGCCAGCTCCTCAGCTTCGGCGGATGCAGTGGCGTCAGAAGGCTGTGGCGGCTCGCTTTCGATAACGGCCTTAACCAGCTCAGCGGCAGAGTGCAATCTGTGACCGGCGGGATGTTGTCCGGTTAACAAGAGATACAGCACGACTCCCAAAGCATACACGTCCGTTGCTGTTGTGATGCTCTCGCCAGTCACTTGTTCGGGTGCCGCAAACTGAGGAGTCATGGCTGCTCTACCTTCGACTGTGAGTAGAGTCGCGGCAGGATTTGTGTCTTCTGCGAGGAGCTTTGCAATGCCAAAGTCCAGAAGCTTCACTTGGCCGTCACTTCGGACCAGCACGTTGGAAGGCTTAATGTCGCGGTGAACGATCAAATTGGCGTGCGCATGGGCCACCGCGCTTACCACATCGAGAAAAAGCCGGATGCGCGCTTCCACGTCGAGCTTCTGTTGATCGCAATACTGATCGATAGGTAGCCCTTCGACATACTCGAGTACGAGATATGCTTCTCCGTTTGGTGTCACTCCAGCATCCATTAGTTCTGCGATATGAGGATGGGTGAGCTGACCGAGAATCTTGCCCTCACGCTTGAAGCGCTCAACACCCACCCCGGAGGTCATGGCAAATCGCAGAAACTTGACTGCCACGCGACGCTCGAAGCGGCCATCGCTTCGCTCGGCCAGCCACACGCTGCCCATTCCGCCTTGGCCGAGCAGCGATATCAGGCTGTATGCCCCGATTTTCTGGTCGAGTATGGAGAGGCCACTCGCGACCCGGATGGGCATGCGTTCTAGAAAATGCTCGTCCGCCAGCGCACGGTGTTCTTCAAGGAGCTGTTGTAAGACTTCTGCGAGTTCCGGTTTCTCTAAACGAAACGACTGCAACCAGACCCCGCGCTCCTCCTCGGGCAAGGAAAGGACGTGGTCCAGGTAAGGCTTATCTGCTGCCACTGTCCGGGGCTGAGTGTGGACATGATCTCTCAGATCTCCAGGTTCGTGCGAACACTGCGGTGCAAATAGATGCGTGCCTTCTCCCACTGCCGCTGCACGGTCCGCTCCGAGATACCCCTCAGAGACGCGATCTCGGCGAAAGTCAAACCACAAAAGAATTTCAGGTCAACAAGCTCGGCAAGGGGCGGTTCGGTTTTCGCAAGTTCATCCAAAGCTCCACTGATGCGACTCAAATCGCGGTCGATGGGTGCACGCTCTAATTCAGTCTCCGCGGAAGTCAGCTCGAATTGGCCACCGCGTTTCTGGGCTTGGCGCCTCCGAGCGTGGTTGATAATCAATCCGCGCATCACGCGCGCGGCATACCCCATGAATCTGGCGCGGTCGGGGAAGGAGATCCCCGCTCTCTCTGCCATCTCGATATATGCTTGGTGTAGGAGGGTCGTCGCGCCGAGGCTTACGGGGACTCCCCGTCGTGCGAGTTCGCGCTTCGCTATCCCGTGCAACTCGGAGTAAAGCACACTAAACAGCGCGTCCGCAGCCGAGAGGTCTCCACGTTCTGCGGCTTCGATGAGTGAGGATAGGCTGGACGTGCTCCCCAAGGCGTCCTCTCAATAAGCGATTTACCTGGGTACCCGCTGGCCAAAAGTCGCGTCGCTGGATTCTAGCGCAATTTGCAAGGATTACGAGAGCATTCGTGAGTGTGGGGCCCGATTAAGCAAAGAGCGCTAGGCCTAGCAAGGCTAGGTCGGCCTTCCTTCCGCGCGACTGTACTGACGGCCTCAGTTTCGACCTCGTCATGAAGTTGGCGGGCGTTGGGCGTCATAGGGATAAGTTACGTTGGCCGCTGTTTAGGTGGGCGAATACCTACCGAATCGGCTGTTTGCAACGGCCACCTATTTTTCTCCGTATGTGAGTCGTGTTTTACCTCCCAATTTCGATTTCTTAGCTAAAGAGCACTTGGTCCGCACGAGAATCCTTGTGAAGTGAGTTTTTTGTCTGTGTCTGAGCCGTGGTGCGAAATCCGCATTGAGTTCCATGCTCATTAGACTCGATTCAACGCGTTTCAATGATTATGGACGGCGACGGTTTGTGCTGCTGGAGCCGCGGGCAGAACCTGCAGCTGAAGCTGCCCCGCGGTTACGAGAATGTTCCAGTTGATCCCCGCGAGCTCGAGACCCAGCATGGCTTTGCAGTCGGCCCGTGGTATCGGGCGAACCGGCCGCTCCTGCTGAAGGCCGATCAACCGCCTCCACGGAGCGAATTGAAACGAATAGAAGAAGCCATAAGGAATGCCCGTTTATTCGAAAACTCGACGGCCTAAAGGCGCGAATCGAAAACCACCGGAATATTGCGCGTTCCCAACAGGCGGGTCAAAACCCTAACACCTTGGGCAGATTTGGAGCAATGGTTTCTTGATGTTCAAACGACAGCCAAATTCGATTGACAAAGGCACAACCCCGGAGATACAGTCCGCCGTTGCTACTTCTCGAGGGGCCGCCTGGCTCTCGGGCACATTCCGTCACTCGATTAAGCCGATGCTCGTTTTGGCGGCGGCCCCTTACGGGGTTGCAGGCGCGCTGATCGCCTTGTACTTGATGGGCTCCTCCTTTGGATTCATGGCCTTTCTCGGAATTGCCAGCTTGATCGGCGTGATCGTGAGCCACGTCATCGTGCTGTTTGACTTTATCGAGGAGATGCACGAAAAAGGGGAGCCTTTGGAGTTGGCGCTTCTGGATGCGGGCATTGTGAGGCTGCGGCCCGTGATGATCACCGTGGGCGCTGCAATTCTTGCGTTGTTTCCTCTTGCCATGCACGGCGGACCTCTCTGGCAGCCGCTCTGTTACGCACAAATCGGCGGTCTTGGCGTGGCTACGTTTATCACGCTGCTGCTTGTTCCAGTGTTGTATTCCATTTTTGTGCTGGACCTTAAAATCGTGAAATGGGAAGGCCCGCTTGAAGGGGCCAAGGAAGGCGAGTCCAACTCGCCGAAAGGTGAACTCCATTGAAGACCAGCAGAATTATCTCCCTTGCACTGTTGTTTGCCGCTTTTCTATTGCCGAGCGGGGCACGTTCCCAAACTTCTGCTCCCAAGCCTGGAACGGATGTCATCCACGAAATGAACAGCGCATTTGAAACTCTGGTGAAGCAGGTTTCTCCTGCAGTCGTGGAAGTCCTGGTCACCGGCTACGGAACCGATGAGGAAGATGAGGACAAGGACTCAAGCCCGATTGGGAGGGAGCGCAGTCTCGGATCCGGAGTCATTATTGAGCCGGACGGATACATCGTCACAAATTATCATGTGGTGAAAGGGGCGGACCGAGTCCGAGTGGTGTTAACGCCCGCGGTTGGAGACGATCCTCAAGCCACATCGATGCTGAAATCCAAGGGCCGCATCCTCAACGCGCGGATCGTCGGCTTCAGCAAGAAAATCGACTTGGCGGTACTGAAAGTGGAGGCTACGGGACTTCCCACACTTCCGCTCGCTCATTACGATCGGCTCCACAAGGGGCAAGTGGTTCTGGCTTTTGGCAGCCCGGAAGGTCTGGAAAATTCCGTTACTTTTGGACTGGTAAGCTCTGTGCTCCGCCAACCGGATCCGGATGATCCGATGGTCTATATCCAGACCGACGCGGCCATCAACCCGGGTAACAGCGGTGGGCCTTTGGTGGACGTGGATGGAAACGTCGTTGGGATCGACACGTTCATCTATACGAAGTCGGGCGGGAACGAAGGCATTGGATTTGCCATTCCGAGTGGGATAGTCCGTTATGCGTATGAGCAGATTCGGAAGTACGGGCGTGTGCGTCGCAAGACCATCGGAGCCGATCTGCAAACACTTACGCCAGACCTGGCGGGTGGACTGGAACTGACAGACACTCCTGGCGTGATCGTTTCCGACGTCGATCCTGGTGGACCCGCTGAAACCGCCGGCATGCACATCGGCGATGTTATTGAAGCCATCGACGGAATGCCCATCGACAACGTGTCGCTGTTCACACTGAGCCTGTATTTGCGAACCTCCGGGGACAAAGTGACTTTGCAGATTCTTCGCGGCAGGAAACGACTTGACCTGGATGTTCCGGTGCTGGAGCCAAGCCATGACATTAGCCGTCTTGCAGATTTCTCCGATCCAACTAAGGATCTGCTGCCGCGGCTGGGAATTATTGGAGCAACCGTTACTCCCGAGGTAGCGGAACTGGTTGGACCATTGCGCACCTCTACCGGTGTGTTGGTCACTTCTACGGTGGCGAATCGTTTGGCGGTGGATTCCGGCCTACAGGAAGGTGACGTAATTCATTTGTTGAATCTCACACCCATCCGGAACATGGACGACTTAAGGACGGCGTTCGGCAAGCTCAAACCTGGCGACCCGGTTGCCGTGCAAGTGGAACGCAGCGGCAGGCTGACTTACCTTACATTCGAGATGGAATAAGCAGCCGAACAGGTTGCCAATGAGTCCAGCATATCCTCTTAAGTGGCAAATTCGTTGTGTCGAGGTGTGGAGCCGAGTTTCATGCACAAGCCACACCCTCCGGTCTGACCGGCTCCAGCCGAATTTAATTCAGTCTCCGGGACAAATATTTGTGAAGAATGACTAGTTCCCTCGCTGGATTCTGCCCGCAGTCACCATTTTATTACACACCGGGACCGCGGTCCGAGGCCAGCAACAGACACTCCTCCCGCTCAGCAAACAACAGACAACCTCTGCTTTTTCCACGACGGACAGCCGCGTCTGCGTAGGTGATTTCGAGCTTGATGCACAGAATTCTCAGGCCGGTGAGGGGCGCAGCAAAGTCGTACAGCGGCGAGGCATCTTCTGAGGCCGCCTCAGGTGCAAAAAGATCCGGCGGTTCTGGCAAAGAGAATGGTAAATCTGATGGCCAAGGATATAGTGAAAGACTCGGAAACGGCGGGCTAAAAAGCGCAACGCTTGAGCGCAATGGATCCGCAGCCCGAAGCAGGAGCCTTGGTTCATGGCGCGTTCACTGAACTGGATCAGGGCAACCGCCTTCACCGCGCGGTCATCGGTTTTGGCGCAGGCGAAGCGAGAATGGATTCATACGTAACCATGAACGACCCCGCTCGCCCGGATAAGCCTCTCTACAAGGACTTCGAGAGCGGTACCAGCGGCAAAAATGGGCCCAACAATTACCACGAACCCCTATGCGGCTGCGTCCAAGTTCGTAATGAAAAGGATGCAACGGAGAAAACAATTAAGAAAACAGCGTCGGAATTCTCCAAGGACATCATCATGCATTAAACGAAGCAGGGACCCGCGCCCGTGCCCAAACAGATGGCCGCTTGGGCACGCCCGACGGACATTTGGAAGTGACTGGACAATCTGGCTGAAGGCTTTTAGCTTGGGGTCACTGGACGAATGCCGCGTTCCGGCCAGGACTGAGGTAGAATGTGCTGTCGCTCCGTATGGTTTCAACGAACAAGGAGAGTTCCATGAAAATACGCCGCGCATTGTGGCTGTTTCCGGCCCTGCTGCTGGCTTCATCCAGTATGTTCTTCGCGCAAGACAAGAAGGCGGTAGACGCCGACTCCACCAAGGGAACCGTTCTAAAGGCGGCCGACGTCGGGGGAAAACTGTTCCCCGAGAAAGTTTATTTTCGTGGCCAAAGCGCCAGTGTTCAGGCGCGCAACTCTGGCGGAGTGCGCTACGCCGATGATTTCACCGTACTGGCAGCGCTGGTGGACAATTCAGGATATTCGAGCGGCATTAAGGAAAAATATCAGGGCTATCTGATCAGCGAAGTGACGCTCGAGATCGGGGGGAAGACGCTCGGCCCCGGCGCTTTCGGGTTCGGCTTCATCGAAGGGGACAAATTCGTCGTGATGGATCTGGGTGCGAACGATGTTTTTCAGACGGGTTCGACCAAGGACACGGAAATTAAGCGCCCAGTGCCATTACAGATATTGCCGGGTTCGGCAGCGGGGAATTTCCGCTTGTATAAGGGCCGCGATTACGTGGAATTTCATCGCGTGAAGTAGCGAAAACTCCATTTGAGACGAAAAAAGGGGGCTGTCTCGCAGCCCCCCCCTTTTTTCGTCCGGTGCTCAAACAACTCACGAGCATTGATTCTTGATTTCTCCCGAAGCTGCGTCCCAAGTAACGGCACTGTGGCGGAAATAGGATTGGTTGGCCATGTGGCAAGCGAGCGCCGCATTGTTCCCGAAGACGGCATCTTCCGTCAACGGCTTGCGCGAGCGAACCGCTTGGAAATAAGCCCACATATGCGGCCGCTGGTCATCCCAGTCGTCGCCCTTGTAGCTGTAGGTTTCACTCAAGGGTTCTTTCCCTGGGGCAGGGTCATGTTCCTCATGCCATTTCTTGAAATAAGCCTCGCGCAAGTCGTGCGGGAAGCCGTAGGCGTAATAGCTTGGGGCTGAGTCCTCGCCGGTCTGCGGATAGTAATTGATCCCGAATTCGTTCACTTCCAGAATTCCCTTGGAACCCTGAAACCGGTAGGTCTCCGGCGTTTCGCAACCGAGGTTCAGCCGGAGATAAACGGGGATTTTGCCGTACTCGAACAAAGTAGCTTGAATGTCCGGCATGTTGCGGCCGTCGGGGAAACGCAAGATGCCCCCAAAGGACATCACACGACCGGGCGGCTCGTTCCAGCCCATCATGAAGTTCATACCGCTGACGAGGTGAACCAGCAAGTCGCCAGCAACACCGGTGCCGTATTCCTTCCAGCAGCGCCAGCGCGCGAAGATCTTGCCGTCGAAGGGCCGTTTGGGAACCGTGCCCTGCCAGGTGTCCCAATCCAGCGTCTCCGGAGAGAGATCCGGCGGAACGGGGTAGACCCAGGCGCCCGTAGGATCATTACGGCCGAGAGAAGCCTCGATCAGGTTCAAATCTCCGATCGCCCCTTGCGCGAGCATTTCCTTTGCTTTCGCGCAGATGACGGAACTGACGCGCTGCGAGCCGATTTGCACGATGCGGTTCGTTTTCTTCGCGACTTTTACCATCTCCACGCCTTCTGCCCCGCTATGAGACATCGGCTTCTCCAGATAGATGTCTTTCCCGGCACTGAGAGTGTCTACAAAGACTTTCATATGCCAATGGTCCGGAACAGCCGCGATGATGCAGTCGATCTCCTTGTTATCCAGGAGTTCCTGGTAATGTCGCGTCGTGACGACCTTCGCTCCGGCAATTTCCTTGGCCAGCAGGTGACGGCCATCATAGAGATCGGCGGCGGCAACGCACTCCGTGCCCGGAAGCCCTACGGCAGTGGACAAGAGTACGTTGCCCTGCATACCGACGCCAATGATGCCGAAGCGGACGCGGTCGCTGGGGGCCATTTCCAATCTGGAAGGAATGCTCTCCGGTTCTAATACCATCTTCCTTGCAGCAAACATTGCGCCGGTCGTGCCCGCAGTGGTTTGCAGGAACGAGCGGCGTGTGATCTGATTTATCTTCATGATTTTCTCCCGAGAATGCGATTGTATTCAGTCCCGTTTTACGGCAAAGATTGCACGCTGACTTCCCTAAAGAAGACGATGTCGTTGTCGCTGTGGTTTTGCAGGCCCATATAGCCTTCGTCGGGACGGCGGCCACGCTGCGGTTCGAAATCGAATTTACGCTCTGGGACGGGTCCGCCCTCGGTGTAATCGGTCACCTTTTCTCCATTCAGCTGAACGATGGTGTGCGGGCCGTCGATGGTGATGATCATGGTGTTCCATTCGGGGCCGGGTTTTCCAGGCTTAGAAAGTGGCTTGGTCAGGGAATAGAGTGTCCCCGTGACGTGATACTCATCTTCGTTCGAAGTCTCGGGGTGATTGTCGATCTGCACTTCATAGCCGTAGTTCACCGGCATCCATTCCTCGCGCGGTTCAATGGGAATGCGGATAAATACGCCGGAATTGTCGTTGAAGTCTCGCATCTTATAAACCACACGGATTTTGCAATGGCCCAGCATTCCGCCGGTCCAGTACAGCAATCCCATGCCGCCGTGAGTCTGGATCAATCCGTTTTCGACGGTCATGTTGCCCGGACCAACATGCTTCCATCCGGTCAGGTCCTTGCCGTTGAAAAGCGGTTTCCATTCCGCTTCGGGAACTCGCGCCGCGATGAGCAGGATGGCCGCGACAACAACCGGAAAAACACTCCACTTACGCACTTCACACCTCCGTTGGCATTGCTAGGAAGAGAAGATGTTTCGAAGCATGAACCACAGATTCGCCGGCCTTTCTGCAAGGCGGCGGACAAACCAGGGATACCAGTAAGTTCCGTAAGCGACAAGGACGATGGAACGGCAACCATCGCGTGCCAGGCGCTCCTGTTCGGCGCGTTGAATACCGTAGAGCATCTGAACTTCAAATTCACTTTTCGAGAAACCATGCTGGGAAACGAAATCACCAAGTCTTCGAATCAGTGGAACATCGTGCGTGCCGAATGCGGCTCTCACACACGTGCCAGTTGACCGAGCACGCAGCATCATTTGTGCCAGCGCGAAGTAGTTTTCATCTACATCCGCTTTCTTCGGAAAGGCGATCGCCACCGGTTCCTTGTAGGCACCTTTCACCAGGCGAACCGATGGCCGCTGGGGCAGCAGGCCTTCCAGATCCTTCTTGGTGCGATACAAATATGCCTGCAGGCAAATCCCGACATTCGGCTGATTGTTCAGCGCCCGCCGGTAGATGTCGAGAGTGGCGTCGACATAGTTGCTTGCTTCCATGTCCACCCAAACAATGGAATCGCGCTTCTCGCGTTGAATAATCCGCTCTAGGTTTTCAAAACAAAAATCGGCCGAAAGGTCCAGGCCCAATTGCGTCAGCTTTACAGAGATCTCCGTCGGAAGATTTGCCTGGTGGATATGGTCGAGGACTTCAAGGTAGTGTTCCGCAACCTCGCGCGCTTCATCACGGTCAGTGACATTTTCACCGAGATGCGTGAACACGGTCCCAATCTTTTTTTGCTGCAGATTCCGCGCCGCGGTCAGAGCTTCCGTCAGGGTTTCGCCGGGCATGAAGCGCGAAACACTGCGGCGCACGAAGGGGAACTGCACCGCATGATCGCGTAACCAAACATTCTGTGAGGCGGCAAGCAACATCGAGCGCATCAGCGCCATCGTCTATCCATACCTCCATGGGGACGCGAGTGGGAAGATTGAATCCGCGGCTCCATTCTAGACCAATTTTCGGGGAGTCAGGCATACCTGTTTTTCTGTTGACGGGAAGTGATTCGGATTGGCTCAGCGTGAGCTAAGGCACGGTTTCAATTCGTACTGACGGAAAAAGCCGATGGCCCCAACGAGAGCGCTTCCGACAACAATTTGGAGAGTTGTGCGGGCAACGAACGTGCTGATGGTCCGAGGCGCTCCTCGCTGGCCTCACGGGCTGCTGCGATCGCGTTGAGCTCCTCGCCGGGCGTTGTGCTGAGCAGGTCTTGGGCGCGGAACAGGCACGCAAAAACCAAATGCTCCGGTTGTTTGTTGCGGCGCAGGAACAGGGCGTAATTGTACCAATCCGTTGCCGCGGCGCGAGGCTCGCCCTGGGTTTCATCGATGAGCAACGCCTCCTGGAAATGTTGTGCGGCCTGTCCGATCATGCCGGCACGTTCCTCTACGTCTGCGGCGTGGGCTAGGGCCAGGCTCTGCAATCCCGGATTTCTGATTTTGTCGGCGAATTGACTCGCCGCCTGGTATCCTCGCAAAGCCTCACTCGTCTTTTGTGCAGCAGAATCCGCATCGGCAACTTTCACTAGGGCAGAGATGACCGCTGGGCCCTCACCCGGATGATCGGCAGGATGTCTGGCGACAACCTGCAGATAGGCCCGATAATGGCGAGCGGCAGCTTGTGCTTCTCCGCGTTGTTCAAACGCCTGAGCCAGATAAAGCTGGGCATTGGTCTGCGTCGGATCTGCGGCAACAGCACGCTGCCAACTGTCCATCGCTTCCTCCGGATGGCCAAGGCGTTGCGCCAGCAAACCGTAGTTCACC
>Ga0181532_10004528_pt1 | contig 12106 bp, 11 predicted proteins | sample PEATcosm2014_Bin_33_FD_119768 | JGI IMG/M metagenome (GOLD analysis project Ga0181532, IMG submission 119768) | Peatland microbial communities from MTU Mesocosm Facility, Houghton, MI, USA - PEATcosm2014_Bin11_30_metaG | ecosystem: Environmental > Terrestrial > Soil > Wetlands > Peat | place...
GCAATCCCACGCCGTCGCAGACCGCGTGGGCGATTATCGGCCTGCTGGCGGCGGAGGACGAACTCAGCGACAATGTGATGCGCGGGGTGACGTGGCTGCTCGAGCGGCAGAACGACGCCGGCCGCTGGGAAGACCTGGAGTTTACGGGTACCGGCTTCCCGAATCACTTTTACCTGCGTTATCACATGTACGCGCACTATTTTCCGCTGATGGCGCTTGGCCGCTTCCGCCGGCGGCTGGCGGAGCGCGCGACACACTGACCGTGACGAGGATGCACCAATGAAATCGATTGCGATTCTTGGTTCCACCGGCTCGGTCGGCGTCACCACGCTCGACGTCGTCAGCCGCTTTCCGGAACGCTTCCGCGTGGCGGCGCTGGCCGCCGGACGTAATGTCGAACTGCTCGCGCAGCAAATTCAACGCTTTCAGCCGGAGCTGGTTTCGGTCGCGTCGGCGGCGCTCGCGCAAAACCTCGCCGCCCGCGTCCGCCCGCTCGCGCCCACGATTCTGCATGGCGTTGAGGGCACGATCGCGGTTGCGACCCATCCGGCGGCCAAGCTCGTGATGTCGGCGCTGGTGGGCGCGATGGGCTTGAGCCCCACGCTCGCCGCGATCCGGGCGGGCAAGGATATCGCCTTCGCCAACAAGGAGGTGCTGGTTATCGCGGGTGAGCTGGTGACCCGCGCCGTGCGTGATCACGGCGTGCAACTTTTGCCGGTCGATAGCGAACATAATGCGATCTTCCAGTGCCTCGAGGGCAAGCCGCGCGCCGCACTGAAACGGATTATTCTTACCGCTTCGGGCGGACCGTTTCGCCAGTGGCCAGCCGACCGCTTCCGGTCGATTACGATCAAGGATGCGCTCAACCATCCCACCTGGCGGATGGGCAACAAGATCACGATCGATTCGGCCACCCTGATGAACAAAGGGCTCGAAGTAATCGAGGCGCGCTGGCTGTTCGATCTCAAACCGGCGGAAATTTCCGTCGTCATCCATCCGCAGAGCGTCGTGCACTCGATGGCCGAGATGATCGACGGTTCGGTGATTGCCCAGATGGCGGTGCCCGACATGGCGATCCCGGTGGCCTTTGCGCTCGCCTGGCCGGAACGCCTCCCGCTCGCGTATCTGCCGCCGCTCTCGCTGGTGGGATGTGGCCCGCTGACTTTCGAGGAGCCGGACACCGGCCGCTTTCCGTGCCTGCGCCTCGGCTTCGCCGCGCTGGAGGCGGGGGGCACGATGCCGGCTTGCCTGAACGCCGCCAATGAGGAGCTGGTCGCGGGCTTTCTGGCCGGGCGGCTCGCCTTCACCGAAATTCCGCGGCAGATCGAAGCGATCATGAATCGTCATGCCCATGGACCGGCGCGGACGCTCGAAGATCTGCTCGAGACCGACGGCTGGGCGCGGCGGGCCGCACGTGAGGGTATCGCGGCCGCCGCCTAGGCAGCTTGCGGCATTCAGAGTCCGTGAGTTTTCGCAGATTCAGGCCCACTGTGCTGAAGCAGATGCCCTCACCCGCGCTCGCGATGCTCGCGCGACCTCTCCCTGGACAAGGAGAGGTATTGAGGGATCGCCGGTGCAATGATTCGGCTCTTCGCGTATGCCAAGCGCGGGGAATATATAGTGACAAAAAGTAGTAAAGTCATTCGGAGATTTAGTGAATCTTTGAGCGTGGCAGGAGATCGAGCGGGCGCGCTCTTAAAACCTCTCCTTGTCCAGGGAGAGGTCGACGCGGGGAGGCGCCTCGCCGAAGCCGCGTCGGGTGAGGGCATCGGGAGTCCTCACAGAATATGTGACGACGGAAATTTACCATCGCCAAGGGCGAAAGCGATCCCAAGGGACACGCCAGCCGCGGCGGAGGCGGCACCGGCCGGAGCGAGCAGCAGTGCCGAACTCGCTGCGGCGTACGCCTTCTGTGGCGACCTCGCCCGCTCGCATTACGAGAACTTCACCGTGGCTTCGTGGCTGATGCCGCGCGCGATGCGACCGCATATGCATGCGATCTACGCTTATGCGCGGATTGCCGACGACTACGCCGACGAAGAGCGGAGCCGCGCCAAGCTCGACGCATGGGAAACCGAGCTGGACCTGGCCTTTCGTGGCGCCCCGCGCCATCCGGTGATGGTCGCGCTGGCCGACACGGTGCAACGTTTCGACATTCCACGCGAACCATTCGTCGACCTGCTTACCGCCTTCCGCAGCGATCTCGATTTTCAGGGCTACGACACGCTCGCCGATCTGCTGGAATACTCGCGTTGTTCGGCGAATCCGGTCGGACGACTGGTCCTCTACCTGTTCGGCTATCGCGACGCCGAGCGCCAGGGTCTCTCTGATCTGGTCTGCAGCGGATTGCAGCTCGCGAACTTCTGGCAGGATGTCGCCGTCGACCTGACGAAGGATCGGATCTATATCCCGCGCGAGGATATGGCGCGCTTCGGTGTGACGGCCGCCGATCTGCGAGCGGCCCGCGCGACGCCGGCGTTCGTCGCGCTGATGCGGTATGAGATCGCATGTGCGCGCGACCTTATCCGCCGTGGCGCCGAGCTGCATCGGATGGTTGACGCGCGCCTCAGCCGTGACGTGCTGATGTTCGCCGGGGGCGGACTCGCGATTCTGCGCGCGATCGAGCGGATCGGGTGCGACGTCTTCGCGCGCCGTCCACAGTTGACCAAGCTCGACTATCTGCGTGCAGGATGGAACGCCTGGCGCGGGCGGCTGGCCGCTTGAGGTAGAGTGGGGGAGTGGTGGAATCGGCAATCGCTCACGAAGAAGACTATGCGCGCTGCGCGGAAGTAACGCGCCAGTCCTCCTCGAACTTCTATTACGCGTTCATGCTGCTGCCGGCGGAGCGTCGTCGCGCCTTGTACGCCGTTTACGCGTTCTGCCGGTTTGTCGATGATATCGCGGACGACGGCACCGTCGCCCAACCGGCGATGTTGCTCGAACGCTGGCGGGAGGAACTGCGGAAGGTCTTCAACGGCGCGGTGGAGCGCCCGGTCTCGCGCGCGCTGGCCGATAATGTCCGCCGCTTCAATATTCCGCAGCGCTACTTCGAGGAAGTGATCGACGGCGTCGAGATGGATCTGACGCGCAAACGCTACGCCACCTTCGCGGAGCTGAGTCTCTACTGCCGCCGGGTGGCGTCGGCGGTCGGCCTGATCTGTATCGAGATTTTCGGCTACCGTAATCCGGCCACGCGCGTTTACGCCGAACGGCTCGGCCTCGCCTTTCAACTGACCAACATCCTGCGTGACGTGCGCGAGGACGCCGCCCGCGATCGGATCTATCTGCCCCTCGAGGATTTGGCGCGCTTCGGCGTCAGTGAGCAGGAGATTTTGCAATCCGCCTATACGCCGGGCTTCAACCAGCTGATGGAGTTCGAGGCGGCGCGGGCGCGCCAGTTCTATCAGGAGGCGGCCGCCGCGCTGGCCCCGGAGGACAAGTCTGCGATGGTCGCGGCGGAAGGCATGCGCCTGATTTACCGCGCGCTGCTCGAACGGATCAGCCGCTCGGGCTATCGCGTCTTTGATCGCCGCCTCAGCGTCTCCGCGCCGCGCAAACTGCTGCTCGTCGGACGCGCCTGGGCCGGAACCCGTTTCGCGCGCGCGAGCTAGCCGGGTGGCGGTCGAAGCCAAAGACGTGGCGATTATCGGTGGCGGTTTCGCCGGGCTGAGCGCCGGCGTGGCGCTGGCCGATCGCGGCTTTCGCGTCGCGCTGCTCGAAAGCAAGCCGGCGCTCGGCGGTCGCGCGTATTCGTTTCCCGATCCGGACAGTGAGGATTTCGTCGATAACGGCCAGCACGTGATGATGGGCTGTTACCACGCGACGCTCGAGTTTCTGAAGCGCATCGGGACGCGGGACCGGCTCGTGGCGCAGCGCAATCTGGCGATCGAGATGCTCGAGGGGCCGGGGCGTCGCGCGACGGTGCGGACCCTGCCGCTGCCGGGACCGCTGCACATGGCCGGGCCGATCCTCGGTTATCGCCATCTGACGCTCGCGCAGCGCGTCAAGCTGGCCAGCGCCGGTATGCGTCTGCTCTACTTGCGCCGCTTCGCGCGGCCGCGCCTCGCCCGGATGACAGTCGCGGAGTTCATGGATCTGAGCGGGCAGGGCGAACGCGCGCGCAATTGCTTCTGGTATCCGGTGGCGATCGCCACGCTTAACGAGGATCCCACGCTGGCGTCGGCCGCGCTGCTTGCCGAGGTGATGAAGCGCGCGTTCTTCTCGCGACGCAGCGATTCGGCGTTCCTCTACTCGACGGTTGGGCTAAGTGATCTTTATTGCGAGGCGGCGCGTAATTTTATCGAACGGCGTGACGGCGTGGTGGCTTGCCGTGCGATTGTCGAACGGTTCGAGCTCGACGAGGATGGGCGCGTCGCGCGGCTCCGTCTGCGCGACGGGCGGAGTCTCGGCGCCGCCAATTTTATCGCGGCGGTCACGCCCGATCGGCTGTTGAAGATGCTCCCCGAGGGCGCGTCGACCGACCCGGCTTTCAGCGGACTTGACGAAATTAAAAGCTCGCCAATTATCTGCGTGCATCTCTGGCTCGATCGCGAAGTCACGCAGTCGCCCTTCGTCTGTTTTATCGGCACTACGACGCAATGGTTATTCAACAAGCGGCGTATTTTCACGCAGCACGGCCAGCGTCATCCCGGTTATCTGAGCTTCGTGATCAGCGGTGCGCGCAATCTGGTGGATCGTTCCAACGACGAGCTGGTCGCGAGGGTGGTCAGCGACCTGCACGCCATGATTCCGGCGTCGCGTCAGGCGCAGGTGCTCAAAGCCCTGGTGCTCAAGGAGAAACAGGCGACGATCGCGGCTGATCCGCTTTCCGACGCGCGGCGCCCACCGGTTACCACGCCGTTCGCGAATCTTTTCCTGGCCGGCGACTGGATCCAGACCGGGTTGCCGGCCACGATCGAAAGCGCCGTCGTCTCCGGGCACGCCGCCGCCGCGGCGATCGTCGCGCGCGTGGCCGCGGCCGCGTGACCAGCGGATGAGCGTGTCGCTCGGCGCGCGAACGGCTCTTGTCACCGGTGCGAACGGCTTCGTCGGATGTCACGTTGTACGGGCCTTGGTCGCTGATGGTGCGCAAGTGCGCGCCTTCGTGCGGCGCGACGCCGACCTGCGCGGGCTCGACGGCGTCGCGTGCGAGCGCGTGGTCGGCGATCTGCGCGACGCCGGCTCGCTGGAAGCGGCGGCGCGGGGCTGCGACGAGATTTACCACGTCGCCGCCGACTATCGCCTCTGGGTCGCCGACGAGGCGCCGATGTACGCGGCGAATGTCGACGGGACGCGCAACGTGATCGCGGCGGCGCGCGCGGCCGGCGTGCGGCGGCTGGTCTATACCAGCACCGTCGGCGCGCTCGGTATCGCCGCCGACGGTATCGGGCGCGAGACCACCCCGGTCGGTCTCGCGGCGATGGTCGGGCCGTACAAACGCTCCAAGTTTATCGCCGAGCAGGAAGCCCTCAAGGCGGCCCGCGAGGGGGTTCCGATCGTAATCGTGAATCCCTCGACACCGATCGGCCCGGATGACTTCAAGCCGACACCGACCGGCCGGATTATCGTGGATTTTCTCAACCGTCGGATTCCGGCCTTCATGGAGACCGGCCTCAATCTGGTCTGCGTCGAGGACGTGGCGCGCGGCCATCTGCTCGCGGCCGAGCGTGGCCGGGTCGGCGAGAAGTACATTCTTGGCGGCGAAAATCTCACGCTCGAGGAACTCTTGCAGCGCCTCGCGCGGATCGCCGGGATCCCCGCGCCCCGGTTGAAGATTCCATATGCGGTCGCGTACGGCTTTGCGCTCGGCGCCGAGGCCGTCGCGCGGACGTTGACCCATCGCCCGCCCCGGGCGAGCCTCACCGAGGTCCGGATGGCGCGCAAGAAGATGTTCTTCGATTCCGCCAAGGCGATCGCGGAACTCGGCTACGCGCCCGGACCGTTCGACGACGGACTCGCCCGCGCGATCGCCTTCTTCCGCCGGGCCGGGATGGCGCGTGCGGCCGCCGCCTGACGATCATGGCGCTGCTGCTATCAACCATAATTCTGCGACCGTACGTATTTGTTTTTCTTGCCGCGTTTTTGCTCGGTTCAGTCGTCAATTTCGGCTGGCGCACGACGTTGCTGTTTATGGCGCTGACCTACCTGGTCGCACTCGCTTGCGAATGGAGTTCCGTTCACAACGGCTTTCCCTTTGGCCTCTATCATTACGTCGAAGCGACGCGCGGCCGCGAACTCTGGATCGACGGCGTGCCTTTTTTCGATTCGCTCTCATTTACCTTCCTCGGCTTCGCCAGCTACTCGACGGCGCTGCTGCTCGCGGCGCCGCTCTATCGCCACGGTGGCGATTTGCGCCTGCTGGATACCTGGACGCTCAGGCGCTCGCCGCGAGTGTGGCTGATGGCGGCGTTGTTCATGGTGATGGTGGATACGGTGGTCGACCCCTTGAGCGTGCGCGGCGACCGCTGGTTCCTCGGCCGTATCTTCTGGTACGACCCGTGGGGCGCCCATTTCGGTGTGCCGATCAGCAACTACCTTGGCTGGTTCCTGGTGGCGGCGACCGCAATCGCGATCTTCCAACTGCTCGACGCGCGGATGAGCCGCGGCCGCAACAAGCCGCGCGGCGTGATGCCCGCGCTACCCTCGCGCGCCCTCCTCGGTCCGATGCTCTATTGCGGGATAGTGATCTTCGGGATCACGATGCTCTTCCGGATCGGGGCGGCGGAGGTCGCCTGGGCCAGCCTCTTCATCTACCTGCCGTTCCTCGCCTTCGCCTTGCATATCTTGACCCGCCGCGAGAGCTACGGTGCTCGCGACGCGATAACGCGCCATCTCGCGGATTTTCCGTACGACAGCGCCTTTCTCTCGACCCCACCGGATTTGAAAGCGGCACCGCCACCACCGGGTCTCGAGCCTCAGCGACCGGCGGCTAAGCATTCGCGTTGAGGACGACGCTGATCGCCTCCGCCATGCTGCGCGTGGCCGCGCGGAGATTCCGCATCAGCTTCATCGAGGAAAGCACGAGGCGCGGTTGCGCGATCAGGGCAGCCGCGGCGGCGAGCGGCTTGACCCGGCCATTTTCGTCGGCGAGCTGCGCACCGTCGATCCCCTCGGTGGCCGTGTCCATGATGGTCCGGAGGCAGACGAAGGGAATCCCGCGGCTGGTTGCCTCCAGCGCGATCAGAGCGCTTTCCATATCCACCGCGATTGCCCCCAAGGCTTCGTGCGCGCGCCGCTTGTCATCGACCTTGGCGATCGCGCGCCGCGAAGTCAGCAGCCCGCCGGTGGCAAACGTGATCCGGGCTGCGCTCAGCGCCGTCGCGAAGGTTTCGCGATGGCCGATCGGGGCTTCGACCACCGCCTCGGCCGCGAACTCCTCGCCCCGGCGGATCATCAGGCGATCGGCCAGCACGACCCGGCCGATCGGGAGATCGGCGTGCAGCGCCCCGGCCACCCCGGTCGTGATAATGCCCTCGACTTCGTTGAACCGGTCGAGCGCGAGCGTCGCCGCGTGCTGCGCGCGCCGTATGCCGACGCCGCTTGCGACAAGGGTCACGTCAGCCCCGCCGGCGCGTCCTTGAAAGCCGCGCAGCTCCGTGTCGGCCAACGGCTGTGCGTCGCTCAGCAGTGCGCGCAGCGGCCCCAGCTCGGCGCCGAACGCGCAGAAGATCAGGATCATGATGCGTTTCCCCTGGCGCCTGATCCATGCGCCTCGAGGGCAACCGCTTGAGCGTGGTACACGATGCAAGCAAAATTGCGCATTCGCGCGAACAACTCAACAAATTCAAGTATTTCCAAGCGAAGATGGGCCTGATGCTGTAGCGCACGTGTCTGGAACGAGCACGATGGCTCGCTATTTATTCGCGGGCGGCTTGAGCGCGCCCCATGATGTAAGCAAGATTGCGCGGATGGCCGACGCGACGCGACCCCAGGACGGCAGGTTCCGCGACGGCGCGAATGCCCCGATCATGAGCGACCGTTATGCTGATCAGGCTCATCGCCATATCCCGGGGCTCGACGGTCTGCGCGCGATCGCGATCGGCTGCGTGCTCTTTGCCCACAGCTTCGAATTCAGCACGACCGGCGGGCTGGGCGCGGCGGCCGGCCCGATGGGCACCGCCGGCGTTCATCTGTTCTTTGCGATCTCCGGCTATTTGATCACGTCGCGCTTCGCCGCGGAGGTTGCGTCCTATCCGACGCGCCGGGCGCTCAAAGCTTTCTACCTGCGCCGGGCCTGGCGGATTTTACCGCCGTTACTCCCTTATTTCGCTCTGCTGATCGCGTGCGGCTTGATGGGCATCCTGCCCGTGCGGCCGCGTGAGGTGATCGCCGCGGCATTTTTCGCGTCCAATTATGTTCAGGGCAAATCCTGGTATACGACGCATTTCTGGTCTTTATCCGCGGAAGAACATTTCTACTTCCTCTGGGCTCCGATACTGGCTTTGCTCGGACCGCGCCGCGCACAAGCGGTAGTGGTCGCGATCATTATCCTCACCCTTGTCACCCGACCGTTCCTGCTGGCTCATACCAACCTCGAGCAGGCCAGGGCACTGGAGCAGACCCATCTCCAGCTTGATTTCTTCGCCTATGCCAGCCTGTTTGCGCTGTGGATGCGGTCAGCCCGCTTCCGCGCCCGGGTGGTGCGTCTCGCAACTCACGCGGTGCTTGCCGCCGTCCTTGTGCTTTTGGGGGCGACCGCGCTCCATCTGGAAGGTATCGACACGCGCTCCCTCGCGGCGTTCCTTTTCGGCGCCGTGGTCTTGCTCTTGAGCGCCAATCCGCGGCTCGGGGCGACGCGCGCACTGGAGCATCCGATGCTGGCGTGGGTCGGCCGGCGATCCTATGGCATTTACATCTGGCAGCAGATCGTTTTCGTGCCGATCGCGGTATCGGTCATCCGGCAGTCCGCCCTGTTGATACCGCACACCGCCATCGTTCTGGCGGTCGCCGGTGTCAGCTATCGCTTTTTGGAGAGGCCGCTGCTGCGCAAGGCGCAAGGTTGGTCCACACGGATTCTTGCGCCCAGTGGAAACCGCTGAAGGCTTCAAGCCAAAATGCGTTGTTGGCCCTGGCAACCAAGCCCAAGGCCGTGATTGTCACGGCCGACGACTTCGGGCTCCCTGACGCTCGGCGCGAGAAGCCTCTCAGCGCGCGCGGCCGTCATTTAAGCAGAATGATCGCTGGCCGCTCCGGTAAGGAGCGTGACCGCGATCACGGAAGGCGAAGGCTTACCCGGCGCGCCAGTTGGTTATGTCGCGGCTCGCGTTTTCTGCTCGCGCTGATAATCTGATCCGTATCCCATCCCTCGCGTCGCCGCTTTTCCTGGATCCAACCCGCGACGCGCTCACGGGCGGCGTACTGGGCGGCGGCGGCGCGTACCTCGCGCATAATATCGTCCGCGACGAACCCGCCGGAGAAATTGTCCCTTTCCCAACGGCTGATGTCCCCGGCGCTCCACTCCAGCAATCGTTCTTCGCGCATATGCTTCGCAAAGCGCGCGCGGGTGAGGCCGTAACGCTCGCGAATCCGTTTGATGCGCTCGCCGATGGTTGGAGTGAGAAGCCGAACCAGCTTTTGCGCGTTTGCGCCATTCCGCTCCGGGAGTTCCTCGTGTGTCGGCACGAAACTCACGCTACCGATCGGGCGCAGATAGGGCGATAAAATTTCTCGCGTGGCTGTGGATAACTATCTCGATCGCGACAGCTCAGCGGAATCGGGTCGGACCGAGCGTCAGCGAGGCTCGCCGGTTTCGGCCCTGCGCTTCACAGGGCCAAATTGCTGAACGCGCTTGCTGACGAGTCGGACGACAAACGAAAGCCCGCGGCACGCGCGTAACCCTCACGCGACTCACTGGAAACGGTTGAATGCATCAAGCAAAATTGCGCGGGTGGTCGCGTTAAGCAAGCCCAAGGCCGTGATTGTCACGGCCGACGACTTCGGGCTTTCGCGCGAGGTCAACGCCGGCGTGATCCGGGCCCATCGCGAGGGCATTCTTACCGGCACGAGCCTGATGGTGGCGGGGGCGGCGCGCGACGAAGCGGCGGTTCTCGCGCATGAGAATCCCGCGCTCGATGTTGGACTGCATCTGGTGATCTGCCGCGGGCACGCCGTCAGCCCGGCCGCCGCAAGTGCGGGTCTGGCGGATCAGAGCGGCGCATTCGCGCGTAATCCGACGCTGGCGGGGATGCGCTACTTTTTCAACCGGCGAATCCGGACGATCCTGAGTGACGAAATCCGCGCGCAGATTGAGCTGCATCTCAAGCTGATCGGTTCGCTCAAGCATCTCGACGGTCATCTGAATTTCCACGTCCATCCGACGATCGCCGATTTGACGGTGGCGCTCGCCGTCGAGTACGGAATCCCGTGTATCCGGCTTCCGCGCGAACCGGTGTGGACGACGCTCGCCCTCGCGCAGGACCACGCGGCGCGGAAGCTGATCGAGGCGGTCATTTTTCGCAGTCTGGCGCGCCGCACCCGCCGCCTTCTTGACGAGCGGGGTATCCGCACCACGGACTGGCTTTTCGGATTGCATCAGAGCGGACATCTGTCGGAGGACTACGTGGCCGGATTCTTGCGCAGGCTGCGGCCGGGTACGACCGAAATCTATTTCCATCCGGCAACCGACGTCGGGGCGATTCCGCCGTCCGCGGAAGCGCAGGCCGAAGTCGCGATCCTGACCAGCGCAAGGATTCGCGAGGCGGTCGCAACGGCGGGCGCGAGCCTCACGAACTTCGCGGAGCTGGCGATCCGCTAGTGTGATGTCCCGCAAATAAGTTGTCAGAGACGGGGCGCTTCGCGAATGAAGGAAAAACCGGTACCGGCTTCGCTCGCGTCGGCGCGCTGCGCCGCGCCCACGCTCGCAAAGCTGTCCGAGATTCTTCGAGCGTTCGCGTTGCTCACTTCGCTCAGAATGACAAAATGGGTGGCTTGTTTTATTAAGTTATTTGCGGGGCACGACGCTGGCGTAGTCTTGTGGATGAATGATCGTGACGGCGGAGACGCGACCTTGCGGCGTTTCACGACCGGATATACGTAATTTATATCGTCACACTTGGAGGCCGGACGTCGCGCCGTATTGGCGTTCGGGCACGAAACGATGAATCTACTTTCGGAGACCCCACTCTCGAACGAAGAGATCAATGAACTGAACGCTTTCCTTACCTCGGACCGGACACCCGAAGAGTGCATGGACATTGTCACCCTCGATGGCTATCTGACTGCCCTGGCGATCGGACCCGAACTGGTGCTTCCCGAGGTCTGGTTGCCACTCGTCTGGGGTTACGAGGAGGGGCCGGACTTCAAGTCCGCAGTGGAAGCCGAGTACATGGTCGGCCTCCTGATGCGCCGGTATAACGACATCGTCCGCATGTTCGGAGCGTAGGGCACCGGCTTCGAACCGCTCCTCTACACCCAGGAGGTGGATGGGGAAACGGCAAGTGTCGGCGAACCAGACTGGTGCGCGGGCTTTATGGAGGCCGTCGATCTCAGCCCCGACGCCTGGCAGCCGCTGTTTGACGACCGGCCCGGTTGCGCACTGCTGATACCGATGCTGACGTTGGGCACGGATGTCGGCCGGGAGGAACTCGAGAAGTCAGAGGACCCGGAAGATGAGTGCGCAGCCGCGTTGGAAGCGCTGGGGCCTGCCGTGGATGGCATCAATGCGTACTGGCGGCTCCAGCGGGACCCGAAGGCCGGCGGCGCTAAAAACGCGAATCTTCGCGCACGCGCGCTCCGGCCGCGTCCCAACGATCCATGTTTGTGCGGCAGCGGGCTCAAGTTCAAGAAATGTTGCGCGGCGGCCAGCACCGGCTGAGTTGTAAGACCCGCCCCTTCGCCGCACGCACAGTAATCGGATCGCGATGCTGCGCTGCGCGGACTCCGCTCAGAACGACAAAAGGGAAATCATTCACTACAAAAAGTAGCGGTGCCATTCCCTAGAGACTCCGGGATTCCTTCGCGCGGCAGCCACGCGCGGGAATGACACGGCCACTTTTGTGCCGAGAAGTCCCTCTTGTCATCCTGAGCCGGCGAGCAGCGCGAGCCGTGTCGAAGGACCTACGCGCAGCGCTCTCCCATGCTCCTGTACCTTTATGCCGCTGAGCATCAA
>Ga0181532_10004529_pt1 | contig 12104 bp, 9 predicted proteins | sample PEATcosm2014_Bin_33_FD_119768 | JGI IMG/M metagenome (GOLD analysis project Ga0181532, IMG submission 119768) | Peatland microbial communities from MTU Mesocosm Facility, Houghton, MI, USA - PEATcosm2014_Bin11_30_metaG | ecosystem: Environmental > Terrestrial > Soil > Wetlands > Peat | place...
CCATTGCCTTCGCCACCATTCTCGCTGTGGTGGCGGGTCTCACCATCAGCGCCACCACATCCTTTGCGCACGACTTCTGGACCAACGTGATTCACCGGGGCACGGAGCGCAAACCCGGCGAAGAAGTTCGCGTGGCCCGGATCTCCGCGTTCGTGGTTGGCGCCGCAGCCATCACCATTGCCATCTTGCTCGGGCCGACGGCCAACGTCGCGTTCCTCGTAGCGCTGGCGTTCGCGGTCGCTGCCTCCGCCAATTTGCCAGTCATCGTGCTATCCATCTTTTGGCGCCGCTTCAATACCACTGGCGCGGTGGTTGGCCTCGGCGTTGGGCTGATTTCCTCTATCGGCCTCATCCTGATCGGTCCCAGCCTCATGGCTGTCGATCCACCCACAGTGACGGGTGCAGCGCGCCACCTGATTCAAGCCAAGGCCTGGTTCCCGCTGGAGAATCCTGGAATACTGAGTATTCCGCTGGGATTCGCTGGCGCGATCCTGGGCACGCTGCTCAGCCGTGAACCATCGTCCACCCACAAATTCAACGAACTGCTGGTGCGCTCGAACACCGGCCTAGGCGCCGAAAAGGCCACTTCCGGCCACTGAGTTCGCCTTCACTCCCTTCCAACCGGGGCGGCCATGCCGCCCCTTTTTTTTCGCCCGGGTTCCGCAGCGAGCCATCACCCGACTGACGCCGAACCGCAGTACAACCCCCGTGGTGTGTGTAAGGGTGGGGAAAAGCGGACTTAGAGGATTTTTTCGCGTTGAGGGAGGTGTGTGACGATCCGGGATGACGGAGGAGCCGTGGCTCCAATGTGGTGGGGAGACGGTTCGTCCGCTTGCCGTCTTTTCATGATTACGAGGCGGTTCTTCTCTGGGACCTCGAGCAACTTGATGTCAGCAATCGGGTCGCCGTTTACGAGAAGGAGGTCAGCGAGTGCGCCTTCCTCGACGACGCCGAGTTTGCCGGGATAGGGATTGCCTGGACGAAATGATATCGATTGCCGCGCACACGGCATCACTCAAGCCGAAACTGGGACGCAGCTTACGACCAACGAGCAGGTGCAGGGATGCGATGTCAGGCGGTCAGGACTTTTCTGAGTTTTTGGGTGGTCTTGGCGAGCTGCTTTTTCAGAGCATCGACCTGTTTGGAAATTTCCTGAAGCTCTTCCTTCGTCACTTTACCTGCCGCGGCGAGTTTCTTCGCGTGGGCATGAGCCTTCTTGTCGGCTTTGCCGAGTGCGGTGCCAATTCTTTCGGAAACTTCGGTGAGTTTATCTTTCTTGGCCATCGTGTCCTCCCCTGTTAAGAGCAACCCTATGCTACCTCAGGTAAGAGGGAAACCGGTCAAATAAGAAGTTGTGGTCAATGCACAGGCGAGTGAGAAGCATTAAGGTTGGTCAGTTTTGGGGGGATGGTTAGCCCGTTCCTTTCTCTTGGCTTCCTTTTCTTTGCCATAGGGCGGATAGCTCTGGAAAGCCTTGGTGACCTCACTATCAGCTTTTTTCCAATCCCTATCAGAGCGAGTGATCTTGATGACCAGATCCTTCGCGGGTGCTGGTGGTGGAGACGTAGTAGAACATCAAACCCCAATAGGAGCCGATAGAAGGGCCGTAAGGTCCCCGGTTTCCCACGGTGGATACGTCGATTTGCTGGGAACTTTCGGCCCAATAACGAACCACCAGACCGGGATTTTCATCCGGCTTCACTTCGCGAAGCCCTTTTCTGGTCAGTTCTCGAGTGGCGGGACGATGGACGCGATCGTTCAGGAGATCTGGGTTCAACGGCAGCATCACGAGATTTTCAACGCCGCCGATGAAGGCGAAGGTCTTGTACTTGGAGTAGTCGAGGTTGGGATCGAAATCGATAGAAGTCCTGGCGAGCGCGGGAAAGGTGATCAGCAAAACGAGGAGCGTGCCGCAGAGAAGCCGGGCCGAGAACTTCCAGCGAACACCAAGCAGGCGATTCATGTGGTCCTGACTCCTGTGCAGAGAGGGAGAAAATTCATTCTACGCTGAGCTTAGGGTGCACACGGGTGACAAGGGAGCGCAGCGTTTGAATTATTCGGGGTCGCGATCTGCCGGCTCGCTGTGGAAGAGGCGTGCGAGCTCGGCGTGTTCCATCACGACGGCAGGATCCTTTTGAATCGCGGCGAAATATTTTTTCTGGAAGGCGTCGCCGGTTTCGGACGGCGCAAAGATTTTGCGAGCCAGAGAGATGGCGACGTGGGAATCCGTGCTGGTGACACCCTCCGCGTTGGAGAGAGCTTCGTCGATGCGGACGACGAATTCGGAGATGTTGTGCAGCCAGGCGAACTGGGGATCGTCGACGACCAGGCGGAAGAGTTCGCCGGCGGTGAGCTTAGTGTGCTCCTTTTCGTATTCGCGGCGCTCCATTTCGAGGAGCGATTTGTGGATGCGAAGGAGGGCCTCGCGAAGAGCGACGAGTTTCTGGCGCGCCGGAGTGTCTCGCGAATCGCCTTGGTTGGAGTAAGGGTCTTTGGGTTGAGTCACGGTCCGCTCCTCGGAATAGGCCTGCTAACTGTTGCAGGTTACTATTCTGCCGCGATTCCTTTCGGCAGCACCACCAGATTGTTCTTCACGCCGAGGACATTCGCGACGGTGCCAGCGCGTAGGGCAGCGAGATTCTTGTCCGAGAGGGAATCAACGCAGCCTTCCAGAACAACGTTGCCATTTTTCACGATGATATGAATTCCGGGAACGGCTGGAATGCCATAACGTGCGAGGGCGGGGTCTTCGTAAACGGCCCTGTAGATAGCGCGGCGGAGGTCGTCGTCGGGAGGGAAGACAGGGAGAACCTCAATGTTGTTGACGACGGAGTCCACGCCTTCCAGGCTTTTGACGGCAGCTTCCGCCTGATCTTTTAGGCTGTGGCGAAGGACCTGCCCAGAAAGCGTGACTTTGTTGTTCTGGAGCGTGAACGTAACGAAATCGAAGACCGAGTAAAAGGGAAGCATGAGGATCTGGTGGTGAATCTCGCGGGATAGGGCAGAGGGATATTTCTCCTCGGTTTTTTGGGATTGGGGACTGGAGGTGGGCTGCGCCGGAAGGGAAGGAACTGCTATTAGGAAGAGCATAGCGAGAAGAGCAGACCAGATTGCCAAACGCCGCATAAGAAAAAGCCTCATTTTTTTCGAGCGCGGCAAGTGCGCTTATTTAGTTTCACGCCTCATTCGGCCGGACCATCAAGCGCAGTCGAATGCGTACTAGTGGTAGCATACGACAGGGAATCGCGCCGCAGGTCAGATTGTAAATGGCAGGTGCTCCCGGAGAAAGTCCTTTACGTGCTGGCTATAGCTCATCGAGGCGCATCTGGTTATGCGCCGGAAAATACACTAGCGGCATTTCGACGCGCGGTCGCGCAGGGGGTTTCGTTCATCGAGACGGACCTGCACCTGACGCGGGATGCGCATTTCGTGGCGATTCACGATGAGACGGTGGACCGCACCACCAATGGCCACGGCGAAATTCACAACATGACGCTGGCGGAAGCGCGGCGGCTGGATGCGGGGTCGTGGTTCGCGAGCGAGTTCATGGGAGAGAGAATCCCGAACCTGGAAGAAATTCTGGAATTCGCCAGGAAAAACGACATTGTGTTCTACCTGGAGCTGAAGCCCAGCGGGTTCTGGGGCGGGGAACACGCGCTGATCAGCGCGCTGCGGGATTCCGGGGAGATTCCCCGGTGCGTCATCATTTCTTTCGATCCGGCGATTCTCTCGGCGCTACGGAAGATGGAGCCGACGTTGATGACGGGGCTGCTGCACGACGGAAAGATCGAGAACCCGTTTGAGAAGGCGATCGAGATTGGTGCGCGGCAGATTGCGGTGCGCAGAGACCTGGTTACCCCGAATTTCCTGCTGCACGCGAGGAGACGAGACCTGCAAGCAGTGTGTTGGACGGTGAATTCACCCGGGCACATGCGGTTGCTGGTATCGGCAGGAGTGGACGGGATCATGAGCGACTACCCGGACCGGTTGCTTTCCGTGCTCAAGAAATAGCGCGGTGGAGAGCCGCGAACTGCGCGACGGTCAATTGTTCGGCTCGAACATCTTCTCTCAAGTTCAATTCCCCCAAAATTATGCGGACCCGCTCAGGTTCGGCGAGGAAGCGCAAGTTGTTCGTGAGTTTCTTGCGCTTTTGAGCGAAGCAAGCTTTGACGAACTCCTGGAAGGCGGGGGTGTCGGCGACTTGCAGATTTCTGTTCTCTCCAGGGAAACGCAGCGTGACCAGCGCGGAGTCAACCTCGGGCGGCGGACGGAAGGCGTCCGGGGGAAGGCGCAGGGCCAGATCGGGGCGAGCGTAAAACTGGGTGAGGACCGATAAATAGCCATACTCTTTACCGCCAGGTAGCGCGGTGAGGCGCTCAGCAACCTCGAGTTGAATGACGATGTGAACTTCGTCGATCTGATCTGCAAACTTGAAGAAATGCTGAAGGATGGGGGAGGTGATGTAGTAAGGGAGATTGCCGTAGATGTGCAGTCGGTGTCCGCCGGCGAGGGCGCCGAGATCGGTTTCGAGGACGTCCCCCTGGACCACTGTGAGATTTGGATGATTATGCGCCAGTCGCTGCAAGCTGGAGATAAGTGGGGAATCGAGTTCGACGGCAATCACGGGTGCACCACCGCGAAGGAGATATTCCGTCATTTCGCCGTGGCCGGCGCCAATCTCAATCCAACGGAAATCCTTTTGGGGACCTTGTGGGTCACGCTGCATGCCATGAGGAGACACGCGGATAGCTCTGGATATTTTTTCGCGCCAACCAGGATCGTCGAGAAAGTGTTGACCGAGCCGTTGTCTCGTCATGGGATTTGCTAACTGAGTGTAACAGGAGGCTGAGCGACGACACTCGAGAGAAATCCGTGCTAGCATCGGGCAAATTTTGCGGGAGTGAGGAGGGACGATGGCGAAGGGTTACTGGATCACTTTTTATCGAAGCATTACGAATGCGGGGGCGCTGGCGGAATACGCCAAGTTGGCGGGACCGGCCATTGAAGCCGGAGGCGGTAAATTCCTGGCGAGAGGCGTGCCGGTGAAGGCATACGAAGCGGGCCTGAAAGAGCGGACGGTACTGATCGAGTTCGCGAGTGTTGCAGAGGCGACGGCCACTTATGAGGGAGCGGGTTATCAGGCTGCGGCCAACTTGCTTGTGGGAGCTGTGGAACGGGAAGTGAGGATTGTTGCGGGGACTTAATCAGGGGCCGTGCTCCCGTTAATGCGTTTGTTACCAAGCGCAGAACTGGGGCGCGCTAAGTTATTTACTTACATTTATTTAGAGGCAATAGGGGTAACTTCTAGAGGGAGCTCGGCGACAAATCGCAAGATTCCAGCTTCGGCACGTTCTAACATTGCAACCACAGGTCACAGGAACGCAGCCTAACCGCAGCGAAGGAATTGGAAGTCGCCGATGGGCCAGGCTTTTCTAGTTCTCTACGCGCTATTTGCCCTTGCCACGCCCGTATTAGTGGTTGCTCTGTACGTGCGCTATAGCAAGCTTCGGGGAGAGGTGGAAGCGGCAAAAGAAGAAAGCGCCAGGCAGACGGCCGCACTGCGAAGCGAGATTTCGGATCTGCGGAAACAGGTTGCGGCACAGAGAATTTCCCTGAGCCCAGCGGCTACCGAACAGCCTCGGCCTGCTCCGTTGGCTGTTCACGTGGCACCGGTTGAGCCGGCGAAACGAGAGACTTCCCCCGCACCGATACCTCCTGCAGATGCAGCGGTGCCCAAGCCGATGCTGCCGCCGACTCCCGTCGAGCCACTAAAGCCGGCACCGCGAACAGTCGTGCCCGTGGTTCCATCTCTATCGGGGTTCGTGCCCTCTAAGAAGGAAGAGCCAAAACCGGTTACGCCCCCGATGCCTCCTGTGACAGAACCGAGCTCAGCCTTCACACCTCCACCACTCCAAGTGCCGCTCTCCTATGCGATCAAGCCACAATCCCCAATTTTGTCCCCACCTCCGAGTGCTCCGGGCGATCTGCTGTCTGAGGCAGCTTCTTCGGCACTGGAAACAAAATCTGAGTCTCATGCGGTGGCCGCCCGGGTACCCGTGCCTTCGCCCTACTCGCCTCTGCGTATGCCCTCGGCGAAGCCGACCAGGCAAGAGCGAATGGAGAAGGTCTCGGCATTCGAGGAAGCCCTGGGAACGAACTGGTTGCAAAAACTCGGGATTGTGTTGTTGGTGTTGGGCGTGGCGTCATTTGGGGTTTACGAGCTCGCGGCGCTGGGAAGTTTCGGGAAAGTGTTGGTGTCCTACCTAGCCGCAGGCGCGCTGCTGGGCGGCGGCATTTACCTGGAGAAGAATGAGCGATATCGAGTGCTTGGGCGCACGGGGATCGGGGGTGGATGGGCGCTGTTTTTCTTCACGACATACGCGATGTATCACGTTGCATCCATGCAGGTGCTTCACTCGCTGGTGCTGGATTCCACGCTGATGCTGGTGGTGGCCGGAGCAATGGCAACGCACACGCTGCGTTACCGCTCTCAGTTGGTCACAGGTCTGGCGTTTCTGCTGGGCTTTTCGTCAGTGGCTCTGAGCCAGGACACCGTATACAGCCTTTCTGCGGGCGTCATTCTGGCGCTCGGCCTGGTGGCGATTGTCGTCAAGATGCAGTGGTATGAGCTGGAAGTGTTCGGAATTCTCTCCAGTTACTTCAATCACTTTTATTGGCTGTTCCGGTTATTGGGAATTCATGGAGCACACGGACGTGCTTTCCCGGAGTACGGCGCAAGCACGGCGATGCTGTTTTTCTACTGGCTGGTGTTCCGAATTTCGCACATCAAGCGTCACCCAAAGACAGGCGCAGACGAGCACGTTTCGACGACAGCGGCCCTCCTGAACACCACGCTTCTTCTGGCAACATTGCGGTTCCAATCGGTGCACCCGGAGTTGGCGTATGTTGCACTGCTGGCGGTCGGCGTGCTGGAGCTAGGCTTCGGACAGGTCGTCAAGCGGAGGCGCGAAGCATTTATCGTGCTCAGCGTGATGGGCGCCGCGCTGCTGTTGGCAGCGGCGCCATCACACTATGCCGGACCGGGGAACGACGTGGCGATTCTTTGGCTGGTCGGCGCGGAGGTTTTTCTGATCACCGGCGTAGCAGTGAAGGAAGTTGTCTTCCGCCGGATTGGTTTGTTCACCGGACTTTTGGTTGCAGGATGGCTGGCCTATTCCGATTTTCGGTCCGTACTGACGTCCCGATTCGCGATCGAAGCACCGTTGGTGTGGGCTGCCGCCCTGTTCGGATTCTGTGCGTTGGTGTTCTATCTGAATGGATTGGGGATCGGGCGGAAGTGGAGCGAGTATTTCCGGGAGCCTCCCGATAACGAACTGCTGATTTCGCACTCATACATTGGAGCGGTTTGTGCCGCCGTGGGCGCGTGGGCGTGCTTCACGCACGATTGGACGGCGCTGGCATTCGCGGGGCTGATGTTATTACTGGCGGTCCTTGGCAGAGGGCTTGAGTCGCAGCATCTGCAGTTACAATACCTGTTTTTCGGAATCTTGACCGCCAGCCGTGCGTTCGCTTTCAATCTGCATCTTGAAAGTATCAACGGCGTCCATGTAAAGATGCGCCTAATGACTATGCCGCTATTGGCCGCGGCGTTTTATGGGACAGCCAAGCTGGCGGCCATTCGAGACACCATGGAGCAACGAATCCTGTGCGGCAGCTTTGCCGCCGCAGGAACCACCGCATTGGCGCTGTTGATATGGCTGGAGGTGCCCGAACTGTGGAGGCCGGTGGCGTTCATCGTTTTGGCAATGGTACTGGCTGAAGCGGGGCGCGTTCTCAAGTATCCAGCGCTGGCTTGGCACACGCATATATTGTGCGTTTTGGCCGCGGCCACAACGCTCACGGCAGACATGCGTGGATCGCATCGTTGGCACGATATGCCGGTGCACGCAGTGAGCGGCTTGGCGGTCATTGCCGGGTTCTATTGGCTGGCGTGGCGGGGAACGAAGGATGCAGACCGTCATCTGCAGATCACGCGCGCCGCCTACACCTGGGCGGCTGCGGGCCTGATGCTTTGGGCGTTATTCGAATTGTTGCACTCGCCTTGGATCTCCGTGGGCTGGATCGTGTTTGCGGTGGCACTGGCGTTGGCCTGGCGATCGGTGAGTTACGAGCACCTGGCCTGGCAGGCGAACTTGGTTGCTCTTTGCGCGACGCTACGAACGATCGAGGCGAATTACGGAATTGAACAATCGCTTTGGGCCGGAATCGGGTTGCGGATTGCGACCGTTTCGCTTGTGGCGGCTGGTTTGTATTTTGTGTCACGTAAAAGCGCTCCGAACGACAGTGTGCGGCGCGCCTTGACTTTCCTTCAGTCGTTTTCAGCGACCGGATTGCTTGCGGCGCTGACGTACTACGAAGAGCCGAATGGCTGGCTGGCGCCGCTGTGGGCCGGGTTCGCGATGGTATTGGCATTGGTCGACCACAAGTGGGAAAGCGAAGAGCTCCCCTGGCAGGCGCACATTCTTTCCCTGCTGACCCTGGTGCGAGCATTCACGTTTAATCTGCACTCTTCGGCAACTTGGCATGATTGGAGCGTGCGGCTGCTCTCGCTCTCTCTGGTCGTAGTGATTTTCTATGCGATGGCGAGGGTGGTGCAAGTCCCAGAAGAGTGGCGAGCACGGGGCATGCATCATGCCTACTCGTGGGCAGCGTCCGTGCTGGCCTCCTTCCTGCTGTGGCATGAATTGCAGCCGCTCGGCGTGGCAGTGGGCTGGGCGGCGTTCGGACTCATCCTGTTCGAGTACGGCCTGTTGCGGAAGATCGCGCAATTCCGTTATCAGGCCTACGTGGCGTTTATCGCCGCGTTCACGCGACTATTCTTCGTGAACTTAACGGCAGAAGAGCCGGGAGAGTTCTGGGGATCGCGGCTATACACCATCCTGCCGCTGGTGCTGATTTTCTTTTTTGTGTACGCGCAATTGCCGGACAAAACTTCGTCGAAAGAAGAAAGCGAAGAGATCGCGCCCGATCGCTCCTGGCACGTGGATGCTCTGGTGGCCTGTCTAGGCACAGCGGCGATCGCCGCCTTGTTGCGTTACCAGTTCATCGGAGAGTGGGTGGTGACGGCGTGGGCCACATTGGCCCTGGTGCTGTTTGCCGCGGCCTATTTTCTTGGCAAGGACTTATTCCTGTACCAGGGAATGGTGCTAACCGTGCTGACGTTTGCACGCGGAGTGGCGCACAATCTGTTCGGAAGCGGCTATTTTACCGAGGGAGACTGGAAGGGGCGATATTTCATTGTCGGCTCAGCGGTCGCGCTGTTAGTGGCGAGCCTGCTGTTCGCGTTTCCTTTGCGGAAACGAACGAGTGTCTTGGGAGAAGCAACAGAAACGCGGAGGATAGTCTCAGCGATTGCGCGACGGCCGGAGCAACTGCAATTCTTTGCCGCCGTGTTGCTATTGTGGTTGATGCTGGTTGTGAAAATGAACGCAGGCATGATGACCGTGTCTTGGGGAATCGAAGGTGTGGGCATCATCGTGTTGGCACTGGTGGCGAGGGAACGCAGTTTCCGTCTGACCGGCCTGGGATTATTGCTGTTGTGCGTTGGGAAAATCATGATGATGGATGTCTGGCGGCTGCAGGCGCGCGATCGCTATATCACCCTGATCATTGTTGGCGGTGCGCTGTTGCTGGTTTCCTATCTTTATAGCCGCTATCGTGAAACCATCCGGCAGTTTTTATGAGACGCTCAATCCTGTTTGCGGTATTTTTTCTGGTGCTGGGAGCCTCGGCCGGGTCGATCTACTATGCGCAGCGCCGTCAGAAGGCCAGCCATGTTTCCGCAAACGCGCTAGTGGAATTAGCAGCGGATGCGCAACGTGACATCACCCGCGCACCGATGCAGCTCACCCGCCTCTCCGACGAGGAAGAGATTGCCATCGGCAGGCAATTGGAGCAGCAGTGCGCCTCCAAATATCAGAAGCTAAGCTCAGAGCAGAGAAAGCTGGAGCTCTATGTGCAGCGGGCAGGCGCGAAGGTGGCCCTGCACGCGCACAGGGCATTGCCATATGAATTTCATCTGATCCCTGACCGGAACATGATTAACGCCTTCGCTTTGCCGGGTGGACCGGTCTATATCGGCGAGGGGATGACGGAGCTGATGTTCACCGAGGACGAACTGGCTAGCGTCTTGGCGCATGAGGTGGAACATATCGACCACTACCATGCCGTCGAACGGGTTCAAATTGAGGCGCAATTGCGGCATTTGAATCTGGAAGTGATAAGAGATCTAGTGCAACTGCCGATCTCACTGTGGGAGACGGGCTACCACAAAGATGAAGAACTCGAAGCGGACCGTGAGGGGATGTTTCTGGTGGTGGCGGCCGGCTATTCACCGTATGGCGCGGTGAAGATGATGGAGGAGTTTGGGAAGTTGCACAAGGAATATGTGATTCATGCGGAGTCGCCGGAGGAAGAATTGTCGGAGTTGGCGGTGCAGAGCTTGGAAGGGTACTTCCGAACCCATCCGTTGCCCAGCGAACGCATCGAACAAGCGAACCGGATCATCGCGGAGCAGCATTGGGAAGCACTGACAGATCAGACGCCATTCCGCTTGGAATATGAATTGCACAATGGACTAGTGGTTAGCCCCTAATCGTCGTCGAGGAAGAAGAGGGTTTTCATGCTTCGTTAAACTTGACGGTGGGGCCTGGCTTCGATAGCGTTAGAAATTCGTCCTGAACATGCGAATACTCTTTGTAGCATCCGAAGCTCTGCCGTATGCGAAGACGGGCGGGTTGGCAGACGTGATTGAAGCGCTGCCGCGCGCGCTGGTGAAATTGGGCCACGAGGTGGCGGTGTTCCTGCCGCGATATCGTGGCGTGAAAGCCAGCTCGGTAGCGTTGCCCAGCATGACCATTCCGCAGGGCACGCGACTACGGTTTCCGGCAATCGACAACGGGGGATTGCACCGCGGGGTCCGGTATTACTTTCTGGACGACCCTTTCTATTTTGACCGCGACGGCTATTATGGAGACAAGAACCACGAGTATCCGGACAACGCGGAAAGGTTCACGGAATTCTCGAGGGCGGCGATTGAACTGGCAAAGCAGATCTGGCTGCCGGATTTGATCCATTGCCACGACTGGCAGACGGCGATGGTGCCGGTGCTGCTGCGGTCTTCTTATGCAGATGATCCCCTGGTGCGGGACATCCCCGTGGTCTTTACCATTCATAACGTGGGGTACCACGGCGTGTTCCCGAAGGAAGCCATGGAGCGAGCGGGAATTCCTGCAGGAGCGTTTCACCCTGGGGGAATCGAATTTTTCGGAAACGTGAATTTCCTGAAAGGTGGGCTGATCTATTCGGACTACCTCACGACGGTGAGCCGGAAGTACGCCCAGGAGATCCAGACATCGGAATTTGGGTTCGGGTTGGAAGGCGTGATTCGCACCAGAAATGATCGGCTGGTGGGCATCTTGAACGGTGTGGACTATTCGGCGTGGAGTCCGGATCGCGACACCCTGATCCCGATGAAGTACTCGGCAAAAAATCTGGCGGGGAAGCGCGTTTGCAAGGAAGCGCTGCTGACTGAATTTAACCTTCTGAAGGACAATCTGAACCGGCCAGTGCTCGGGATAGTCTCGCGATTTGCTGATCAAAAGGGCTTCGACCTGATCGCTCAGGTCGCCCGCGAACTCATGCAAGAAGACGTGCTGCTGGCGGTGCTGGGGAGCGGAGAGCGAAAGTATGAGGAGATGTTCCGGGCGCTGGCCAGTGACTTTCCGGGACGCACGGGAGCGGTGATTGCGTACGACAACCGGCTGGCGCACCTAGTGGAAGCGGGCTCAGACATTTTTCTGATGCCGTCACGCTATGAACCATGTGGGTTGAACCAGATTTACAGCCTGCGGTACGGCACGGTGCCGGTAGTGCGGGCAACCGGGGGGCTGGACGACACGATCGAACCGTTTGATCTGCAGAACGGCACAGGGACGGGATTCAAGTTTTGGGAGTACACTGGCGGGGCGCTGCTGCACCAGATCCGGCAGGCGCTGCATCACTACTCGGACGATGGCGTCTGGAAGCGTATACAGCTCAATGGGATGGCCAAAGATTTTTCGTGGAACACGTCGGCGGCGGAA
>Ga0181532_10004530_pt1 | contig 12104 bp, 9 predicted proteins | sample PEATcosm2014_Bin_33_FD_119768 | JGI IMG/M metagenome (GOLD analysis project Ga0181532, IMG submission 119768) | Peatland microbial communities from MTU Mesocosm Facility, Houghton, MI, USA - PEATcosm2014_Bin11_30_metaG | ecosystem: Environmental > Terrestrial > Soil > Wetlands > Peat | place...
CGATCACCGCCCCCTTCGAGGGCGACGTCTCCGCCGTGTTCGCCCACCCGGGCGACCTGATAAACCCGGGCTCGCCGATCGTCACCCTCATCACGACGAGCCGGCTCGTCGAGGCGAAGATCAGCGAGGAGGATTTCGCGAACATCAAGGAGGGGCAGAAGGCCACGGTAATCTTCCTCCCCTACGGGGAGTTCCTCTACAACGGCACCGTCGAGAAGATCCTGCCGACCGCCGATCCCGAGACCCAGCGCAAGCTGGTCGACCTGCACATCACGGACATCGCGCCGGAGAAGCTCGTCCCGGGGATCACGGGCGAGGTGACGATCGTCGTCGGCAGGCGCCACGCCGAGGCGATCATCCCGCGCCGGGCGCTCTTCAACGAGAGCGTCTACGTCGTCAACGACGGCGTCGTCGAGCTGCGCAAGGTGAAGACCGGCTACGTCTGGCTCAGGGGCGCGGAGATCGTCGAGGGGCTCAAGACCGGCGAGAAGGTCATCGTGGAGGACCTCGACAGCTTCCGCGACGGCGAGCGCGTCCGCGTGCAGGAGCTGCCCGCGGACGTCATCGAGAAGAAGAAGTAGCCGTCAGGATGTCCCCGAACTTCCGCATCGCGCTCCGGTTCCTGACCGCGAAGAAGCGGGCCATGCTGATGAGCCTGTCCTGCATCGTGCTCGGCGTCGGGCTCTTCGTCGTCACGCAGGCCACGACGAGCGGCTTCCAGGGGTTCTTCATCAAGACGATCCTGGGGACGAACGGGGCGATCCTGATCCAGGACAAGCTCCAGGCCACCATGCGCAGCATCGACGCGGGCGCCTACAACTCGGGCTACGAGATACGCCAGAAGGAGGGCCAGAAGTACGTCGAGGGCGTCGACTACCCAAAGCAGCTCGAGCTGGCGGTCGTGAAGTTCAAGAACGTGTCCGCCGTGTCGGCCGTCCTGCGCGGCACGGTGGTCATCCGCAGCTCGTTCCGCGAGCAGACGGGCCAGGCGTACGGCATCGACCTCGAGGACCACCTCAGGGTCTCCGACCTCGGCTCGCAGATCGTGCAGGGCTCGCTCGCGGACTTCCGGGTGCAGCAGGGCGGCGCGCTTGTCGGGCGCGTCATCGCCGACAAGCTCCAGCTCGACGTCGGCGACACCTTCGAGATCGTGAACCTCGGCAACATTCACCACTACAAGGTGAGCGCGATCTACCAGACGGGCGTCAACGACATAGACAGCGTCCGGGTCTACCTCCAGATGGAGGAGGCGAGGGCTCTCTTCAGGAAGCCGACGGGGGCCACCTACCTCCAGGTGAGCCTCATAGACAAGGACCGGGCGCGGGAGGACGCCGTCGTAATGTCCAACGTCCTCCAGTACAGCGCGGCCGCGTGGCAGGACCGCGAGAAGTCCTGGCTCGGCGTCTTCCGGGCTTTCAGGATCGCGACGGCGATCACGGTGTCGGTCTTCACGCTCATCGCGGGGCTCGCGATGTTCAACACCCTGGCGATGATCGTCATGGAGAAGACCAAGGAGATCGCGATCCTGCGGTCCATGGGGTACACGCGGGAGGACATCTCGCGCATCTTCCTCTGGCAGGCGGCCATCGTGCTCGCGATTGGAACCATCCTCGGGTGCGCGCTCGGCGCCGCGGTCACCTACGCGGTCTCGCAGGTGCCGCTGCCGATCACCGGCATCTTCACGACGCACAAGTTCCTGGTCCAGTGGTCGCGCTGGCACTACATCGAGGCCGTCGTCACGGCCGTCGCCATGGTCATGCTGGCGAGCCTCATCCCGTCGCGGCGCGCGGCGAGGCTCGAGCCCGGCGACATCATCCGGGGGACGGCCCAGTAGGGGGAGCCATGGCGGACGAACCCAAGGTCGCCCTGCGCTGCAGCCAGCTGCACCGCTTCCTCGGCAAGGACGAGGGCAGGGTCCACGTGCTGAAGGGGGTCAGCTTCGAGGCGATGGCGGGCAAGGTCTACGCGATCGTCGGGCCGTCGGGGTGCGGCAAGTCCACGCTCCTGTACCTCCTCGGGCTCCTAGACCAGCCCGACTCCGGCGAGATCTGGATCAACGGCAGGCTGATGTCGAACAGCCAGGACGCGGTCCGGACGGCGGCGCGCGGCGAGCACGTGGGCTTCGTCTTCCAGTTCCACTTCCTGATGCTCGAGTTCACGGTCCTGGAGAACGTCATGATGCCCATGAGAAAGCTCGGCCGGCTCTCGCCCGAGGAGATGCAGGCCCGTGCGTCGCGCCTCCTGGACGCCGTGGGCCTCGGCGCGAAGGTGAACCGGCTCGCGACCCACCTGTCCGGCGGCGAGCAGCAGCGGGTGGCGATCGCCCGGGCGCTCGCCAACCAGCCGACGATCATCCTGGCCGACGAGCCCACGGGCAACCTGGACGTGGCGAACGCCGGCATCGTCTTCGATATCCTGACCCGCGTGGCCAAGGAGAACGGCCAGGCCGTGGTCCTCGTCTCGCACAACCCCGACATCGCCGCCAGGTGCGACTTCACCCTGCCGATGCGCGACGGCCTGTTCATCTGACGGGGCCGGGCGGGCGAGGGGAGGGGGCGCGGGGAGGCAGACGCCCCTTATTTGCAGGCGGTCTCCGATTGCCTGAAATTTTGGTTTACAACCCAAACGCTGCCGCGTTCTTTCGGGAGCGATTCCATCCAAAAGATCACGATAAGTGAGCCACGATCCTTCGAGAAAGCACTTCCTGGCCAGGATTCTAGGGTTTGCCGCCGCGGGCGCCCTCGCGCCTAGGTCGGTGGCGCGGGCCGTGGCGCCGGCACCGGACAACAAGGCGGGCGGCCCGGCCGCCCCCTTCCTGCTGCGCCGCGAGCCGCGCGCAGTGGCGCGGCGCGGCGGCGCCGCCTAGGGGCCCGGCGGTCGCTCAACGGGATCCCCACTGGATCATGCCCGCGCTCTTCCAGAAGTCGGCGAACCGCCTTCCCCTCCAGATCATCGTCTACCTGTGCGTCGTCGCGTGCGCGGCGACGGCGGGGATGGACTACTACATGACCCCGAAGTACACGCGGGTGGGCTACGCGCCGGTCCAGCCGGTGCCGTACAGCCACGCGAAGCACGTGGGCGAGCTCGGCCTCGACTGCCGCTACTGCCACAGCACGATCGACACGGCCGGGGCCGCCGTGCCGACGTCCCAGACGTGCATGAACTGCCACAGCCAGATCCGGACGGCGAGCCCGGCGCTCGCCCTCGTGCGCGAGAGCGCCCAGACGGGCAGGCCGATCCCGTGGGTGCACGTCCACGTGATGCCGAGCTTCGTCTACTTCGACCACTCGATCCACCTGAACCGGGGGATCGGCTGCGTCGAGTGCCACGGCAGGATCAACGAGATGGACGTCGTCACCCAGGTTAAGCCGATGAGCATGGGCTTCTGCCTCGAATGCCACCGGGCCCCGGCCGAGCACGTGCGGGAGGCCAGGGACGTGTTCAACCTAGACTCGCCGACCATCGCGGCGTCGCGCGGGATAGAGGCCGCCCGGAAGTTCGTCAGGGACCTGGACATCAGGCCGCCGCAGACCTGCTCCGCCTGCCACCGATGAAGCGCGTCACCCAGCATCCGGAGCCATCGGCCAGGGCGGAAAGCGGGCCGCGCTACTGGCGCAGCCTGGACGAGCTCGCGGCGACGCCGGGCTTCAGGGCCGCCATGGAGAGGGAGTTTCCCGAGGGGGCCTCCGAGCTGGCCGGGGTCGACCGCCGGCAGTTCATGAAGATCATGGCCGCCTCGTTCGCCCTCGGGGGCCTGGGGCTCTCCGGGTGCAGGCGGCCGGAGGAGAACGTCCTGCCGTTCGGCAAGTCTGTCGAGGGCGCGGTCCCCGGGCTCCCCGTCTACTACGCGACGGCGATGCCGCTGCGCCGGGGGGCCGTCCCGCTCCTCGCTGAGACCCACCAGGGCCGGCCCACCAAGCTCGAGGGCAACCCGACGTACGCCCCCCTGGGCGGCGCCACCTCGCTCTTCGCGCAGGCCTCGATCCTCGAGCTGTACGACCCGGACAGGGCCACGGCGCACACCCGGGGCGGCGCCCAGATCGACTCGGCGGCCGTCAAGGCGCTCCTCGCCGGCATCGGCAAGGCGCACGCGGCCGACCGCGGCGCCGGCCTCGCGTTCCTGGCGGACGAATCGTCGTCGCACACGCGCTCGCTCCTCGTGCGCTACGTGCGCGGCCGCTTCCCCAGGGCCGTGTGGGCCGAGTACGAGCCCGTGGCCGAGGAGCCCCCGGTCGAGGCGGCGCTGACGGCGTTCAGCCTGCGGGTGAAGCCCGTCTACCGCTTCGGCGCGGCGAAGAGGATCGTCAGCATCGACGCCGACTTCCTTCAGGCCGAGGCCGGCAGCCTCCAGCACGCGCGCGGCTTCGCCGACGGGCGGCGGGTGGAGAAGAAGGACGACCCGATGAACCGCCTGTACGTGGCGGAGAGCGCGCTCTCCATCACGGGCACGATGGCGGACCACCGCCTGCGCCTCGCCTCGGGCCACATGCTCGCCTTCGCCGCGGCGCTCGCGCTGCGGGTGACGGGGAACAAGGCGTTCGCCATCGCGGCCGGCGACCTCGAGCTGCCCAAGGGCTGGGTCGAGGAGTGCGCCGCCGACCTGCTGGCGAACCGGGGCGAGTCCCTGGTCGTCGCCGGGGCCCACCTTCCGGCCGACGTCCACGTGATCGCCTACGCGATCAACGAGGCGCTGGGAAGCATCGGCAGGACGGTGGAGTTCGTCATCGACCCGAGGCCCCCGGTCGCCTCCATCAGGGACCTGGCAAGCGCGATCGGGAAGGGCGCCGTCAAGACGCTCATCATCCTCGGCGGGAACCCCGTGTACAACGCCCCGGCGGACCTGGACTGGGCCCTGCTCCAGAAGTCGGTGCCGGAGGTGATCCGCATGGGCTACTACGCCGACGAGACGAGCGCCCTGGCGGGCACGCACATCGCGGCGGCCCACTACCTCGAGTCCTGGGGCGACGCCAGGACGGTCGACGGGACCGTCCTGCCGATCCAGCCGATGATCATGCCGCTCTTCGGCGGGCTGACCCAGAACGAGGTGCTGGCCTCGGTCGTGGGGCTCCCCGACACGGACCCGTACCGGATCGTCTACCGGGCGGTCGTCGGCGGCGCCGCCAAGGACGCCGAGCGCATCTTCCAGAAGTTCCTGCACGACGGGTTCCTGGAGGGGACCAAGTTCAGGTCGATCCCGGTCCGCCTTAACAGCGCCGGCGTGGCGCTCGCCGTCGCGAGGAAGCACGAGCTGCCGGCGGTCGGCAGGGACTCGATCGAGGTCCGGTTCGTCGCCGGCCTGACGGTGGACGACGGCCGCTTCGCCAACAACGGCTGGCTCCAGGAATGCCCCGACCCGATCACGAAGATAAGCTGGGACAACGCCGTCCTGATCAGCCCCAGGCTCGCGAAGGACCTGGGCATAGACTCCCCGGCGTCGCTCGTGCAGGTGGCGCGCAAGGACCTCGCGGACTTCGACAAGGGCAGGGAGAACGCCCGCGTGGTCGAGGTGACCGTCGGAGGGCGCAAGCTGCGGGGCCCCGCGCACATCCAGCCCGGCCTGGCCAACTACACGGTCGTCCTGCCGCTCGGCTACGGCAGGAGCAGGGCCGGCAGGGTCGGGGACGGCGTCGGGTTCAACGCGTACGCGGCCCGCGAGTCCGCGGCCCCCCACGTGGCGCACGGCGCCAGGATAGCCGTCACCGGCGAGAGGGCCTACCTGGCTGACTCGCAGTGGCACTGGTCCATGGAGGGCCGCGAGCTGGTGCGCGAGGGCAACCTCGGCGAGTTCCAGGAGCACCCGGATTTCGCAAAGGAGATCGGGCTCGAGGCCGAGAGCCCCGCCGTGGTCCTCGGGCCCAACCCGGCGTCCGTGCCGCCGGCCGAGCGCGCTACCCTGATCCCGCGGGGCAACTCACTCTACGTGACGCCGAAGTTCGACGGCAGGCACCAGTGGGGGATGAGCATCGACCTCAACACCTGCATCGGGTGCAACGCGTGCGTCGTCGCCTGCCAGGCCGAGAACAACATCCCGATCGTCGGCAAGGAGCAGATCCTGCGCGGGCGCATCATGCACTGGATCCGGCTCGACCGGTACTACTCCGACGGCAAGGCGGACCCGGCGGCGTTCGGGGGCGAGGGCAACCTGGACATACCCGAGGACCCGCAGGTCTCGATGCAGCCGGTCGCGTGCATGCAGTGCGAGCTGGCGCCGTGCGAGATGGTGTGCCCCGTGAACGCGACCGTGCACGACGAGGAGGGCCTGAACGTCATGGCGTACAACCGGTGCATCGGCACCCGCTACTGCGCCAACAACTGCCCGTACAAGGTGCGCCGATTCAACTTCTTCGACTGGAACATGCGCCGCCTGGACAGCCTCTACATGGGCCCGCTGGGGCCCCAGGGCATGCCGGAGCTCGTGCAGATGGCGAAGAACCCCGAGGTCACCATCCGCATGCGCGGCGTCATGGAGAAGTGCACCTACTGCGTGCAGCGGATCGAGCGCGGCAAGATCGAGTGGAAGGTGAAGACGGCCCAGGAGGGCCACCCGGAGGACGTCGTCGTCCCCGACGGCGTCATCCGGACGGCCTGCCAGCAGGCGTGCCCCGTCGGCGCCATCGTCTTCGGCAACATCCTCGACCCGCAGAGCGCCGTGTCGAAGGCGAAGGCCCGCCCGCAGGACTACGCGCTACTCGGCTACCTGAACACCCGGCCGAGGACGACGTACCTGGCGAGGCTCAGGAACCCGAACCCCAGGATGCCGGACTACGGGGCGCTGCCGCTGAGCAGGGTGGAGTACCGGAACAAGAACGAGACCGGGAAGAGCTGACCCATGGCCCAAGCAGCAGAACAGTCGGCCGAAGCCCCGGCGATCCTCTCCGAGGTGAGGCCGGCGTCGCTTCCGCGCGCCGAGCTGGTGGGCCACGGCCGCAGCTTCTCCTGGATCACCGCGAAGATCTGCGGGATCGCCGAGGAGAAGACGCCCGCCTGGTGGTGGTGGTGCTTCGGGGTCGCGTGCGTCATCGCGTCGTTCACGGCCGGGGGCCTCACGTACCTGGTGGCGACCGGGGTCGGCGTCTGGGGCCACAGGAGCCCCACCAACTGGGCCTGGCCCATCGTCAACTTCGTCTTCTGGATCGGCATAGGCCACGCCGGGACGCTGATCTCGGCCATCCTGTGCCTCCTGCGCCAGAAGTGGCGCACCTCGATCAACCGCTCGGCCGAGGCGATGACGATCTTCGCCGTCGTCTGCGCCGGGATCTTCCCGGTCTTTCACCTCGGGCGCATCTGGTACTCCTGGTTCCTGTTCCCGCTGCCCAACTCGAACGAGATCTGGCAGAACTACCGCTCGCCGCTCGAGTGGGACGTGTTCGCGGTGTCGACCTACGGGACCGTCTCGGTGCTCTTCTGGTACGTGGGCATGATCCCGGACCTGGCGACGATGCGCGACCGGTTCGCCTCCGTGGGCAAGCTCCTTCGGGCGAAGATCTACGGGGTCTTCGCCATGGGCTGGCGAGGCTCGAGCCGCCACTGGAGCAACTACGAGATGGCGTACCTGATCCTGGCCGGCATCTCGACGCCGCTCGTCCTGTCGGTCCATACGATCGTGTCGTTCGACTTCGCGGTCTCGATGCTGCCGGGCTGGCACACGACCATCTTCCCGCCGTACTTCGTCGCGGGCGCCATCTTTTCCGGCTTCGGAATGGTGCTGACGCTCGTCCTGCCCCTGCGGGCGGTCTACAAGCTCGAGGACCTCGTCACGCAGTACCACATCGACTGCATGTGCAAGATCACCCTGGCGACGGGAAGCATGGTGGGCTACGCGTACGCGATGGAGTTCTTCATCGCGTGGTACGGCGCGAACCCCTTCGAGGGCTTCACGTTCATCAACCGCGCGTTCGGGCCCTACGCCTGGGCCTACTGGATCATGGTGACGTGCAACGTCGTCACCCCGCAGTTCTTCTGGTTCAGGAAGGTGCGCGAGTGCACGTGGCTCGTCTGGGTGCTGTCCCTCTTCGTCAACTGCGGGATGTGGTTCGAGCGCTTCGTCATCATCGTGACCTCGCTCGCCCGCGACTTCCTGCCGTCGAGCTGGGGCTACTTCAGCCCCACGGTCGTCGACATCTTCACGTTCTTCGGGACCTTCGGCGTGTTCTCGGTCCTGTTCCTGCTCTTCATCCGATTCTGCCCGATCATGGCGGTGGCCGAGCTGAAGGCCGTGACGCCGCAGGCCAACCCGCACGCCGGCCACGCCCCGGCCGAGGAGTCCGCCCATGGCTGAGAAACCCTACGGCCTCATCGCCACCTTCGACGACACCGGGGCGCTCCTGCGGGCGGCCCAGCGGGTGCGCGACGCGGGCTACAGGGACTGGGACTGCATCTCGCCGTTCCCGATCCACGGGCTCGACAAGGCGATGGGCCTGCCGCGCTCGAGGGTCCCGCGCTTCTCTCTCGCCGGCGGGATCACCGGCTTCTGCACGGGGATGACGATGATCTGGTACATGGACAAGTTCGACTACGCGCTGACGGTCGGCGGCAAGCCCTTCTTCAGCCCGCTCTTCGCCTTCCCGGTCTCGTACGAGCTCACGATCCTCTTCACGGCGTTCGCGACGATCGGGGGGATGTTCTTCGTCAACCGCCTGCCGAGGCACCACCACCCGGTGCTCACCTACGAGCACATGCGCCGGGGCACCGACGACCTGTTCTTCGTCGTGATCGAGAGGCGCGACCCGCGCTACGACGCCGCCAACACGAGGGAGCTCCTCGAGCAGGCCGGGGGCCGCGACATCGCGGAGCTGGAGGGCTAGAGCCATGCGCACCGCCTACCTCCTCGTTGCCTTCGCAGCCGTGCTCACGGTCTCGATCCTGGGGCTTCGCGGCCGCAGGTTCTCCCAGCCGCCGATGGACGTGTTCCCCGAGTGGGCCTTCCCGGGGATGAAGTACCAGCCGAAGCTGACGCAGCAGGTGGCGAGCCCGTTCTTCGCCGACGGCCGCTCGGACCGCGAGGCCCCCGCCCACACGGTGCCCGCCTCGTTCGGCCCGGCCGGCCGGCCGTTCCCCGCGGACGACTTCCTTTACCGCGGCAAGGCGGCCGACGGCACCTGGGCCCGGGGCTTCCCGCCGTCGGTCAAGGTCGACATGGCGCTCCTCGGGCGCGGCCGCGACCGGTTCACGATCTACTGCGCGCCCTGCCACGGGGCGCTCGGCGACGGCAACGGCGTCACGAGGGCCTACGGGATGGGCGCCACGGCGAGCTACCACGACGACCGGCTGCGCCAGATGGCCGAGGGCGAGATCTTCAACACGATCACGAACGGCAAGGGCCAGATGAACCCGTACGGCGACAAGCTCCTTGCCGCCGACCGCTGGGCCGTGATCGCCTACGTGCGGGCGCTCCAGCGCGCCCGCACGGGCACGGCGGCGGACGTGCCTGACGACCGCAAGGGGGAGCTCGGGATCCAATGAGCGCGACGGGAGCATCAAAGGCCCTCTGGGTCGGGTTTGCAGGCACGGCGGCGACGGCCCTCGGGATCCTCGTGTCGGGCCCGCGCGAGGTCGCGACCTCGTGGCTCGTGGGCTTCGGGTTCTGGGCCGCCATGGCGATCGGGATGCTCATGATGATAGCCATCTGGCACGTCTTCGACTCGTCGTGGTCCGTGGTGCTGCGCAGGCAGTTCGAGCACGGCCTGGCGGCGTTCCCGTGGCTCGCGCTCATGTTCGCGCCGCTCCTCCTCGCCTCGTACCTCGGCAAGGGCGACACCGTCTGGCCCTGGATGAACCCGCTCCACCCGGTCCACGGCGGGCGCACGGTCGGGACGGACCTCCTCTACGAGAAAAAGGAGGCCTTCCTCAACCTGCCGCTCTTCACGGTCCTGTCGGCCGCCTTCTTCGCCGTCTGGATCGGGATCTCGGCAAGGCTGCGCAAGGCGTCCTTCACCCAGGACTCCGACGGGGACGTGAAGTGGACCCGCGTGATGCGCTTCAACTCCGCATACGGGATCCCGGTCGTCGCCCTCACGCTCACGGCGGCCGCGATCTACTGGTTCAAGAGCCTCGAGTACCACTGGTTCTCGACCATGTACGGGGTCTGGTACTTCTCGGACTGCGCGCGCGGGGCCCTCTCGCTCGGCGTCGTGATCATGCTCTGGCTCTACGGGCGGGGCGACTTCAAGGGCATCCTCCAGACCGACCACCTCTGGGCGATCGGCCAGCTGATGCTCACCTTCACGGTCTTCTGGGCGTACATCTCGTTCGACCAGTACTTCCTCATCTGGAACGCCAACGTCCCGGAGGAGACCTTCTGGTACAACATCCGCGAGTACGGCGACTGGTGGTACGTGAGCCTGTTCCTCGTGTTCGGCAACTTCCTCCTGCCGTTCCTGCTCCTGCTCTCCTACCGCTACAAGGTCACGCACGCGACGATCCGGAGGATCGCGTACCTGATCCTCTTCGTCATCTTCATCGACATCGCCTACAACATCCTGCCGGCGCTCAAGGACCCCAAGGGCAACCCGCTGCCCTTCCTCTCGCTCCGGCTCCTCTGGTCCCTGACGTCGCTCGCCGGCGTGGGGGGCTTTTGCGTCGCGGCCTACCTCCGGAGCCTCGCGGGGACGAAGCTGATCCCGATCCGCGACCCGCGCATCGGCGAATGCCTGCACAATGAGTGACGAGACCGCACCGTCCCCGAGGCCCGTGTCCCTGGCGGCAGTCGCCGCGGTCTTCGTGCTGCTGTCCCTCTTCTGGGTGGTGGCGGTCCTGGTCTACGTGCCCCGCAGGTCGCCGGCGCCCCAGAACGAGAGGCCCGACAACCTCCCGAAGGAGCTCGCGTGGAAGGCGACGCCGGACACGCGCAGGGCCTACCTCGCGCAGCTGCGCGAGAAGCAGGCGAAGGAGGCGGATTCCTACGGCTGGCTGGACCAGAAGGCCGGGGTGGTGCGCCTCCCGATAGGGCGCGCCATGGAGCTCGTCGCGGCGGAGCACGGGGGGAAAAAGTAGGATGAAGCCCGAAGTCACGGCCGCCGACTCCTCCTCGAGGGCCCCGCTCGTCCTCCTGCTCCTCTCGGGGCTCGCCTGGCTCGTCATCGGCGGGCTCCTCGGGTTCGTCGCCTCGATCCAGCTGCACTCGCCGGCGTTCCTCTCGGGCTGCCCGTGCCTCACGTACGGGAGGATGAGCGCGCTCGCGGAGACGGCCTTCGTCTACGGCTGGCTCGCGAACGCCGGGCTGGCGCTCGCCCTCTGGGTCCTGGGGCGGCTCGCCGGGGAGCCCCTGCGGGCGCAAAACTGGGCCCTCTTCGGCGGCGTCTTCTGGAACCTGGGGGTCGCCGCGGCCCTGGCCGGCGTCGCGACCGGGGACGCCACCGGGTTCGAGCTCCTCGGGCTCCCGCGCTACGTCCACATGGTCCTCCTCTTCTCGTACGCGGCGATCGCGGTGGGCGGGCTCCTCGCGTGGTGGGGCCGGCTGCGGCTCGTCTCCTACGCCTCGCAGTGGTACGCGGCGGCGGCCCTCTTCCTCTTCCCGTGGGCCCTGTCGATCGCGCATGTCATGCTCTTTTCGGCCCCCGTGCGCGGCGTCGTCCAGTCGATAGCGGCGGGCTGGTACGCGCAGTGCGCGTGGACCCTCTGGCTGGCGCCGCTCGCGCTGTCGGTGGCCTACTACGTCGTGCCCAAGGCGACGGGCAGGGTCCTGCCGTCCTACGAGTTCGCGTCCCTCGGGTTCTGGTGCCTCGTCTTCGTCGGGGGGCTGACAGGCGGGCGCCACCTCCTCGGCGGCCCGGTGCCCGCGTGGATCCCGTCGGTCGCCGTCGTCTCGTGCGCGCTGCTCCTCTTCCACGTCTTCATCGTCCTCCTGAACCTGCGCGGGTGCCTCACGGGGCCGGGGGTGGCGCTCAGGTTCATCTCGTTCGGGCTGGCCGCGTACGGCGCCGGAGCCCTTGTGGACGCCGCGACCTCGTTCCACGCCGTGGCCGCCCACACGCAGTTCACCTACTTTGACGAGGCGCAGAGGGAGCTCGCCCTCTACGGGGCGGCGTCGGCGATCATCTTCGGCGGGATCTACTTCGCCGTCCCGCGGATCACGGGCCGGGCGTGGCTCTCGGGGGGCCTCGTCC